>WNFV01001627.1_pt1 | contig 37388 bp, 39 predicted proteins | sample 5400101 | NCBI WGS metagenome assembly WNFV01 (sample SAMN13153361, study PRJNA577476) | soil metagenome | isolation source: 115 cm soil or saprolite under grassland replicate 1 | place: USA:California | collected 2016-06-15 | reverse complement strand
TCCCGGTGATCTCGCACAGGGCCCGCTCCAGCCGCCACAGGAGCTCCAGGGCACCCTGGATGGTTTCCACCGGCTGGTGCGGGTGAAGGCGTTGGAACCCGGGAAGGGCCGCCACCACCTCGGCCACCTTCGGGTTGTATTTCATCGAGCAGGACCCGAGCGGGTAGAACCCGGTATCCACGCCGTAGTTGATCTGCGACAGCCGGGTGAAATGCCGCACCAGGTCTGTCTCCGCCACTTCGGGCAGGTCGGGAGCGGTCCCCCGCCGATCCGCCTCGGGGACGTCCACCGGTGGCACGTCCAGTTCGGGCAGCGTCCAGGCTCGCCGCCCCGGGCGGGACCGTTCCTTGAGGGTCCGCCCGGCGACGTCCGGCCCCCGGCTGCGCACAGGGGCGCCGGGTGTGGCGCGGGCTCCGGACGGAGGAGTCTTCGCGGTCACGACACGGCCTCCCCGAACGACTTCACCAGGCGGTCGATCTCCTCGCGGGTGCGACGCTCGGTGACCGAGACGAGCAGCCCGTCATCGCCGATCACTGGGCCCACCAGGAAGCCGGAGTCGAGCAGGCTGCGTTGCGCTTCGCGCGGATCCCCGGGAGTGCGCACGGCGAACTCCTTGAACGACTCGACGCCCGGCCACATCAGCTCGGCCGGGGTGAGGTCGGAGATCCTGTCTGCTGCGTACCTGGCCTTGGCCATGCACTGGCGACCCAGTTCCTCGAGTCCATGCGGCCCGAGCCACCCGAGGTAGACCGCGAGCCTGCAGCGTCAGCACGAAGCCTCGCCGACCATCGACGTCGGTGGTCTCCCCCACGATGCGCCCGGGCATGCGCCGGAGATCCTGGGCCCGAGCCGCGATCACGCCGAGATACGGGCCGCCGTAGTTCAGGTGGTTGCCCAGGACCTGTCCCTCGGCCACAGCGATGTCGGCTCCGAGCTCGCCGGGGGGCGCCAGGATCCCGAGCGACAAGGGATCGAACACCTGGATGGTTCTGGCCCCCGCCGCCCTGGCCGCCTGGAAGACCTCTCTGGGCCGGTCCAGATTGCCGTAGAAGTTCGGATGCTGCACGACGACCGCGGCCACGTCGCCGCCGACTTCTGGGACGCGGGTCCTCCCGTCGTCTGAGGAGATGGGTGCCACGGTGAAGTGCTCCCCGGCGCCGTACGTCGCAAGCGTCTTCACGTACCGGTGGTCGAGCGCATCCGACACCAGGACCCGAGCGCGACCCGTGGCACCGGTGGCCATGTGCACGGCTTCCACCAACGCGGTGGGCCCGTCGTACAGCGATGCGTTCGAGACCTCCAGACCGGTCAGCTCGCAGATCATGGACTGGTACTCGAACAGGGCCTGGAGAACCCCCTGGGAGAGCTCTGGCTGGTAGGGCGTGTAGGACGTGTACAGCTCGGACCGACCGGCCAGGGCCCATACGACGGCGGGGACGTAGTGGTCGTAAGCGCCACCTCCGGCGAACGACACGAGCTCGTCCACGTGTCGATTCCGTCCGGCAAGCCGACGAAGCTCGGCCACCAACTCCATCTCGGAGAGGCCCTCCGGGATCGCCAGCTCGCGATGGAGCATCAAGCCCGACGGGATGTGGGCGAAAAGCTCGTCCAGGGAAGAGAGGCCGCAGGCGGCAAGCATCGCCTGCACGTCGCCATCGGTGTGTGGTGCGAACCGCACGAGGTCAGTCTACCGTCGTACCCCGAAACGCCGTCTGCCCAGCCACTGCTAGCCGGCCTCTCGCTGATCGTCCAATCCGTACTTCATGACCAGTGAGAGATAGTCGCGCTGGTAGAAGATCTTGCACCTCACGTCGGGATACATCTCCCGGAGCCGCCGTACCTTGCGGTTCTTCTTGGTCACGAGCTTCTGGTTGAGGGTGGTGATCTCGATGTACAGGTCGTAGGCGGGCAGGTAGAAGTCGGGCGTGAACCGTTGGACGACGCTGCCGTCCTTGTCCCACTCCAGATCGAACGACGTCGGCTCGTATTGCCACTCGATCTGATAGAAGTCCAGCAGGCGGGCGAACTGACGCTCGCTGGCGTGGGCGAACTGCACGGTGTCGCTCTGGAGGGGCTGGAGGGAACGGGAGGAACGCCTGGGGGTCAAGCGCCCCCTGCCCGGGCCATCGACGCCGACCGGGCCCCCCGCTTTCGCCCAACCGAGGTCGACAGATCCTCCCACACCTTGTCGAGAGCGATGGCGAATACCCCCTGGCCTCGCTTGACCAGGTCGATGATCTCGTCCTCCGACTGGGCCGCGTAGACCCGAACCCCGTCGGACATCAGGGTGACGCTGGTCGGCTCCGTCCCCAGGTGCTTGCGCAGGAAGACCACCGCCTTGCGTATCTGCTGCAGCGAAATGCCGGTATCCAGCAGGCTCTTGATCGTTCGGAGCTGTACGAGATCCTGGAAGGAGTACAGCCTCTGCGTCCCCGAGCCACCCGCATCCCGGACGCTGGGGGTGACGAGGCCGGTCCGTGCCCAGTAATCCAACTGACGATAGGAGATGCCGACCAGGCGGCAGACTTCGGGAACTCGATAGCCTTCTGCTTCGGCCATGACAGCTCCGTAATTACGAGGACGTAACGAAGGCTATCACGGGTGCTCGAACTGTCAACGACTCGTCCAGTCGGCGATGGAGGTGGACCAGCCCGAGCAGAGCTAGGCGAAGTCTTCTGGAGTGACCTGGTCGAGGAACTCGCGGAACTTCTCCACCTCCTGCTCCTCGTCGTCCTTGATGACGATCGATGCCTCGGAGAGAACCTCCTCGTTGGCGAAGATGGGAACGTTCACCCTGACGGCCAGGGCGATGGCATCGCTCGGGCGGGACGACACCTCGTACTGGGATCCGTTCTGCTGCATGTGGATGATTGCGTAAAAGGTCCCTTCACGCAGCTCCGTGATGACGATCCTCTCGATCCTCACCCCCACTTCCTCGAGCACGTTCTTGAGCAAGTCGTGGGTCATTGGCCTGGCTGTGACGATTCCCTGGAGAGCGAAGGCGATGGCCGTGGCTTCCATGGCCCCGATCCAGATCGGGAGGTAGCGCTCTCCGTCTCGCTCCCGGAGCAGCACGATCGGTTGGTTGGTGGGGAGCTCCACCCGCACGCCTACCAGGTTCAATTCGATCATCGGCTCTCCGAACTCACTGTACCCACAGCGCTTGGGACCGGCAACAGGGGGAACCCGGAATCCTCAGCGCGGGCCCTGAAGCCTTTCCGGAGACGGAAGCTTTCCGAGGAACCCGAGAAGGGCATCGGGGTCGGCGGCCAGAACGCTCTGGTCGTCGACCGCCAGGATTGCCCTGACGTTTCGGTACCTCTCGCCGTGGTCCAGCCCGTAGCCGACCACGAACCGGTCGGGGCAGTCGAAGCCGCTGTATTTGATGTCCAGAGGAGCGATGCGGCGAACGCTCTTGTCCAGCAGCGTGCACACTTCGAGCGACGCCGGCTGCCGAGCGCGCAGGTTCGCCAGCAGGTAGGAAAGAGTCAGGCCGGTGTCGATGATGTCTTCGACGACGATGACGTCCGCGCCGCCGATGTCCTGATCGAGGTCCTTCAGTATGCGGACCACTCCCCCTGTGGCCTCAGACCCGGCACCGTAGGAGGAGATCGACATGAAGTCCACCCGTACGGGCAGGTCGATCTCCCGGAACAGGTCGGCCAGAAAGACCACGGCTCCCTTGAGGATGCAGATGAGGACCGGCGAGCGCCCGGCGTAGTCGCGCGCGATGGCCCGTCCGATCTCCCGGACGCGGCCCTGGATCTCCTCCTCCGGATAAAGGATCGTCGCCACGCCGGTCACCGTGCGCCGATTATAGGAACGCGTCCAGCAGGCTCTTGACCACCGCGGCCAGGAGTCGCAGCGCCGCGCCCAACGGGCCTGTTGGGACCGGGCCCGCCTCGGGCGATGGAGATGCCCTGGGTGTCGGCCGGAACACCGTGCGGGAAGCGACCGCTTCGATCGCACCGACGCGTTTACCCGCGATCACGACCACCTCCTCTCCCACCCGTTGCCCCGCGACAACCGGCAGGAACAACCCCGTGTCGAGCAGAAGCGCCCGATAGACCGTGGGAAGCTGGTCCTTCCGGAGCAACCTGATGAGATCCTCTCCCGCCACCGCATCGACGGGTTGCCCTTCGATCATGACTCGCCCGAGTGCCTGGCCTCTGGCCACCAGGACCGTCTTCTGGAACGCCTCGTAGCCGAAGTTCAGCAACGCCGCTCCGTCGTCGAACACCCCCGCAGCGTCATCGCCCCGCGATCCCAGGGCCACGGCTACGAGTCGAACACCTCCCCGGTCCGCGGCTGCCACGAGACAGTGCTGGGCTGGGGTAGTGAACCCCGTCTTTGCACCAATGGCCCCAGGGTAGAGCCACAACAGGATGTTCCTGTTCTGGATGCGGCGAGGTGGCCCGGACGGAGCCGGGATCTTGTGAAACTTCGTCCGGGTGATCGGGGCGAAGAGCGGCTCCGTGTACGCGGCCCTGACGACAGCAGCCATGTCCTCGGCCGTGGAATACCCGCGATCTTCCAGGCCGGCGGGATCGCGGAAGTGGGTCCGGTGGATGCCGATCTCCTCGGCCTTGCGGTTCATCATGGCCACGAATCCCCCGACCGACCCTCCCACGTGCTCGGCGAGGGCGACTGCGGCGTCGTTGGAGGACTGCATGAGGAGCGCGAACAGGAGCTGCCTCACGGAGATCCGCTCGCCCTTCACCAGGCCGAGCTGAGAGGCCCTCGTCCCGGCAGCCCTCGCACTGACCACCACCTCCTCGTCGGGTGACGCTTCTTGCAGCACGACCAACGCCGTCATGATCTTGGTGATGCTGGCGACCGGGCGGCGCAGATCCGCTTTCTTCGCGTAGAGCACTTGGCCGGTGCCGAGGTCCTCCAGGACCGCCGAAGGAGCCTTGATCTTGGGGGCGACCGCCGAAGGTGTGGGTGTGCGGAGGGCGGTGGGGAAGGGCGACGGAGATCCGTTCGGCGGCACCGGCGTCGGCGGCGGGGTCGAGGCCACGCCGTTCGAGGGATACATCGCCACGACCGCGAGCAAGGCCATGGCCACCGTGGCGGCGACGAACGCCTTGGGTGCGGCCTTGCGTACACCCGCGGGCTCCGCGGTCCGAGATCGCATGGCGACGGTGACGGCGGCTAGGAGCTCTGCAGGTACTGCCGGAGGTTCGAACGGAGCAGGGCCTGCTTCAGCTTCCGGGACAGCGCGGCGAGGTCGGCCAGGTTCTCGGCCGCCGCCTTGCGGGCGTCGGGGTTCCTCTGGCGGAGCATGGGCATGACGATGGACTCGAAGAACGTCGCCTCGCGCTCTGCGAAGTGCCGGTACATGGTGAGGTGGCGCGGCTCGATCCCGTACTTGAAGAAGTCCTTGGCGATCGACAACACGACGAAGTCGTCGCCGTCGTAGTACTGCTCACCGTTCAGCCCGTGAGAGCAAAGGATCCCGAACGACTGGAGCTCGCGGATCCTGTTGCGGTCGACCCCGGTGGCCGCCGCGAGTTCCTCCGCCGACATGTGCAGCCCGGTAGGCGGCGTAACCAGCTCGTCGTCGCCCGGCTCCGGAGCGGCGGCCTTCGTCGCGGAGCCCGGCTCCTCGTCCTTCTGCTCCAGACGATCCTTGATCACCTTGAGAGGCAGGTATTCGTCGCGTTGCATCCGGAGGATCGTCCGCAGTCGCTGGATGTCCGGGTCGTAGAACTTGCGATAGCCCGAAGGCGTGCGCTCCGGATCGATCAACCCCTCACCCTCGAGGAATCGGATCTTCGAGATGGTGATGTCGGGGAACTCGGTCTTGAGGGTGACCAGGATCTCCCCGATCGACAAGTAGTTGCGCGTAGCCACCTCCTACTCCCCCGCGTAGAACGTCAATTTGAATTTCCCGATCTGGAGCTCGTCACCGTTGACGAGCAGGGTCTCGTCGACCCGCCGCCGGTTGACGTAGGTGCCGTTCAGGCTGCCGACGTCGTGGAGGTGAAACTGCCCGTCCTTGCGCCGGAACTCCGCATGCCGCCTGGAGACCGTGACATCGTCCAGGAAGATGTCGCTCTCAGGGTGTCGCCCCGCCGTCGTCACGTCCTTGTCGATGAGGAACCTCGACCCTGCATTGGGCCCACGTTTCACCACAAGGAGAGCCTGCCCCCGTTCGAGTTCGCTCTGAGGGAGACCAGCCTCCTCCCCTCCTTCCTCTTCAAGCGCCATCGGAGTGAAGCTGACGGTGGTCTCTTCCTGAAGCGCAGTGCCACAGTTGGCGCAGAAATGCGCGTCCGCCGGGTTTTCGTGTCCACACCTGGTACAGACCACTCTCTTCCTCCGGTGAACCTCTCCTTGCGTCAGAGGTCGATACTTGAGAGGTGGCTGCAATCTACCTCAAGGTTGAAGCAAGGGTCAAGGGATGGCGCTTCTAGAGGTCGAGGTTCATGTGAAGGTACGGGGGAGGAAGGCCGTGCCGGTTACCGGGCGATCACTCTGGCTCTCCTGATTCCCTCTTCGTGAACGAGCGGTACGAGGCAGCGTCGAGGAGGGCGTCCACCTCCGAGGGATCCGAGAGGTCGAGGACGATCATCCATCCATCGCCGTACGGATCCTCGTTCACCAGTTCGGGGGCCTCGATCAACGTCCCGTTGCGCTCGCTCACTGTGCCGCTCACGGGGGCGAACACATCGGAGACGGACTTGGTCGACTCGACCTCTCCGAAGGGCTCACCCGCCTTGACCTCGGTCCCGATTTCGGGGATGTCGACGTACACGACGTCCCCCAGGGCATCCTGGGCATAATCGGTGATCCCGACCCTGGCCCGGTTCCCCTCCATCCGAAGCCACTCATGCTGCTCGGTGTATCTCACGTCTTCGGGAAACTCCATCTCTCCTCCTTGGGGATCATTCTGCCCGGGCGAACGGGTTCGGCGCCGCGCCCATCTGCTCCAGCGTGCGTTCCCGGATCTCGTGCGGGGAAGGATAGCCGCGCCTGCGCCTTCCCTTGGAGATCCAGCTCTCCAGAAGCTCGTGGACCCGGTGGCCGCAACGGGGACAGTGGCCGAGCCGAGCCGACCACGGGGAGACTCCCCGATTCCCGCACTCCGGACACTCCCACAGGTGCTTGCGGCCGGAAAGCTTCCCTCGCTTGGCTCTCGGTTTCCCGTCGACCTCCACGATGTCGAGCGCGAAGTCGACCACGGGTGCGTTGGTGATCGCCGTGCCGACTCCGTACGCGTCGGCGAATAGATTCAGCTCGAGGATGCGACGCTCGTCGATTCCCCCGGAGACGAAGATCTGCACTTCCGAAAATCCCCGTTCGTCCAGTTCCCACCGGACCTCACGGAGGATGGCGGGAAAGTTCCCTCTGCGGCTCGCCGGTGTGTCCAGGCGGACGGCGGTGAGGTGTCTCCCGAGGGTCAGTGCCGCGGCCACCGCCCCGAACTTCTCGTCCTGGAACGTGTCCACCAGTGCCACACGAGGGACCCTGCCGTCGATCACTCGATCGAATCCACGCCATGCCCGCTCCTCTCCCAGGATCAGGATCAGGGCATGGGCCATGGTCCCCACGGGGGGAAGGCCGAGCAGCTCAGCGCTCTTGACCGCGGCCACGCCGTCGCAGCCACCCACGTAGGCGGCTCGCTCGATCATGGGAGCGATGGCGGGGTGCATCCGCCGGGCCCCGAACGAGTACACGGGCCGGGCCGCAGCCGCGAGCTTGCAGCGAGCCGCCATGGTGGCCACGCCGCTCGCCTGGCAGATCAGGCCGAGCAGGGCCGTCTCCAGGATTCCGAAGTCGAGGTAGCGGCCGGCCACCACCATCACCGGCTCCTCCGCATAGAACACGCTGCCCTCGCGCAGGCTGAGGACGTCGACTCCCCGTCCATCTGCAATCCCCCGCCCCTCCAGCAGCCACAGGACCTCGTCCAGCCCGGCGAACACCGCCCATCCCCAGTCCTCGTGGAGCGAGCTGGCTCGGATCTCCGCGACGACGTGCGGGTTCTCCCCCTCTGCCTTCAATACCTCCTGGCCGCGGAGGAAATAGACGTCGGTGACCTTGCCCGCCCGGACATCCTCGGGCGAAGCGACGTGCAGGCCGTCGCTCATCCAGCTCCTCCTCGGCATCCCGACTCCGTCGGGCTGCCGACGAACCAAGGGGTCCGCAGCTGCCTCGCTTCGCTCGTTGCTGCTACCCCCCTGGACCCCCTCACGTCCTCAGTTCCTCGACCAAGCCGGCGAACTCCGCCGCGAGGCCGTCGGCCAACTCCGGCGATCCCGCCTCGGCCCACACGCGCACCAGGGGCTCCTGGGGATGCGGGATCACCAGGACCCAATCCTCCCCGCGGTACGCCTTCACCCCGTCGATGGTCACCACCCGCTCCCCGTCCAGGCGCTCGATCAGCCGCCGCATCACGGTACCTTTCGCCTCCCAGGGAGTGGGAACGTCTTGGCGCGAAATATGGGCGGGAGGGAGGCCGTCGATGACGTCGCGCAGCGACGTGTTCACCGACCCCAGCTTCTCGAGCAGCTTCATGAGAGCCATGAGCGCGTCGTAGGCAGGAAGGAACTCCGGGAAGATAAAGCCTCCAAGCTCATCTCCGGCGAAGGCTATCCCCTTGCGGTCCGCCGCCGCCATCAGGGAAGCCGGTGCGATCGGCGTCCACTGGACCTGGCCACCACGCTCACACACGATCGCCTCGGCCACCCGGGAGGTCGCGACGGGCAGGGCCACCCGCGCGCTCGATTCGGTGGCCGCCGTCAACGAGACGAAGGCAAGGAGCGCCGTTCGGCCGTCGAGGATCCGCCCCGCGCCGTCGACGAGATGCAGGCGTTCCCCCGTGGCGTCGATCAGTACGCCAAGTTCGGCCCCGCTCGAGTGCACCAGACGAGCGAGGTCCCGTAGATGCTCCTCGTTCTGCTCACGGGACCGAATCAGGCGGTCCTCGTCCAGCAACGCGTTGACCGCCAGGATCCCCCCACGGATCCGCCCCAGCACCAGCGGTCCGGTCAGGCTCGCCGCCCCGAAGCCGTAGTCCACCACGAGCTTCGCTTCCCGTGTCCGCAGGGCCTCGACGTCGATGGCGTCCAAGAGTCCTCTCGCGTAGTAGTCGCGGGCCCGGGCCGGAAGGTTCAGCTCGCCGATGTCGTGATGGAAGACCCTTCTCAGGTCATCCCGGTAATAGGCTCGTTCCAGCTGCCGCTGAACGTCAGGGCCGATGTCGATCCCGCTGTCATCGAAGAACTGGATGTCGACCGAGGCCGGATCCCCGGGGGAGGTCCGAACGGAGAAGCCGCCCCTGGCTCGGGCCGACCGGGCGTAGAACCTCGCCACCGGGGCCGGGACCAGCTCGACGTCGTGACAGTCCACTCCCCCAGCGTTGATCCCGGCGACCATCGAGCGCTTGAGGATGCGAGCGCTGCGGGTGGGGTCCCTCGACGCCACCACGACCGAGCTCTTGGGCAGCAGGCTGGCGTAAGCGAGGGCGAGCCGGAGTGACATCTCCGGCGTGATGTCCACGTTGATCAGGCCGCTGATGCCCCGCTCGCCGAACAGCCCGCGGACTCCTCCGGACTCCCACACGATGGACTTGGACACGATGGCCCCGGGGTCGACAGACTTGAAAGGGTAGACCTTAACTTGAGGGTATAGGACTGCGCCCTCGCCGATGTGGCACTGTTCCGCCACGACCACACCCTCCTCGAGCTTGGCCCCGTACTTGACGTCGGAGTTCTTGCCCACGACGCACCCCCGCAGGCTGGTCGAGGGACCCACGTAGACGTAGTCGTGCACCACGCAGCGATGAAGGAACGCTCCCGAGCGCACGGAGGCGCCCCGCCCCAGGACGGTGTGCTCCCGCAACGTTACCCCGGCCTCCACCCGTGCGTTCTCACCCACGTACACTGGACCGGCCACGTCGACATCGGGGTCGAGCTCCGCTCCCTCCCCCAGCCAGACTCCCGGCTTCACCTCGAAGCCCTCGATCTCCACGTCGACATCGCGATCCAGCACTGCGCGGTGAGCTTCCATGTATGCCCCGAGGGTCCCCACGTCCGTCCAGTAGCGGTCGGTCACGTATCCGTAGATGGGATAGCCCTTGTCCAGGAGCAGTGGGAACAGATCCTTGGAGAAGTCGAACTCCTTACCCTCCGGGATCAGCTCCAGAACCTCGTCCTCCAACACGTAGATCCCGGTGTTGATGGTGTCGCTGAAGACGTCGCCCCAGCCCGGCTTCTCCAGGAAACGATCGACCCGGCCCTCCTCGTTCACGATGACGATCCCGAACTCGAGGGGATCACGGACACGCTTGAGCGTGACGGTCACGGCGGCGCGCCTGGACTCGTGGAACCGGATCAGCTCGCTCAGGTCGACGTCCGTGACCGAGTCTCCCGAAAGGACCAGAGTCCTGTCGTCGAGCAGGGGCCGGGCGTTCCTGACGCTGCCTGCGGTGCCGAGAGGCTCCTCCTCCGTGGCGTACGACAGCGAGACGCCCAGGTCAGAGCCGTCTCCGAAGAAGTTCCGGACGATGCTGGCGAGGAACTGGACCGTTGCCACGACGTCGCCGATCCCATGCCGGCGGGCCAATCGCAGGATGTGCTGCATCATCGGCTGGCCAACGATCGGAAGCATCGGCTTCGGCTGGTTGCTGGTGAGCGGCCGGAGCCTCGTTCCCTGGCCTCCCGCCATGACGACGGCCTTCATCCAGGGAATCATATCGACCCGAGGTTCGAGCCCATCCTGCAGTGGCCGCGTTCAGTCGCGAGGGAGGCGCAGGGCTCTGACGACGTCCACCGCATACACGGCGGTAGCCAGGTAGTACAGGGCGATGGCGGGCACGAAGACCATCCATCCAAAGGTGGAAGCGAAGCGGTGGAACGGGAGCCCGAAGTTGCCCCAGGCCACCAGCGGGATGGCACACATCAGACCGAACGTCGCCGCCTTCCCCATCCATCTGACGTCGAGGCGGAGCCGGTAGCGTAGCAGGAGCACCACGCCCGCCAGGAGGATCAGCCCGTCTCGTGCGATCACCAAGAGGGCGGCCCATAAAGGAAAGGCGTCCCTCGCCACCATCGCCACGAGCGCTGCGGTCAGCGCGAGACGATCGGCGACCGGGTCGAGGATCTTTCCCAGGTTGGAGACCTGTCCCGTGTGTCTGGCGATGTAGCCATCGATCCAGTCCGTTGCCACGACGGCGCCCAGGAGAACGAGCCCGGCCCCTTCGGTCCCGTGGTGCAGAAGCAGCGCCACGAAGACGGGGATGAGGAGGATCCGAATCAGGGAAAGCAGGTTCGGGAAGGTGGCGATCCGGTCGAGCGATGCCATCGCCCGTCGCGCCCGTTCTTCGTCCACTGCCCCTCCTCTACCTGGCGGAGCGTATCAAGTTGGCCGGCAGAACCCGGGTCGATCAACGCTTCCAGCTACCCCGGATGCTCATGCACTCGAGGCTTCCTCCATATCAACCTCGACGCACGCTTCAGGGTTCGGGAGGAGCGTCGATTGCAGCCTGGAGCGTGGGCTCCTCGAAGACGGTGGACCTCGGGGAGACAGCGAGGCGTTCGGGCACGTTCAGGTGACTCTCGTCGGGCCGGGGAGATTTGAACTCCCGACCTCTTGACCCCCAGTCAAGCGCGCTAACCAAGCTGCGCCACGGCCCGATGTTCTCGATTCTACCGGCCCGCTCGGGGCCTTCGTCCACCCTTTCTCCTCCCAAGGGCGCCTGATCCTTTCCGGCCTCTGCGGGGGCGGAACGAAAGCCTGACCGGAACCCCTTGGAATCCGAACTCCTTCCGTATGGCGTTCTCCAGATAGCGCCTGTACGACGGTCCGGGATCGTCCGCCCCGAACACCACGAACCGGGGCGGGCCGGCCCCAACCTGGGTCCCGTACATGATCCGTCCGGCGTTCCTCGGCGCGGGATGGGCGGCTTGAGCCTCTTCCAGCAACTGGTTCACCGCGGCAGTGGGAACCCGTTTGGCCCACGCTTCCCGAACCGACAGGAGCGACGGCAGCAACCGGTTCACCCCCAACCCAGTCAGGGCAGAGGTCCGGATGACCGGGGTCCCTGGGAACAGCTCGAGTGCATTTCCCAGCTCCACGAACCGGGCGTTTCGCTCCTCGCTCGGGATGAGGTCCCACTTGTTCAGGGCCGCCACCAACCCCTTACCGGCCTCCCCCACCCGGGCGGCCACCCGCTTGTCCTCGCCCGTCAACCCCTCACCGGCGTCGATCACCAGGAGGGCCACGTGGGCCGAATCGATGGCCCTGAGCGAGCGAACCACCCCGTAGTACTCCACGCCTTGGGCCTTGCTGCCTGCCCGGAACCCCGCGGTGTCGATGAACCGGATCGGTCTCCCGTCGATCCGGACGATCGAGTCCACAGCATCGCGAGTGGTTCCAGGTTCTTCGTGGACGATGGCCCGTTCCTCTTCGACCAGCCGGTTGAACAGGGACGATTTGCCCACGTTGGGCCTTCCGACCAGGCAGAAGCGAGCCTCATCCTCCGGTTGAGGTTTGCCCTCGTCGGGGATGAGGTCGAGGATGCGATCGAGCAGCTCCCCCGTTCCCCTCCCGTGAAGTGCCGAGACGGCGACGGGCTCTCCCAGCCCCAGGGCGTGGAACTCCGCCGCCGAGGGGTCGTGCCTCTCAGAGTCCGCCTTGTTCGCCACCACCAGCACCGGGCCAAGAGCCTTCCGCAACCCTCTGGCCAGAGCCTCGTCCTCCTCGGTAATCCCGGTCGCTACGTCCACCACGAGGAGGACGAGACCAGCGGTCCGAGCCGCCAGATCGGCCTGGCGGGCTACGTCCGCCTCGATACCCGAGGGTCTCGTGGGAACGCCGCCGGTATCGACCAGGGCGAAGTGCCGCCCACCCCACTCGACGGCCAGCTCCACCCGGTCCCTGGTGACCCCGGGCATCTCGTGGGCGATTGTCTCCCTCCTCCCCAGGAGCCGGTTGACCAGCGTGGACTTGCCGACGTTCTGGCGTCCCAGGATTGCCACCCGCGGCACCCGTACCTCCGTGGCCACATCGCGCCCGCTCACGAACTCCTCCCAGGGGCTCCCGGCCCGAGGCCAGCCGCCTGGGCAAGCACGAGGGCTCGGCCCAGGACTTCCTCTGGTGAGAGCGCCGTCGTGTCCAGGACGTGAGAGTCAGCGGCAGGGACCAAGGGATTGGTTCGAGCGTCGAGGGCGTCCCGCGCGGCCACGGCCTCGGCGACGTGGTCCCCTTTCCCTCGTTCGCGCTTCCGGCGCCGGGCTCGGACGGTCGGCTCGGCCGAAAGGAAGAGCTTCAGGTCGGCGTCGGGGAACACGACGGTACCGATGTCTCGGCCTTCCATGACGCACCCCTCCACCCCGAGATGGCGTTGCTTTCGACGCATCACCGCTCGAGCGGCGGCGTGCCGGGCCACGCGGGAGACGATGGCCTCGACTTCGGCCGAGCTGAGGGAGGGGGAGGGAGGCTCGCCGTCGATCCAGAGCTCTCCACCGTCCGAGCCCCGGGAACCGAGCGAGAACGAGATCCTCTCGGCTAGGATGCTCAACTTTTCCCCGTCGTCGGGGTCGATCCCCTCCGCCAGGGCACGTTCGGCCAACACCCTGTACATGGCCCCCGTGTTGATGTAGGCGAGCCCAACCCGACGGGCCAGCTCACGAGCGAGCGTGCTCTTACCCGCTCCTGCCGGCCCGTCGATCGCGATGACCGGCCCACGCTTGGCTTCCACAATGACTTCCCACTCCCCTCTCTCGGGAAGCATGACATGCCGCAACGTCCTGGCCAGTCGCTCCGGCTCTGACGTGCGGTGATGCTCTTCACCAAAGCGCCCTTGGTCGAGGGTTTCACGTGGAATCCGCCTTTGGAGAACCATGTCCAGACTCTCGACCTCGACTGGAACCTCCCCGCCGCGGACCGATCTCTCGACTGGACCTCCGCGTCGGACCCAGCACCGCCTTCGTCAGCCCGCTCACCCTGTACAGCTCCGAGATCTCATCCTGGGTGAGAGGCCTGACCCTCCCGGGAGCGATCCTGCCCATCGCCACCGGTCCCACTCTGACCCTTACCAGGCGACGAACAGGGTAGCCGAGCGCCTCCATCATCCGGCGTACCTCACGCTTTCGGCCCTCAGCCATCACCACCATGACCGCCGACTTCCCCGCTCCACGCTGCACCGCTTCCGCACGGATCGCCCGAGCTAGCCCGTCCTCCAGGCCGATCCCGTCCGTCAGTTGCCGAATGGCGCTCCGTGACACCGCCCCCGTCACCTCGACCAGATACTCCTTTTCCACTCCGTGGGACGGGTGCTGGAGCCGGTTGGCGAGGGCGCCGTCGTTGGTGAGAAGGAGCAAGCCTTCGGATTCGCGGTCCAGCCGTCCCACTGGGAACACGCGAGGGCCCTTCGGAATGAACTCGGCCAGGGACCTGGTGGCATGCGGATCGCGCATCGTGCTCGTCACACCCCTCGGTTTGTTCAGCGCGAAGTATCGAAGCCCGGGGTGCGCGGGGACGGGAACCCCGTCTACGGTGATCCGGTCGACCAGAGGATCCACCCGGTCACCCAGTCGAGCCAACCGGCGGCCGACCCGGACTCGGCCCTGCTCGATCAGCTCCTCGGCCTTCCGCCTGGAGCCGTACCCGGCCCGGGCAAGCGTTTTCTGGAGCCGTTCCGGGCCGCCTCCCCCGGTGGACTCAGTCCCCGACCGGCGCCCGCTCGTGGTCGTCATCCCCCAGGAGCGGGGCCAGCGGGGGCAGGTTCGACACAGAAGCCAGGCCCAGCCGCTCCAGGAACTCGGCGGTGGTGCCGTACAGGATGGCCCGTCCGGGACCTTCGTCTCGACCGACCTCCTGGATCAGGCCCCGATCCGCCAGTGCCCGCAGGACTCCGTCGGAGTCGGCGCCCCGGATACTGGAGACCTGATGCCTGGTCACGGGCTGCTTGTAGGCCACGATGGCGAGCGTCTCCAGCGAGGCCTTGGTGAACCGGGTATGCCGGGACGACAGGATGAACTGCTCGACGTAGGGTGCCGCAGCCGGATGGGTCACGAGCCGCCACCCTCCGGCCACCTGCTGAAGGACGATCCCCGAATCCCGGGCTTCGTGTTCGCTCGACATGTCCAGCAGCAACTCCTCCACCTCGCGCCGGCCACGCTCGACGGCCTGAGCCAGAACGCTCACCGTGATCGGCTCGTCGGCCAGGAACAGGATCGCTTCCAGGGCCCGCCGGACCTCGTTCGATACCCCGTCATTCATTCCATGTCTCCTTCAGGTAGGGGGAATTGCTCGGGGGTCTGCTCCGTCTCCTCTTCCGGCATGGTGGAGCCGACCACGAGGTTGGACACAGGTTCACGGGAAGCTTCATAGGCGCCAGTGGGCGGACCCTGCCACCGAACCTCGATGTCCCCGAACACATCCGCTTGCGAAAGCTCGACCTTTCCTTCACGGTAAAGCTCGAGGATGGCGAGGAACCGCACCACAACCTCGATGCGTTCCTCACAGTCCTCCAACAACTCTCTGAACCGCGTGTTGCGCTTGACAGCCAGTCGCTCCTGAACGGCACGAAGCCCTTCAGCCAGGGAGAGCCTTATCGGCGTCACGTGCGAAAGGTCGAGGTCGGGTCCGGGCGCAAGGAGGGCTGCTGCTGCCTCGCGTAGGATCTGGGGCGCGATCTTCTCCAGCAGGTCCGGGTACAGGTGGGCCAGCTCCCGCGGAGGAGCCACGATCCGAGGTACCGAGAGAGCGGCCGCCTCGGTCAGCTCCTTCAGCACGGCAGCCACTCGTCGGAAGGCAGCCAACTCGAGGCTCCTCGCGTAGACCAGGTCGGGCGAGACTCCGCCAAGCAGATCCTCCTCGGTTTCCACGGGCGGCCGGGGAAGCAACCGTCCGACCTTGAGCTCGAGCAGGACCGCGCACACGGCGAGGAACCAGGTGGCCTCGTCCAACGACCACCCATCCAGTCGTTCTCTGCCGTCCCGGATGAAGCGCTCGGTGACGAGAGCCACCGGCACGTCGCACACGTCCATGCGCTGCCCCAAGATGAGGTCGGCCAGGAGCCGGAATGGCCCCGAGAACAGGGGCAGCTCGACGGCGAACTCAGCTCGCGATTCGCTCATGCATTGATTGGGGGCGAGGCCGAGTGGACCGAGGCCCGCCGGGCCCCGGTTCCGGCGGTGGGTGAGAAATACTGCCTTTCCTCGATGGCGGCCATCGTATCGGCGGTACCCGGATGCTTCAAACACCCCTTGCTTGGCATACCGCCGATGCCCCCGGACCCCCTAGAAGCATCTTCCCCCGACGATGAGCCGGCAGATCCCGTTCCCGATCACATTGACGAAGGCGAAGATCGGTCCGGAGATGATGAAGAAGACCAAAATGATGAATAGGGCCGCATACTGATCCAGGTTCTGATAGACGTCCCGGGCCCGCGGCGGAAGAAATCGAGCGATCAGGCGGGACCCATCGAGGCCGGGGATGGGCACGATCTGCATCACAGCCATGATCACATTGGCGATGAGGCACGAGAGAAGAAAGTGAGCAAGTTGGAGGTTCGTCGAGGCAACAAGCCTGACCAGCCCGCCGAAGGCAAAGGCCAGCACCACGTTGGCGGCCGGACCGGCCAGCGCGATGAGGGTGAGATGGTGGTCCCGCTTGCGGAGGTTCCACGGATTCACTGCGAACGGCTTGCCGTAAGCGAACACCGGGAACAAGCCATTTCCTTCGATGACCGAACTGCCGAAGAGGACGGGCAGCAGCAACAGCGCCGGGAGGACGTACGTCCCGAAAGGATCAACGTGAGGTCGAGGGTTGAGTGTTGTTCGCCCCATCATGTTGGGCGTGTAGTCCCCGAGCCGAACGGCGACCCAAGCGTGTGCGTACTCGTGGATCACCAAGGCGATCAGGAGGCCCGCGGCGAGGTAGATCGTCTCCAGGAGGCTGTCGAGGCTCACCCGGCCGCCCCCCGGCCGCGATCTGATCGGGCGGCCTCCCCCTCTGCCGTCCAGTGCCAGCCGTACAGGAGGTGGGGCGCCTCCACAGGCTTCGGGCTGATGGTGATGGACCTTCGCACCTGGTCCTCGACAGTCGCCGCGGCCCCTTCGTCGCGGGCGTGGATCAGGGCCATGGGCTGGCCGTCCTCGAGCTTGTCGCCGACCTTGGGGAAGAACTCGATCCCCACCGCCGGATCGATCGCATCCCCCTTCTTCATCCGGCCGGCCCCCAGGGCAGCCGCAGCTCGCCCCAGGGATTCGGCGTCCACCTCCTTCAGATAGCCGTCTGGCGAAGGGACCTCTCGCTTCACGGAGGCTCGCGGAAGCACCGCCCAGGGATCGTCGACCACGCGCGGGTCGCCCCCTTGAGCCTCCACCATGGCCGCGAACGTGTCGGCCGCATCCCCGGAGTCGAGGGCTTCGGCGACCATCGATCTGGCATCGTCGCGATCTGTTCCTCGCAGAGCGACCAAGGCCTCGGCGGCGAAGGCGACGGACAGTTCCCGCAGCCTGCCTTTCTCCTCTCCCCTCAGCAAGCGGACGGACTCTGCCACCTCGAGGGCGTTGCCGATGGCCGAGCCGAGGGGCTGCGACATGTCAGTGACGGCGGCCCGGGCTGCCCGGCCCCAATAGCGGGCCAGCTCGACGCAGGCGCCAGCGAGCTGCGAAGCAGCCTCCGGCGTCTTCATGAACGCCCCGCTTCCGGCCTTCACGTCCAGGAGGATGAGATCCGTTCCGATAGCGAGCTTCTTGGACATCACGCTGGCCGCGATGAGAGGGACGCTGGCCACGGTAGCGGTGGCGTCGCGGAGCGCGTAAAGGGCTCCGTCGGCCGGGACGAGGTCCTTGGATTGCCCGGCCACGGCACAGCCCACCTTCTCCACCTGGTGTTCCAGCTCCTCGGGCGACAGGTCGACCCGGAACCCCGGGATGGATTCGAGCTTGTCCAGCGTGCCTCCGGTGTGGCCCAACCCCCGTCCCGACAGCTTGGCCACCGCCATGCCGAAAGATGCGGCCAGCGGGGCGAAGACGAGTGTGACGCCATCACTCACGCCTCCGGTGGAGTGCTTGTCCACCTTCGGGAGGGACACGCCTGCCAGGGGCAACGTCCGGCCCGAGTCCACCATCGCCCGGGTCAGCTCGGCGGTCTCGGTCGGCGTGAGGCCGTTCAGGTACGCGGCCATCAGGAACGCCGCGGCGAGGTAGTCGGGAACCTCGCCCCTCGCGTAGCCGAGGACGAATGCGCGCAATTGATCGGAAGAGATCTCTCGACCGTCCCGCTTCGTGGCCACCACGTCGCGGAAGTCCACGCTAATCACTCAGGCCGAGCTCATCGGCGAAGCTCGTCCCCGCCAAGCCGTTCGTGTCGACGCCCAGAACCTGGGCCACCGTGGCTCCAACGTCACCAAAGACCTGACGGATCCCCAGGTCGATGGCCGCATCGGTTCGGGCTCCGGCAACCAGAACGGGTGTGTACTCGCGCGTGTGGTCCGTGGACGATGTATCGGTCGGGTCGCAACCGTGGTCCCCCGTGATCAGCATCAGCCCGCCCGCCACCGCGTTCACCAGCTCCGGGATCCTCCGATCCAGGGCCTCGATGCATCGGCCGTACCCCTGTGGATCGTTGCGGTGCCCGAACTTGGAGTCGAAATCGACGAGGTTCGTGAACACGAGAGAGGCTCCCGGCCGCCGGAGGAAGTCGATCGACAGCTCGATCCCATGGTCGTTCGAGTCCGAATAGCTGAACTCTGAGAGTCCATGGCCGTCGAAGATGTCGCGGATCTTCCCCACCCCGTACACGGGTATGCCGGCGTCCTTGATGAAGTCCAGAACGGTCCGGCCAGGGGGCGGCACGGAGTAGTCGCGTCGCTCGGGCCGGCGAACGAACGAGCCGGGGTCGCCATCGAACGGTCGGGCGATGACTCTCCCCACTCGGTGCTCGCCATCGAGGATCACCCGGGCGATCTTGCACCACTCGTACAGCTGCTCAAGCGGGACAGCGTGCACATGGCAGGCCACCTGGAAGACGGAATCGGCGCTCGTATACACGATGGGTCGTCCTGTTCGAAGGTGTTCCTCACCGAGCTCCGCAATGATGTCGGTGCCCGAGGCTGCCTTGTTGCCCAGGACCTCCCGGCCGATCGCCCGCTCGAACGATTCGATGACCTCGGGCGGGAAGCCTTTCGGATACGTCGGGAAGGGCCGGTCCAGGACGATCCCGGAGATCTCCCAGTGGCCGGTGATGGTGTCCTTTCCTGCCGACCGCTCACGCTGCTTCCCGTGGGCCGTCCCCCGATTTCCTCCCGGCGGAACGCCCTCGACTTCCGTAAGGGTTCCCAGGCCCAGCCCGGCGAGGTTCGGCGCATCGAGCCCTCCGACTGACGACGCCACGTGCCCGATGGTGTCCGAACCCGTATCTCCGTAGGCGGCGGCGTCCGGTGCTTCGCCCACCCCGAACGAATCACACACCAGGAGCAGCACCCGTTCGACGCGTCTCCCCGCCCCTTCCTTCTCACCAGCCATCTCAGGCACCCTTCCGGCGAGCCTGGGCAGCGATCGGACCGGTCCGGGGGAACCTGGCTCGTGGGTGGGCCGAGAAATATTCCTCACGCAGCCGCTCTCCCGTCACCAGCGTGTAGATCTGAGTCGTGGCGAGCGTGGCGTGACCCAGGAGTTCCTGGACCACCCGAACGTCCGCTCCGCCCTCGAGCAGATGGGTGGCGAACGAATGGCGCAGCGTGTGCGGCGAGACCTGCTTGGTCAGGCCGGCCCCGGTGGCGGCTCCCTTGAGCACCCGGGTGGCTCCCTGACGAGTCAGCCGGCCGCCTCGCTGGTTGAGGAACAGTGCGGCGCCGGATTTCGAGGCGGCCAGGCCGGGTCGCGCGCGCGTCAGATAGCTCTTCAGCGCAGCCACGGCATATCGCCCGAGCGGAACGATCCGTTCCTTGCTTCCCTTCCCCATGACCCGGACGCTGCCCTCGTCCAGGTCCACCTCGTCGATGTCCATGCCGACGAGCTCGGAGATGCGAACGCCGGCCCCGTAGAGGGTCTCCAGGATCGCCCGATCCCGGATCCCTGCCGGAGAGGCCTCGCTCGGAGCGGCCAGGATCGCCTGGACCTCGTCCAGCGAGAGGGGACGGGGCAGCGTCCGGGGTACCTTTGGCCGAACCACACCCTCGGAGGGGTTGGCCGAGGCGTCGCCTTCGCGCAGGAGGAACAGATGGAACGTCCGAACCGCCGCCAGCGCCCTTGCCACCGAGGATGGCCGGTAACGCCGGCCTTCCGCATACTCGCTCCCCGACAACGAGGCAACGAAGCCCGACACGGTCGGTTCGTCCACGAGCGTGGCGTCTGTCACCCCCGTCGTCTGGAGGAACCGCGAATAGCGGGCGAGGTCCCGGCCGTACGCATCTAGGGTGTTCCTGGCCAGCCCGCGCTCGACGGCGAGGTAATCGAGGAACTTCGAGATCTGGGCTGTGACGGCGTCTCTCGGCACCGGTTGGGACCCTTAGTCCGATACACCCGGGGTAGCCGCGGACACCGGCATCGACTCCAGATCGTGGGCTTCTCCGACAGCCTGGTTGGTGAGCATGCCCCCGTGCGTGTTGAGGCCGGCCGCCAGCGCCGGATCGGCCCGAAGAGCGTCCTCCAATCCCGCCTCCGCAATCGAGATCGCGTACGGCAGCGTCACGTTCGTCAATGCGTAGGTGGACGTGTTGGGAACGGCGCCGGGCATGTTGCCCACGGCGTAGTGCACCACGTCGTGAACGACGTAGGTGGGGTCGGAGTGCGTGGTCATCCGGGAGGTCTCGACGGAGCCGCCCTGATCGATGGAGATGTCGATCACCACAGAGCCCGGTCGCATGGAGGCGACCATTTCCTCGGTGACGAGCTTGGGTGCCTTCGCTCCGGGGATCAGGACCGTGCCGATCACCACATCGGCCTCGCGGACCCGCTGCTCCAGGGTCAAGCGGTCCGACATCAGGGTCATGATCCGGCCCTTGTGGATCTGATCGATGAACCGCAGCTTGTCCAGGCTCTTGTCGACCACGATCACCTCGGCCTCCATGCCCGCGGCGATCCAGGCGGCGTTCCCCCCGGCCATCCCCGCCCCGAGCACGAGCACCTTGCCCGGGCGAACGCCCGAGACACCCCCCAGCAGGATCCCCCTGCCCCCGTTCTCCTTCTCCTGAAGGCGTGCGCCGACGTGCGGGGCCATGCGGCCCGCGATCTCGCTCATCGGCGCGAGGAGCGGGAGCCGCCCGTCCGCGAGCTGGACCGTCTCGTAGGCAACGCCGGAGACCTTGCGCTGGAGGAGCACGTCGGTGAGCTCCCTGCTGGCCGCCAAGTGGAGGTATGTGAACAGGATCTGGCCCTCCTGGAGATGGTCGTATTCCTCAGGGACGGGTTCCTTCACCTTGAGGATCATCTGGGCCTCCCGCCAGACCTCCTCAGCGTTATCGATGATCTCGGCTCCCGCCCGTTCGTAGCGCTGCTCGTACAGGGAGGAGCCCTCGCCGGCGTCCTTCTCGACTAGGACGCGGTGCCCCGCATGGGTCAGCTCCCGGGCACCCTCCGGGGTCAGGGCAACGCGAAATTCGTTGTCCTTGACCTCCTTGGGCACGCCGATGATCAACGACCGCTCCTCGAGCCAGGTGGGGTTTCAGCCGCCTCAGCATACCGGGCCCGCCTCTGGCCAGATGCGAGCGCCGCGACTCGGGAGAGACCTCAGATCCGCTTCCTCAGCTTCTCGGCCAGGAGCAGGCTACACACGGTCTTGGCATCCTGGATCTGGCCGCCATGGACGGCGGCGAGGGCTTCGGCGAACGGCATGCGGACCACTTCCACCCCCTCTTCCCCCGGGCCTCCCGCGTCGTCGGCCCCGGCCACGAACAGATCGATGGCTTCGTCCGTGAAGCCCGGGGAGGGGTAGATCCTTCCCAGCGGCTCCACGTTTCGCGCGCGATAGCCCGTTTCCTCCAGAACCTCGCGAGCCACACAACTCGCCGGGTCTTCCCCCTCGACGTCGTAGATCCCTGCCGGGATCTCCAGTAGAACCTCTCTCACCGACTCACGGGTCTGCCTGACGAGGAGAACCTCTCCCGCCTCGGTCAGAGCAACCACGGCGCAGGCACCGGGATGGCGAACCACCTCGCGCTCGCCCGCGGGCCATTGTTCGACCTCCACGCGGATCAGCTTGCCCCGGAAGGCTTCCCGTGACGACTCGGGCTCCACGAACCAGGCTAGCCCGAGATGGCCAGCGGTTCCGTCAGGGCACCCTGCCGGCGGGCCAGGGCGGCGCCCACGAACTCCCGGAACAGCGGATGGGGCCGAGTGGGTCTGGACTTCAGCTCGGGATGGAACTGTCCGGCGATGAAGTAAGGATGGTCGGGCAGCTCGATGATCTCGACCAGCCGCCGGCTGGGCGACATCCCCGAGAACACCATCCCGTGCTCTTGCAGGACGCCGTGGTACGTGGGGTTGACCTCGTAGCGATGGCGGTGCCGCTCGTGGATCAGCGACTCGCCGTAGCAGCGTTCGGCCAGGCTACCGGGCAGGATGTCGCAGGGATACGCACCGAGCCGCATGGTTCCGCCCATGTCGACCACTTCTTCCTGTTCGGGCAGCAGGTCGATCACCGGGTGGGGCGTTTTCGGGTCGAACTCAGAGGAGTTGGCTCCGTCCAGCCCGGCCACGTTCCGGGCGTACTCGATCACAGCGCACTGCAGCCCGAGGCACAGACCCAGATAGGGGATCTTGCTCTCCCGAGCAAAGCGGATGGCCTCCACCTTTCCTTCGACGCCGCGGATGCCGAATCCGCCGGGAACCACGATGCCGTCGGCTCGCCCCAGGATCTCCTCGACCCCGCCCGCGATGAGCTCATCCGAGGGGATCCAGGTGAGGTTCACCCGAGCGCCGTTGTGGAACCCACCGTGCTTGAGGGCTTCGATCACGGACAGGTAAGCATCCTTGAGCGTGACGTACTTCCCAACGATGGCGATGCTCACCGGCGACACGGCCCGGTGCACCCGGTCCACCAGGTCCTGCCATTCCCGCAGGTCAGGATCCCGATCGGGCAACCTGAGCAGGTTGGCCAGGTACGTGTCCAGCCCCTCCCGGTGCAGGACGAGGGGCACCTCGTAGATGGACTCGGCGTCGACCGCGGAAATCACTCCTCGCGTCTCGACGTCGCACAGAAGCGAGATCTTCTCCTTGAGATTGCGGCCGATGGGGCGATCCGACCGGCACACGATCACGTCGGGTTGGATACCGATCGACCTGAGCTCCTTCACGGAGTGCTGGGTCGGCTTGGTCTTGAGCTCGCCAGTGGGGCCGATGAACGGCATCAGCGAGACGTGTACGAACGCCACGTTCTCCCGCCCCACCTCGTTGCGGAGCTGGCGGATGGCCTCGAGGAACGGGAGGCTCTCGATGTCACCCACCGTGCCGCCCACCTCGATCACGCAGATGTCGGCGTCGGACGTGCTGGCCAGCGTGCGGATTCGGCTCTTGATCTCGTTGGTGATGTGCGGGATGACCTGCACAGTCTTGCCCAGGTAGTCGCCCCGCCGTTCCTTCTGGATGACGGTCTGGTAGACGGCTCCGGTGGTCACGTTTGACTCTCGCGCCAGGCTCTCGTCGGTGAACCGCTCGTAGTGGCCGAGATCGAGATCTGTCTCCGCCCCGTCGTCGAGCACGAAGACCTCACCGTGCTCGAACGGATTCATCGTGCCGGGGTCGACGTTGATGTAGGGATCGAGCTTCTGGAGGGTGACCCGGAGGCTACGGGACTTGAGGAGGCGGGCCAGGGAAGCGGAGGTGATGCCCTTCCCGAGGCCGGAGGCGACTCCTCCCGTGACGAACACGTACTTCGGTCGCTCTGGCACTACGGGATTCGATGGTAACAGACGGCCGGGGTCGCTGGAAGGATCGAGATCAGGTTGCGGCAGAATCTCTGGAACCCTGACCGTTCCCGGAGGTTCGGTTCGGCAGCCGACCCAACTGATCGAACCAGCGCAGAGGGGGCGTGACCTCGATGATCCGGGACAGGGTGACCGTCTCGCCCACGAGATGAAGCGCCAGGACGAAGCCCAGACCGAGCGCCACTCCCCACGTCGGGAGCAGGCGGAAGCATGCGATTCCCACAACGAAGCCCAAGACGTTCGAGCCGCTGTCCCCGAGCATCGCCCGCTCCCGAAGGTCGAGTGGCAGGATGGCGATTGCGGCACCGAGCGCGGCAGGGACCAGATACATATGGAACGCGAACCGCCACTCGGTCAGCACCACCAGGCCCAGGGCCAGGAAGAAGTACTTCAGAGCCCGCCCCGGGCGAACGTCGAAGAGGTTCCAGAGGTTCGTCGCCCCCGCAACGAACGGGATGGCGAGGGCGAGTCGCAGACCCCCTGAACCCAGCGCGGCCGCAACCAGCCAAGCCGCCACCGTGGCAGCGGCAACCTTGGCGATTCCCGTGGTGATCCGCCCGTGAAACAGTTCTCCGAAGTGGCCAATCAGACCTCGGCGGGACCCCGCACGGTAATCGTCCAGGAGACCCGACGCGAATACCACCAGAAGCCCCAGAATCACGGCGAGTGGGCGCCAGGCACTCACACCCAGCCTTTCGCCGGCCCACTCGAGGAGAAAATCGATGACCAGCACCACCCCCACACCAATGGCAAATGCAGGTCCCAGAGCCAAATAGAGAAGGGAGCCACGGTAATTGGGGGCCACGGGCGCACGTGGCCTGGACGGCAGCGCGATGGCGCTGAAGGCGACGATTCCCCCGACCGCCATGGCGAGGATGAACCCGAGACCGGTCATCGAAGACCGAATCCCCTCGGGATCACCGCTCGAAGGATGTCCAGCCCCTGGCGGGCGCGGTGGGCGAAGCCGGTCAGCGTTCGACCGGTCGGACGATGCCGCATGTCGACGGGCACCTCCCGTACGCGGAATCCCAACCGTACCGCGTCGATGGTCATGGCCGTCTCCAAACCGAACCCCGACGCCAGCGGACGACAGGCCTGGAGAGCCTCCCGGGTGATCGCGCGCTGGCCCGACAGCGGCTCTTCAGGGTCGAACCGGGTGATGGTTCGGATGGCCCAGCGGGAGAACGCCTTGACCAGCCCGAACCCACCGCCCTCCTGCAGTGGGAGGCGGCCGATAGCCAGGTCCAGTCGCCCCGCGACCATCTCCTGCAGCAAGGCCTCGGTCTCGGCCGCCGTCTCTCCGACGTCTCCGTCCACCAGCAGGTAGACGTCTCCCGGCTCCACTCGGTCCAGCGCCGAGTCGACGGCGCCGCCCTTGCCCAGACGCCGTGGGGCGACCATGACCCTCGCGCCCGCCCAGGCCGCCTCCTCGCCGGTACGGTCGGTGGAGCCATCGGCGATCACGACGACCTCAGAGACCGGCTCGATCCCAGCAAGAGCCTTCACGGTCTCCGCGATGGAGTCCTCTTCGTCGAGGGCTGCGACGATGGCCACCACCCTGGGTGCGGACGGAACCGGACGCCTGGGCGCGCGTTTGCGCCCGCCGCCGATCCGACTGCCGCGCGGGGTCACGGCTTTGGCAGTATCCCGGACGCACCGTCCTTCACCCCATAATCCCCTCCCCTTCCCGGGGTGGCCAGGAGGTCTCGGAGGCCGAACACCAACGCGACGCGACCGGGGATCTGGTCGGCGTTGTCCACGGTGACGAGGTGTCCGTCCATGGACCCGTCGCCCCGGATCGGCGTCACCAGGGACGCGACGGTCTGGGTTGTCTCCGCCGCCACGACGGGCCGGGACGACCCCACCAGCGACGCCGCGAGGGGTTGGAGGAACCGGACCGGGTCCACAGCCGGCGGATCCCCTCCTCCGGCCAGGAGCACCACGGATTGCAACGCCGCCCCGATCTCCTGGGGCGTCCCTCCGCCCCGAATGATGAGGAAGCCTGCACTCCGTAACTGGTCGAGCAGGTCGACGCCGGGCGACCCCGGACCCGCGATCAGGCGAGCAGCGAATCTCTCGGCTGCCGTCTGGGCCAGACCCACCGGATCCGTTGACTGGGAGCTCCCGATGAGTCCGGCCAGATCCGAGCGCGCGGCCTGGTCGGTGAGCCCCATTCGCTTCGTGATGACCAGTTCGGCAACCACTTTCCCTCCGGCGTCCTGGAGAGCGCGCCTGACACCCTCCAGGTCGGCAGCGTTGACTCCCTCCTGGGTCACCAGCACGACCTCGGCCCCGGTGAGCTGCCCGTCCACCAGGAGTGGCTCGACGGAGCTGGCGAAGTTGTTCCAATTCCTCAGTTGCCCCTGAAGGTCACCGACCTGCTTCTCGAGGGCCCTCGCCCGGCCGACCGCAGAGTCGGTCCGGTGGCGGAGATCGTTCAGGACCCCCTGGTTCACCACGGTCGTGCCCACCAGGACGCCGAGCGCGAGGGCGAGGAATACCGACACGATCGACACGAGGTGATACCTGAACGAGATCAATGGGTCACTCGGAAGACGAAGCCGCGCACCGATTCGTAAAGCAACTTTACCAATAGGCGCAGCGGTGGCGAGATGGCCACGACGACGATGAACGCGAGGAGGGCCGCTCCCACCAGGAGGAGGGCATCTCGCCCTCTGATCGTTCGCCGGTACATGCGCGAGACACCTTTCGCGTCCACCAGGATCTCCCCGACTCGAAGCCGGACCAGGAACGTGCTGGCCATCCCCATGCGGCCCTTGTCCAGGAACTCCCGGAGGTTTCCGTGGCTCCCCACGGCCACGATGAGGTCGGCACCCTTTCCGTGCGCCAGAAGGAAGGCCATGTCCTCACTGGTACCTGACACCTTCATGAGCCTGTACGGGATCCCCAATGCGGTGAGGCGCTCCTGGCCCGGTGCGAACCCGTTCGGGTAGGCGTGAAGGACGATCTCGGCCCCCGAGAGGAGCGCTCGCTCGGATACCGAGTCCATGTCCCCCACGACGAGGTCGGGCCTGTAGCCCTCCTCCAGGAGGGCATCGGCTCCCCCGTCCACACCTACCAGGACCGGCTTGACCTCCCTGATGTACGGCTTCAGGGCCGCGAGATCCTGTTTGTAGCTGTAACCGCGCACCACGACCAGGACGTGCTGGCTCGACAGGTCGTGGTCGATCTCGGGAAGGCCCGTACCACCGAACAGGAGGTCTCGCTCCCGGGCCATGAATTCCAGAGTGTTCTGGGCGAAGCTCTCGAACTGTTCGGCCAGGCGTTGTCGTGCCACCTCCATCGCGGCGGTCACCGAGCTCATGCTCTGGCGGATCCCCACCGCCACCAGTTCCTCACCGCGGTACACGCGGTCGCCGTCGATCCGGACCACGTCTCCTTCCTGGACCTTTCGCGTGAGGATCTGCCCCACACCGTCTACCAGAGTGACGCCGTGCTCCATCAGGATCAGCGGCCCCAGGTTCGGATACCTGCCGCTGATGGACTGAGAGGCGTTGACGACGGCGCTCACCCCTCGTTCGACCAGACCCTCCGCCGAGATACGGTCCAGGTCCTCGTGATCGATCACGGCGATCTCGCCGGGCTGGATCCGCCTCAGCAATCGCTTGGTGCGGCGGTCCACCCGGGCTATCTGGGTGGTGGCCCGAATCCGCCGCCTGGTGATCCTAAGCGCCAACTGCCCTCACCTCGGAAGTCGTGTGTTGGCTGCCCGCATCGAGAAAACAGCCCGAGGACGACCCATCCTACCTACGGATCTACGGGCTCATCCGGACTGGATCCCGGGCGGATGCCCGACGCGTGGTCGGTCCACCCAGAACCATGTGGAGCTGCCCCCGGCAAGGAGAACTTCTCCCTGAGCAGGCGGAAGAAGCTCGGTGAGCCATCGCGGCGGACAAGGCGCGCCGGTCGCTCCGCCGGCTCGATCTTCACACTCGAGCCCACGGGGAGCTCCAGCCCCGGACGGCCATCGGCGGAGAGAAGGCCGGGCTCGTCTCCGAGCACTTCCAGCATGACTCCTTCATCAAGGGACAGGACGATCGATCGGTCGAACACCATGTGCGGCGAGACGGGGGTGAGCAGCATGCAGGGAACCTTCGGCGACACGATCGGCCCACGAGCGGAGAAGGAGTACGCCGTCGACCCCGTCGGAGTGCCCACGATCACGCCGTCGGCCGAGAACGTGGTGACGTATTCGCCCCCCACGTGTGCGGCCAGCCTGATCAGCCGGTGGCGAGCCCGCTTCTCCACGATGATCTCGTTCAGGGCCCATTGCGGTTCGTCCCAGGGAGCGTCTGACGCCCGGGCCGCGATGGCCGTGCGCTCCTCCAGATGGATCTCGCCCTCGAGGATCTCGCTGAGGAGCCCGGTGGCCGCGTCCGGTTCGACCTCGGTGAGGAAACCCAGGCGGCCGACCTTGACTCCCAGGAGCGGCACGTCGGCCTCGTTGGCCAGCTGGGCAGCCCGGAGCAACGTTCCGTCTCCGCCCACCGACAGGACCAGATCCAGTCCGCGAGCGAACTCGGCAGCGGGAGCCTTCTCGTCTGCCCACGGACCCTCGCCTTCCAGGCATCGCGTGGTGACCCCGCGGTTTCGCAGCCAACCGATCAGGGACTCGGCGGCCTCGATCGCTCCCTCGCGGCCGGCGTGCACCACCAGGCCCACGTTACGAATGACCCACCCTGCACTCGATCCTGCATCACCCACCAGCATCCTCCGCCTCGCCTGCTGCGCGACCGGAGTTCGAAGCCAGTGCGCGGCCTTCCTCGACTGCGGCCTCGAGCCTCTTGGAAGTGGCTTCGGCCCGGGTTCCCCTCTCGAGTGTCGAGCCCCCCCTTTGCCCGCGCGCGTACAGGAAGAACTCAACGTTCCCCGCAGGGCCGACGAGGGGAGAGGCCATGGCTCCGGCAACGTCCAAGCCCTCGCGGCCGCAGGCCTCAGCCACCTGTGCCAGGACCTTGCGCCAGACGTCCGGATCTCGCACCACTCCACCCCCACCGACTTCGTGCTTGCCCGCTTCGAACTGCGGCTTGACCAACAGGACGAACAGGGCTCCGTTCGCGGCGCAGCGAACCAAGGCGGGGATGACCAGGCGCAGCGAGATGAACGAGAGGTCGGCGGCGATCAGGGCGGGCCTGGAGGGAAGAGAATCGGGTTCAAGATCACGTACGTTGACGCGTTCGAGGACGGTGACCCGAGGATCTTGACGAAGGCGCCAGTCGAACTGGCCATAGCCGACGTCCACGGCGACGACGTGCTCGGCGCCCCTCGAGAGCAGACAGTCGGTGAAACCACCGGTCGACGCGCCTGCGTCAAGCGCCCCAAGGCCCCTCGCCTCTATCCCGAAGCGCTCGAGGGCCGCTTCGAGCTTCTCGCCGCCACGAGAGACGTACCTGCGCGTCGCGGCCGTCAGCGTGATCGGCTGGTCGGGGCGGACCATGGTCCCCGCCTTCATCGCCGGGCTGCCGGAGACGACCACCCTTCCCGAGCGTATGGCCAGGGCCGCCTCGGAGCGGGACGCCGCTAGCCCTCGGCGCACAACCTCGACGTCCAGGCGGCGACGCACCTCACCCCGTGCCGCGGGAGGCCCGGCCCCGTCCGGTACCAACTCTCCTAGGGGAGGAACTCGCGGTCTTTGATCGCCTTGTGACCTTTGATCGCCTTGTGGCCTTGGCTCGGCTGGTGGCCTTTGATCGCCTTGTGGCCTTGGCTCGGCTGGTGGCCTTGGCTCGGCTGGTGGCCTTGCCTCGAGCGGCACCGCGTCTGCTCTTCGCCCCAGTGTTCAAGCGCGCTTCCAGCCGTTCGAGCCGGGCGGTGAGACCGTCCAGGTCCTTCTTCGTGGCAACGCCCATATCCTCCACCTGCCGCGCGACGAGATCTCTCAGCTCCTGCTGCAGGCTGGCCCGGGCCTCCGCTGACCACTCGAGGAATCCAGCAGCCAGGGTGGAGAGTTGCTCTGCCATGCCTTGAGCTCGCGACTTCACGGCACCGGCCACGTCCTCCGGGCGCTGCGAGGATAGGGCTTCCAGCCCGAGCCTCACGTACTTGCGCATGTCATCCAGCATGTGTGCGCAAGGATAGCCCTTCGGGATGGCTGCCCGGGAGGCGTTCGGGCCCCGCCGCCGGCGAATGGCCGGGAAGGACTCCGCTCGGAGGACCCCGGGTATAATCCGCGCCGCCGCGGGCGCGGAACGCGATCAGCGCCATCTCTCGTCTAGAGCCGGAGTCGACGTGGCCACGAAGCGACAGGTCGAAACCAAGCTGCGCCAACTGATCAAGAGACTGGACCAAGCGGACCACGAGGTACGGGGTTCGCTGACCGAATCGCTCCCGGAGGCACGGATCATCGAGGTGGTCATCACGGACCTCGGGAATTCGTACTGGACCGAGCTCACAGGAGGCCGCATGGACGGGCTCCATGAGGGATCCCCCCGCCAGGCCGAGATCAGGGTGCGAGTTTCCAGCGATCACCTGGTCGAACTGGTGGACGGCAAGAAGTCGATGTTCTCCGCGTATCTGGCCGGCCAGGTAGGCATCGAGGCGAGCTTCAGCGACCTCCTGCGCCTGCGGAAGCTTGCATGAAAACGGCAAGCTGCCAGGATTGACCGATGCTCCCACTGCACGACGACAATCCCACTCGCCACTTCCCACTGGTCACGCTCATCATCATCGCTCTCAACGTGATGGCGTTCGTGCTCTGGGAGCCCACTTTCGCCTCGGGGCGGGACAAGGATCAAAGGCAGGTCACCTTCTTCTATTGCCACGCTGAAGTGCCGTACGAGGTGAGCCACCAGACGAGCATCGCCCAGGGAAACGGGCCGGCTCTCCGGGAGCTGGCGAGGCAGGAACCCCTGGGATCTGGAAGTACCGGAGACTACGCGAGCTTTCAGCGCTTTCTCAATAGGACGTGTCCGGACAAGTCGTGGTGGCAGTCGGTGTTCGTGGCGATGTTCCTTCACGGGGGGTGGCTGCACATCGGCGGCAACATGCTGTTCCTGTGGATCTTCGGGAACAACGTCGAAGACAAGCTGGGAGCGATCCTGTACTTCCTCTTCTACCTCGCGGCCGGGATCGCGGCCTCGATCGGTCAGCTCCTGATCGATACCAACTCGGTGGTTCCGAACCTCGGCGCTTCCGGAGCCATAGCCGGCGTCCTCGGGGCCTACATCGTGATGTTCCCCAGACGCCGGGTTCTGACGCTGGTCTTCTTCTTCTTCATCACGGCCATCTGGCTTCCGGCATGGACAGTTCTGGGCGCGTGGTTCATCCTCCAGCTGTTCAATGGAGTGGGCGCCGTCACTGCCCACATCAGCTCGGGAGTGGCTTTCTTCGCGCACATCGGTGGATTCGTGTCACATCGGTGGATTCGTGTTCGGCGCAGCGCTAGCGCTGCTGTTCTTCCCGAAGGAGGGACTGGGGACGCGCCCACCACCTCCACGCCCGGACTTCCAGAGCCGGAGATGGGGGCGCGGCTGGGGTCGAGGGCAGCCGCCTTCCGACGAGGGCTGGCGGCCCTACTGAGGCCTGAGGGCTCCTGTCATTTGGACTCGTGATTCATCGCGCTCGACACTCAAAGATCCCGGATCATTGCGACGGCCGTAGCCGCGCACTCCTCCGCCGCGTGAGAGCTGGACCGAACGGGCTCGGGTAGTTCACTCCGATCCACGTTCCGGAATCCCAGTCGCTCGAAAAAAGAGGGTGCGGTCTCGGTGAACAGAGAGACGCGATGTACGCCCTCGGCCCGCGCGCGGCCGATCGCCGCTGCCACCGCGAGCATCCCGAGACCCTTGCCCTGCAATGACTTCCGAACGGCTACCGAACGCAGGACGCTGAAACCGTCCTCGGTTTGCAGGCATGCTGTGGCGTCGATCGCATGCGCCTCGGGGTGCTCGCCCGACACCATCGTCCCATCAAGGCGGTTCTCCACGCCGTCCGCGTGCAATCCCGCTTCTTGCAACAGCGACCTGATGGCAGCGGCGTCGTCTGGAGTGGCTTGGCGAAAACGTGCCGGAGGGACGTCATCGAGCAGCGCGGCAATGTCTCGAGCGAGATACGTGGGCACGTGCGACGTCTCCAACAGGCTGGCCGGGGTGGATGCGCCGCTCAATACCAGGAGCGAATCCCACTCCATGGCGTCGGCGCCGCCGATGTCGGTGTCCACGCGATCGCCCACCACGAGCGGCCGAGTCGCCCCTGTGATCTCGGTGGCAGCCTGGAACAGCGGGCGGCCCGGCTTTCCCACGATCGTCGGAGTGGCCCCCGTCGTCGTGGTGACCGCCGACAGGATCGCTCCGGCCCCCGGCCACAGCCCGTCCGACGCGGGATACGAGGCGTCGGGGTTCGTCGCGATCAGCCGGGCCCCTCGCTCCACCAGCAGAGAAGCCGTCTTGAGCTTCGCATAGTCGACGGACCGGTCCCATCCGACAACCACGAGGTCCGCCGCCTGGGGTTCACCATCAAGGACCTCGATCCCAACCCGTTCCAAGGCCTCTCGGATCCCCCGTTCACCGACGACGTAGGCCTTCCTGCCGCCTGACCCTTCCCCCCGCAACATGGCCGCGGTGGCCAGGGCCGACGTGAGGATCTCTTGCGGCTCAGCCTGCACGCCCAGCTTCTGCATCCGCTCGGCTACCTGCTCGGGGGTCCGGGCCGAGTTGTTCGTGAGGAACAGCAGCTTGGCGTTCAGGGCTCGGAGCCGCTCGAGGACGCTCGGCGCAGCGGGGATGACCTGATCCCCTCGATACACAACTCCATCGAGATCGATGAAGAGACCGTCGTAGCGCAGAGCCAACTCGTGGCCGGCGCTCACGGTTTCACCTCGATACGAGCCGGCAGCGCTTGGACGTCTGCCGACAACCGGGTCATCCGCCGATGCGGGCCAGCGCCTGTCGGTATTCGTCGGAGGGACGCATGGCTATGGCCAGCTTGAGATGGGCGATGGCGCGGGTTCTCTCACCGGTCCTGGCACAGGACAGGGCCAACCCGAAGTGCGCGTAGTCGTTGACGGGATCGATCTGCACGGCCTTGGCGAACTCCCGCCTCGCCTGGGCGGTCCGCCCGGCCAGGTACAGCGCGCGCCCCAGCGCTTCACGGATCGAACCCTTGTCGGGTTCGATGAGCTTGGCCTCCGAGAGCAGCATCGCGGCCTGATGCGGATGACCGTTCTTCAGGAACTCGCGGGCCCGTTCCAGCAAGTCGTACGCCCTGGTCGAGCGGTCATCTCCCACACGATTCACACGCATCCCCGATTCTCTCCTATAAAGGACCCTGTGCTTGAGATCCGGCCCTTTACGGGCCTCGTCTACGACCCATCACGAGCGGGGCCCGCCGACCGCGTCACCGCTCCCCCTTACGACGTCATCTCACCGGTCGACCAGGATAGGTACTACAGGATGAGCCCGTACAACGTAGTCAGATTGATCCTGGGCAAGGATAAGCCGGGCGACGACCCCTCCACCAACAAGTATACGAGGGCCTCTTCGTACCTCCGGTCGTGGACCGAACAGGGGATCCTTCGGCCAACACTCAGACCATCCGTGTTCGCCTACGAGCTCGACTTCCACCTGGGAGGGGGAAGGCGGCGGGTCCGCGGGCTCATCGTGGAGGTTGCCCTGGAGCCTTGGGGAGGTTCGATCGTTCCTCACGAGCGCACCTTTCCAGGTCCGATCGAGGACCGTCTCGAGCTGATCCGAGCGGTTCGGGCGAACCTCTCCCCCGTGTACGCCGTGCTCTCTGAGGCTCCGGAGCCCCCAGACCTGGCTGCCTTCCTGGACGAGGTGACCGCCGATCCCCCCGATCGGGAGACGACGGACGAGGCGGGCACCCGGCACCGCCTGTGGATCTGGGACAGCACTCCTGAGAGGGTCACCCGGCCGTTGGAGCATCGGAGCCTGATGATCGCCGACGGCCACCACCGCTACACGGTAGCCCTGGCCTACCGCGACGAGATGCGGGCCCGCGTTGGCCCGGGACCATGGGACTACATGATGATGTTCGTGGTGGATGCATCTGCCGAGGACCCGCCGGTGCTGCCCATCCATCGCGCCGTACGGGGAGATTCCCTCCCACCGTTTCAGGGCGAGCGAGTGCGCGATCTCGCTGAGGTACTCGCCACATTGCGTGACGAGGACCTCACCTACGGCATCGCTCACCTGGAGGAGGGAGAGGTGATCCACCGGGTTGCCAGCCTGGAGGGATTGCCCCCCACCGTCTGCGCGTTGCATGACCGGATCCTTGATCGTGCGGGCCGACTCGAGCTGAGGTTCGTACCCGATGCCGTGGTTGCCGAGAGCCTGGTCTCGTCCGGAGAAGCAACGGCTGCGTATCTTCTACCTCCGACGAAGGTCGAACGCGTCTGGGAGGTCGTCGAAAAGGGCGGCAAGCTTCCTCAGAAGTCCACCTACTTCTGGCCGAAGCCTCGCACGGGCTTGGTGATCCGCCCGCTCTTTGCCTGACTCCAGGCGGTCTGGGCGGCCCGCTGTCCCCCGCTCACCGTCCCCGGATCAGGGAGCGAGCCTGGCCGGGCGGCCATTCAGTTCTTCGTGGGGTCACTCCTGGCTCTCTGTCTCGAGCTTCTTCACCTCCGTCGCCACGACCTCGGTGACGGACCGGCCCCCGCCACCGTCCCGGAAGAACCGCCTGACCAGATGACCTCGGACGAGGACGGCGTCGCCCTTGACCAGGCTGTCGCACGCCTTCCGGGCCGTCTTTTCCCAGGCCGATACCGGGAGAGGGAGGACTCGCTTGCCGGCTTCTGGCACTTGGAGGCGGAACCGGGTCACCTGATCCCCGGACGGCATGGCCTTGACCTCTGGCCGGTCGGACAACCGTCCCGCGAGGACGACCACATTGACCGTGACCATGGTCCCCTCCTTTCCACGGTCACCCTATGACGAGCCAATGACATCCAGCCTCGGACGTGACCTCTGACCAGCGGGTGCGCCGATCGGAAGTGGTTCGGTCTGGGTAGACTGTCCCACCATGCCTACCCCTGATCCCGAGACGTACTTCGCGGCTACCGGCATCACTGGCGTCGACACCTGGATGGCTGGCCGTGCCCGGGTCACGTCCGGGTACCTCCTCCATGGCAGCCAGCCCGCTCTCGTCGAGACCGGCCCCACGACCTCGGTCGAGGCCGTCACCGCCGGTCTGAATGTCCTGGGTCTCGGCGCCCACGACCTGGCGCACATTGTGGTGACCCACATCCATCTGGACCATGCCGGCGGCGTCGGGACGCTCAGCCGTCGATTCCCGAGCGCCACGATCTGGGTCCACGAACGAGGAGCTCCTCACCTGGCCGAACCGAAGAAGCTCGTGAGCAGCGCCACCCGTGTCTATGGGGAGGAGCGACTCCGCGAGCTCTTCGGCCCGGTCGAGGCAGTCCCCCCCGAACGGCTTCGACCGGTCTCCGAAGGCGACAGGATCGAGCTGGCCGATCGCTCACTGGAGGTGCTCTACACGCCCGGACACGCCTCGCACCATGTCGCCCTGGTCGACTCCATGAGCGGGGCCGTCTTCACAGGGGATGCCCTGGGGATCCATCTGCCCGACGTCCGGGTGCTTCGCCCGGCCACTCCCCCTCCGGATATCGACGTGGAGCTCGGAGTGCAGAGCATCGAGCGGATCCATGAGCGCGCCGAGAGCCTCCTGCTCTTCAGCCATTTCGGCCCCGTCACCGAGGTGGACGAATTGTGCGATATCGCGGCGCGGCGGCTTCGGAAGTGGGCGGACATCGTGCGCGATGCGCTGGAGGAAACCGACGATATCGATCGCGTGACCGAGCTCCTCGAGCGCAAGACGGCAGACGAGTTCGAGTCGGCGGAGAAAGTGGATCTGGAACGATACGAGATCCTCTCCAGCATGCAGGTGAACGCCTCCGGGCTCGCTCGGTACTGGAGGAAGCGCGCCGAGGCGAAGGCGGCGATCGACGGCGAACGACAGGCGTCAGCTGGGTGATCTGGCGCAGGGCCCTCTCGGCTTCGCGGTTGAGGGTGGCTGGTTCTCGTTTCTGGCGAAACTCTGGCGGAGCGTTCCTTCAGTCCCGGCTCAAACCGGCCAACCGCTCCGCGGCGTCGAAGGCGCCCGGATCATGGCGGACGATCCGTCGGAACTCTCCTGCGGCTTCCGCCCGGCGGCCCGCCCGCTCCAGGATGTCGCCGGTCACGTACCACACGCGGAGGTCGAAGTCGCGAGAAAGCCGGTCCCCGCTCGGAGAGGCTCTCAGCATGCTCAGCGCTTCTGTGAACCGGCCCAGGTCGGCCAGCGCAGATGCCCCCACGATGGCGGCCTCCGCCCGGACCTCGTCGGGCAGCCGGGCCTTCAGGGCGTCGCGGACAGGGTCGATCGCCTTCGCCGGCGCTCCGAGGGCCCGATAGCAGTCGGCAATGAGGTGATTCTGGTCGAGCCGGCCCGTCATCCGTCGGTAGGCCTGGAGCTCTCGCAGCGCGTCGCGAAATCGCTCCGCCCGATACAGAGCGATGCCGAGGATCTCCCGAACCGCTCCTGAGCGCGGCGCTAGCTCCTTCGCCCGGATCGCCGAGGCGACCGCGGCAATGGCTCGGTCTCGTTGAAGCAACGCGACGGCCTGCTCGAAGGCCTGCACGGCGGACGCGCTCTGTCCGGGTCGAGTCTTGGAACGGATCTCCTCGGCGGCATTTCGGGTCCCCGCGCCGCCGGGACGGTCTGGGGCCCGCCTTCCCGATCGGCCTTCACTCACCGGGGGTTGAGGAGATCGATCCTTCCGGCCGGCGTGCGATCGGTCCTTCTGACCGGCACGGGAACGGTCGGACGCTCGCCCTGCCTGAAATGAGGATCGCGACCCCGGGGAGCCTCCAGATCCTCGGCTGCCCGGCACGTTGTCTCCACGACCCGAGGAACGTCGCGCCATCAGCCAACCTTACCCGTAACGGGAAGGGGACTGACGTTTCCGATCCGGGGATCTGAGACGGGCCGGACTGAGGCGGACCGGAAAACGACGAAGGCCCCCGACGTGGGGGCCTTCGTTCAAGATGTCTCGGCGGCGACCTACTCTCCCACCCCGTTGCCGAGGCAGTACCATCGGCGCGGGAGGGCTTAACTTCCGGGTTCGGAATGGGACCGGGTGTTTCCCCTCCGCTATGGCCGCCGAAACGGTGGTTCCCGTCAAACCGCCTCGACTCGAGTAGTCGAAGCACGCACGGGACGCTGGCGAGGGTGCGAACCCGCCGGGCGAGCCGGCGACCCGGAACCCAATAGCGAGCGCGAGCAAGAGTCAAGTCCTCGGCCTATTAGTACCGGTCGGCTGAACACGTTGCCGTGCGTACACCTCCGGCCTATCTACCTCGTAGTCTCCGAGGGGCCTTACTCCTCTTACGGATGGGAAGCCTCATCTTGGGGCGAGCTTCGCGCTTAGATGCTTTCAGCGCTTATCCCTGCCGGACGTGGCAAACCAGCAGTGCCGCTGGCGCGACAACTGGCACACCAGAGGTCCGTCCGCCCCGGTCCTCTC
>WNFV01001077.1_pt1 | contig 37410 bp, 36 predicted proteins | sample 5400101 | NCBI WGS metagenome assembly WNFV01 (sample SAMN13153361, study PRJNA577476) | soil metagenome | isolation source: 115 cm soil or saprolite under grassland replicate 1 | place: USA:California | collected 2016-06-15 | reverse complement strand
CCAGGACGAGGCCGAGCACGCCCGCCATGAGCAGCGCGCCGTACACGACGAGGACCACGTCGCGATAGCCGCCGAGCGCGGTCAGCGCCGACGGCAGCAGCAGGATGCCGAAGGCGAGCGCGAGCAGCAGGCCGACGCCTACTCCGCGATCGATCACCACGCTAGTCACGGCGTTGCGCCAGCCGCTGCCGAGCCGCGTCAGCAGCCAGACCCGTATCCCGTCGCCCACGACGTTCGGCAGCACCTGCGTGAAGAACATCCCGATGGCGTTCACCGCAACCATGGCCGTGAACCGTTCGCGACGCGCCGCGAGCGCCTCCAGGATCTCGCTCCAGCGCAGCGCCACCAGCGGAATTTGCAGCATGACGACGAGCTCCGCCAAGCCGAGCCAGCCGATGTCGATCGTCCCCGCGACCGCGGCAATCTTCGAAAACTCGACTTGGCGCGCGACATACCACAGGCATCCCAGCGTGACCGCGACCTTGATGGCGATGAGCGCGGCCTTTTTTTTGCTGAAGCCTTGCTGCGAGGGCAACGCATCGACGTCGTTCGACATGCTCACTCGCTTCTCGGGGGTCAGCCCGGTTATCGTTCATCCGTCCGGCCCGGCCGACCCGCCTGCGGACGTGCCCGGAACTCGAACCGCCTTTGCGGCATCCTGTCAACGCGCGGGAGCGCCGGTCGCGCGAATCGCACGCTCGCACGCCGCGCAACCAATGACGGAGCGTCGTGCCGGCGAAGGGGGGCCAATTTGGTCCGGACGATGAGACGCGAGCCGGCCTGTGGGCGAGCACGTGGACCTTCATGGCCGGCCGCTCTGTCCGCAGGCCTCGTCGGCAGCCGGCGGGAGAGGAACTACCAGTCCTCGGTTTACCAGGCAGAGGAGCCGCGGTGCTGCCTTTGCCCCCTCGATCGGCATCGCGCGCCATTGGGTTCGTTTGGCCAAACGCACTCGTATTAGTTTGCATACGGCGGAAATACGACTAATGGTATACTCCCCGATTGCCATGGGCGGTTCGGCGGCCCATGTTCGGGACGCTGGGCCGCTTGGACGATCGCCTGCGTCAGGCGGGCTAAAGAACGGGTAGGCTTTAGACCGCTTAGGCTGGCCCGGCATCAGCCCAAATTAAAATTCCACCCGAACCTCTCATGTCGAAGCCCACCGAAACCACGAGCAGGCTAACCGTGCCGAGAAGTGCCCTCTTTCTTGATCGTGACGGCGTGATCAATGTCAATCGAGGTTACGTCCATCGTTCGGACCAATTCGAGTTCCTCCCAGGAATTTTCGAGTTGGCGCGCTTCACGGTCAATGAGCTGCGCTGGCCGACCGTCGTCGTCACCAATCAATCCGGCATCGGACGGGGGCTTTTTGACGAGGACGCCTACCGGGATCTGACGCGTTGGATGTGCGATCGCTTCGAGGCCGAGAATGCGCCAATCGCAAGGGTGTATCACTGCCCTTATCATCCGCAGTTCGGCATCGGCGCGTATCGAATGGATCATCCGTGGCGCAAGCCGAAACCTGGGATGATCTTGCAAGCAGCCGCCGATGCCGTTCGCGATTGCTTCTTCAATCGAGCTCGAACGCATTCTTGTAGTCGAGCTTGAGCGCGGAGTTCTGCTCGCTCTTTTGCAGATAGAGATTGCCGACCGCGAGCGCGTCGAGCTCCGTGCCCATAAAGCAGCGAAACGCGTCTTCGGGGGTGCGCACGATCGGCTCGCCGCGCACGTTGAAGCTGGTGTTGACCAGGACCGGGCAGCCGGTCTTTTGCTTGAACATTGATAACAGCGCGTGGAAGCGCGGATTGGTCTCGGCGTGCACGGTCTGTACGCGCGCCGAGTAATCGACATGCGTCACCGCCGGGATTTCCGAACGCGGCACGTTGAGCTTGTCGATGCCGAACAGCGCCTGCTCCTCCTCCGTCATCTGCCGGCGCCGGCGCTTCACCACGTCGGCCACCAGCAGCATGTAGGGGCTCTCGGTGTCGAGCTCGAACCAGTCGGAGACGTCTTCGCGCAGCACCGCAGGCGCGAACGGGCGGAACGATTCGCGATATTTGACCTTGAGATTGAGCGCCGATTGCATGGAGGCTGAGCGCGCGTCCGCGATGATGGAGCGGTTGCCGAGCGCGCGGGGCCCGAATTCCATGCGCCCCTGAAACCAGCCCAGCCCCTTGCCGTCCGCGAGGTCGCCGGCGGCGCGCGCGATCATCTCGTCGTCCGCGAGCCGCTCAAAGCGGGCGCCGGCCTGCTCGAGCCGCCGGCTGCATTCGTCGTCGTCGTAAGAGGGCCCGAGATAGGCGCCGTTCATGCCGTCGAGCTGGTTTTCGAGCCGGCGCGGGCCGGCCTTGTGCAGGTGGTAGGCGGCGAGCGCGGCGCCGAGCGCGCCGCCGGCGTCGCCGGCCGCCGGCTGGATCCAGATGCGCTTGAACTGGCCGTCGCGCAGCACCTTGCCGTTCGCCACGCAATTGAGCGCCACGCCGCCGGCGAGGCAGAGATTTTCGGCGCCGGTCTCCGCCGCGATCGAACGCGTGAGCCGCAGCACCACTTCCTCGGTCACCGCCTGGATCGAAGCAGCGAGATCCATGTGGCGCTGGTTGAGCCATTCCTCCGGCTTGCGCGCCGGGGCGCCGAACAGCGCATCGAACTTGTCGTTGGTCATGCGCAGGCCGGTGCAATAGTCGAAATAGGATTGATCCAGCCGGAACGTGCCGTCGGGCTTGAGGTCGACGAGGTTGTCGAGGATGAGCCCGGCATATTTCGGCTCGCCATAGGGCGCGAGCCCCATCACCTTGTATTCGCCCGAGTTGACCTTGAAGCCGGTGTAGTAGGTGAACGCCGAGTAGAGCAGCCCGAGCGAATGCGGGAAGTGCAGCTCCTTGCGCATCTCCAGATGATTGCCGCGCCCGAAGCCGACCGACGTGGTCGCCCACTCGCCGACGCCGTCCATGGTGAGGATGACCGCCTCCTCGAACAGCGACGGAAAGAACGCGGACGCTGCGTGGCTCTGGTGGTGCTCGGTGAACAAGAGCTTGCTCTCCCAATCGAAGCCGGGATCGAAGGCGCGGAGCTCGTCGCGCAACAGCTGCTTCTGGAACAGCTTCTCCTTGAGCCAGAGCGGGATCGCCATGCGGAACGAGCGGAAGCCCCTGGGCGCGAACGCGAGATAGGTCTCGAGCAGGCGCTCGAACTTGAGGAACGGCTTGTCGTAGAACGCGACATAGTCGACCTCGCCAAGGCTGAGGCCGCCCTCGCCCAGGCAATAGGCGATGGCGTGACGCGGGAAACCGGAATCGTGCTTCTTGCGCGTGAAGCGCTCCTCCTGGGCGGCGGCGACGATCTGTCCGTCGACGACCAGTGCCGCGGCACTGTCGTGATAGAACGCGGACAATCCGAGAATTCGCATCCGTCCGGCTCTTCCGGTCTAGAAGATCGTGTAGATGAAAGGCGCGATCGCCGAGCCCTTGGTGAGCACGATTAGGCCGCCGAAGATGACCATCATGAGGAAGATCGGCATCAGCCAATATTTCTTTCGCACGCGCAGAAACGACCAGAACTCGCGCAGGAACGATAGCATGGGGGACCTCAGAATTGGTTCTTCATCGATTCGGGCGCGGGCCCCGGCGGCGTGCGCTCGATCCAGTAGCTCGCGGCGTCGGGGTCACGGCGCAGTCGCAACGGATCCTTGCCCAGCACACGCATCAACAGCGCGATCGGCGTCACTGTCAGGTAGAACAGAAGGCCCAATACGATCGGACTGACGACCTTGTAGAGGAGGAGACCGAGCTTGAGCCACAGTTTGTTGAGCGGAGCGAGCGCCACCGGCCATGTGAACGCCAGAGCCGCAAATACCGCCGCCACGCCCAGCGCCCACCAGCGAACCGGTTCCGCGCGGAGCAAGGGCCAGCAGGCGATGATCAGAAAGAAAGCCGCCATCACCAGACCGAAGCTGCGGTCCGATGCGGCCTTGATGTCCTCTTTGCGGCTGAAGTCCTCGTGCGTCACTGCGGCCTGCGGCTGTTAGGCAAATGCGGTATCTAGCTTATGCCACGGCTCGCTTGCTAGCGCTACTTTGCTCTCGTCACGGTTTTTTTGGTGTTCGGCAATTGAGGGAGGCGACTACAGACCTGAGAGTTGCGGTTGGTTGAATTCCGACGCTCATCGACCATGCTTGGACAAGCGCCCCGGTTGCGGGATCGGATAGAGGAGCCAAGCAAGCGCGCCCCGCAGTGAGCCGACGATCAAAACCGCGCCGAAGCAGACCGAAAACACGACGCTGCCACATCCTTGACGCTTTTGCCCGAGGATCGTCATCCGTCGCACGCAGGTCTTGAATATTATGCGAACGAAATTTATTGGCGAATTATGCCTGCGGAGTAGTGCGCTCTTCCTCGACCGTGACGGCGTCATCAGAGTGCGATCTGCTCGGCCACCCGCCCCAGCTGCGGACGTGCCCGGAACGCCAAGCGCCTTTGCAGTCATCCTGTCAACGAGCGGGAGCGCCGGTAGCGCGATCGCACGCCGCGCAACCAATGACGGAGCGTCGTGCCGGCGAAGGGGGCCAATTTGGTCCAGACGGTGAGCCAAGCAAGCCGCCCGGCGAGGCGGGGCGTCAGATAGCCCAAATCCGACAATAGAGCGCGGACGGCGCGCAGGCTGTATTCCGGCAGGATTGCCGCGGCCACGAACGCCGCACGGCGGTCCTCCCAACCGGGTTGGCGGGTCGCTGCATGCCACGCCCTGAGCACATCGAGCTGGGCGCTGCTGCGCAAGCCTGCCGCTCCATAGGAGTTCGGCGAGACCCGAAAATACGAGACGGCGCCCGGAGTGTAGACGGCCCCGCGCTCGAATGCGGCAGCATAGGAGACGAAAAGGTCGCCGTGCCACCGAAGATCTTCCGGAAAACTACCGAGGCGGCGCAGCAGCTCGACATTGAACCAGACGTTCGAGACGTGAAAATAGAAAAAACTGCGTTGCATCAGGCGAACGAATTCCTCGCCCGAAAAATAGCGACGGCTGCCCGGTAGATCGAGCGGGATGATGCGAGCAGCGAGGCCATCGGGATCCATCACGGCGTGATCCGAAAATACGATCCCGGTCGCCGGAAATTCGGCTGCGGCAGCGGACGCCCGCTCCACGGCCTCGGGGCCAAGGCGGTCATCGGCCGCGGAAAACAAGACAAAGTCGCCGCTGATGATGTCCAGGCCAGTGCGGCATGCGGCATTGACTCCGCGATTTCCGGAATGACTGACGAGGCGAAGCCACGGCAGCTCCGCCGCAAGTGATTGCAGGCGCGCCATGCTGTCGTCGGTTGATCCGTCATCCACGACCACGACCTCGAACGGTGGCATGGTCTGCTGCGCGATCGCCTGGAGCGCTTCCGGGATCAGTTGGCCGTGATTGTAGTTCGGCATCACCACGGACATGCGGGGACCGCGCACGAGAACTTCACTCATAGGTCGCGCAGCCTGGGCAGCGCCTGATCGCGGCCGGAGATCACCCGGTGCTCGGTCTTGGGCCAGGCGATGGCGAGGTCCGGATCATCCCATCGCACCCCGCGCGCGGCCTCCGGGTGATACCGCTCCGAGATGTGGTAGAGGACCTGGGCGTCGTCGGTCAGCGTCTGAAAGCCATGGGCGAAGCCCGCGGGAATGTAGAGGGCCGAGCCGTTGTCCGCACTCAGCTCCACGCCGACCCAGCGGCCGCGCGACTGCGAGCCGGGCCTCACGTCGAGCACCACGTCGAACACGGCGCCCCGCGTACACGACACCAGCTTGACCTCCTCGTGGGGCGGAGTCTGAAAGTGGAGCCCGCAGCCTGCCGCGGGCGGTATTGAAGGACACGCTCCACTGCGGGCAGACTGCGCAAAGCCCCCGCTCCAGAAAGGCCTCGCTGCAGAACACCCGGAAAAAACTCCTCGCTCGTCCTCCACTCTTTCGAGCTCGATGAGCCAAAGCGCGAGAATTTCCAACGCCCGAAACAGCATCGTTGATGGTCGACGTCCGATCGGCGGGGCCACCCCCACAGCGCATGGAAGGTATCAAACCCGCGGCGGCTTTCCCACCCGCACGGGCCTTGCGTCGGTTGATGATGGCTGCCCGCAAGCGCCGGCGCCCAGCCACCGCATCGCGGCAGAACCTTTTGACATCTCTTGTGTTTTTGCCTCATACAATTCCACGCTTGTGTCGACTCTGGCCGCCGTTCATCACTCCGAAGCGTGCGGAAGCTTGTAAGCCAGCCATGTTCAGCCGGGTGGCGCAGCTCTGAGCCGACAGCTGAAATCGTTCTACAAGGATCGCCATGGTGAACCGACACGCCCAACCCAGTGCCGAGCTCGACCTTGAACTGCCGCCACCTCCCTCGCCCGCGGCGGCGGCTTTGGGCGATCTGATGGAAGGCATGTCCAAGAGCTGGATGTGGTCGGCCATGGCCATGCAGGATATCAGGCTGCGCTATCGCGGCTCGGTTCTGGGGCCATTCTGGTTGACCATCAGCACGGTCATCATGGTGGCAGCCATTGGTCTGATCTACGCGCGCCTGTTCAACATGGATGTCGGCAGGTATCTGCCATTCCTCACGATCGGTCTGGTGATCTGGCAATTCGTCTCGTTGCTGATCATCGAAGGATGCCAGACCTTCATGGGGTCGCAACATGTGATCTCGCAGGTACGCCTGCCGTTCTCGGTCCACGCCTGGCGCGTCGTGTATCGCAATCTGATTGTTCTCGCACACAACTTGGTGATCGTTCCGCCGACCGTTCTCCTCTTCAGCGTGCCGATCGACTGGAATGTGCTGACGATCCTCCCCGCCCTCGTCGTCCTGAGCATCAACGGTCTCTGGGTGAGCATTCTTCTTGGTATGCTGAGCGCGCGCTATCGCGATATTCCTCCGATCGTGGCGAGCTTTGTGCAAGTTGCGTTCTTCATCACGCCGGTTTTTTGGCCACCCGAATCACTGGGGCATTGGACGCCCTATCTGCCGCTCAATCCACTGTTTGCGGCTGTCGACGTTGTACGCGCCCCGTTGCTCGGCGCCGTGCCGCTCGCCTATTCGTGGACCGTCCTTCTGGTCGTAACGCTGCTCGGCTGTCTTGGCACGTTCGCGCTGTTCGTCAAATTTCGGTCCCGCATCACATACTGGATCTAGGCATGGCATTCCTCCGCTTGCGCAATCTGTCGGTTGAATTCCCGATGTACACGGGCGGCCCACAATCTCTGAAAAAGATGCTGTTGACGGCCTCACGGCAGGGCAACATCGCGCGCGACGCCGCGGATCGCATCACTGTGCGCGCGTTGAACGACGTCACCCTCGACGTCGACGACGGCGACCGTGTCGGCCTCATCGGCTCCAACGGCGCCGGCAAGACGACGCTTTTGAAAGTTCTTGCGGGCATCTATGTTCCCACGCACGGGCGGGTCTATTCGAAGGGAAAGATTTCGTCCGTGCTCGATGTGACGGTCGGCCTCCACCCTGATGCTACCGGCCGCGAGAACATCATCCTGCGCGGCATGTACTTGGACATTCACCCCCGCGAGATGCGTGCGCGAGTGGACGAGGTCGTTGCGTTTGCTGGGCTCGGGCCCTATCTCGACATGCCGGTCCGCACCTATTCGGCCGGGATGGCGGTACGGCTCTCCTTTGCGGTCTCGACCTGCATTCGGCCCGAGATCTTGATCATGGACGAATGGCTTGCGGCGGTCGATGAACGGTTTCTAGAGAAGGCGCACAGACGGCTAGCGGACTTCATCGGCGGTTCAAACATTGTTGTGCTCGCGACTCACTCGATGAAACTCCTGCGGGAGTGGTGCAATCGCGGCATTGTGCTCGAGCAGGGCCGCGTCGTTTTTGAGGGAGGCATCGACGGCGCCATCGACGCCTATCACGCCTCATCCGCCACGGAGCGCACCGCCTGAGAAACGCGGCAACCCCGCCAGGAAGCGTCCAAGCGCCGCCTCGATACGGGCGCGATCGCGGCTGGCGACCATGATTTGAGCCGGCGCCGAATCTTGTTCTGATCCATCCGGTGGCGCGCGCTGCCCACCGCCGTCCATCAGGGGGACGTAGACGCCTGGCCGCGCCACTGCATTGGCCGCAAGACCGAAGATATCCAAGGCGCCGACGTAACCGTCGGCGACCAGCGCCAGACAGAGGGTATCCTGCATCGACAGACCCTGATGCCGAGCAAACCTGATGTGGGAAGGCCACACCCGCCAGTGCGAGGGAGCAAGACGGTTGAGGACGACGAAGGCCACGTTCGGATGGCGCGCCGCTGCGGCGTCGAACAGGGGCAGCCAGAGGCCGAGATCACCAGGATCAGCGGCACCATCCCGATCTTCCCGCAGCGAAACGGCGATAATGAATTTTTCCGGCAATGCCGCCTTGAAGAAATCCTGCACGCGCCCGCGTGAGTCCACTAAGAGCTTGATGCCGCCCGAGGTTCCGCGCCGCGTCACTTCATCGATGATCTCCGCAGGCAGTCGCCGAAGATCCTCGGCGTCTCTTGTTTCACGCCAACGCGCTTGCTCCGCGCCGGACATGAACATCGGAGCCGCAGCCTCGATGCCTTCTTCATCCCAGAACACGGCTACGTTCCGGACCCGATCCAGCATCAATGCGATCGAGATAAGGTCGAACAGGCGGGCATCGTTCTCCTCCTGCGCCAACAGAATCATGAGATCGACGCATCGGCCGTCGCTGCAGCTCGGATAGGTACTGAAGACGTGGTTGTGCCAAACCAGCAGATTGCGCATCAGGGCCTGTTCGACCGGGCCATTCACGCGCAGAACGAAGGCGCGGCGGTCGGACTGGGCGAGCTTTCGACTCTTGGCGTTTGCTGCCGCCTGCAGCAGCAAGGTCCGCACACCGAGTCCAAGCAAAGGCCGCACGAAGCCTCGACCGCGGACGTAGTCGCGCAGCCGTGTGGACGCAAAGAGGCGGTCGACAAACTGTGCCTGCGGCTCATGGGCGCCATCGGCGGGCGTCTGCGCGCCTTCTGGTGGCCGGACGACCGACAAAGCCAATACCGTCAGTTGCGCCGTCCGGCGAACAGCGCGATTGCGATGTTTCGTGTGCCGCTCGACCAGAGCCAATAGCCGGTCCACAGTCCGACCGATCATGGCTGACGCGCCATCGCGTCGTCAGCGTGGGCACTGCCCGCTGACGGGTTATCGGACTTGGCCGCGCGATTGGGCCTGAGATGGGTGCAGAGCTCCTCGAACACGCTGAGAAGTTCGTCGGTGGTCTCTCGATGCCAGGTAAGAACTTGATTGGCGTGCGCAAATGGGTAACGCCGATCACCCGGACTGATTTCTCCGTACTCGGCAAACCGATGCTCCATATTCAGAATCGCGTAGGCGATGTTGGTAAAGGTGGCGAAAGCGGAAAAACCGCTTGGTGTTCCCATGAACAGGTCCGCAATTTTCATGAGGGCGAGCTCGTGGGCGAGGCTCAGGCCGAACGCGCGCGGAATGAAGACATTGCTGCGGCGGAGCAGACTATGCTCCCACTCCCGATATCCCCCGACCATGACGAACAAAACATCCGGTCGACGCACCGCTACGGTGTCAATGAAGCCGTGCCAGCTCTCAAGCGGCGCATCCCGATAGGTTGCGGCCAGATTGCTCGTGAGCGAGCTTTGCCGAGGATTGATAACGGCTAATGACCTGGCGGCAAGCTCGCGCTCGTGGAAGCCACGTGCCCAGTCCTGGTAATGGCGCGGCGCGCAAAGCTGCGGCAGGTAGCCGTGCCGGGCATGGAATGCATTGAAACGATGATAGCCGATCGGATAGTCCTGTCGCATTTTGATGTGGGTGAACGGTGCCGGCCACATCGGATCGCCGCTTTTGCGGCGCGACAGGAGCATCAGACTTAACGTCTCGATGTCCCGGACGAGTTGCAGCGATCGCAACATCGGATTGCAGGCGAAGACCGGCAGGATGTTGTCGAAATACGTCAGATAGTTGTCCGGCACAATGTGCCGCTGAAACGCGGCCGCCGGCAGCCTTGGATTCACCATGGCGACCACGTCCACGTGTTCAAGATTTTGCTCGATCGCCATGATTGCGAGCTCGACCTGACTGGTGAGCAGATCGCCCAATGCATAGTGCTGATAGGAGAAATCAAATATCCCCAAGACTGCCGCCGGCTTCGCCGCAACCGGGTTCGCTTGAACGTCTTCTTTGTTGGGCTGCAATGTCATGCGGATGGCTCGATCTTTTCGCGCCTTCACCGTGCTACTGTTACAGGTAATCGTCGAGATGGCTGATGATAGTTCGGAGGTGTGACGCGGTCACGTGCGCTCCATCGGCAAAGTCTTGACGCAAGAGCGCATAGGAAAGGTTGTAGCGGCGAGATTGGCCGTCCCGCACCGTTCGCTTGACGGTCATCCTGTCGAGTAAAGGACTCACCGAGACATCAAATTTTGCCCGAAATTTGAGCTCCGCATAGATGCCGGCAAACCGACGAAGATATTGAACGACCTTGGACGCGCCACCCGGCGTTAGTCGGGCCGCCCGAGTGAGATATCGTCTCAGACCTCCCGCTCCGCCGTCGGAGGGTGGAGCGAGCATCTTCCAAACGCCATCGATGATTTGTCGAGGCGCGGCATCGGGTCGCATGGATTGCGCGATGAAATAATCCATCACCGCCGGTGAGATCATCGGAGCGAGGTATTTCAGATAGACGAGATCGAAAATCCGCCGCATCTGGTCGGGCCGATACGTCGCCTGGCATCGGGCGTCGGCCGCGAGATGCTCGAGCGTTACGGTGCGATAAACTGTGTATTCGCGAAACAGCTCTGCTGGGTCAATCGCAAAAAATTGATATGGATGCCACCCTTCGGTAGCGATCGAGGGGCCGGTGTTGCGCGCCAAGAAATACTTCGGCATCCGGTAAGCACCCCCGGCAATCAATGTCAGTGAGGACGTCAACATTTCCTGTGCCCAGAACGACTTCACGCGGGAAAGCGGCGTCAGGATCGACTTCATGGTGCCGGTGCGATGAATTCCATAGAAGATCGCCTGATAGTTTCCCACCTGCTCAACGATGCGTTTAAGCCCGTCGTCGCCAGCGATCGAGGGCGCCGAATATTCCGTGCACGAGAGATCGAAATCGGCGCCCGGCTTGAAACCAACGTAATAGCCGTGGGCGACCACAAAAGCAGGATTGGCGTCCAGGAAATCGAGAAGTTCATCGAGGTGATCCGTGAAAAGAACGTCGTCGTCGGCGCAAAAGGAACAATAGGGCGTGTCGACGGACTGAGCTCCCAGCGCGAATTTATCGGTCACGTGGATCGCAGGGTCATAGACTTGATAGGAGATATCGAGCGCCACCCCGCGGATGGTTTCCCGGTTCTCGGACAACGCCTGCTCAAAGCTCGAATCAAGAACACAAATCGGATATTCGAAGCGGCGTGCGGCAAGATAGCCCAGCAAGCTGCGCAAATACGCTGGCCGATTGTAGGTCGGAATGAGCAGCGTGTAACGCGACCGGGCGGAAGGCGACATGTTCTCATCTTGCAATGCGAGGAGGATCGGCCCGTCGGCGTGCCGGTTTCAGGCGCTACCGCCGCATTCGCCGATTGTCTATCGGGGAAGATAGCCGGAATCCAGCGCGATGTGCCTGCTGATCGGGATGCCGCGACAGTCCATGTCGGGGGCGCCTCACCGGTCACGAGGCTGTCAACGGCGGCGACGGCTAGGGCCCGATACAATGCCATGGCGACCCGACATACCTCGTGCTAGAAGGCCCCGAAACTTGGTGTTGCCGACCGCGCGCACCGCGTGCGGCCCGCAAGACATGCCGCATTTCCTGCGTCCTCATACGCGCGGTGGCTTCACGCCGAGGCCGGACCGTTTCGAGGTCGAGTTGGAGATGGTCTGCGGGAACCTCGGCTTTCCGAACAGCTAGGCTCTTGCGACATGGCGTTCTTCCGCGATTACTTCGATGACATCAGCGCCAGGATCAGAGACGTCGATCCCGCCGCACTTGACCGCCTGTCCGAGCTTTTTCGCGCCGTCCATGGCGGCGGGCGAAAGGTCATCCTGGTGGGAAACGGCGGCAGCGCCGCCATGGCGAGCCACGTCGCCGTGGACCTGACCAAGACCGCCGGCATCCGAGCGGTCAACTTCAACGAGGCGGATCTCCTCACCTGCTTCGCCAACGACTATGGCTACGCGCTCTGGGTGGAGAAAGCCCTGGAATTCTATGCCGATCCGGGAGATGCCGCCGTGCTAATCAGCAGCAGCGGCCGGTCGCCGAACATCGTCAACGGCGCGACCGCAGCGAGCAGCCGCGGATTGCGCGTCGTGACTTTTTCTGGCTTCGATGCGGACAATCCGTTGCGCTCCCTCGGCGAGCTGAATTTCTGGGTCAACAGCCGTTCGTATAACGCGGTCGAGATGACGCATCACGTTTGGCTGTTGGCGGTGGTCGACCGGCTGGTGAGCGAGAAGGGAAACAGCGCTTGAGTCCGCGTCGGCGCGTCCTGGTCACCGGAGACCAGGGGTATATCGGCACGGTTCTGACCGGCCTTCTGCTCGACCGCGGCTACGACGTGGTCGGGCTCGACACCGGCTATTTCGCCGAATGCCTGCTCCACCCTCTCGAGTCGTGCTACCGGCGGATCGCCGGTGACTTGCGCGACATCAAGCCGGAAGATCTGGCGGGCATATCCGCGGTCATTCATCTCGCCGCCCTGTCGAATGATCCGCTCGGCGAGCTGTCGCCGAATCTCACCGACCAGATCAATCGCGACGCAACCATCCGGCTGGCCACGCTTGCCAAGCAAGCGGGTGTCGCCCGCTTCGTCTACGCGTCGTCACAGAGCATGTACGGGGTGTCCAAGACCGACCACGAGCTCGACGAAGACAACAGTGAAAAGAACGCCGTCACCGCCTATGCACGCACCAAATGGGAGGCGGAGCTGCGCCTCAAGGATCTGGGTGGATCAGGTTTCACGGTCGTGTGCATGCGCCCTTCGACCGTGTTCGGTGCGAGTCCGCGCCTGCGGTGCGACATCGTCTTCAACAATCTCGTCGCCTGCGCCTACACGACGGGGCGCATCGAGATCAAGAGCGACGGCACGCCCTGGCGTCCGGTGGTCCATGTGCGTGACGTCTGTTCCGCCTTCCTGGCAGGCCTTGAAGCGCCGGCGGAACTGGTCGGCGGCCGTTCCTACAATGTCGGCATACCGAACGGCAATTTCACCGTGCGGGATCTCGCCGAAGCGGCCGGCCGTGCCGTGCCGGGCGCCACCATCACCTATACGGGCGAGCACGGCAGGGATGTCCGCACCTACCGCGTGAGCTTTGCACGAATACTAAGCGAGTTGCGGGACTGGTTCCGCCCCGCCTGGGATTTGGATCGCGGAGCGGCCGAGCTGGTGGCGCTGTTTCGCCAAGTCGGCTTCACCGAAGCGCAGTTCCGCGGCCGCAACACGGTCCGTCTCGCGCAGCTCAAGCACCTGATATCCGCGGGAGCGATTGACGCGACGTTGAGGTGGCGGTGTGACTAGCGGTTTATCCGAGACGCTTCGGACCTGCCGCATCTGCGACAGCGCCGCCATCGACCAAATCCTCGATCTCGGCGCTCAGCCGCCGGCGAACAGCCTGCGCCGCGAGCGGACCGCGAGCTTGCCGGCGATTCCCCTGGTGCTGTGCCGCTGCGCGGCATGCGGAACCGTTCAGCTGACCGAGACCGTGTCGCCCGAATACCTGTTCCGCAACTACGTCTGGGTCACCGGCACGTCGCAGGCGGCACGCGATTACAGTACCGTCTTCTGCGAGCGTTTGGTGGCGCGGTGCAGCTCGGGGCGACGGTTCGTTCTGGAGGTGGCGAGCAACGACGGCACCTTCCTGCAGCGATTCCGGGAATGCGGCGACGCCGTCCTCGGAGTCGATCCCGCGCAGAACGTCGCCGAGATCGGGCGCAAGCAGGGAGTTCCCACGCTCACCGAGTTTTTCGGCCTCGCCGTCGCGCGCGATATCGTCGCCGAGCACGGGCAGGCGGATGCGGTCTACGCACGCAACGTGATCTCCCACGTCGCCAATGCCAAGGACGTGGTGGCGGGCATGAGCCATTGCCTGTCCGAGAGCGGCACCGGCGCGATCGAGTTTCATTGCGCCGCCGCCATCCTGGACGGGCTGCATTACGATTCGATCTACCACGAGCACCTGTTCTATCACTCGCTGCATAGCATCGGCCTGCTGATCGGCCAATTCGGGCTCAAGCCGTTCGACGTCACCGACAGTCCGATCAGCGGCGGCTCGCTGGTCGTCTATTTCTCGAAGCAAGAGCGCACCCCGACGCCGGCCTATGTACGGATGCTGGAGCGCGAGCGCGAGCTGGGCATCGGCGAGGAAAGCCCGTGGCGCGAGTTCGCGCGCCGCTGCCAACGTCACCGCGCCGCCCTGCTCGCCCTAGTCGAGGCGCAAAAACGCGCCGGCAAGCGGCTTATCGGCTATGGGGCGTCGGCGCGCAGCTCCACGCTGCTCAATTCTTGCGGCATCGATCGCCGCCACCTCGACGTCGTCGTCGACCGCAGCTCGCTCAAGCACGACCGCTACACGCCCGGCACGGACATCCTCATCACCGCCCCCGCGGAGGGCTTCACGCGCCATCCCGATCTTGTGCTATTGCTAGCTTGGAATTTCTGCGACGAGATCATCGCCCAGATTCAAGCGGACCAGGGGTGGCACGGCGAGGTCATTGTCCCGCTCCCGGGCGATCCGAAGACGCTGACGATCTGATGACATTCGCCGAGCTGGAACTGCCTGGAGTCTGGCTGATCGCCCCCGAGGTCCATACCGACGACCGGGGCGCGTTCCGGCGTCATTTCTGTGCCCGCGAGTTCGCCGCGCACGGGATCACCCCCACCGTCGCCCAGGGCAACATCTCGGAGAATCCGCGCGCCGGCACGCTTCGCGGCTTCCACTACCAGGCGCGCCCGTCCCAGGAGGCGAAGACGCTGTCGTGCCTTTCCGGCGCGCTCTACGACATCGTCGTTGATCTGCGCCCGGCCTCTCCGACCTTCATGAAGTGGGTCGCCGTCGAGCTCTCGGCGCAGGACCACCGCAGCCTGCACGTCCCCGTCGGCTGCGCCAATGCCTGGCTGACCATGGCGCCCGACACCGTGGTGCATTACTACATGAGCGAGTTCTACGCACCGACGGCGGATCGCGGGCTGCGCTACGACGATCCCGCGTTCGGCTTCCGCTGGCCGGCTGCGCCCACGGTCATCTCCGACAAGGATCGGTCCTACCCCGACTTCGATCCTCGCTCGTTCGACAGCTGATCACATGCGCGTCTTCATGACCGGAGCTACCGGGTTCATCGGACGGCGCGTGTTGCCGCTGCTCTCGCAGCATGAAGTCCTCTACCTCACCCGCGACCCCCATCGTCCGCCGGCCTTGCGGTTTGGACGGGCCCTGCAGGGCGATCTCGGCCGACCCGAGGAGTGGGGATCGAAACTGGAAGATTTCCGGCCCCAGTGGTGCCTGCATTTGGCCTGGGAAGGGCTGCCGGACTATTCGCTCGCCCGCAGTCAGGCCAATCTCGATGCCGGTCTACGCTTGCTCGAGACGCTGCTGCGTGCCCGCATTCGGCGCGTCGTGGTCGCAGGGAGCTGCTGGGAATATGGCACCGCAGAGGGCCCGGTTTCCGAAGCGCGCCCCCCCATCGATTGCGGCGTCTTTGCCACTGCCAAGAACGCATTGCGAACCGTACTGGAGAGCACGGCCCGCGCGGCCGATCTCGAATACCGGTGGGCGCGCATCTTCTTCGCTTACGGGCCCGGCCAGCGTCGCGATGCGCTCATTCCCTCATGCCGCGCCGCGTTTTTGGCCGGCAAGGTTCCGGACATACGGCAGCCACGCGCAGCGCAGGATTTCATCCATGTCGACGACGTGGCCGAAGGCTTGGTGGCCCTGACGGTATCCGACGTCGCCTCCGGCACCTACAATATCGGAAGCGGGCGGCCGACCTCTGTAGGCGCAGTGGCGAACGAGGTGGCGAGGTATTTCAATACTGCTCTCCCCTACCCGGACACCGGCTACGATTTCGGCTTTTGGGCCGATAGCGCCAAGACGACCGACGCAACGGGTTGGCGGGCTCAGATACAGTTCGAGAGCGGCATCGCCCGGACGCTGCGCGCATGCGAAGAAGCGGCATGACGGCGGTGGTTCAGGCAGTCATCTTGTGCGGCGGATTGGGCGCGCGGATGCGGCCCCATACCGATCTGCTGCCGAAGCCGATGATACCGGTCAATGGCCGCCCTTTCCTGGAATACCTGGTCGAGCAGCTGCGTGATCAAGGCATCACGCGAGTAGCGTTGCTCACCGGCTATCGGGCGCCGCAGATCGAAGGCCATTTCGGCGACGGAAGCCGTTTCGGCGTGGAGATTGCGTACTCGCAAGGCCCCATCGAGTGGGAGACCGGCCGCCGGGTGTGGGAGGCCCGCGCCCGGCTCGACCCGCGCTTCCTCCTGCTCTACTGCGACAATTTCGTTCCTCTTCGCCTTGCGCGCTTGCTCGAATTCCATCGTGAGAAGGGACGAATGTTGAGCCTGCTGCTCAGCCGCAAGGCCGGCGGAAACATAGCGGTGGGCAGCGACGGGATCGTTCGGCGCTACGATCCGAGCCGCTCGGGCCCCGAATTGGATCACGTCGAGATCGGCTACATGGTGGTCGAGCGCGATGCCGTTCTATCGCTGATCGATGATCCCGACATCAGCTTCTCGCGCGTGCTCCAACGGCTCGCTTCGCGCGGCGAATTCGCCGGCCTGGTCTCGGGCAATAGCTACCACAGCATCTCCGATCCGAAGCGGTGGAAGCTGACCGAGCAATATCTGCGCTTGAAGCGTACGCTTCTGATCGACCGGGACGGCACGTTGAACGTTCGACCGCCGCAGGCCCAGTACCTATCGCGCTGGGAGGATTTCCAGTGGGCCGCGGGCGCGCTCGAGGGGCTGCAGGCCCTCGCACGCGCGGGCTTCTCGTTTGCGCTCATTTCGAACCAGGCCGGCATCGCGCGCGGCATAGTCACGCGCGAGCAGGTCGACGCCGTCAATCGACGATTGGGCGAGGAGCTGGCTGTGCGCGGCGTCACGATGACGGGCGCCTATGTCTGCCCGCATGATTGGGACGATGGCTGCGCCTGCCGCAAACCGGCACCGGGGCTGTTTTTCCAGGCGTCGCACGACTTGCTGCTGCGGCTCGACCGCACGCTCTATCTCGGCGACGATCCGCGCGATTGCCAAGCCGCCTACAATGCGAATTCGCTCTGTCTCTTCGTCGGCGACAGTGGCGAGCTTTCATCATTGTCCGCCTCCGAGCGCCCCGCGCATATCGCGCGAACCATTCCGGAGGCGGTCCCTTGGATCGAAGCGCGTTTCGCGTCGTGGGAGCGTCACCTTGCAATTCCTAGCCTACCGTAATAGGGAACGGCGCCAGGCATCAGACGCCCCAAAGAACCGGCCGGCCTTATCCTCGCCGGGTATGTCTACGGCGTCGTCGAAGGCGCCACCAGTCAAACTGATCCAAAATGGGAAAGCCGGGTATCTCTGTGCGGGCAGTGACGACGATCGCGCCGCTGCGGGTCAGTCTTGTAGGTGGCGGCACTGACATTGCGTCCTACTTCACGCAACACGGTGGTGCGGTCGTCAGCTCGACCATCGACCAGTATGTCTACGTGACCGTGAAGCGACACAGTTCGCTGTTCAGGGAAAACTACCGGCTGAGCTACTCGAAGACCGAGCACGTTGATCGCCTTGACGACATTGAAAATGATATTGCGCGTGAATGCCTTCGGCTGGTTCACGTTGAGCCCCCCTTGTTCGTCTCGACGGCCGCTGATCTTCCGGCATTTTCGGGCCTCGGCTCCTCCAGCAGCTTCGCTATCGGGTTGCTCTACGCGCTGCATGTGATCAAAGGGGAGGACGTCTCGGCGGGCCAGCTTGCCGAGGAGGCGTGCCATGTCGAGATCGAAGTCCTCAAGCGTCCGATCGGGAAGCAGGATCAATACGCGGCTGCCTTCGGCGGCCTCAACTACATATCTTTTCGCCGCGATGGGCGTGTGCGACTCGATCCGCTATGGCTGCCGAATGACGCCATCGCGAGGCTGTTCAAGGCGAGCATGCTGTTCTGGACCGGGCAACAGCGGGACGCCGGTGGCGTATTGGCGGAACAGGTAAGCCGGATGCCGCAAGCCGACGCCGAATACACCAAGCTGCGCGAAATGGCCGACGACTGCCGCGATCGGCTCTTGTCCGGTCCCGACGACCTCGCGGGCGTCGGAACGCTGCTCGACGCCGGATGGCGGATCAAGCGCGGATTTGCCGATGGCATCAGTACCGACCGTATCGATGACCAGTACCAGCGGGCGCTGTCCGCCGGCGCACTGGGCGGCAAGATTCTCGGTGCAGGCGGGGGAGGATTCCTCTATCTGCTGGTACCGCCGGAGCGGCAGGATAAGGTCCGTTCCGCCCTTTCGGATATGGTTGATGTTCCGATCAATTACGATCCGCGCGGAGCGCGCATTCTGTCAGTCGTTGGCGATTAGCTCTCGTGGTCCAAGAAGATAGGACTACAGCGGGCCTGACTTCCGAACGGGAACAATTTGATGTCGACGATGAGAAACTACCAGGCGCGGCCGGGCTCGAAATTAACGCTCGACAATCACGGCGAACGCTCGACCGTCGACCTTTACTCGCGCGAAGGCCTCGACATGCTCAGCAACCTGTGGATCAAAGTCGCGGCCGAGCACAGGGTCATGTACGAGCCGACCTGGCTTGGTCGACCAATCATCCAATTTCCGAGCGACATCGTCGCCATCCAGGAACTGTTGTGGCAAGTGCGACCTGACGTCGTCATCGAAACAGGGGTCGCGCATGGCGGCTCGCTGATCTTGTCAGCCTCGCTGCTGGAATTGATCGGCAAGGGCAAGGTGATCGGAATCGACATCGAAATACGGCCGCACAATCGTGCCGCGATCGAAGCTCACCCGCTCAAGCGACGCATCGAGCTGATCGAAGGCTCCTCGATCGCGCCCGAAACGTTGACGACTGTGCGCAATCTGGTTGCAGATGCGAAAGCCGTCCTGGTCATCTTCGACAGCAACCACTCGCACGCCCACGTGCTACAGGAGCTCGACCTGTACGCCCCGTTCGTCACCCCGGGCAGCTATATGGTGGCGCATGACGGCGCCCAAGCGTGGGTTTGCGAAATCCCCTCGGCCAAGCCCGCATGGCGAGACGGCGGCCCCCTCGATGCGATCCATGAATTTCTGACGGTCCACAAGGAGTTCCGTATTGATCCGCGTTTTACCCGGTTCGGAATCACGTGCTCACCCAGCGGCTACCTGAAGCGTTTAAGCGATGCCGAAATCTTGCAAGGCCAAGCGTAACTCATCGTCTTGCCGGATCGATCACGCGAGGGGGCTTGGATCAGCGCAACGTAGCTACGGCCGCAAGCCATCCTCGCTCTCGAACAATGCGTCGTTGAACAACGCGTCCGGCAATTCAGGATTGGAAATCCGACAAAGTTCTTGGTAGCGGTTCCCCGCGGCATGGTCGCCGAGACGCCGATACGCCCACGTCAACAGCAAGAACGCGCGATAGGTCGCACGCCAGTCCGCGTTGAGGCGACCCGTTATTTCCTTCGCGACTTGGACGCTGCTCGCAAAGTTGCCGGCAGCCAACCGAACCTTGGCCATCTCCAGCGCGATTTTATCGGCGGGAGCATAGCGAATATTCTTGATGATCTCCGCCTCGAAAGGCTTCTTCCAGATATGCCGGATCAGTCGCAGAAGGATCCGGCTAAGCCAACCCGGTCCGCTGACATAGGCCTTCACCAGTCGTCCGCCGAAGGAGACGTTTGGTGCCGATGAATTCCGGCAAAATCGCTCATATAGCTCGCTAACCAATGTTGCCGGCAACAGGGTGCCGACCACGCCTCTTTCGTAATTCAGAATCTGCTCAGCCTGCGAAATTGCATTTGTGATCGGTCCGGGATCGGCGACAAGGCAGCATGCCTTGCCCGGCCGCTTCACGACTCCGCTCCAATAGGAGCTCGGAGCGACGAGAACCTCGATGTTCACGAAACCAACATGCGCCATGAACATCTGTAACGTAGATAGTGTCGGAACAGCCACGATTGCAGGGCAAATCGCCGAGCCATGATAAAAGCTGGACTCGAATTTATGGCCGGACAGACCGACCGTCGGGACTTTGCCAAAATAGACGACGTCCTTCGGCTCCAAATCGCGCACAAAATCAGCCGTGATGTGGTTGGAGGAAAGACACATGGTTTCCAGAATCAATTTGCATCGACAGATCGATCTCAGCTTTCGCAACGCGTCACCGACCGATTCGACATGGTGCAGAAGCCCGGTGCAGATGACGACGTCGAAAGTTTCCTGACCCAACGACTCGATCGAGCCGACCTGGTATTCGACACGGCTGCTGATCTCGAGAATCCAGCGAACCTTATTGCCCTTTTCCAGATTTCGACCGCGCGGCTCGATACCGACCATGCGTCGAAACGGCAAATCGGCGAGTTGTTCAAGCAACCACCCATCGTAACAGCCGATATCAGCGATGGTCAGTTTGGACATTTCCTCGGCCGTGAACGACTGGACCAGAACCCGTCGCACCAGCGCGGACAGGAATTCCGCCCGCCCGGTCAGGCTTTCCTCGTGAGTGATCGTCACCCCGCGACCGCGCCATACGGCATGGTTGTATGGCCCATAGGCGTTGAGCTCCTCGATCTCTTCAGCAGCAAAGTCCATGATTTCAAACAACTTTTTCTGATTTTGGCCGCTGCGACGATGGCGCCGCGTGCTCATGCTGAGTATATTGTCATTGTCCATATTTCGGTGCAAAAGGGCCGTGCCTCCATAGATGAAAGTCGACCAAGGGTGGGGCCGTTCGCCGGCGTCACGGAAGCGTTCGTACCGACCTGCCTGGCCTACCCACAACGCCAAGAATAACCCCTGCAGCATGTTGGCACACAAAGTATCGATACGATCACCGTCGTCGGGGAAGTCATGCAACACACTGCAATTGTTCTGAATGACGTCCACGCGGACGCGAGCCTAGCTGCGTCGGTGATGCGCATACGCCTGGCTCAGCTGCTGGTCAACGAAGGTCTGCGCAAGAGGGAGTTCCGCGTTCCCGTCCATCTCGCATTGGGTCACGAAGCTATCGCAGCTTCCGTAAGCGCTGCGATGGCCGAGACCGACTGGCTGTGCCTGACGCACCGCAACATTCATTACAACATCGCACGCGCAACATCCCTGAAGGCTGAGCTGGCGGAGCTGCGACTCGCCCCGGATGGCGTTGCCGCCGGCCGGCTTGGCTCCATGAACATGGTGAATCCAACTCGTGGCATCATCTACAGTTCGAGCATTCTCGGTAACGACCTCTGTGTCGGCGCAGGCGTGGCTCTCGCGGAGTCCGTCGCGGCCACCAACGCGGTCGTTTTCATCGTAACCGGAGATGGTGCGATGGAAGAAGGCGGTTTTTACGAGAGCGTCGAATTCATGAAGAGCGCAGGTTTGGCCACCGTGGTGCTGATCGAGAACAATGGCTGGTCGATGTTCACGCGGATTAGCGAAAGGCGTTGCGCGATACGAACGGAAGCCTTGGCTGAGACCTTCGGGCTTTCCTACGAGCTGCTGACGGGAAATGACCCATGGCGCTACACCGCCGCTCTGTCCGAGTTGCGGAATGTTGCGGTAGCCCAACGTTCCCCGGTGCTTGTCGAGGTCGAGATCAGCACGTTGGGCGACGTTACGCTCCCGGCCGAAGGCCGACACGTCAACTATCATCATGGGATGGCGCCGGTCACGCTGTCCGACTGGCCCCTGATAAGGCAGGATTCCGGCGATCCCGTCCACGTTCTCGTGGAACGCCTCGGTGAGCCGACCGTGCGGGAAATCGCCAGCCGCGTCCACGCCGCCCTGCTGGATGACATCAATTCATGACGAGCTATGTCGAATACATAAATGCTCGAATCCGCGCGCGTATGAGCTCAACGGAGCGCTTGATCGCATACGGACAGAACATTGCCGCGGGCTCCCATCTCTCGGGCCTCACGCGCGGGTTGGTCGGTGGGCAAGGTAGTTCGATTCTCAACACGCCGAACATCGAGAACACGTTGGTCGGCATCGGCTTCGGCGTGATGCTGCGAGGCATGTCGGCAATCTTCTTTTGCAAGCAACAGGATTTTCTGTTGCTCGGCATGGACCACATCGTCAACACCTACAATACGATCCGACATCGCAGCGGGCTTGGATCGTTCTCCATTGTGGCGATCGTGGTCGACAGCGGTTTCGAGGGGCCGCAGTCCGGATTGCACAACTTGTCCGATATCTGTTCGATCGCTCATGTACCGGGCTATCTCATAGCGGGAAGCCATGATGCCGACGCGATCATCGATCGGCATCTCGTCTCTCCAGGATTTCGCCTGATTGGAGTTAGTCAACGGTTATTTCGGACTCCGATCATAGACTGGGAGGGAACGCCAAGCTCGAACGCAGATTGTGACGTCGTTCAGTATTCCGATGGGAGCGACGCCACCGTGGTCGCGTTCAACCTCGCGCTCCCTCAGGCGATCGCGATAACACGGGCAATCGATGCGGCCAGCCGGACCGCTGCGCTCTTCTCCGTCAACAATGTATGGATGCCGGACTGGGCGCCGATCTTGACCTCGCTGCAACGCACCGGGCGTTTGGTCGTCGTTGATGACGGCAAGAGTGCCAATCGGCAGAGTGACCGGTTTCTCAATGACGCGCTTTCGCGTTGCCGTCCCAAAGCGGTTGTGAATGTTCGGCGCGAGTTCAGTGTCGATTGGTTCAAGCCTAATGCCGACCAGCTCGAGGTTGACGTCTCGGCGGTCATGCGTGCGCTAGGGTTGGCACCGACGCAAAGCACACAATAGATCGGCGCGGGCCGAGTCTCCGGTCGCCGCAGCCAAATTTTGACAGCACCGGAATAGGAGAACTACGGCGTGACTCTGTTCATAACCGGGGCGGAGAGCTTCATCGGCCGTGCACTTCGCGGTCGGTGCGAAGGTGCCGGTCATGCAACGAGCGGCGTCGACAGCGCGGTTCCCGCCGGCTCGCCTACCCGCCGAGCGGATGTCCGCGACCCCTCGATAGCCGATCTGATCCCGCAGGACGCGACGATCGTTCACTTGGCGGCGATCTCGCGCGACCCCGACTGCCGCGCCGATCCCCGGGCAGCCTTCGACGTGAACGTGACCGGCACGCTCAATCTGGCGGCCGCGGCGCAAAGGCGCGGCGCCGGCCAGTTCATATTTGCATCGAGCGAGTGGGTTTACGGTGACGTGGCATACGACGAGGTGCAGCTCGAAAGCCAGCCGATCGACGTCACGGCGATGAAATCCGAATACGCCCTGTCGAAGATCGTCGCCGAGCAGTGCCTGAAGCTCAGCTTCCAATTGCCCGCGATCACGATCCTCCGCTTCGGCATCGTCTACGGCCCACGCGCCGCCAACTGGTCGGCGGTGGAGAGCCTGTTCAACGCCGTTCGCACCCGGGACGAGGTAAGCGTGGGGTCCGTGAAGACCGCGCGCCGCTTCATCCACGTGGACGATATCGTCAGCGGCATCCTGGCGAGCCGCGGACGGTCGGGCTTCGAGATCTTCAACCTGAGCGGGGACCGGCCGATCAGCCTCGGCGAAGTGATCGAAGCGAGCATGCGCGTGGTCGGCCGGCGGCCGAAGATTGTCGAGACGAACCCGTCCCAGCCGAGCATCCGCAATCCGGACAACGGCAAAGCGCGAGCCCAGTTGGGCTGGAAACCGGCCATCGACCTCGATACGGGACTGAAGACGGTTGCCGATTTCCTGGAACGTGAGGCGGCCTAGACTGGGTCGCGGCACGCTTCCCGGATGCGCGGGATGAACCGACATTCGATCGTGCGGAGCCACACAACAGAGCGGATGGCAATGTGAACAGCTACGACGCGATGCTGCGGCGGGCGGAGGTGGTGGTCCGCGCGGCGACAGACCGGCTGCGCGACATGCAGGGCACGACGCTGAACATCGCCCGCAAAGAGGGTCGCGACGTGGTCACCGAAGCCGATCTCGCGGCCGAACGGATCCTGATCGACGGCCTGCTGGCGATTACCCCCGGCGCCACGATCCTGGCCGAGGAAAGCGGGATGAGCGGGCCGCCGGAGCGGCCGCGGTGGATCATCGATCCCCTCGACGGCACCGTGAACTATGCGTCCGGCCTCCCGTGGTACTCTTCGACGATCGCCTATCAGGAAAACGGCGTGACGGAGCTCGGCCTCGTGCAGGCGCCAGCGGCCGGGCTGGTCGCCCGCTACATCCGCGGGCGGCTCGCCACTGTCAACGATCGTGCGGCAGCCGTCTCCGGCATTTCATCCTTGAGCGACGCCGTCGTCTCGGTGGTGTTGGCGTCAAATTTTGCGCCCGAAGAGGTTCGCTCGGCGATCGCGATCATCGATCGGTTGGGACGGACGACCCGCGGCGTGCGGATCGTCGTTTCAGGCGCGTATGAAATGTCGCTGGTGGCCGCGGGCCGCCTTGCCGGGTTTGTCGCAATCAAAGCGGATATCTGCTCGCACGTCGCGGCGATGCCGCTGGTACGCGCCGCCGGCGGCAAGGTCACACGCCTCGACGGCGAGGACTCCTCCGATGCCGACGCGTACAAGATAGCGTCCAACGAGCGGATCCACGCAGAGCTTTTATGTTGTATCCGAGACTGTTTGTCGGATTAAGAACTCCGCGATCAGCTCGGCTTAATGATGAGTCCGTGTCCGGTCGGCATTGAGAGAACAGGGACGCCCTTCGATTGTGCGAAATCGTCAAAAGCGAGTTTCTGCGCGAAATATTGGGCGCCAGCGCCGCTGTGGCCGTAATCATCGGAAAGAATGAGACCAGCGGGAACGATTTTTTCCCAGAGGAACTCGGCTGCTGCCCGTTCTGGTGCAGCAGCGTTCATGTCGAGCATCAAGAGACCGATTCGGTCGACCGGAATGGAAGGAAGAACATCAGGGACGCGCCCTTGAATTACAGAGATGTTCGGGTACGCTTTGAAGCGGTCCCGGGTATACTCATAGATATCGCCTGCTTCCTTGTAGGCCCACTGCGCGGAATTTGCACCGGCGGCCAGTTCTTGCTCCGTCCACTGTTCTTCCGGCACGCCGGTAAACGTGTCGACAAGGAACATACGTTGCGATCTGGTCTCAAACCGCGTGAACTTCAGGATCGCCGCCGCCTCGGAGCCGGCGAAGACCCCGAGCTGAACAATGTCGGCTCCAAGCGCAATCGCGTGAGACGCGGCCCAGAGAGAAACGTGAAAATTCCAACGACCGTGATGTCCAAACCTCTGCACAAGAGGGTCAGACCACGAAAAATCTATGGCTGCTAGAAAGCTCGGATCATTTACGAAGTCATGATTGCGGGATGTTGCCAGACCTTCTTCATCGTAAAAATAATTAGGCCGTGCTGCCACGACAGAGAGCCCCCGCGATTTAAGAAAGCGGACGACCAACGGCCGAAGCGCCCGAACAACTGGCCGACCAACGGACCGGATGAGAGAATGCATCATCGGCGTAAATCTAGCAGGGTTGTTGATCCTAAGGACCCGCGGTTGGGATAATCGCCAAGGGCAGCACACTCACCTTGACGTATGGGAAAACGGGGGCCATCACTTACCTAACGCAAGACTACAGCTAATCGCCGCGTTCCAGTCAGCAGAAGCGGGTCGGGGCGGCCGTTCCAACGGCCGGCCAAGGCTTGCAGCCCGACGTCACGCGTGGCAGCCGCGCATGAGCATCCATCCGCTCGATCGCGCCGCCGCAAGCCTGACATGCGTGGCCTGAGCTCGCGCCGGCGCTTGCGCGCGGCCCCGGGTGCCTATCGGCCACGACGTCGTTCACGATGCTTCCAACTTGGCAATAATCGCCTCACGGCTCAGTCCGTGAGCCGCAAGCAATTCGCCGTGCGAGCCGTAGACGTGGTGAAACGCATCATCCAGCGCAAAGGTGTCGAGCCGGCAACTCGCTCGGGTCTCCCAGGCAATCGCCTTCACACGCGGTCCGAGGCCGCCGTAGGGGGCCAGTTCCTCGATCACCAGGACGTGGTCGTGCTCGAGCAAAGCACGCGAGATGCTTTCGACATCGAGCGGCTTCAAGGTGTGCACGGATGCGAGCGACACCGTGCGGCCCTTGGTGCGGAACCATTCGGCGACGTCGCTGGCAATCTTGACGATCGGTCCATAGGACAGGATGCAGACGTCGCGCCCGCGCGCCAGGTAGCGCAGCCGGCCGAAGGTCCACGGATCGACGGCGCTCTTGGTCAGGTCCGGCTCGCCGGCTCGGCCGAGGCGGAAATAGACCGGGCCGCGATCCTGCGTCGTGCACCAATTGGTGACGAGCCGCGTCTCGGCCGGATCGCACGGCGCGATCACGCTCATGTTCGGGATCGCGCAGGCGAGCGCCACATCTTCCTGGGCGTGGTGGGTGCCGCCCAGCGTCGAATAGCTGACGCCGCCGCCGATGCCCACGACCGTCACCGGAAGGTTTTGATAGCAGAGATCGTCGCGCACCATCTCGTAGGGACGGAACAAGGCGAAGGTGGCAATCGTATATGCGAACGGCCGCAAGCCGCGCAGCGCCATGCCCGCGCACATCCCGATCATGATCTGCTCGGCGACGCCGGTATTGACAAACCGATCGGGGAAAGCGGCTCGGAATTTGTCGATCGCGCCGGCCGGCGAAATATCGGCGACGATCAGGCACAAGCGGGGATCCTGCTTGGCCGCTTCGAAGAACGCGTCGGCGAACGTGTTCCTCACGACGACACCTCGCCGAGCGCGGTGATCGCCTGCTGATACTCTTGGCTGTTCGGCGAGCGATAATGCCAGATCGGAACGTGCTCCATGTAGGACACGCCCTTGCCTTTGACCGTGCGGCAGACGACGAGCAACGGCTTGTCGCCGCGGCGACCGATCACCGCGTCGAATATCGCCTGATGATCGTGGCCATTGATCTCGATTGCTTCCCAGCCGAAGGCCACGGCCTTGTCGGTGACCGGGTAGAAGAACGGGTGGGTCTCGCTGGTGCGGCCGAGGCTTTGAAAGTCGTTGACGTCGGCGAAGGCGACCAGGCGATCCAATCGCAGGTTGGCCGCCATCATGATGGCCTCCCAGATCGACCCCTCCTGCATCTCGCCATCGCTGAGCACGGTGAAGACGGCGCGATCCTCACCCTTCAAGCGATCGGCGTAGGACATGCCGACGGCCATGCCGAGGCCGTGGCCGAGCGAGCCGGTCGAGGCTTCGATGCCGGGCACGCCATGGTCGGGATGGGCGCCGAGCCGGCCGCCGACCTTGCAATAGTGCACAAGATCGTCGGTGGTCAGAATGCCGAGATCCTCCAGGATCACGTATTGCGCCATGCAGCCGTGCCCCTTGGACATCAGAAACGTGTCCCAGCAGCGGCCGTCGGCGTCGCGCGTCATCAACGCGTGGTAGAGGGTGTCGACGATCTCGAGGCAGGAAAAGGCCGGCGCGATGTGCAGTGCCGTCACCTGCTGCGAGATGTCGAGGATGCGGCGGCGATAGCCGAGGCAGCGCCGGCGCGCAGCGGCGATGTCGATACTATTGGGCCGCAAGACTTGAGGCCCTAAGACTTGGGTGCGCGCGTCCATCCATCCGTTCCCACTCAACCAGGAGCGAAGCGCCCACGGGCATGGTGCATCCACAAGGCGAAAGCGTCGTACGGGACCACACGCGCCATTGCAAGCAGCCTCTCGGCCTCGAAAGCCGCCAGATCCGCGCCCTCTCCGAGCACCAGCCCGCGCAGATCGGATTGCGGCAAGGTCACCGCATAATAGGTCCGGAACCGGACCCCGTCGCCGGCAAAGCCGAAATCGAACGTGAACTCGGTGAACCGGGTCACCGCCGCCGGATCGACTGTTACTGCCAGCTCCTCCGCCAGCTCACGCACCAGCGCGGCGACCGGCTCCTCCCTGGCATCGACCGCGCCGCCGAAGCACCCCCAATGGTCGGGGTAGAAAATGCCCGGGTTGGAGTCCCGCAGCTGCATCACGTAGCGGCCGTCCAAGAGCTGCAGCAGCGCCGCCACCGCCGGGGCGGGCCGCAGCGGCGCCCGCGAGCCGAGAAACGCACCGGAGGGGGTTGTCACGCTCGGGGCCCCTTGGCGGGCATCAGGCCCGCATTACGAAGTCGGTGGAGAGCGTTTTGAGCTGCGGCAGGTATTTGCGGCCCCACGCCACCATCTCGCGCATGCCCTCCTCCCAGCCGATCTGCGGCTCCCAGCCGACGTCGCGCTTGATGGCCGAGCTGTCGAGCCAATAGCGGGCGTCCTGGTGCTGGCGGTCGCCGGTCACCTCGCAGAGCTGCTCGAACGGCATGTCGAGCGCTTCGGCCACCAGCTCGACCACGCGGCGGATCGAGGTCGGGTCCTTGGGCCCGGCGTTGTAGACGGTGCCGAGCGGCGCCTTCTCGGCGACGAGATGGACGGCGCGGGCAAGGTCGCGGTTGTGGATGTAGGACTTTTCGGCGCGCCCGCCGCCATGCAGCGGCAGCTTGCGGCCGGTGAGCCCGCACAGCACCGCCTTCGGGATCACCCGATGCAGCTGTTGCCCGGGCCCATAGGCGTTCGACGGCCGCACGATGTTCATCGGGAACTTCAAGAAGCGGTGGATCGAGATCAGGTGCATGTCGAAGGCCGCCTTCGATGCCGCATAGGGGCTCGTCGGCTTGATCGGCTCGTCCTCGGCGGCGGCATGCTCAACCGAGCCGTAGAGCTCGGAGGTCCCGATATGGATGAAGCGCTCGAGGTAATCGCGCGACTGGAGTTCCTCGGCGAGCTTGGCGAGCGCCACACAATTGGTCTCGAAGTAGCGCCAGGAATGTTTCAGTGAGGTCGCGCCCTCCCCTTGGGCAGCGAAGTTGACGATCACCTGCGGCTTCTCGCGGTCGAGCAGCTCCATGAGCAGATCGAGCTCATAGTTCACGTGATAGGCATGATAGCTGTAGCGCGGATCGCCGTCGCCGACGCCCAACGTGAAGCATTCGTATTTCGGCGGATTGCGGCCGATGCCGACCACCCTTTTCGGATCGGCGTGCTCGAGCAAATAGCGGGCTGCGTGAATGCCAAAACTCCCCCCGCCGCCAAGGATTACATAGGTTTTGCCCGACATGCTCGCTCGTCCCTTTGATCGGCGCTCGCTTACTCGATAATTGTCCAATAGTAGTCGCCGGTATAGTCGGCTTCTCTGAAAAGCTGCTTCCATCCATCCGGATAATCGTGAAACTCTGCAGTCAGAACCCAACTCTCGAAAATTTCTTTCTGCTCGGCCGTGTGATAACTATCCACCTGAACAAAGGCGCGCCCACCGGACACGCGTTGGATTTCTTGCATCACCTTGATGGCACGCGGACGGGTAAAATTGTGCACCGTGTTTAGGCTCAACACACAGTCGAAGCTCCGATCCGGAAACGGCAGCATTTCTGCCGTTCCGAGATGGAGGCGACCGACCACCTCAGGCTCACAATGTATCAGTGCGTAGAGCGAAACTTCGAGCCCGAACGCTTCAAGACCCGGACAAACCTGCATCAAGTCCTTCACCAAGAAGCCCTTGGCGCATCCGACATCAAGCACGCGCATTCCGGGCGCGAGCTTGAAATGGCTGATGATATCGCGCGCAACCGGCAGCCACCGGCCATCGTAACGATAGCCGCCGTAGCCGTATTCGCGCGGCCCGTCGAAATACATCTCTCCATATTGCTTGGATATCGCAACGACGCCCGGGTCCTTCGCCTCTTTACGCTTCTGAATGTTGCGCTTCGTCTTCGGCAAGGCACGAAGCAGATCGACTTCGGCCATCAACCTTGACCCATTATGTCACGCTGCGATTTCATAACGCCACCGGCGAGAGGCGTAAAGGAAAAATCAGGAAAGGCGACGCGGCAAGCCGAAATATCAAAGGGACGATACCCTTTGTGGGGCATCAGGCCTTGTCGCGGCCGTGAGCTGATCGCGACCTTGCGCGGGGCGACGGCCACGACCTGTTCGGCGACAGCGCGAAACGAATGGACTACGCCGGTCGCTACGTTGAGAACGCCGCGGCTGCGACTTGCTAGCACGCGCATGACGATCTCGGCAAGGTCATCCACCAGAACATGGTCACGTCGCTCTTCGCCCTCGCCAAAGAGAAGGATGTCTTCCCCGGCATTGGCCTGACGACGGAATCGGTTAGGCCCATAGCCATTGTGCGGATCGTCGGCGCCATAAAGCAGGCTCGGCCGAAGGATCGCCAACGGCGCCTTCATTTCTGCGGCAAAGGCGATTTCGCGGGCGAGATGCATCGCGCCATGCAACGTTGTGGGCGCTGCGGGCGTGTTCTCAGTGATTGGTATCGGCTCGTCGGCATAGACTGCATCCGAGCTGACATTGATGACGTGCCAGAGGGGTACGCGCATGAAAGCAGCCAGCATGGCCTTCGTCATGGCCATGTTGTCGATCAACATCGTGAGGTCCTTGCAAGGGGCTCGTGCCGCGGCGACGATAACGGCATCTTGCGGTTGCAAGAGCGATTGCAAGGCGTCCGTCCCGTCGGATGCCAGCAGATCGACCTGTTTTCGCGTGAGCGCAAGGACCGGCGCACCTGTTACGCTCAGACGTTTGGCAATCGCGCTGCCCACAAATCCATGTGCACCAATGATGACAGTTCGGGCCGGAAACCGAGCCTCTTGATTCAGATGCGTGAGCAAGCAGTGACCCTCGTCACGTGACGGCGATGGGAAGCTGGCCGAGCGTGTAATAGGATAGGCCCGCCGCACGCACTTTCTTCCCATCGAGCACGCCATAGGGGTCGACGACAGTCTTTCCCCGAAGAGCGCTGGCAAGCCTTGTTGGTGCGACTGCGCTATACTCCGGCCACGGGGTCAGAATCATCAGCGCATCGGCGCCTACAGCGGCCTTGATCGGATCGGCGTACCCCTCCACCTCCGGCCGAGCGATAATTTCTGTCGGGACAACTGGATCATGCACTCGCAAGCGCGCCCGATCCAGCTGTGAAAGGATGGCGAGCGACGGCGAATTCTTCACCGAATGGGTATTCGCCTTGTACGCCAAGCCCCAAATGGCGAGAATTGCATCAGGATTACGGTCGAGCACGGCGCGGCGGATCGTGCGCACGGCCCAGTCGCGCCGGTGGCGGCTATTGTGAAGCCAAGCCTGCACAATACTGGCATCGGTCCCATGCGCCTGCGAGAGCCGCGCCACTGTGGCGAGATCGCGCTCCAGATTGCCGCCGGCGATCCCCAGTCCGGGCGCCAGATAGGCGTGCGGCCCGATGCGCCGGTCGAGCCTGAGCGCCGGCGCGATCTCCGACCAGTCCGCCCCGATCTTCTCACACAGCTCGGCCAGCGTATTGGCAACCGTGACCGAGGCGACCAAACAGCAATTGATGGAGATTTTCGCAAGCTCCGCGCTTTCGTAGCGCATCGGCAGGATCGGGCAGCCGAACGCCTCGAGCACGGCGCGAAAGCGCACGTCGAGCGGCGCGCCGGGGTCGGCGCATCCGACGATAATACGCTCGGGCTTCAACGCACGCTCGACCGCCTGGCCGAACACCAGCGTCTCGACCTGACAATAGAGGCGCCCGGGCGGCAGCACGCCGAGCGCGCGGGTGTAGCCGGGCGGCACCTGGGAGAGCACCACCATGACGGCGGCGGGATTCATCGCCGCCGCAACCTCACGGATCAGCGCGGTCAATCCCGAAACGTCGCTCTGGCCCTGGTCGTCGGTCGGCACGTCGGGCGCGACGTAGACGACCTCGCACGCGCCGAGGTCGCCGGGCGCGCCGGTGAAGCGCTGGCGCGCGCCGTTACCGCGGACGAGCTCATCGAGACCCGGCTCGAGCACCGGCCAGTCCTGCCGCGTGACGCGGTCGATCAATACGCGGTCGGCGTCGAAGCACACGACCTCGAAGCCGCGCGCCGCCACGGCCGAAGCCGAAACGAGCCCGAGATGGGTCATGCCGGCGAAACCGACGACGGGCGGCTTCATTGCGCCACCTTGGAGGCCGCGACCTCTCCGCTCAGGCGCGCCAGCACGCGGTGCAGCCAGATGTCGCTCGACAGGTCGGTGCGCGCGCCGGAGCCGCACAACGCCTTGAAGTGCTCGTATTCGAGCGCCCAGGTCGGGTCGTCCTGCACCAGCGTGTCGACCTCTTCCGGCGGGCGGCCGCTCGGCAGCACCCGCGTGCGCTTGGTGAACAGCGAGGGGCCCCATTTGCACAGCGACTGGATGTGCGCCGAGCCATGCTCGGCGAGCAGGTCGCAGGTGAAATGGTTGCGCCACATCAGCAGCGTCATTTCGAGCTCGATCCGCGGCATCGAACGCTCGCAGCCGATCACGACATGGTCGGGCGCGCGGTTCTCGAAGCAATGCACGCCGACGACCTCGAACCTGTCGGCGATCTCCCCGAACCAGAAGCGGCAGCTGTCGAGGAGGTGCGAGCCGAGGTCGGGCAGGACGCCGGCGCCGCGATCCCGCCAGGCGGAATCGCGCACGAGCCGCGCCGTGCCGTTGCCGTAGAACATCCGGCAGGAATAGATGGTGCCGAGCGCTCCCGACGCGATCAGGTTGCGCATGCGCACGAAGTGCGGCTCGAAGCGGTGATTATAGGCGGTGTAGCAGACCACACCCTGGCGGCGCGCCAGCGCTTCGAGCCCGGCGATGTCGTCCGCGTGCTTCGCCCATAACGGCTTCTCGACCAGCACGTGCTTGCCGTTCTCGAGGCAATAGGCGAGCAGCTCGAGCTTGGGCGCGTCGGGAATGCAGGCCAGCACCGCGTCGTAGTCGGCCAGCGGGACGTCGACGATGGAACGATAGCGCGCCTCTTCGTTGACCGGGTCGACCGCGGCGACGAAGTCATCACCCGCGATGCGGCGGCGCTTGTGACCCTGGACTCCGAGGCCCGCGACGACAACCCTCATTGGATGGACTGCTCAGAGTGGAGCCATCTGCCGCTCGATGGCGTCGATCTTCGACCTGAGGTCGTCCGGCGTCACCGGCAGATTGCCGTCGCATTCGCATTCGACCGCCGCCGCCACGGTTCCCAGGATGGTGGCGACGCCGGCATCACGGACCACCAGCATGGCGAGCGTCGCATAGGCGAGCAGCGCGTCGCCGGCGCCCACGGCATCGACCAGCCGGTCCACGAAGCTGTCGATGACGAAGAAGCTGTCGAGCGACTCGTGGTTGGCGTCGCAGCAGGCGAGCACGCCGCGTTCGCCGAGCTTGAGGATCAGGAGCTTGCAGCGCGCCGCGTCGTACAGGTTCGAGGCGAGCGGACGGATGCCGGAATCCTGGTCGCCGAGCGCGAAGCGGGCTTCGCGTTCATTGGGCGTGATCAGATCGAAGCCCTGGAAATCGGTGATATTGCCCCAGCGGCTCGCGACCTGGCTGTCGGCCACACGATAGCAGCCTTCCGGCACTGCCTGCACCAGCTCCGGGATGGTGCGCCGGTTGAAAATGCCGTGGCGGAAATCGGAGAACACCACCGCGTCGGTCGGCACCCGTTGCACCACCTGGGCGATGTCTTCGAGGATTTGGTCGGAGATCGAGCGGTTGTCGAGGGTGTCGACCTTCAACAGCCGGTAGCCGCCGACCACGATTGCGTTCTTGTTCACCGTCGGCCGCGATTTATCCACCACCACGCGGACGTCGATGCCGGCCCGTTTCAGGTCGTCGACCACGAAGCCCCGGTAGTCATCGTCGCCGAGCACGGTCGAGAACGTCACCCGGCCGCCAGCCGCCGCAAGATGTTTCGCGACGATGGCGGCGCCGCCCACATAGTCGACCTTGCGCTCGAACAGCACGCTCATGGTCGGGGTCTTGGTCTGGCCGCCGATCATGGCGCAATGGGTATAGCTGTCGATGATCGTGTCGCCGACGACATGGACGCGGCGGCCGACCATGGCGTCGAGCGTCCTCCGCAGATTGTCGAAGCTGATGCCGTTGCGCTCCATGATGATCTGGAGCTTTTCCAGCTTGATCGCCGGCGGCGCGAGATTGATCAGGCTCGACGAGGAATAGACGATGTCGCCGGGCGTGAAGATGATCTCGCCGCCATAGGACTGGACGGCGTCCGCCTCCTCCGCGGTCTTGGTCGGCATCCCGCTCGCCGTGTACTCGAAGCCTTTGGCGAAATAGTCCGGTTGAATGAGGCGGATGTTCTCCAGCGGCGTGGCGTTCTTGTCGATGACGACGTAGTCGACGACCTCGAAAGCGGCGAGATTCACCGCCCGCAGATCCTGCGGGACATGCGGGCGGTGGGTTCCCTTGGTGATGTGATGGTCGGCGGTGATGCTGGCGATCAGCACGTCGGCCTTGCTCTTGGCATAGAGCAGATGGCGGACATGGCCGGGATGCACCACGTCGAACACGCCATGACACATGATGACGCGCTTCTTACGCGGGCGAGGCCCGATAATCTGACGCAGTTCCTCCGCCGATTTGATCTTGTGCCGATACCGATGAAGCAAATCGACCAGCATGGCCAGGCCTCAGGCGCTCTGCTTGCCGAGATAGCACGACGCCTTCCGACGAGCGGGACACAACAAGGTGTTTTCGTGCGACAAGGTAAATCTCTCCTGCCAGACTAGGGAGCGGTAAATCAGCCGGCCAAGTACAGCTTTCAATCTATCTTCTCTATGGAAAGTCGCAATCGGAACCTTTCGCCATTACGTACAAGTTCCGCGGTTGTACCAGGATAAAAATCGTGTGCGAGCATCCACGCAATGGCATCACCAAGCATCATGTGCGTGTTGTCGTTCTGAACGCGGTCGGCATTGGTTTGCGTGCGTCGATGGTACGACCCTCCGGCCGGTTGCGGCTGCACCGTGAGTTCACCCGATAGCATTCTGGGCCATACTTGTTTGAAAAGAACAATCATCTCATCTTGCAGCAGCTCGTGCAGGGCGCGTCCGTTGATCGGAAACTCTACGTCAACCTCCTGCTGTGCGTACAGACCGCCGCCGTCAATGGTTTCGGTCATCTCAAGGATGCTGACGCCTGCCGGAAGTCCCTTACGCAAGATCCAAGCCGTGCTATCGGCGCCACGCGCGTGCGGGACCAAACTCGGGTGCAGATTCGCCCTTTTTTTAGCAAGGTCGAGAATCGACTTCCGCAGAATGTGCGGGCTCCACAGATCCAGTACCCAATCGTAACACCGGCCGGAAGCCACCACACGCTCGATCAAATCCGGATGGAAAACGCCATGTACAATGCCAGTCTGGCGGCAAAGACTTAAGATATCCTGGTCGGCGTCCGAGGCGGCAATCACCCGATCGACGGGGTCCCCGCGGTCGATTAGATAGCGCAACAACTCGACCCCCACTCTCTTGCCGGCAAACACCAGAATCATTATTTCGCCACCGCGTTCTACTCCGAAATGTCGGTCAGCTTTCGCTGTCATGGCGGAGCCTGGCAATGAACGCGCGAAGCGAGTCTTCGTCTTTCGGCACCCACGCAGGTGGTAACTCGCTGTCATGCGAGAAGGGCCCACTCGCGGTTTCGTGAATCACCACCATGTCATCCAGGGGGATGACCGTGTGCCAAGTCGGGGCCGCGAGACGATAGAGGCTCGGCCAACGACCACCGGGCGGGCCGAGATGCAGACGCCGCGTCACGCGCCCGCTGTCATCGAAGAAAATGACAAGGACCCGTCCCTCCATCACGTGAATTGATTCAGTTTTGCCGTTGTGGCGATGCGGAACGTTTATTGAGTCCTTGCAGAAGGCTATAAGCATCTCCTGCACCTGGTCCTCTTCCGAATGATGCAGGTTAAGACGCGCGCGGCGCTTGGGCTCATTGCGTGCGCTCTCCTTTACGCACGCCGTCCATTCACCGTCCACCACTATGACATCGTCATTATGACGAAACACGGCAGGCATTTTGCCTTTCCCCCCGCTAGCTCTGAGAGAACGAAAGGACAGCATCGGCAACCGTGGTGAGTTGCTCAGAGGTCAGCTTTTCGTTCGCAGGAATACACAAAACGCGCTTGATCAGGTCCTCGGCCTTCGACCACGAGCCCTTCGCACGATTCAAATAGATTGGGTGTTGAGGCATGAGCAAAGGATGTTGAATCTTCACCTCGATTTCGTTGGCTTCGAGATGCCGCTTTAGCGCGTCGCGGCAATTGGATTGAATCGTATATGTGTAATAGACATGGCGCTCGTCGGAGCGCTCCGAGGGAACTGTAACCGAATTGCTGAGACGTCCATTGTAGTAAGTGGCGTTTTTGCGGCGTTGCTCAATGATACTGTCTAATCGCTTCAGACGAACCAGCAGCGCGGCCGCCTGCAGCGTATCAAGTCGGCTATTCTGTGCGAGCGCTGTGCAATATTCGCGATCGATCAGGCCATGATAGCGCAATGAGACGCATCTATCGTAAAGCTGGGGGTCGTCTGTGACGATCATTCCGGCCTCGCCGAGCGAAGCGAATACCTTCATCGAATTCATACTGAAGCAGCCGATGATGCCGTAGCTTCCGGCTTTGCGTCCGCGGAAAGTGGCATCGAAAGACTGTGATGCATCTTCCACCACATACAGATTGTGCCTGTTTGCTATCGCAACGAGTCGCTCCATGTCGCACATGCGGCCAGCCCAGTGCACCGGAATGACGGCCTTTGTCGCAGGCGTAATAAGTGACTCCATGGAGTCGATATCGATATTCAAGTCCTCGCCGAGATCCGCAAAGACAGGTTGCCCACCGCACAACGAAACCGCATTTGCTGTCGCAATAAAGGACAGTGCCGGAACGATCACCTCGTCACCGACACCGATGCCGAGAGCCCTCATCGCAATAATGAGGGCATCGGTACCGGAATTGCAGCCAATGGCGTACTTGCTGCCAACTCGTCTTGCAACTTCCTGCTGTAATTCCTCGACCTCCGGACCAAGCAATATTCGACCATGCATAAGAACCTTTTCAACGGCTTCGAGGATCTCGCTTCGTTCGCCGTCATCTGTCACGCGAAGGTCCAAAAAGGGTACCTTGACCATCAATGATCCTGATCGATTGAGGAGTTTGAAATGGACCTATAGGGCAAGTGCCTTGCTGGCGGCAAGACTTCACGTTCCCTTCATGCGCCAGGGTCCGGCGCAGGCCACTGACACGCGGTTTTGCCCGCGCGGTACGCAACTGAGGCATAAAAGACCTCAGGCACTCTGCTTGCCGAGGTAACGGAACCAGGTCTTGGTCGCCTCCGCGATCAGATCGGGGTCCCACAAGGGGGCGTCGCGCCAGCGCTCGATATCGACCAGCATCCGCCGCACCCCCTCCTCGAAGCCCACCGCCGGCTTCCATCCGAGTCGCGCGA
>WNFV01001070.1_pt1 | contig 37569 bp, 37 predicted proteins | sample 5400101 | NCBI WGS metagenome assembly WNFV01 (sample SAMN13153361, study PRJNA577476) | soil metagenome | isolation source: 115 cm soil or saprolite under grassland replicate 1 | place: USA:California | collected 2016-06-15 | reverse complement strand
AGGCAGCACCGACGGCGTCACGCTGGAAGTACACGTTCACGCGGAAGCGGGCCTTCCCAGGCAGGGAGTAGGAGAGGTCCAGCTCGAGCTCCTGCTCGAATCGTTCCCGCTGGCGCTGGGTGAGGACCGCGTAGATCATCCGCCGGACCTGGTCTGGCTCGAGGATCTCGTACTGGTCCAAGGCCCTCAGGTCACCGTGGACGCGAACCGTCGGCTTGGCCCCGACCGTGACGTGCAGGTCGCTCGCGTCAAGGGCCAGGGCATGCCCCAGCAGCTCCTGGACTGGGACAAGGGGAGATTCCCCGTCGCGGTTCATCAATTCGGCCCTCATCTCAACTCCCTTCGCAGGGCCCCAGGTGGACGCGGCCCTGTATCCCGGGGGCTATGTTCGGCTCCGCCCCCACTGCTTGAGCGCCCAGACCCCACGGAATGCATCGGCACGTCATGACACCACCCGTAGTACTTCTTCGACCGAAGTGATGCCGAGCCTGACCTTTTCCAGGCCGTCCTCGCGAAGGGTGATCATCCCGTCGCGCCGGGCCGAACGCCTGATCTCCTCGGAGGGGGCTCGCTCCACGACCAGGCGCTCGATCTCCTCGGACATGTTCATCACCTCGTACATGCCGAGCCGGCCGCGGAACCCGGTCTTGGAGCACGCCGTACATCCGACGGGCCGGAACAACTCCTTGACGTCGTCCCACATGAATTCGGGAAAGCCGGCCTGCTCCAGTTCAGACTGGTTCGGCCGGTACCCCTCGCGACACTTCGGGCAAAGCTTGCGGGCCAGACGCTGGGCCACCACACAGTCGATGGCGCTGGCCACCAGGTAGGTCTCCACTCCCATCTCCACCAGCCGGGGTAGCGAGGAGGGCGCGTCGTTCGTGTGCAACGTCGAGAGGACCAGGTGCCCGGTGAGGGCCGCCTCGATGGCGATCAATGCGGTCTCGTGGTCGCGGATCTCGCCCACGAGCACGACATCGGGGTCCGCCCGCAGGATCGAACGGAGGGCCGAGGCGAACGTCAAGCCAGCCCGGACGTTCATCTGCATCTGGTTGACCCCCGGCAGCCTGTATTCCACCGGGTCCTCGACCGTGATGATGTTCCGATCAGCCTTGTTGACGATGTTGAGCGTCGCGTACAGGGTGGTCGACTTGCCTGAGCCGGTGGGACCGGTGACCAGGATGGCACCGTAGGGCTTGGTGTAGGCCTCCTGGTAGCGCTTGAAGGACTGGTCAAGGAACCCCAGCTCCTCCAGCTTCAGCAGCACCGAGCTCTTGTCCAGGATCCGGATGACCACCTTCTCGCCGTACACGGTGGGGAGCGTGGCCAGACGGAGGTCGATGGACTTGCCTCCGACCGTGAGCCCGATGCGGCCGTCCTGAGGCACGCGTCGCTCGGCGATGTTGATGTCGGCCATGACCTTCAGCCGGCTGATCAGGCCTGCCTGGATGTTCTTTGGCGAGCGCATCACTTCCGACAGCACGCCGTCGATGCGGTAGCGGATCCGGACCTCGCGCTCCATCGGCTCTATGTGGATGTCGGAGGCCCGGTCCGCGATGGCCTGGCTGATGAGCAGGTTGACCATCTTGACGATGGGCCCCTCTTCGAGCGAGGTGGCGGCCCGTTCCAGGTCGGCGATCTCCTCCTCTGCAGCCGTGGAGGCCTCGCTCGCCATCTTCTGGACGGACTCGTCCACCCGGCTGTACTTGCGGATGGCCGCCTCGATGTCCGCGGCGGTGGCCACCACCGGCTGGAGGTCCATCCCGGTGATCGTTCGGATGTCGTCCAGGGCGAACAGGTTCGCGGGGTCGGCCATGGCCACCAGGAGCCGCGAATCCTCGTATCCGATCGGCAGGGCGCGGTATCTTCGAGCCACCTGCTCGGGGATCAGCCCGCTTGCCGAGCCATCGATCGTGAACTCGTTCAGGTCGACGAACCGGAATCCGATCTGCTTGGCCAGGGCCGCCATGAGGTCGGACTCTTTGACCATCTTGAGGTCGATGAGGATCCTCCCCAGCAGTTGATCGGTCCGGCTCTGCTCGAGGAGTGCCCGCTCGAGCTGCTCGGCGGTGATCAGGCCTTCCTCGACCAGGATCTCCCCCAGCTTCTTCGTCTTCCTGCTGCTGCTCGGGAGCGGTGAGGCCATCAACGATCATCCTTCCCCGACCGCCTCGGCACGAGGTTCATGACTCGTCCTCTTCTTCTTCGTGTTCTGCCAGGATCCCCGCGAACTCGCGGGACAGTTCGACCCGGTCGACCATGGGGTCGTCCTCGGTGCGTGCTCTGGGCCCTTCTTCGCTTCTCATCTCCACTTGTGCTTCTGCGGTCGTTTCGTCGGGGCTCGTCTCGGATGGTTCATGGAGTGTGATGTCCGGGGACGCCTCGGCTGGGGCCGACCCCGGGACCGAAGCGGCGCGCTCGAGGCCTGCGCCACCCATCAGCCTCCTGGCCCAGGCGGAGACGGCGGCCTCCTGACCCTCGACCGGGATCCTGTCCCCCGAGGGCGCGCCGCTGACACTACGCTCCCGGTGGAGGGGTGTGCGCAACCGGCGAGGGGCATCCACGGATGTCGGCTCGCGCTCTGCAGGAGGGCGCACCGCGTCCCTGCGAACACGAGCCTCTTCGGCGACGAGGACCATCTGCTCGAGACGGTCCAGGACCAACCCCGGCCTCGTCGTGGAAGCGGCTGTAGCGACGGCCCCGTAGGCCCCTCGCCGGCAGAACACCCACACCTCGTCGCGGACCGTGACGAATCCCCGTTCGACATCACCGAGCGCAGCGATCCGTGTCCACACGTCGAGCGTCCTGCCCTCCTCGGTAGCGGGAGAAGCACTCAGAGCCAGCCCATCGCGGGACACGAGCAGGCACGACCGAACATCAGGCAGTCCGGCCACGACGGCTTGAGTCAACGCCGCGAAATCAATGGACATGGCTTCCTGACGAAATTCTCGGCCTCAGTCGCTCAACGCTTGAGCGAAAGCAGTAGGACGGCCCTCCGAGGGGTCCGCCGCCCCGCCTAGCCCTGATATTGCTGCTTCAGCTTCAGGAACTCGTCGAAGGAAGCAGTGAACGCGTGGTGACCCTGGGCATCGATGACCACGTAGTACAACCAATTGCCCTTCGCCGGCGAGAGCGCAGCCTCCAGGGAGGCCAGCCCGGGGCTGGCGATCGGGGTGGGTGGGAGCCCTTTGTGGAGGTAGGTGTTGTACGGACTGGCGACTTTCAGGTCCTCCAGGGTCAGCTTGGACTTGTACTCACCCAGGGCGTATTCGACCGTCGCGTCGATCTGAAGAGGCATCCCTTTGGCCAGCCGGTTGTAGATGACCCGGGCGATCCTCGGCCGGTCCTCAGGGAACCGGGCTTCCCGCTCGATCATGGAGGCCACGATCACCACGTCGTAGGGCCGTCTCAGGCCGAATCGCCTGTAGTTGCTCCACGGGAGGTCGTGGACCTCCACCTTGAACTGGGCGAGGAGGCGCTTGATGACTGCGTCGGCGGTGATGCCCGCGCCGACCTCGTACTTCTTCGGAAACAGGAATCCCTCGAGGGTCCTGGTGCGCTTCGGGAGATAGGGCGGCAAAGACCACTTCCCGGTGGTGGCGGCGCCGATGAACACGCTCTGTCGGACCCCGAGTTGATCCTGTGCCCTCGCGGCCGTCTGGCGAAGCGTGAGGCCCTCGGGGAAGAGGACCTCGAGCGACTTCTTCGGTAACGGTCCCTTCTTCAGGGCGTCAAGGGCGTCCTCGACGCTCATGTTCGTGGTGAGCCTGGTGTAGACGCCGGCCTGGAAGCCACCCGAGAATCCGCGGAACCTTGCCAGCAGCTTGAAGGCCCAGGTCGAGCGGATCACGCCTTCGCGCTTCAGGAGCCCCGCCACGTCCGATCCGGTGGATCCTTCGGGGATCGTCACCACCAGTTTCGTCTCGGGACCGGCCGCGCCGGTCGCCCACGTCCAGAACCCGGCTCCGGCTGCCGCGAGCGCGATCAGCAGGATCAGGATCGTGACGAGAACGACGAGCCCCCGGCGGCGTTCCGGGCGATGGCGCTCGGCTCTTTTTGGGAGCGTCTCGCGCATCGCGCCAAAGGATACCCGGATCATGAGGACCCGAGCCGGAACCGGCGCCTACGTGACTCTCAGCTCCGAGTTCGATCCAGGTAAGCCTGAAGGATGAGGGTGGCCGCGGTCTGGTCGACAACTCGTCGGCGGTCCCTCCCACGCATCCCCGCCTCGGACAGCCGCCGCTCCGCCTGAACCGTCGTCAAGCGCTCGTCCTGCAGGAAGACGGGAATCTCGAGGAAGTCGCGGAGCGCCTGAGCGAACTTCTCCGCGTGATCGGCGGCCTCGCCTTTGTCCCCCGAGAGCGCGAGGGGTTGCCCCAGGACGATGGCGGTGACGTCGTGCTCTTTCACCATCGCCGCGAGCGCCTTGACATCCTCGGGGGCGCCCGTCCGGACGGTCCCCAGGGGCACTGCCATCCGGCGTTCGGAGTCCGAGATGGCCACCCCGATCCTGGACTGACCCAAGTCGAGCCCGAGGATCCGACCCCGCTCGGGATCGCGGCCCTCGCCCGCTTCAGGCACCGGCCAGCAGCGTCTGCAGCCGGTCCGGGATGCTCGCCAGAGCCTGGTCCAGTGCGTCCGTTCGCGGGCCTCCGGCCATGGCCAGACGATCCTTCCCTCCGACCCCGCCCCCGATCACCGTGGAGGCCTCCTCCAAGAGCTGACGCGCGGTGACCGTGCCGGCCAGGGGTCCGGTCACCGACGCCACGAGGCGAGCCCCGCGCCGCCCCGCTGTTCCCAGGACCACCGCGGCCCGGCCCGTCCCGTTGTTCATCAGGCGGTTCGCCAGCTTGGAGGCAAGCTCGCGGAGCTCACCCTCGTCCCGCCCCGCCATCCTGGCCAGGACCAGCTTGATCCCCGCCACGTCCAGAGCCGTGGCCGCCAGGCGTTCCACTTCCCCTTGCTGCCCGGCCTTGCGAAGCTTGCCCAGCTCGCTCTCCAGCTCCTTGATCCTGGCAACGGCATGGCGGGCGCGTTCCGGCGCGCTGGCGGGGTCGCCGGCACCGATGGCCTCGGTGACCTCCTCCAGCAATCGCCGCTCCAGGTTCACGTGCTTGAGCGCGTCGGGCCCGGTCACGGCCTCGATGCGCCGGAAGCCAGAGCCGATGCTCCCCTCGGACACGATCCGCAACAGGCCGACCTCTCCCGTGTGCCGCACGTGGGTGCCACCGCAGAGCTCGATCGAGTAATCGCCGACCTCAACCACGCGGACGATGTCGCCGTACTTCTCGCCAAACAGTGCGATGGCGCCTTGGCTCTGCGCGAAGTCCTTGGTGGTCTCGTAGGCGCGGACGGGCGAGTCGTCTGAGAGCCTGCGGTTGGCCAAGTACTCGATCTCCTCCAGGGCGGCGTGCGGCACCCCTTCGTAGTGCGAGAAGTCGAAGCGAAGCCGGCCCGGCGCCACCAGCGACCCGGCCTGCCTGGCGTGCTCCCCGAGGAACTGCCGGATCGTGTGGTGAAGGACGTGTGTCCCTGTGTGGGAGCGAGCCGCTCCCTCACGGCTCTCGGCGTCGACGACAGCCTGGGCCCCTTCGCCTTCTCGAACCTCGCCGGTGGACACCACCCCCTCGTGCACGATGACTCCCCCAGGGCCGGGCTTGGTATCGGTGACCTCGACAACGCCGGACGGTGTCCTGATCGTGCCGGCGTCGCCGACCTGCCCGCCGCCCTCAGCGTAGAAGGGGGTCCGGTCCAGGACCACTTCCACCCGTTGCCCCTCCCCGGCCGACGGTGATCGCGAACCGTCCACCACGAGCCCGACCACCCGAGCTTCGGCTTCCAACCGCTCGTAGCCGAGGAACTCCGTGGGCCCCACCGTCGAGGCGACTTCGCCGAGCACGTCCTCGGCCATGCCAGCCTTGTGGAGCGCAGCACGGCCGCGGGCCCGTTGCTGATCCATCAGGCGGGCGAACTCATCGGTGTCCACTGTCAGGCCCACCTCGTTCGCCAGCTCGATGGTGGATTCGATGGGGAAGCCGTAGGTGTCATGCAGCTTGAATGCGGATTCGCCGGGGAAGACGCGGGAGCCGCCCCGCTTCCCCCGTTGGGTATCGACCTCCTTCGAGAACAGCTCCATCCCCAGGCGGTAGGTCGCCCCGAACCGTTCCTCCTCGGAGGTGGCCACCTGCAGGATGAACGCCTTGTTCTGGACCAGCTCTGGGTAGGCGTTGCCCATCAGCTGAACCGTCGTCTCCACCAGATCGCCCATGACCGCGTTTTCGATCCCGAGCTTTCGAGCGTGGGTGACCAGGCGGCGGAGCATCCTGCGCAGCACATAACCCCTGCCCTCGTTCGACGGGAGCACCCCGTCGGCGATCAAGAAGGTCGTGGCCCGCCCGTGCTCGGCAAGAACCCGGAGGCTCACGTCGGCAGCCTCATTGCTGCCGTAGCTGACCTCGGCCAGCCCCTCCCCCACCGCGACCAATGGGCGCATGAGATCCGTGTCGAAGACGCTCGGCACACCCTGCAAGACAAGGGCCACGCGCTCGAGGCTCGAGCCGGTGTCGACGTTCTTATTCGGCAGGTCACGGATGATGTTGGACTGGTCGTCGCACTCGGACTGGATGAACACCAGGTTCCAGATCTCCAGGAATCGCTCCTCGTCCACGTCGGGACCACCCTCCGGCCCGTACTCCGGCCCTCGGTCCACGTAGATCTCCGAACAGGGCCCGCAGGGCCCGGCCGCATGGGTCCACCAGAAGTTCGCCGGCTCGCCGTGCTGGTCGACCTTCCCTCGCCGGACCACGCGCTCTCCCGTAACTCCCACTTCGGCCCAGCACTGCACGGCCTCCTCGTCGGTCTCGTAGACGGTCACCCACAGGCGGTCATGGTCGATCCCGTAGCCCTCGGTGATCAGCTCGTGGGCCCATGCGATCGCCTCTCTCTTGAAGTAGTCGCCGAAGGAGAAGTTCCCCAGCATCTCGAAGAAGGTGAGATGCCTGGCGGTGTGGCCGACGTTCTCGATGTCGGTGGCTCGGAAGGACTTCTGCGACGACGCCGCACGCGGGTACGGCGGCTCCTGGATCCCCAGGAAGTACGGGATGAACTGGACCATCCCCGCCGTGGTCAAAAGCAGGCCCGTCTCGGGCGGCGCGATCAGCGATGACGAGGGGACGACGCGGTGGCCGCGCTCCTCGAAGAAGCGCAGGAAGAGCCTTCTGGTCTCGTTGCCGTCCATCGGAGGGCTAGTCTACCGGCCGCCTTTAGCCCTTCTCCGTGTTCCTACCGAGTGTGCTCGCGGTCAGGTCGCGATGTGACTGAGGTCCGATACAGGGGAGATGGCCATCGACGGCTCCCCGGCCGGTTCGTCGAGGACCTCTTCTCTCCGAAGCACGTCGCGCGTCGCAGGGGCGGCGAGCCTAGACGAGACAGAAAGACCAGAGCAAACGCAGCCAGGAGCAGCCGCGGCCGTGTTCGCCCTCGGAGCCACCAGCCCAGCGCCACCGCGATCGCTATGGCCCCCCACCGCTGGGGCGACGGCATGACCGTCTCCGCCGAGCGAGGCACCCACAAGGCCGCGTGACCCAATTGCGGGAACGAACGAGCGTTCAGGAGTGCAGGTGCCGCATGCCCCCAGTCGACGGCGAGCGTGAAGGCCATGAGGGCTCCCGGGAGGAGGAAACTCCGGACGAGCATACGGACCCGAGACCCGGTTGGAGTGGCAGCGATCAGAATGGGCAGACCGAGAACGGCCCATTGCTTCATGCCGATGGCCAAGCCAAACCACAACGCCGCCCTCCCGAATCGGCCCGACAGAATCGACCTGATCCCGAGGAGGACGAATGCAAGCGCAAGGATGTCCTCGAAGTGCCCATACACGATGCCGGCGGGCACCAGCACCAAACCGACCATCGCCAGTTGGGTCCTCAGATGTCGAGGTTGGATCTCGCGGCTCGCCAGCCCCTCGTCCACCCACACGCGTTGGGCAAGCGCCCGCGCGGCGTGCAGGAGTACCGCGCCCAGTCCGAGCGCGAACGGCCCATAGACCAGCCACATCGTCGGGTGGGGGACGTTGTACCGGTAACTGTCGGTGAGTCGGAGTGCATCTCCCACCATGATCACCGGGATCAGCACGATCGGGCCGAGAGGTCCGGCCACGAAGAAGGGATCCGCCGAATAGAGGTAGCCGAGCGCGCCGTTGGCTGCGAACCGGGCCGCCATGAGCGGCGGCCACACCTCCTCGACGACCCACCAGCCGTGGCGGTGGGTGATCGCCGGAATGAACAGGATGGTGTATGCCATCCCCGCAGCGATCGTAGCCAGGCCGAGGCCGATGGCCGCGCGCCACGGATGCCGATCGGCAACAGGGGCTTCGTGTGGATCCACGGCTGAGATTTCGGCGGCGGCAGGCGAAGTCTGAAACTTGCTACCTGGTAAGGAGGTCCCGCGCCAGGGCCATCCAGAACTCTGTGGAGAGCCGGAGAGACTCCTGGTCGATCCGCTCGTTGTCGCCGTGAAACATGGACATGAATTCGGCGAAGGGAATCTGCTCGCTGAACAGGCCGGCGCCGTAGGCGACGGACCCAGCTCGGCGGAAGAACCTGGCGTCGGTCGCCCCGACGACCAGCAGAGGCACGGTGGTGACACCTGGAATCAAGCCCTCGACCGCCCGCCGGATCGACTCCCACAACGGAGTGTCGACCGGCGAAGCGGTGGCCGGATTGTCGTCCTGAGCCACGATCTCGACGTCCCCTCTGAGGTCGCCCAGGGCCTCGTCCAGCATCTTCTCCACGTCCTGGCCGTCCACGCCGGGCAACGTGCGGATGTCCACTTGCAGTTCGACGCTGTCCGGGATGACGTTCGTCTTGATCCCCGCATGCATGATCGTGGGGGCGAATGTCGTGTGAGTACACGCATGAACCATCCTGGCCAGACCCACGTCTGGAAAACTGTCGTAGAACTCATGGATCCTCTCGGGGTCCAGGAGGAGTGAGGCCAGGTCAGGGGGAAGATCGGCCTTCTTCACGAAGCCTCTCCACGCATCGATGATGTTCGTCTCTCCCCGGTATTCGGCGATCCGCCTGACCACCTCGGCCGCCTTGATCAGGGCGTTGTCCGTCCGGAAAGGCATGGAGCCGTGTCCCGGCGTTCCCCGAACGCTGATGGCGCACCAGTAGCTCCCCTTCTCCCCGACCATGATGGGAAGCTTCGGCCCAGAGCTGGAAGGAAGGGGCATGCGAAAGCCACCGAACTCGGTCACCACGTAGTCCGCCCTGACCGCGTCGGCCTGGTTTCGCAGGAGCCAGTCCGCGCCCCAGGTTCCCAAGGCCTCTTCGTCGGCGACCGCCAGGTAGGCCAGTGTGCCCCTCGGCCTGAACTTCTCCTCGGCCAGCTTCCGGAAGGCCACTGCCATGGAGGATGTCTCGTTCAGCATGTCGACGGCCCCCCGGCCCCACACCTCGCCATCCACCAGCTCGCCGCCGAATGGATCGCGCCGCCACCCGTCAGGGTTCACCGGGACCACATCTGTGTGGCCCATCAACAGGAGGCTGGGCGCCTGCGGGTCGGTCCCCTCGATCCGGGCGACCAGGCTGGCCCGGCCCGGCACGGACTCGTAGCGCTCCATGTCGGCGCCGGTCCCACCCAGGTACGACGAGAGGAGGTCGACGCTCCTGGTCTCGCCGCCCGACTCCTTGGTCCCGTCGTTGACGCAGCGATTGCGGATCAGGTGCTGGAGGAGATCCGTGACCTCGGGAACCATCTCGGACATGGCCGGTCACCTCCTTCGTCGGGACGGCCCGAGCCGGGCCGATCCTCGAACGCTACTCGTTCAGAGAGGAACGAACCTCCATCTCCTTGTCGGCCATGCCCTGACGGAAATCACGCAGGGCTTCGCCGAGCAGGGAGGTGGCGTCGCGGAGCGTTTCACCGGTCTGGCGGGCGAGGTTCGCCGGAGCCATCCGGCGAGTCTGTCGCTCGAACCATCGGGCGGCGAGCACTGCCCCAGTTGCTCCTGCTCCCAGCCCAAAGGCAAGCCAGAAGATGCGACGCACCCCCTACTCGCCATCCTTCCCGTGTTTCCTCAGCCGCCGAACAGCTCGGGAAGCTCCTGCCCCGAAGGCAATGACCTTGATCAATGGGCTCGATACGGCCTGCTCCACCACATGGGCCAATCGCTCGCCACTCTTGGCGATGTTGCCAGCGGACTCGAGTAGCCCATCCGCCCTCTCGAGCTCACGGTTCACTCCGGAGACCGTGGTCTTCACCTCGGAGAGAAGCGGCACGGTCTCTTCCCGGATCCCGTCGATGAGCATCTTGGTCGACTCCAGTACCCGGAACAGATTCACGAAGACCAGGCCGAGAATGAGCACCAGGACCGCCCACGCGACAGCGGCGACGAGGCCGGCCACGCCACCCACACTGATCGATGCGACCACGTTGCTCTCCCTTCGTCTGGGTTCGCGTGCTTCGAGGCCGGAATCATAACCGGGCTACTGGGCCTGATCGCCTGTTTCCCCTGCTCTTTCTCGTCCTGCCTCTTCCCCTTGCCCTGAAGGCTCGTAGTACTGCTTGCCCTCGAACGGGGGCGGCCGGTACTGCTGGTCGACCTGATGCCCGGGGTAGTCGTGTGGGTACTTGTAGCCCTTGCCGTACCCGAGCTTGCGGAGTCCAGGATGGCCCGACGCTTCCTTCAGATGAAGTGGAACCGGATCCGTCGACGCTGCATCCTGCGTGGCTCGGCCCAGCGCAGAGATGACGCTGTTGGACTTGGGAGCCCGGGCCAGGTAGATCGCGGCCTCCGCCAGGTTCAGCCTTGCTTCGGGCAGCCCTACGTACTCGACCGCCTGGGCCGCGGCCACGGCGACGAGCAGGGCACGAGGATCGGCCAACCCGATGTCCTCGGAGGCGTGCACGACCATCCGGCGAGCGATGTAGCGTGGATCCTCCCCCGCTTCGAGCATCCTGGCCAGCCAGAACAGCGATGCATCGGGGTCGGAGCCGCGGATGCTCTTGATGAAAGCGGAGATGACGTCGTAGTGGGCGTCTCCCTGGCGGTCATAGACGATGGCCTTCTTCTGGATGGCCTCTTCGGCCAGGGTCCGGTCCACCTCGGTGACGCCCTTCGCCTGGGCGGCGAGGACCGCAGCCTCGAGGCCGGTCAGGGCGATCCGAGCATCCCCCCCTGCGATGGAGGCCAGATGCTCCATGGCCTCGTCGGTGACCTTCACCTCGATCTCTCCCAGCCCGCGCTTGGGGTCGGCCAAGGCTCGGTCGAGCAACGCGCGGATGTCCTCGGGGGACAGCGCCTCCAGGTGAAGCAGCAGGCACCGCGAGAGCAACGGCGACACCAGCGAGAAATACGGGTTCTCGGTCGTCGCCCCGATCAGAACGATCGTGCCCTCTTCGACCGCGGGCAGCAGCACGTCCTGTTGAGACTTGCTCCAGCGGTGGACCTCGTCGACGAACAGCACCGTGGGAAGCATGCTGTCCTTCGCTCGTGACATGACCTTCCGGGCATCCGCCACGCCCGACGCCACCGCGGAGAGTTGGACCATCTCACCGCCGACGCTCCCTCCGAGGATGAACGCCAGGGTCGTCTTCCCGCTACCGGCGGGGCCCCAGAGCAGGACGGAAGGCAGTCGCCCGGCCTCGACCAGCGCGGTGAGCGGCTTGCCCGGCCCCAGGAGATGTCGCTGCCCCACGACCTCGTCCAGGGTCTTGGGACGCATGCGCGTGGCGAGCGGAACCTGAGCCATAGCCACTGAGCCTACACGTGAGCCCTCAGTGTCAAGGCGTGAGGGAAAAGCGGACCGCCCTGTTCGCTTCGTCGCGAACCTGCGCTCACGCAGGTGGGTGCCCTCCCGGCCGCTTCCGAGTACCCCTCGCGGGGCGCTACTCCACCGCCGGAGCCGAGCTCCCGGATACCACGATGCTGGTTCTGCGAACCCACGAACCGGGACGATCCGCCACCGGGATGCTAGAGCGGACCAACCAGACGTTCAACTTCCCCTCGGATCACGGCGCTCCGGGAGGAACTTCATGCCCAGCAGATCCAGTTGATCCTGCGTGGGTTCGGAGGGCGCACCTGTGAGCGGCTCTACTCCCGAGGCGGTCTTGGGAAAGGCGATCACGTCGCGGATATTGTCGCGTCCCGCCAGAAGCATGACTATGCGGTCCAGCCCGGGGGCGATGCCGCCGTGGGGAGGGACGCCGTACCTGAACGCGTCGATGAGGAAGCCGAACTTCTCCCGGACCTCGTCCTCCGACAGGCCGATGGCCTCAAAGATCCGGCGTTGGAGCGCCGGCTGGTGGATGCGGATGCTCCCGCCCCCCACTTCGTAGCCGTTCAGGACGATGTCGTAGGCCCGAGCCTTGGCCGTCTCGGGGTTGAGGTCTTCGGAGGCCGGCGACGTGAACGGATGATGACTCGGAACCCACGCCTGGGCCTCCTCGCCCCATTCGAACAGGGGTGGCTCGACGATCCACAGGAAGTTCCACAGGCCTTCGGGGATCAGGTCCAAACGGGCGGCCATGAGCCGGCGCAGTCCATCGAGAGCCACGTTGACCCGAGAGGATTGATCTGCGACCAAGAGCACCAGATCCCCATCGCCCGCGCCGGTCGCCTCCTGCACGGCACCGAGCTCGTCGGGCGAGAGATGCTTCTCCACCGGCGATCGGAACGTCCCCCCCTCTACCGCGATCCAGACCAGCCCTGCAGCTCCTCGGGCCTTGGCCTCGTGGACAAGCCCATCGAGATCCTTCCTCGACCAGGACGCGGCCCCAGGGGCGGCGAACCCCTTGACCTCTCCCCCATCCGCCACCACCTGGGCGAAAGCGCGAAACGCGCTGCCAGCGAACACTTTCGTCAGGTCGGCCAGCTCCATCCGGTACCGCGTGTCGGGCTTGTCGGACCCGTACCGGGCCATCGCGTCCTCGTACCTCAGCCGCGGGAACGGCGTCGGAAGGTCCACGTCCAGCAGTTCCTTCCACAGCCAGGCGAACATCGACTCGATCAGCTCGAAGATGTCTTCCTCAGTGGCGAAGCTCATCTCCACGTCGAGCTGCGTGAACTCCCAGTGGCGGTCCGCCCGGAGGTCCTCGTCCCGCAGGCACCGCACGATCTGGTAGTAGCGATCGAACCCCGCCACCATCAGGAGCTGCTTGAACATCTGGGGCGACTGAGGCAACGCATAGACCTTCCCTCGCTGCAACCGGGAAGGCACCAGGAAGTCCCTGGCTCCTTCGGGCGTGCTCTTGGTGAGCATGGGGGTCTCCACGTCGACGAACCCGCGCTCGTCGAAGAACCGCCGAATCGAGGAGATCAGCTGATGGCGCAGCCGCAGGATCCTCGTCATCTCGGGCCGCCGCAGGTCGAGGTATCGGTACTTCAGCCGGATGAGCTCCTCGACGTCGACGCGATCCTCGATCGGGAAGGGCGGGGTGGCGGACTCGGCGATGACTTCGATCTCGGTGGCGGCGACCTCCACGTCTCCCGTCGGGAGGCTGCGGTTGACCGTCCCCTCCGGCCGAGCCCGAACCTCACCGATCACTGTGACGACCGACTCTGGCTTGACCTCGCTGGCGACGGCGTGGGCCGTGGGTGCGTCCTGCGGATGGGCCACGACCTGAACCAATCCCTCTCGATCGCGGAGGTCCAGGAACACCACGCCGCCGTGGTCCCGCTTGCGGGCGACCCACCCGGCCAGGACCACGCGTTGGCCGCTGTCGGACCTGCGAAGGTCCCCACACATGTGCGTGCGACCACCGGCCAGTGGTAGCTCGCTCACCCACTCGTCCCTGTTTGAGTCTTCATGTGTTCGATGGCCTGGTCCAGCCCGACTTCCTCCTCGTGTCCGTCCGAGAGCCGCTTGAGCTTCACGGTACCGGCAGCAGCTTCGCGCTTGCCCACGATCACCGCGAAGGTGGCCCCTTCCCGGTCGGCCATCCGTAGCTGGGCCCCGAGCGGCCTGGCCTCGAACGAGGTGGTAGCCGAGAGCCCGGACTCCCGCAGGGCCCTGACAACTTCGCCCGCCCGCGCCGTCCCCTCGTCTCCGATCCCGACCACGAACGCGTTCAGGGCCTGTTCCGCGGGAGGCTCGATTCCTTCGTCCTCCAGGGCCAGCATGACCCGCTCCAGCCCCAAGCCGTACCCGACTCCTGGAACGTGGGGGCCACCCAGCGCCTCCGCCAGGCCATCGTAACGTCCACCTCCGAACAGGGTGGCCGCAGCCTGGGAAAGCGCTTCGCTCACGAACTCGAACGCCGTCCTCGTGTAGTAGTCCAGTCCACGCACCAGAGTGGGAGTGAGCACGGCCTCGAGGCCCGCCTCCTTCAGCCCCCGCTGCACGGCGGCGAAGTGGTTGCTACAGGGCTCGCACAATCGCTCCGAGATCTTGGGAGCGCCCTTCGAGACCTCCCGACACGCCTCGTCCTTGCAGTCGAGAACACGAAGGGGGTTCTCCTCGAACCGGTCACGGTGTTCGTCCCGAAGGCGATCCCGGTTCTCCCGCAGGTAGGCCAGCAGTTCCTCGCGATAGGCGGGGCGACAGACCTCGTCGCCGATGCTGTTGAGCTCGAGGCGGAATCGCCTCAGGCCGAGATCACGGAGGAACCGATCCCCGACCACGATGACCTCGACGTCAGCGGAGGGATCGGCCACGCCGAGGACCTCGATCCCGAATTGTCGGTGCTCGCGGTACCGGCCCGCCTGGGGCCGGCCGTAGCGGTACATCCGGGCGAGGTAGTAGGCCTTGAAGGGCACAGGGAGCTCGTGCACGCGACCCAGATAGGCTCGCATGACCGGCGCCGTGCCCTCGGGACGGAGGGTCAGCTGACGGCCTCCTCGGTCGGTGAACGTGTACATCTCCTTGGTCACGATGTCGCTGGACTGGCCGGAAGTCCGGCTGAACAGCTCGGTGCGCTCGAACACCGGCGTCTCGACGTACCGATAGCCGTATCTCCTGGCCAAGGCGGCCGCCCGGTCGTACAGCGCGCGCATTCGTTCGCCGGCAGGGGGGAGAAGGTCCTGGGTGCCTCTCGGCGGCTTCAGTTCCATGGGCGGATCAGGCCAGCTGGCGGAGGAACGGATTGGCCGCCCGCTCCAGCCCGACCGTGGTGGCCTCACCGTGTCCTGGATATACGTCGAGCGCGTCGGGCAGGGTCAGGAACCGTTTCAGGCTGGCGAACATGTCCTGGGCCGAGGAGTTCGGAAAGTCATACCGGCCGATGGCACCGCGGAAGACGAGGTCCCCGCTGAACAGGAGTTCCTCCGCCTGGAAGCACGCACTTCCCGGGGTGTGGCCCGGCGTGTGCACGACCTGCAGAGAGAAGCCGGCCACGTCGAGCACCTCGCCCTCCACGAAGGTTCGGACCACCGTGGGGGGGTCGGCCGGAACCGGAAAGGACGACCCCCACGCAACCGGATCGAAGATCGCGAGCCGATCCTCCTCGTGGATGTAGAAGGGGATCTCGTCTCCGCAGAACTGGGCGGCCGAACCGACATGATCGAAGTGGCCGTGGGTGGCGAGCACCGCCACGGGACGCTTTCCAGCACTCCGGAGCAGGGCGTGGACACGGTCGGGCGAGAAACCGGGGTCCACAACCACGGCTTCATCCTTTCCTTCAAGTGCGAGAAGCCAGCAGTTCGTTGCGAAGGGATTGTCTGCGAATGCCTCGAGGTACATGCCCGGGAATCGTAGCAGTGGCCGACTGCGCCCTTGGGCACTTCTCGATCAGGACGCTCCCTCGAGCAGGATCGTGACGGGACCGTCGTTCACAAGGTCGACTTCCATGTGCTCCTGGAACGCCCCCCTGGCCACGCGCGCCCCAAGTCCTTCGAGGGCATTGGCGAAGGCTTCGACCCGTTCCTCGGCAACCTCGGGCGCCGCGGCCCCCGCCCACGAGGGGCGCCGGCCCTTGCGGGCATCGCCGTACAGGGTGAACTGCGGGACGACCAGGACCTCGCCAGCGACGTCGGAGAGTGACCGATTCATCTTTCCGTCGTCGTCCTCGAAGATCCGCAGGTGGTAGGCCTTCGACGCCAGCCACTCGGCTTCGTCCGGCTCCTCTTCCTGACCCACGCCTACCAGGATCACCAGTCCGGGCCCGATTCCCGCTACCGTCTGTCCACCGACGCGGACGGAGGCCCGAGAGACTCGCTGAAGGACCAGTCGCACCGGAGTGTGGCTACCCAGGGACCACCCGGTAGGCGTCGAACACGCTCTCCACCCGCTTCACCGACGACATGATGCTGGACAAGTGTGTGATGTCCGCCAGCTCGAAGGTGAACCTGAGCGTGGCGATGCGGTCCTTCCCCGTCTTCGAGGACGCCGCGATGATGTTCACGTGCTGGTCTCCCAGCACCGTGGCCACGTCCTGGAGCAGCTTGCGGCGGTCCAGGGCCTCCACTTGGATCGACACGAGGAACGACGTGGGAGCGCCGGCTCGCCAGGATACCTCGATGAGGCGCTCGGCCTGCCTGGTGAGGTCCTTGGCGTTCGGACAGTCCGCCCTGTGCACGGATACGCCGTGTCCGCGTGTGACGAACCCCATGATCTCGTCACCGGGGACGGGGGTGCAGCACCGGGCGAGCTTGACCCACACGTCGCTACGGCCCTGGACCACAACTGGCTGAGCGGCGGGACTGGCCAGCCGGACCGGCCGGGCGGCAGGGATCTGCTCGGCCTCGTCCTCGGCGTCCTCGGAGACCAGTCTGGTCAGACGGGACACGATGGACTGAGGAGAGACCTGCCCCGCCCCGATGGCGACATACAGGGACTCCAGGTTCGGATATTTGAGGTCGCCGGCAACCTGCGACATCAGCGCGTCCGACGAAAGCCGAACCACCGGCAGCGAGTGGCGCCGGAGCTCTCGCTGCAAGAGATCCTTCCCCGTCTCCAGGGCGTCCTCCCGCCGCTCCCTCGAGAACCATTGGCGGATCTTGTTCCGAGCCCGTGGCGTCTTGACGATCGACAGCCAGTCGCGCTTGGGGCCTGCATCCACGGCCTTGGAGATGAGCACCTCCACCGAATCTCCCGTCTGCAACTGGTAGTCCAGCGGAACGAGCCGGCCGTTCACTCTGGCCCCCATGCAACGGTGCCCCACCTCGGTGTGGATCGAATAGGCGAAGTCGATAGGTGTGGCCCCGGCGGGGAGGTTCACTACGTCCCCCTTCGGAGTGAACACGAAGACCTGGCCCTCGTACAGATTGATCTTCAGGCCTTCCATGAACTCCCGAGGGTCGGCCATCTCCTGCTGCCATTCGAGCACCCTGCCGAGCCAGGCCATCTCCGCCTGGTCGTCTGAGGACTTCTTCGAGCTGCGGTCCTTGTAGCGCCAGTGCGCGGCGATGCCGTACTCGGCGGTTCGATGCATCGGGCTCGTACGGATCTGGATCTCCAAGGGCCGCCCCTCGGGCCCGATGACCGTCGTGTGGAGGGACTGGTACATGTTGAACTTGGGCATGGCGATGTAGTCCTTGAACCGACCGGGGACAGGTCTCCACAGTGCGTGCAGCGCCCCCAGAGCCGCGTAGCAATCGCGAACCGAATCCACCATGAGCCGGATGCCGACCAGGTCGTAGATCTCGTTGAACTCCTTGCCCCGCAGCACCATCTTTTCGTAGACCGAGTACAGGTGCTTCGGGCGCCCGACCACCTCTGCCTTGATCTTCATGTCCCTCAGCTTGGCCTGGAGCTCCGCGCACACCTGCTCCACGTACTCCTGACGCTCCCCCTCGCGCTTCTCCACCAGTCGCTCGATCTCGGCGAAGCGATGCGGGTGTAGCGCCTTGAAGGCCAGGTCCTCCAGCTCCCACTTGATCCGGTGAACGCCCAGCCGGTGAGCCAGAGGGGCGTAGATCTCGAGCGTTTCAGTCGCCTTCTGCTCCTGCTTCTGGCGAGAGAACACGTCGAGCGTACGCATGTTGTGCAGACGGTCGGCCAGCTTGATGAGCAGGATCCGGATGTCCTGCGCCATCGCCACGATCATCTTTCGGACGTTCTCGGCCTGTTCCTGCTCCCGGGAACGGAACTTGATCGCGTCCAGCTTGGTCAGTCCGTCCACCATGGTCGCGACCTGGTCGCCGAATTCGCTTCTGACGTCCTCGATCGACAGAGTGGTGTCTTCGACCACGTCGTGGAGCAAGGCAGCCTCGATCGTGGTGAGGTCCATGCCCAGGTCGGCGACGATGGCCGCCACCGCCACCGGGTGCTCGATGAAATCCTCCCCCGACAGGCGCTTCTGGCCGCGATGGGCCTCGCCGGCGAATGCGTGCGCTCGCTGGATCTGCCGCGAGTCGGCCTTGGGATTCCGCGCCCTGACCACCTTGATCAGGGCTTCGAGGGAGTCGGAGGGTCCATCTTCGGACGGCCTGAACGGGAGCCGGGACAGGATCCCGCCCTTACGCTCCTGTTTGACGGCCTCCTGCTGTTCCAATGGCGACGCCTTCCTCTCGAGAAGCCATTGTAAGCACTGGAATGTCCGATCCCTCCGCTCGGCGCGTCGGGCTCGGTCTTGACGACCCGATCAAGCCGGCCCTCTTCCCGCTGGTGAAGCCGCTGTGCTAGGTTGCGGCCGTCCACTCCCGGCCCTGTGGACCACGGGGGACCCATGGAGTTGTCCCACGACTTCCCCCCGACACCAGGCTCCGTCCCGTCTGCACGACACGCCGTCGATCGACTTGCTGACCAAGTGCCATCGCGGGTATTGGAACGCATCCGGGCGGTCGTCTCCGAGCTTCTCGGCGCCAGCACTCGCTACGCCGAGCGGAGAGGAGCCGAGCGCATCGGCCTGCGGATCCAGATCTCCGAGGACCGGGCCCGCATCGAAGTGGGGGACCTCGAGACCAACCACGACGCAAAGGACGAGCCGGTGCCATCCGAGATCTTCGGCCTCAGTCTGTACCTCGTGGATCACCTGGTGGACCGGTGGGGAGTCGTGCAGACGCCCGGGCCCGTGCTGTGGGCAGAGATCGATCTCCCGCCTCCCGGCTGAAGCCGGCTACTTGATGTGGAGGTTGACCTTCAGGAGTACCAGCGGCCACAAGATGACCGCCAGGATCGCCGAGATGAAGTCTTTGATGTCATTCAAGCCGCGGAAGTAGTGATGCGAGTTGGCCACGATGACGCCCACTGCCAGATAAACGGCCACAAGGAGTGTGGTGAGCCCGCCTCGTCTCATCGTTTCTTCTTACCCAGCAGACCGAGGTCTCGAACAGTTGACAATGTCGCCCGAAGGCAGTCGAGGTCCCTCCTACCCCAACGACGGTCAGTACGTAATCAGGCTGAAGAAGTCGTAGCCGCCGAGGTTGCCCCGGCCCTTCAGGAAGGTCAGCTCGATGAGGCAGGCGATCCCGATCACCTTCCCTCCCAGCCGCTCCACCAGCTTGGCCGTGGCCTTGGCGGTTCCCCCGGTCGCCAGGACGTCGTCCACGATCAGGACCCGGTCGCCGGACCCGATGGCGTCCTTGTGGATCTCCAGGACAGCCGTCCCGTACTCGAGGGCGTACTCCTCGCGCTCCGTATCCCAGGGAAGCTTGCCCTCCTTGCGCACCGGGACGAACCCTGCTCCGAAGTGATAGGCGACGGGAGACGCCAGAATGAAGCCCCGCGCCTCGATCCCCACGACCTTGTCGATGTTCCCGCGACCGTATCGCACGACGATGAGGTCGATCACCGATGAGAACGCATCGTCGTCAGCAAGGAGCGGCGTGATGTCCTTGAAGACGACTCCGGGCTGAGGGAAGTCCGGGATGTCTCGGATCAAGTCCTTGATTCGCTCCTTCGTGTCGAACAAGGCTGTCCTCCCTTCCGGGTTCAGCGCCGGCGACGCTTGGACTTGCTTCCGGCCTTGCCCTTCTTCTTCTTTCCGGCCGGACGGGGGCGAGCGCCCTGCGGTCCCGACGCACGGCTGGGAACGGCCGTGAGAGTGGCTGGCTCGAGCTCCATCTCCTCCTCGGCCTCGCGCGCCGCGGCCACCCTGCGAGGCGCCGCAGCCCTGAGGCCGGGCCGGGCCGCCCGCGCCGCCGCCCGGGCCCGGATCTGCTGGTACCTGGGCTCCCGCTCCTTGAACATAGCCAGCACGGGAGCGGCGATGAAGATGGAGGAGTACGCCCCGGTGGCGACGCCGATGAAAAGAGCGAAGGCGAAGTCCTTCAGGGTCTGGCCTCCGAACAGAAGCAGCGCCCCGATGGGCAGCAGGACAACCAGCGAGGTGTTCACCGAACGCATCAGGGTCTGGTTGAGGGAGGTATTCACCACACCCGAGTACGTGTCCCGCGCCACCATGGCCGCGGACTCGGTGTTCTCCTTAACCTTGTCGTAGATCACGACCGTGTCATAGAGGGAGTACCCCAGGATGGTCAGGATGGCGATGACCGTCTCCGGGGTGACCTCCCGTCCTACCAGGGCATAGATGCCGGCCGTGATGATGAGGTCGTGGCCCAGAGCGATGAGGGCGCCCGCCGCCATCTTCAGCTCGAACCGGAAGGTGATGTACAGCGTGACGATCAGGAGGAAGACCACGAGGGCGGTGAACATCTTGCGGGAAATCGTGCTCCCCCAGGTGGGGCCAACGTCCTGCTCGTTGATCTCGTTGACCGAGATCCCCGCGGTACGGGCCAGGACGGCGCGAAGCTGGTCGCCCCTGAGCGATGAACCGGCAGCCGGTGAAGCGGTTGGGCTGGGCGATACCGAGGCGCTGGCAGTGGCCGTGGCAGTTGGCGTGGCCGAGCCTGTTGCCGTCGGAGTCGGGGAGGCCCCGCTCGCCGTCGGCGATGGCGCCGTCGGCGTGGCACTCTGAGTGGTGGTGGTGGGCGTGAGCCCGAGCTGAGTGAGGCTCTTGGTCTTGATGTCGACGGTCCCGCTCCCCACGATCTCGACCTTGGCGTCGCCCAGACCGAACCTCGACATGATCGCCTGGTAGTCCCTGATCGAGGCTCCGCTGCGGTTCGGGAACTCGAGCAGCGACCCGCCCTTGAATTCGATGGAGAAGTTCAACCCCCGAAGGAACAGACCGGCCAGCGAAAGCACGACGAAGAACCCCGAGAGTGCGAACCACCACTTCCTGTGAGCGATCAGGTTCAGGTGAGGAACCCGATGGCCACGGAACGTCGAGATGGCCTCGCGCACGTTCATGTCTGACCACCGGCGACCGGAAGGGGTTCGGCCGCCACGCCGCTGCGCAGGCCCATGCCGCGCAGGCTCGTCAGGAACGGGCTACGGGCGAGTAGAAACACAGTGGGACGCTTGAAGAAATACACGACGAACATGTCCAGGGCAGTCGAGAGGCCGAGCGTGAGGGCGAACCCCCGGACCGAGCCGACCGCGATGAGATACAGGACCCCGGCGGCGATGATCGTCACCGTGTCTGCGGCCACGATCGTCCTCCACGAGCGCTTGAACGCGGGCACCACCGCCGCACGGAGCGTCTTGCCGTGGCGCACTTCGTCCTTGAGTCGCTCGTAGAAGACGATGTAGGAGTCCGCGGTGATCCCCAGGGACACGATGATCCCGGCCACGCCGGCCAGGGTCAAGGCGTAGCCGATCGTCTTGCCCATCAGCGAGACCAGCCCGAAGGCCAACACTCCCCAGATGCCCATGCCCAGCCAGGTGACCAGGCCCAGCAGCCGGTAGTAGAAGGCCAGGTACAGCATCAGAGCGATCAGCCCTGCGAGGCCCGCGATCAGCCCTTTGTGTAACGACTCTTTCCCTAGGAGCGGGCTGACCGTCTTGACCTCCTGCCGGGCGAGCTCGACCGGCAGCGCACCGGAGTTCAGCACGACCGCGAGGTTCTTCGCCTCGTCGGCCGTGAAGTTCCCGGTGATCACCCCGGAGCCGCCGGTGATCGCCGACTGCACCGTGGGAGCGGAGATCACGACGTTGTCGAGGACGATGGCGAGCTGGCGCCCGACGAGCTTCTGTGTGGCGGCGGCGAACTTGGTGGCTCCGGGGCCATTGAGCGTGAACGACACCTGCCATCCAGCCTGGGAGCTCTGCGTCTCCTGGGACGTGAGGAACTGGGGAACGGCCTTCTTCAGGTCGGCGCCGGTGATGGTGATCCCCTCGAGCTGGTAGATCGGGTCGGTGCCCGGGGTGAAGAACCCGTCATCGTTCTTGTCCTCGAAGGTGACCAAGCCTCCGTTCTTGGAGGGCTCTTCCTTGAAGTTCGCATTCTGACGATACGGGTCGTCTGGCTGGAGCACCCCGGTGGTGAACGCCGTCTTGGAGTAGTTGGGGTCCGACGGCTGGATGGCGGTCCCCGAGACTGCCCGTTCCTCCAAGCGGGCGGTCTGCCCGACGATCTGCAGGACCCGCTGGACGCTCTGAGCCTTCGCCTTGGCCTGGGCCACTGCCCGGTCCTTGAAGCACCCCAGGCTCTTTCCCGTCGAGGACGTCACGCAGTACTGTGCCCCTCGCTTGGTGACCTTCCCCTGGCCACCCAGGCCGGGAAGCTGGACCTGGATGAGGTTACCGCCCACGAGGCTGATGTCCGGTTCGGCCACCCCCAGGGCGTCCACGCGGTCCCTGATCCGGTCGAGGGCTTTCTCCATCACGCCCTTGTCCGTGCCGGCCGGCGCTTGGAGCACGACCGAGAGACCGCCCTCCAGATCCAGGCCGAGGAGGGGCCGGGTGGTCGTCAGGAAACCCGCCACGCTCGCACCGACCAAGAGCGCGACGACCACCAATGACGCGGTCAGTCCACGGTTCCTCATGCCATGCGGCCTCGAGCCCTACAGGAGGGTCGCTCCGTTGATGGTGAGCTTGAACTGGCAGTCCAACCGCTCGGCAGCGCGCCGGCACATCATCATTCGCTGTAGGAAGATCTCGAAGTACTCCATGACGTGGCTGATCTCGGTGTCGATCGTAAGCTCCAGCGTTACCGTTCGGGCAGCCGAGTCTACCCGGAGAAACGACTGTTCGGCGGCATAGTTGACCCGGTCGTGGATGTCGAAATCGATCTGGGCCGACTTCCGGACCCTGCTTCGGTGCACGTCCGACTTGTCGGCGAGGATGACCGCTGCCGAGATGGGGCTGACCGCCTCCCCACCCTCCTCCTCGTGATTGCCCACGGCGGACATGACCAGGGCCAGGTCCCTGTGGTGCATCCGATCCTTGAACACGTCATAGACCAAGAGCGCCCCGATCTGGGCGTGATTCTCTCTGGCCACCATGTTTCCCACGTCGTGGACGTACCCGGCGATCGCCGCCAGCTGGGCCATCCGCCCCTCGTTCCCCAGCCGGGCCATGACGTTGTAGGCGATTCGAGATGTCAGATTGGCGTGCCGGTATCCGTGCTCCGTATAGCCGAGACCCTCCATCACCCTGTCGGCGCTGGCGATGAACGTGCTGATCGCAGGCTCTTGCTGGATCTCCTCCAGGGTGACGAGCGAGACCTCCTCATCGGGCCTGGGGGCGCGGGCAGCAGCCTGGGCCCGCTGGCGTGCTGGCTGGCTCACGACTGCTCGCCGGCCTCCCCGTGGTCCTCTTCGTCCTGGTCCTCGTACTCGTCCTCGCTGTAGACGAGCTTGCGAGCCACGGCGCCCTTGAGAAACTTCATGTCAACCCCGGGCGCCACCTCGAGCGTGACGGACTCATCGTCGACCGCGCGGATGGTGCCGAAGATACCGCTCATCGTGATGACCTCGTCCCCCACGTCGAGGCCTTCCACCAGCGCGCGCTGGGCCCGCCGTTGCCGTTGCTGTGGGCGGATCAGCAGGACATAGAAGATGCCGCCCATGACCACGAAGAACAGGAGGATCGAGATCCCTCCCCCGGAGCTGGAATTTCCCCCCTGGGCAATCAGTGGAATGAGCGAACCGAGCACGATGACCTCCTCCGGGCCGAAGCCCGGTTTCGGGGGTCGGAGCCCCGCGCAAAAAACGGCGGCCTGCGGCCGCCGCACACCTCGGCTTTCATTTTATTGCGGATGGCAGGTACTCGCAACGATTTCTACCGCCGGAAGATCAGGTTCAGGACGATCGTCAGCACCACGGACAGCACGATCGACGTGCCGAGCGGGATGTACACGCGCGTGCTGCCCTTGCCGAAGCTCAAGTCTCCAGGCAGTCGAGGGATCACGCCCTTGCCGGCCAGGACGAACACCAACCCAAGGACGACCAGGACCACGCCGGTCACGAGGAGGAGCTTCCCCATGCCCGAAAGGTCCACGAGTCCACTGTATCCGGGGGGCGAGGAAGACGAGGCCCTTCAGAAGAGACCGGGCGAAGCCTCGGGGGCCTGCCCGAGGTGGGCGTATGCCGCCGCGGTGGCCACGCGCCCACGCGGGGTCCTCTTGAGGAAACCGAGCTGCATCAGGTACGGCTCGTACACGTCTTCCACAGTGTCCGTCTCTTCCCCCACGGCCGCCGCGAGCGTGGACAGTCCCACCGGACCTCCCTGGAACTTGCGCACGAGCGCTTCCAGGATCGAGACGTCGAGCTTGTCCAATCCTCGCTCGTCCACCTCGAACAGCGCCAGGGCCTGGCCGGCAGCGTCCAGGGTGATCCTGCCGTCGCCCCTCACCTGGGCGAAATCGCGGACCCTTCGAAGGAGCCTGTTGGCGATCCGTGGCGTCCCTCGCGACCGTCCGGCGATCTCGCCGGCGCCCTCCGAATCGACCTCCACCCCCAGGATGCCGGCGGACCGGCGGACGATCTTCGCCAGATCGTCGGGCGAGTAGTAGTCGAGTCGGGGCGAGAACCCGAAACGCTCCCGCAAGGGCAGCGTGATCAAGCCCGGGCGGGTGGTGGCCGCGATCAAGGTGAACCTGGGAAGATCGAGCCGGATGCTCCGGGCCGAGGGGCCCTTGCCGATGACCACGTCGAGCTTGAAGTCCTCCAGGGCCGGATAGAGGATCTCCTCTACCGCCCTGGGCATCCGGTGCACCTCGTCCACGAACAGGACGTCGCCTTCCTCCAGGTTCGTGAGGATGGCGGCAAGGTCTCCTGCCCTCTCGAGGGCTGGTCCTGAGGTGGGCCGGAACCCCACCCCGATCTCGTTTGCCACGATCCCGGCGAGGGTGGTCTTGCCCAGGCCGGGCGGGCCCGAGAGCAGGACATGATCCACCGGCTCGCCTCGCTGACGAGCTCCCTCGATGAGCAGGCCGAACTGCTCCTTCACCTTGTGCTGGCCGACGAACTCTGCGAGCAGGCGCGGCCGCAGCGCCGCGTCGAACTCCTGCTCGTCCTGGGTAGCTTCGGGGCCGACCACCCGGGGCACGTCCTTGGCTTCCCGCTCCTCCGTCGCACGAGTCATCGCCCCACGCTCCGCAGGGCTTCGCGCAGCAACTCCTCGACGGGGCGGTCACCGTTCGGGGCCAGGTTGGCCAGCGCTTCCCGCGCCTCCTGGGCGCTCAGGCCCAGAGCCAGCAGGGCCTCCCGAACCTCGGCGATCGGGCCCGTGACCACGTCCTGTCCCGCGAGGCCCAGCTTGTCCTTGAGATCCAGGATCACTCGCCCGGCCACCTTCTTCCCCACACCGGGGATTGCGGTGAGGGCGGCCACGTCGCCCGTGGCGATGGCCCGGCGCAGGGCGTCGGCAGGCATGGAAGACAGGACTGCCATCGCTACCTTGGGCCCCACCCCAGTGACCGTGATGAGCTGATCGAAAAGGAGGCGTTCTTCCTGGGAAGCGAACCCGTACAACACCATCCCGTCGTCCTTCACCTGGAGGCGGGTGAACAGTCGAGCCGGCTTGCCCTGGGAGGGGAGCTTGGCCAGGGTGTGAACGGGAACGGCCACCTCGTAGCCGACGCCGCCGACCGCCAACACGACCCGGCCGGGGCTTTTCTCGGCCAGCTTCCCCTCGAGGAACGAGATCATCTCGTGGCCTCCCGGACGATTTCGCGCATGCGCGATTGCCGGAGATGACACAGAGCGACCGCGACTGCGTCGGCTGCGTCCGGCTCGTTGGGGACGGCACCCTGCCCCAGGAGCAGCGTCAAGCCCCTCCGGACCTGTTCCTTAGAGGCGTTTCCGGCCCCGGTCACGGCCATCTTCACCTCCAGAGGGGCATACTCTTCCACCCGAACTCCGGCTTCGGCTGCCGCCACCATCACCGCGCCCGACGCTCGAGCCACTTCCATGGCGCTACCGATGTTCTTCCCCCACATCAGTCTCTCCAGGGCGACGGTGTCCGGTCGATACGCCTGGATGGCCTCGCCAATGGCCCGGTAGATCCGGTGGAGCCTCTCTGGCGTGGGCAGGCTCGACCGCGTTCGTACCGTGCACGACCAGGTCAACCTGACCCGCGTCGTATTCCCGGCCACGCAAGCCAGGCCGACCGCACTCGTGCCCGGATCCACCCCCAGGACAACCCGCTCGAACATGTGTTCTCCCAAGACTACAGCCCCGTCGGGGACGGGGCAATCACACCCGTGTAATTTAGCCCATCCCGGAGACAGAAACGCGACAGCGTCGACAGCTAGAGGCTCAGCCCGCCTGGGCCAGGATCTCCTCTGGGATGTCGAAGTTCGAGTAGACGGCCTGGACGTCTTCGAGGTCTTCGAGGCCCTCGATCAGCCGGAGCACCGATCCGGCCTTGTCGCGGCCGATGGGGACGCCGGTCTGTGGAAGCATCGTGAGCTCGGCGGACACTACGACTATTCCTTCGTTCTCCAGCGCCTTGCGCACCGATACCAGGGCATCGGGCTGCGTCACTACCTCCCACTGCTCCCCGGAGTCCCGAAGGTCTTCTGCTCCCGCCTCGAGGATGAGCTCCAGGAGCCGGTCCTCGTCGGGCGCCGATGCCTTCCCCATCGTGATGAAGCCCTTGCGGTGAAACATCCAGGCAACGCCTCCGGGGTCACCGAGGCTCCCTCCCAGGCGGGTGAAGGCGTGCCTGACCTCCTGGCTCGTGCGATTACGGTTGTCGGTCATGGCCTCGACGAGGATGGCCACGCCGCCGGGCCCATAGCCCTCATAGACGACCTCCTCGTAGTGAGCGCTACCCGATTCGCCGGCCCCGCGCTTGATGGCCCGATCGATGTTGTCCATCGGCACCGAGTAATCCCTGGCTTTCTGGACCGCCGAGGCAAGCGTCATGTTGCCCTCGACGCTCGGCCCCCCGTCCCGAGCGGCCACCTCTATCGCCCGTAGGAGCTTGCCGAACATCCGGCCGCGCTTGTCGTCGGTGGCGGCCTTTTTCCTCTTGATCTGGGCCCACTTCGAATGGCCGGACACTGCGGTCCCCTCCCCTCTCAGCCCGACAGGCGCAGGAGGTGCTCGTGGAGCCGCGGGTCGCCGGCCATCTCCGGGTGAAAGGCAGCCCCGATGATCCTCCCTTGCCTCACCACCACGGGCGCGCCGCCGTGCTCGGCGAGCACCTCGACGTCCGTCCCCACGCTCTCCACCTGTGGAGCGCGGATGAACACCGCGCGAACCGGCCCGATGCCACGGACCTCCACATCTGCTTCGAACGAATCGACCTGGCGGCCATATGCGTTTCGTTGCACGGTCACGTCCAGGAGCGACAGGACCGGCTCGCCTCCCTCCACCCGACGGGCCAGCACGATCATCCCCGCGCACGTTCCGAAGATCGGCATCCCCTCCGCGGCCTGGTCCCTGATCGGATCGACCAGCCCATGATCCCTGGCCAGCTTGCCGATCGTGGTCGACTCCCCGCCGGGAATGCAGAGAGACGACACTCCCGCCAGATCCTCGGGCGTGCGAACCAGAACGGGGGTGGCCCCGCACTCGGCCAGCATGTGCGCGTGTTCCCGGAAATCGCCCTGGAGGGCGAGGACTCCAGCCTTCATGCCACGAGCAATCTTAACGAGGCAGCCTCACCCCGCTACCAGCCGCGGGTCTGGAGGAGCTCCTCCTCAGACATCGTGGCCACATCCAGGCCGCGCATCGGCTCACCCAGGCCCCGGGAGACCTTGGCCAGGATGTCGGGATCCTGGTAGTAGGTGGTCGCCTCCACGATGGCCCTGGCCCTGGGGGCGGGGTCGTCGGACTTGAAGATTCCGGAACCGACGAAGTTCCCGTCCGCCCCTAGCTGCATCATGAGCGCTGCATCGGCGGGGGTGGCAAGGCCACCGGCCGCGAAGTTCACCACGGGGAGCTTACCGGTTGCGCCTACCTGGCGGACCAGTTCCAGAGGGGCGCCGAGCTCCTTGGCCGCGTAGCCAAGCTCGTCGCCCCGGAGCGTGGTGAGATGCCGGATCTGCCCTTGGATCTTTCGCATGTGGCGGACTGCCTCGACCACGTTGCCCGTCCCGGCCTCCCCCTTCGTCCTGATCATGGCCGCGCCCTCGGAGATACGCCGAAGCGCCTCTCCCAGATCCCGGGCACCGCACACGAAGGGGACGGTGAAGCCCCACTTGTCGACGTGGTGTTCCTCGTCCGCGGGGGTGAGCACCTCGCTCTCGTCGATGTAGTCCACGCCCAGCGATTGGAGGATGTGAGCCTCGACGAAGTGGCCGATCCGGCACTTGGCCATGACCGGTATCGAGACCGCCTCCATGATCTCCAGGACTTTGGTCGGGTCGGCCATGCGGGCGACCCCGCCTTCGGCTCGGATGTCGGCCGGCACGCGCTCCAGGGCCATCACCGCGCAGGCTCCGGCATCCTCCGCGATCTTGGCCTGGTCGGCCGTGGTGACGTCCATGATCACGCCGCCCTTCAGCATCTCGGCCAGGCCGGTCTTCACTCGAAGCGTGCCGGTTTCGTTGTCCATCGCGACCTCCTCGACGACGGCCGATCCACCCCGTCGGCGTCCCTCGCTAGTGTACCTGCGGCCGGCAGGCCCCCCCTCGGACGAAATGGCCTTCCATCCGTGACGGATCCCTACCATCGGTGGGGAACATCACCATGTAACCTGACCGGTCATGCGCATCTTCTCCGGCATCCAGCCCACGGGCCGAAAGCACCTGGGCAACTACATCGGGGCCATCCGCCAATACGTGGAGGGCCAGGATCGAGGCGAGGCCATCTACTGCATCGTCGACCTCCACGCCCTCACGGTGGCCTACGACCCGAGCGAGCTGCGTGAGCGCGTGCACGACACGACGGCGATCCTGCTCGCGGCCGGCCTGGATCCGGACCGATGCATCCTGTTCCGGCAGTCGGACGTGAGGGAGCACACGGAGCTGTGTTGGCTCCTCGCGAACGTGACGTCCTACGGAGAGCTCTCCCGCATGACCCAGTTCAAGGAGAAGTCGGCTCAGCATCGGGAGTTCGTCTCTGCCGGACTGTTCTTCTACCCGGTGCTCCAGGCGGCGGACGTCCTCGCCTACCAGACCAACGAAGTGCCGGTGGGCGAGGACCAGAAGCAACACATCGAGCTGATGCGGGACATCGCCATCCGGTTCAACTCCCGGTTCGGGGACACGTTCGTGATCCCCGAACACCGAATCCCCGAGGTCGGGGCACGGATCATGGATCTCCAGGAGCCGGAGAAGCGCATGTCCACGACAGCGAGCACGGAGCAGGGCGGCGTCTACATCCTGGACGACCCCGACTCGATCCGGCGCAAATTCAAGGGCGCCGTCACGGACTCCGGCCGGGAGATCGTGCGCGGACTGGACAAGGCCGGGATCACCAACCTCATCGAGATCATGTCCGCTGTACGGGGGATCGCGCCGGATGCTGTGGAGAAGGAATTCGCCGGGGCGTCGGGATACGCCGAGTTCAAGCAGGCGGTCGGGGAAGCCGTCGTGGCGCGCCTGGCCCCCGTCCGCGCGCGTTACGAAGAGATCCGCGCCGACCAGGCGGCCCTGGAGGCGACCCTGGAGACGGGTGCCGACAAGGCCCGCGTCATCGCATCGAAGACCGTGGCGATGGCCAGGGGCAAAATGGGGATCGGCCCGGCTACCTGATGGTGACCGGGATATTCTCCGGTAGCAGTTCGACCCAGGTGTTCCCCGGCGTGAGCGGAATCTCGTCTCCGTTGGCATCGACGAACTTCGTGAGGTCGGCAGCCGAGTCCCGTTCCCATGTGCCCTTGATGACCTTGCCATCGCGGAACACGTAGGCCTTGCCCGTGCCCACCGAGATGACCAGCGGTGAGCGGACCCCGTTCGCGTCGGTGACGTCCATGAGCTGGGTCTTCACCACCTGAACGACCACGTTCCTGGCGGAGAACTGGGACCCGTCCGAAGACACGTGGGGAACGGTCCCGTGGAACCGCAGCCATACCTTCCTGGTCTTGCTCCACTTCCAGAACACATCCGAGGACGACGAGAAGGCCAGATGGACCTTGCGGGCCCTCACGGCCCCTTGGGGAGGGGTACCGGAGTACGTGAAGATGGGATCCGGTGCCTTGGGTTCGAAGAGATCCCTCGCCGATGAGTACAGCTCTCCCGTGCTCGTGTACAGGTTGTGCGGGGCCGGACGATTGGGATCGCGGTGGTAAGCCCGAGCGACCTGCCGCACGTTGTAGTTGATGTCGATGATGCCTGCCCTGCGCACGGCCTGGATCACTCGCGGCTTTCCTCCGGCGTAGGCGAACAGTGGGCGTCCGAACTGGACGAGGATGTTCACATCGGTCAGCCGGCCGCTCCGGACGGGTTCGATCCGCGATGCGTTCTGGCATTGATAGACGGCAATGAACCGGGTGATGCCTCCTTCCACAGGCTCCTCGTACACGATGTCGGCCCAGGACAGGCCGGTCTGCGGCCGGGCCGCGGGCAGGTTCTCCACCTTGACGGCGAGCGCGGGACGCGAGGGAACAGGGGACTTCGGGTTCAGGCCCGAGAGAGGGCACTCGGGAGGGGGAGGAGGGGTGGTCATGCCCGAGCCGCTCCCGGAGTGATTCCCTCCCGCCGACTTCGTACCTCCCCCGCCGAGCGCCACCACGGCGCCCACGCCGCCGGCGATCAGGAGGAGCAGGATGAACAGGCCGAGCATGATCCGGCCGCGTCTGGTCAGGGTCATGTGTGGGGGATCCTCCTCGGAACTCTCTCGGTCTGAAGGGGAAGACCGGGCTGCATGCTACCAGCGAGGCAGGCGAAGCCAACGATCTTCGTGTCACATTTCCGTGTCACATCTCCTCGAGTATCCGGATCCGTTCCTGGATCGGAGGATGCGTCGAGAAGAGGTTTTCCCACCAGTGGTTGCTCTCACCCGGGATCCGGGACGGCTGGTTCAGCCACAGGTGGGCGGTGGCGTTGTTGGCCACCCGCATCGGGGTGTTGTCGGCGGCGATCTTCCGAAGCGCGCTGGCCAGCCCGGGCGGATACCGCGTGAGCAGGGCCCCCTCGGCGTCCGCCAGGTATTCCCGCCTGCGGGACATGGCCATCTTGATGATCTGTGCGAAGAATGGTGCGAGGATGGCGAAGACGATGCCCAGGGCGAACAGGATGGCGAAGCCCTGCCCTCCCTCACGGTCCCGGCCGCGACCGAGACGCCCCCCTCCCCACCAGAACCATCGAAGCATGAACTCGGCGATGAGCACGACGGCCCCCACCAGGGTGGCCACGACAGTGCCGAGCAGGATGTCCCGGTCGCGTATGTGGGACATCTCGTGCCCGATCACGCCCTCCAGCTCCACCCGGTTCATCTTCTCCAGGAGGCCTTGCGTCACGGCTATGGAGGAGTGCTCGGGATCACGCCCTGTGGCGAAGGCATTGGGGGCCGACTCCGGCACCACATAGACCGTGGGCTTGGGGAGCCCCGCGGCCAGGGCCAGGCCCTCGACGATGTTGTGGAGCCTGGGTTCCTCCTCGTGACTCACCGGCCGGGCTCGGGAAGCCCTGAGCACCAGCCGGTCGCCGTACCGGTACGAGTAGTAGGACAGGGCGGCCGCGATCAGGAGGGCCACGATGAGTCCGGCGATTCCGACTCTCAGCAGGAGCCCGAACAGATAGCCCAGGCCGCCAGCGAACACGAGCGCCCCGAGGACGATGAACACTGTTCTCCGCTTGTTGCGAGCGATCTGCTCGTACAAGGGTTAGAAGCGCACCCCCACGGGGCCCCGGGCGGGCTCCTCGATGTCGAAGAACTCTCGTTGCTGGAACCGTCCGAGCCCGGCCACGATGCTCGAGGGAAAGCTCAGGATCAAGGTGTTCAGGCGCATCGCCTGGTCGTTGTAGAACTGCCGGGCGAAGGCGATCTTCGACTCCGTGCCGGTGAGCTCCTCCTGGAGGGCAAGAAAGTTCTGGTTGGCCTTGAGCTGGGGGTAGTTCTCGGCGACGGCGATGAGGCGGCGAATGCCCGCGGTCAACTCATTCTCGGCGCGAGCCTGGTCCTGGACCCCGGATGCCGCCTGAGCATTGGCCCGGGCGCTGGTGACTTCCTCGAAGACCTCGCGCTCGTGAGCCGCGTAGCCCTTCACCGACTCGACGAGATTCGGGATGAGGTCGTACCTCCGGCGCAGCTGGACGTCGATCTGGGACCACGCGTTCTCGCAGCGAACCCGCACGCGGACCAGACGGTTGTAGGTGAAGACCCCGTAGAGGAGGATCAGCCCGACGAGTCCCAGGACGATCCACAGGGCAAGCACGAGGTCATCTTACAGCCCGCTCCTTCAGAGCCTCCCGGTAGGCGCCCTCGATCTCCTCGAGCACCACGTCCCAACGGTAGCGCTCGGCTCTGGCTTTTCCGGCATCGACCAATCGCCCAGTGAGCGCCGGGTCCGAGAGCACCCGCCGAACGCCAGCTGCCAGCGCCACCGGATCTCCAGGCGGCACAAGGAGCCCGTCGAGATCCTTTCGTACAACCTCCCGGTACCCGGGAATGTCCGATGCCACCACCGGAACACCGGCCGCCATGGCCTCGACGAGCACGATCCCGAAGCTCTCCTGGCCGAGGGCGGGCCCCACGAAGACGTCGGCTCCGGCGACGTATCCGGGCAGGTCCCGGTGTGGGACCGAACCGGCCAGCATCACCCGTCGGCGAGCTCCGGGGGGTAGCGATGACACTGCAGTTCGATCTCGCCCCTCCCCCACCACGAGGAACGTCAGGTCCGGGAACTCGGCGGCAAGTGAGGCGAACGCTCGAACGGCCACGGGGAACCCTTTCTGCTCGTCGAGCCGGCCGACCCAGAGCATCCGACGCCCGGGAGGCAAGCCTTCCCGGGCCCAGCCTCGGGCGAACAGGTCGATGTCACACCCGTTCGGGATCACTCGGATGCCATCGCGGAACCGCGCCCCCACGAACGTGGCCGCCGCCTCCGACACCGCGATGCGCACGCGAAGCTTCGCCCAAACAGGCCGCAGGAAAGGGGCGGCCACCGAGTACAGCGCCGATCTCATGGTGAAGGCGTGGAAGGTGGCGACGACGGGAGACCTTGACCGTAGCGAGGCCAGCATGGCCGTGGAAGGCGAAAACGGCTCGTGGGCGTGGATCAGGTCGGGGGCGAACGACCGAAGCTCCGACCCGATGAGGCGGGCCGATCGGACGGAGAAGCAGATCGGGGCCACGGTGCCTTGATACGGCACTCGCACTGCCCGCCCCACCAGGCGAACCCGCGGCTGGTCGGGAACTCGCCGCTTCGCTGGGGCGAAGACGAGGACCTCGTGCCCGCGATCCTGGAGGTGATCCGCCAGCTGTCCGATGTGGACCTGGACCCCGCCGGGTGCGTCCCAGGCATAGGGACATGCCAGGACGATCTTCACCTCGCCGCCGAGCCCTCCGACCCGTCCGGCCCCCCGTTCTCTTCCCAGGCCGGTTGGAACATGTGCCAGTCGACCGGAGCCGAAGCGATGTAGCGCTCGAACCCGGCCGCGATGACCTTGGTCAGCGCGGCGACGTCTTCGCGCATCACCCCGGTTCTTTCGATCTCGACCGGGGGGCCGATCTTCGTGTGCCATCCGGTCGGGGTTGTGAACACGGCGCACACGGACAGCGGCGTGTCGGTGGCCAGCGCCAGATACGCGGGCCCGGCAGGCAGGCGCCGACGAGCCCCGAACATGTCCACCACGACACCTCGCCCGGTGAGGTCGCGATCGGCCACGAGCGTGATGATCTGGTTTTCCCTCAGCAGCTCCAACAGTTTCCCCCCGACGCTGGCTGCGGTCGACAGCGGCACGATGCCCATCCCCAGCGCTCGTCTGTGACGAAGAAACAGCTCGAAGACAGAGCGTGGTTTGAGCTCCTCGGCTACCGCGGTCATCCGGTATCCCTTGATGCACAGCCAGTGCCCCGCCGCATCCCAGTTCCCCATGTGGGGCAGCGTGAGGACGACTCCCCGGCCTTGAGCCAAGGCTCGGTCGGCGTGGTCGAGTCCTTCCACGGAGAACCGCCGGTCGACCTCTTCGGGGGGCATGGTGCGCAGGGCGAAGGTCTCGTACCAGTACCGACCGTACAGGGCGAAGCACTCTCTCGTGGCCGTCTGCACCAGCGGGGAGTCCGGCGGGTGGCCGAGGACCCGGGAGAGGTTGCCGGCGACGACATCTCGCTGCCCGGCCCCCCCCTCGTACAGCAAACGGAAATAGGATTGCGCCGCCGGAAGGCCGATCCGCCTCGGCAGATGCATTCCGAGCCACTGTGTGGCCCGAATGGACAGATAGGTCAATCGGTCTGAGGCGGATTCTCGTGCGGAAGCGAACTTCTCCACCTCCTGCATCTCCACCTCGGTGCTCACCGTGGCGACTGCTGGGCAGAAGCGGCATGCCGCTCCTGAAGCACGATATTCCACGCCCGAGTGACCGCGGCGGCCGCCGCGACGACAACGAATGCCCAGAGAGCCCCTGCAACCCAACCCGTCAGGAGGCCGAACACGAGCAGCGCCTCGCGCGTCACCCGATAGCCCAGGCTCTCCGACCCCGTATAGCCCAGGGCTTCCCCACGCGCCCGTTGATAGGAAGCGAGATAGGCGACGCCGAGTCCGACGATTGCGAGGATGGCGTCCCAGTTGGACCCCGTCCGCATCACCCAGGCCAGCGGGACCAGGATCGAAGCATCGAAAAGCAGATCCCCGACTCGTTCTGCGAGGTGGGCGCGCCCACCGATTCGTTGAGAGCCCGAAGAATCTCGCCGCGCCAGGATGCTGCCCACCGCGAGCGCGATACCAGACGCCAGGCCTGACAGACCGGCCAGGAGGCGGTGGCGTGTAAGGAGGAGGGTGGCGGTCAGACCTGTCAACACGCCCGATGTGGTCATGGCCGCGAGCGCCCCCCGCAGGGCGTGCTCCGGCCAGAACGAAGCCTCCCTCGCCACGCGTTGGCGAGCCTATCATTCACTGCTTCCCGGTGGGTGAGAGCCGTGTGAGCCCATTGCCTATAATCGCCGCTCCAGGAGATCTCGCTCCTCTGCTTTGGTCACGACCAGGGGAAGGAACTCGATGAACGTCTACGAGCCCGAAAACATCCGAAACGTCGTCCTGGCGGGCCATAGCGGCGCCGGGAAGACCACCCTCACCGAGGCGATGCTCTTTACTGCCGGCACCCTCACCCGGATGGGCAAGGTGGAGGACGGGAACACCGTCTCCGACCACGATCCCGAGGAGGTCCGGCGAGGCATCAGCGTCTCGCTGTCACTTGCCCCGGTCGAGTGGCGCAGCGTGAAGGTGAACGTCCTGGACGCGCCCGGATACGCGGACTTCATCGGGGACGTGAAGGGTGCCCTGAGAGCGGCCGACTGTTGCCTGTTCGTGGTCTCCGCGGTCGACGGGGTCGAAGTGCAGACCGAGGTGGTGTGGGAACTGGCCGTGGAAGCCGGGCTCCCCCGGGCCATCTTCATCAACAAGATCGATCGGGAGCGGGCGTCGTTCGAGCGGACCATGGACGGCCTGGTCGCGGCGTTCGGAACCCAGGTCGCCCCGATCCACCTCCCTATCGGGGAGGAACACGAGTTCTCGGGCGTGATGGACCTTCTCAGCCGCAAGGCGTACCGGTACTCATCCGGGCCGAACGGCGAGGAGGGTGAGTGGCCCGACGATCTGGCCGCGAAGGCGGAGCCCTACCGAGAGCGACTGACCGAGTCCGTCGCCGAGGCCGACGACTCGCTGCTCGAGAAGTATCTGGACAGCGGCGAGCTGTCACCCGAGGAGATCGTCAAAGGAGTGAAGGCCGGGCTCGGCGAGGCCAAACTAGCCCCCGTCCTGGTGGGTGCCGCCGGGAGGCCGGCAGGGGTCGATCGGCTGCTCGATTTCATGGTGGAGGCCTTCCCCTCACCATCGGAGCGCCCGGCCGTGAAGGTCTTGGCGAAGGAGGGGCAGGAACGGGAAATCAAGCTGGCGCCCGATGGGCCGCTCGTAGCCCAGGTGTTCAAAACGGTCTCCGACCCCTTCGTGGGACGCATCAATCTATTCAGGGTCTACAGCGGGAAGATTCGCCCCGACTCCTCGGTATTCAACGCAACGAAGAACACGGAGGAGAGGATCGGACAGCTCTTCACCCTCCGGGGCAAGGACCACGAGACGGTCTCCGAGGTGCCGGCGGGAGACATCGGCGCCGTGGCGAAGCTTTCCCACACTGCCACCGGCGACAGCTTCTCGACGAAGCAGGATCCCGTGTCACTTCCCGAGATCGATCTCCCCGAGCCGCTGCTGGCCATGGCTATCGAGCCCAAGACCAAGGGAGACGAGGACAAGCTCTCGACCGCGCTGGCCCGGATCCAGGAGGACGACCCGACGATCCGCGTGGAACGTTCACCGGAGACCCACGAGACGGTCATGTTCGGGATGGGCGAGGCGCACCTGGACAGCATGGTCGAGCGGATGAAGCGGAAGTTCGGTGTGGATGTGGTGATGCACCCGGCAAAGGTGCCCTACAAGGAGACGATGAAGGGCAAGGTCCAGGCCATGGGCCGCCACGTGAAGCAGTCCGGCGGCCATGGCCAGTACGCCATCGCCAACATCGAGGTGGAGCCGCTGCCTCGGGGAAGCGGGTTCGAGTACGTCGACAAGATCTTCGGGGGGGCCATCCCGAATCAGTTCATCCCGTCCGTGGAGAAGGGCATCGTCAAGCAGATGAGCGAGGGCGTGGTCACGCCCTATCCCATGGTTGACGTCCGGGTCACCCTGTACGACGGGAAGTTCCATCCGGTGGACTCCTCGGACATGGCCTTCCAGCTCGCCGGGATCCTCGCCCTCAAGGATGCTGCGGCGAAGGCGGGCATCTCCCTGCTCGAGCCGATCGTCCAGGTCGAGGTGCTGGTCCCGGAGGCGTACACCGGGGACGTCATCGGGGACCTCAACTCCAAGCGCGGCCGGATCCTGGGCATGGAGACAACCGGCTCGGGCAAGCAGCGGATCAAGGCTCTCGTCCCCCAGTCCGAGATGACCCGGTATGCCATCGACCTTCGCTCCATGACGCACGGGCGCGGGGCTTTCAGCATGACGTTCGACCACTACGAAGAGGTCCCCTCCCACCTCGCCGAGAAGGTCATCACCGAGGCCAAGAAAGAACGCGAAGAGAGCTAGCCTGGCCTTTCGTCGCGCTCCAACTCGTCGCGCAACGCACCGAGCCACTCCAGAGCCAGCTTGTCTTTGGTACGGCCAGCGGCTTTCTTCATCCGCATGAGGTCGTCGAGAGAAGCCACCCGGACAGTGAGGCCGTCGATGTCCTCATCCGTGGCCGCCGCATCCAGGTCCTTGTAGCCGGACGTGCCTGCGGGCGTTCCCAGGCAGTCGACGGAACCCGCCGACGTGTTGAAGGTGAAGTGATCCCCGTTCTTGAGGCTTTGGG
>WNFV01001296.1_pt1 | contig 37573 bp, 34 predicted proteins | sample 5400101 | NCBI WGS metagenome assembly WNFV01 (sample SAMN13153361, study PRJNA577476) | soil metagenome | isolation source: 115 cm soil or saprolite under grassland replicate 1 | place: USA:California | collected 2016-06-15 | reverse complement strand
GCGTCTTGCTCAAGCAGACCTCGGCGGCAACGAGGTCCAGCAGGTCACAATTCCGGTGCTGCAAAGGGACGCAGTCGCGTACGTCGCCCAGAATCCGGTGAACCGTTCCGAATATGCGATCGCGAGCTTCCAGCGGGGTGTCTTCCTGACGAAGGACGCCGGTCGGACCTGGACGCCGATCGCCGAGCGAGGCGAGACTAGATGAGCCGGTGGGTCCCGCCAAGTGGGACGCGGCGCAGCGCATCGACGACCTAGGCGCTTGATGAGTGGCGCGGCATAACGATGAGCGACGCGGCAACGCTTGGCGTACTCACGGCCTTCGCGGCCGGGATGGTGTCATTTCTTTCGCCCTGCGTGCTGCCGCTCGTGCCGGCGTACATGTCGTATGTGACCGGCCAGTCGCTCCAATCACACGGGAAAGCGGACAGTTCGCGGACAAAAGCCGCTTTTCTGAGCCTGAGCTTCGTGCTTGGATTCGCGGCTGTGTTTGTCGCGCTCGGAGCGAGCGCGACCGCTGTGGGACGCCTGCTACTGGAGTACCGCTACGAGGCCGGCATCGTGGGCGGTGCGCTGGTCACGCTCTTCGGGCTCGCCATGCTGATCGGCGTCGAGCGGGTTCCGTTTCTGCGCCGCGATGTGCACTTTCATGTCCACGCGGCGGCCCGCAATCCCGCCTCGGCGCTCCTTCTCGGCGTCGCGTTTGGCTTCGGCTGGACGCCATGCATCGGACCGATCCTGGGTGTAATCCTGACCGCGGCGGCGATGAGCGAATCCGCCTCGGCTGGCGTTCGCCTGCTGGGCGCTTACTCAGCGGGTACCTTTCCTGCTTGCGGCGGTATTCCTGCACGAGCTCGCCGGACGGTGGCGGCTCATGCGCAAGCTTGGACGGCCATTGATGGTTGTTGCGGGCGCCATCATGGTGGCGGTGGGCATCGCGATCATGACCGGCAAGCTTACCGCCTTCAGTTATTGGCTGCTCGAGCGCTTCCCGCTCCTCGGCCAAATTGGATGAGCGCCTGCGTAAGATGCAATGCAATAGGCACGTTGACAGAGATAAGGTAGCGACGGCGAAGAATGAATACGCAAACAGCTTTGCCTTGGTGCTTTTCGATAATGGCCGCGCTCCGCTCGCTTGTTTGGAGCGAACTCGTCCTCGCCGCTGACCCGGCGCGCGGCGCCACGGTGTTCCAAGCCTGCGCCGCGTGCCACTCCACTACACCGGGCGAACACATGACGGGCCCCAGCCTTGCGAAAATATGGCAGCGGAAGGCGGGAACGGTCGAAGGCTTCCATCGCTACTCGGAGCCGATGAAGCATGTCGACCTCGTCTGGAGCGAAGCGACGCTCGACCGGTGGCTCGTCGACCCGGACAGACTCATCCCCGGAACGAGCATGACGTTTCAAGGGCTGCGCGAAAGCAAGGATCGCCAAGACGTCATCGCTTATCTCAAGAGTGTCTCGGAAGGAAAAGCACCCGCAAGCGCGCAACGAGGCGGGAGGATGATGATGAACATGCAGCCCGCCAGGCAGGATGCTCCGCCGGCGGGCCAGGTGACGGCGATCAGTCACTGCGGGGACGCTTACACCGTGAAGACGGCGGACGGCAACGTCGAGAAGGTCTGGGAATTCAATCTGCGTTTCAAAACGGATTCGAGTGAGCTCGGCCCGCGCTCAGGAAAGCCCGTGATCGTCGGTGCGGGCATGCAGGGCGACCGTGCGTCGGTGGTGTTTGCAAATCCGAGTGAGGTCAGCAGCTTCATCAAGGAATCTTGTCCATGAGCAATAACGCGCTCTCAGCCGCCGGCCGAAGGAGATTGAAATCATGACCGACATGATGAACTCGATGATGGGCGGGTCAGGACTGGTGTGGATTCTCGTGGTCGTCGTGCTCGTGCTCGGGGTGGCGGCGCTAGTCAAATACCTGAAGAAGTAGTAGCGCCGTTCAGCGCGTCGACGAGAGCAACGATGGATGACGCCAAAGAAGTCGTCATCGTTACCGGGAGCAGCGGCTACATTGGATCCGCGTTGATCCAAAAGTTCGCTGAACGATATCGGCTCGTCGGCCTCGATCGGGAGAACCCGCCGCATCGCCGCCGGTGGCGGAGTGCGTGTGCATCGATCTTACTTCTGATGCGAGCACCGAGGCCGCGCTGCAGCGGGTACGCACCGCCTATGGTGAACGCATCGCATCGGTGATCCATCTGGCGGCGTATTTCGATCTCACCGGCGAGCCCAGTCCGAAATACGACGAGATCACCGTCCGCGGCACCGAGCGCCTTCTGCGTGCGCTGCAATCCTTCGACGTCGAGCAATTCGTTTTTGCCAGCACGATGCTGGTGCACGCGCCGGGCAAGCCCGGTCAGCGCATCAACGAGGAGTCGCCGCTCGACCCGAAGCTGCCGTATCGCGAATCCAAAATCCGCACCGAGCGGCTGATTCATGACCAGCGGGGACGCATTCCCGCCGTGTTCGTGCGTCCCGCCGGGGTCTATGACGACCTCTGCCGTGCGACCTTTCTCGCCCATCAAATCGCGCGTATTTATGAGCGCCGGCTCATCAGCCATGTTTATCCCGGCGATCTCGCGACTGGGCAGTCGTTCCTCCATCTCGATGATCTGACCGACGCACTGCTGCGAATTGTCGAGCGCCGCAAGGATGTGCCATCCGAAGCGGCGCCGCTGCTCGGTGAGCCAGAGGCACTCGGTTTCGGCGAGCTGCAGCGCTTGCTTGGCCGGCTGATTCATGACGAGGATTGGCAGACGCGGCAGGTTGCGAAGTCGATGGCGCGCACCGGTGCGTGGATCGAAGGCGAAGTGCTCGAGGAGGATCCGTTCGTCAAACCATGGATGGTCGAAAGCTCCGACGACCATTACGAGCTCGATATCTCCCGCGCGCGCGACCTTCTCGGCTGGAAGCCCAAGCACTCGCTACGCGATACGCTGCCGAAGATGGTGGCGGCGCTCAAGGCGGACCCCGCTGGTTGGTATCGCGCGAACAACTTGAACGCAGCAAAGGTTGCCGCACAGTCATCGGAAACGGGTCAGAACGAGCAACAAAAACCGGAGGATCCCGTCGAGCATCACGAGATGATGCGTAAGCACCACGACGAGATGCACCGCATGCATCTCGACATGCTGTGGGTGCACTTCCTGAACATCATGCTCGGCGCCTGGCTCGCGACCAGTCCGTTCGTCTTTGGCACCTTCCAGCAGGAGAGCTTTACCGACGCCGTGTTGCGCGTCACGGAGGAGCGTGGCCTGTGGGAGCCGGCGCTGCGCAGTGCGCTCACTGCGTGGAGCGATCTGTTCAGCGGTTTGCTGATCGTTGTCTTCGGTGTCCTGTCGCTCTCGCAGCGCTTCGCCTGGGCACAGTGGACGAACACCGTGGTCGGCATCTGGCTCTTGTTCGCGCCGCTCGTCTTCTGGTCGCCGAGCGCGGCGGTCTATGCCAACGATACGTTGATCGGCACGCTCGTCATCACCTTCGCCATCTTGGTGCCGATGATGCCGGGCATGAGCCACGAAGGTATGATGGATTCCTCCGACATGCCGGCGGGCTGGACCTACTCACCCTCGACATATCTGCAGCGCCTGCCGATCGTGGTCCTCGGCGCGTTCGGCTTCTTGATTGCCCGCACGCTGGCTGCCTATCAACTTGGCCATATCGACGGTGTGTGGGAACCGTTTTTCGGCGGCGACGCCGCTCGCAACGGCACCGAATTCATCATCACCTCGCATGTGTCCAAGGCGTGGCCGATCGCCGATGGCGGCTTAGGCGCGGTGACCTACATGTTCGAGGTGCTGATGGGCGTGATGGGCGACCGCCGTCGCTGGCGGACGATGCCCTGGATGGTAATGATGTTTGGCATCGTCGTCGTGCCGCTCGGTGTCGTCAGCATCTACTTCATCATCATCCAGCCGATCGTCCTCGGCGCGTATTGCAGCCTGTGCCTGCTTGCGGCGCTGGCGATGCTGATCATGATTCCCTACAGTCTCGACGAACTCGTGGCCATGGGTCAGTTCTTGGTGCAGAGCCATCGCCGTGGCGAGCCGTTCTGGCGGACATTCTTCATGGGCGGCGCCGATCCGAGCGGCGGCCACGATGACAAGCCGGGCTTCGGCGCACCACTGGCGGTCGCAATTGCTTCCGCGGTTCGCGGCGTCACCGTTCCTTGGACGCTCGTGGCGAGCGCGATCCTGGGGGGTTGGCTGATATTCACGCGTCTGATCTTCGGTACGGTGCCGCCGATGGCCGACAGCGATCATTTGGTTGGCGCGCTCATCATCACGGTCGCCGTCATTGCCATGGCAGAAGTCGCCCGAGCGCTACGTTTCATCAACGGAGTATTCGGGCTGTGGCTGATCGCGGCACCCTGGCTCCTGTCTGGGGTCGGACCGCTCGCCTCCGGCGCAAGCGTCGTCGTTGGCGTCGCTGTCATCGCGCTCAATCTGCCGCGCGGACGTCGGAGCAACGAGCACTACGGCGGCTGGGACTTTGCCCGCGCCACGACGCGCGCTTTTCGATCGTTACCGGCGCGGCGTTGAGTCCGCCGGCATACGAGCCGGTGCGACATTCCCGGTGCGGATGGAACGGGGAATGGCGCAGGTCAAGGATGATCGCTGGGATTGAAGCCGCGACGAGGCCGCGGCGATCACTGGAGCGTCGAGTTTGGCAGTGTAATGGCGATCAAGTGGACGTCCGAACGCGGGCGAGGAGTGCTCCAACAGCACCGGCGTAACTGTCGAGCTCCACGACCCGAATATCGTTCAGCCCGGCATGGCGCAGCCACGCAGCGATCTCTTCGGCCGGGTGGACTCGGCCGCTGGTGGTGCGCAGCGCGAGATGCAGCGCGTACACCGCGCGCGAGCGCTCGCGCTCCGGCGTGCCCTGTGCCAGAGCATCGACTATCACCAGTTCTCCACCAGGCCGCAACGCAGCCGCGACGCGAGAAATAAGTCGAGCGGCATGCTCCTGGGGCTCGAGGCGCAGCACGTTCGCGATCACTGCCAGATCGAAACGATTGATCGCAAGATCGACCACGTGCATGTCCCCGGGCAGGAGCTCGATGCGGTCGCCGAGCCCCAGAACCTCGGCGCGCGCCGCGAAGGCGGTCAGCGCCGCAGGCAAGTCCAGTCCGGTCACGCGCGTGTTTGTGCAACGCTCGGCGATCGCGAGGCTCCACACGCCGGAGCCGCAGCCAACATCCAGAATGTGTCTCGGAGCGCGGTCCAGCCGGCTGGCAAGCTGACGCGCGGGCGCGGTGAAGATCTCGCCCAACCCCGCCACCACGCAGCGATATGAGGCTTCGCGCTCCGGCGCCGCAGCGTCCATGCGGGCGAGGGGCTCTCCAGTGCGCAGAAAATCGGTCACATGACGCCACAGCTCGAGCTGCTCTTCCACGCCGCCTGGCATGGCGGCGAAACTCGACAGCTCGGGCGCCGCCGTATAACGCCCGGCCTTGCGCACGGCGACGTTGGCCGTTGCGAGCACGTCCAGCACGCGAGCGACGGCGCCTCGATCGAGATGAAGCTCGCAGGCGTACTCGTGCGGCGTTCCATTGCGCGTCGCAAGCGCGCGCAACAGCCCGGTGTCGCGCGCGGCTTCGATGGCCGCCGCCACGCCGAGCATGTCGATCGCGGCTGAAGGCATCATGCGACGGTTATGGCGCGCCGCTGGAGCAAGTACAGGGTTCGAGCGGCGAATGCCCACTCGAGATCCTGAGTTCCGCCGAACACCGCCTCACAACGCGAAGCGAGCTCATGCAGCGCCCGCAGGTTCTCGTCGTCGAGGCACAGCGTATGCACGCGTTGCGGCTCGATCGCTGCCTGCTCGAGCTCGCCCGCCGCTGCAGCGCGTAGCGCGACGTCCTTGGTTCCGGCAACGCGGTCCAGCACGCTGCCATCGCGAGCGATGCGATAGCGATCAGGCGTCACGAGCCCGGCGACGATGGCTTCGCCGAAGCCCCACGACGCCTCGATGATCCGTTGGTCGGATCCCGTGAGGGGATCGCGCGTGAACAGCACGCCCGCGCAATCCGGATAGATCATCTGCTGCACGATAACCGCAACGCGTGGCTCGCCGGTGATGCCCATCCGCTTGCGATAGGCAAGCGCGGCTTCGCTGTGACCTGATTCCCAGATCCGGCGCACCGCATCGGCGAGAGCCGGCGCAGAGCCGACGTTGAGCAGACTCAAATGCTGCCCGGCAAAGCTCGCCGTCTTCGAATCCTCACCGACCGCGGACGAACGCACCGCGAGCGGCCGACCGAAGTGCTGATGCAGCCGTTCGAGCACTGCCACAACGGCCGGGTCGCCAGCGGCGAATGCATCGACAAGATCCACCGCCAGCGCGAATCCCGGAGGCACGGGCAGCCCGGCCCGCAGCGCCGTGCCGAGCTGCACGGCCTTGCCGCCGAACCACGCTTCCGCGTTGGCCTGCTCGAGCCGAACCGGTCTCATGACAGCAGTGTGACCTCGCCGACGATGCCATCGACACGCAATCGGACACCATCCGGAATGCGGCGGGTGGCATCCGTGCAGCCGACGACCGCAGGAATGCCGTACTCGCGGGCCACGATTGCCGCATGGGAGAGCAGGCCGCCGCGGTCGGTCACAATTGCGCCGAGCAGCGGCAGAACCACATTGAATGCGGCGGTCGTCGATCCGGTGACCAGCACGTCGCCTTGACGCAGCCGCGCAAACTCCTGCGTGCCGAACAGAACGCGCGCGCTGCCTTCGTAGATGCCGCTCGAAACCGGCAGTCCGCGCACCTTGTGCGCCTCGCTGCGTGCTTGTGGCGCAAAGAACAGCGCCTGAATGTACGTCCCCATGGCACGCTCCATGCGCGTTGCCGCCGGGGGCAGCCAGTCGGCCGGCAGCGGTTGCCCGGGAGCAGAGCCAAGGTGCGCCGGCACGTCGGCATAATTGGTTCGGGCGCGGCGCATGGCCCTCCCGGCAAGCTCGTCCGCCGCGGGTCCGTCGCCGTCGCGGATGAGAGCACGCATTTCCTGGTAATCCGCCTCCACGAGATGGATCGGATCAGTGATGCGCCCCCGATCCGCCAAGCGCCGGCCAGCCGCCAGGATGGCGCGGCGCAAGATGCCATAGGCCCACAAGTCGCAGAAGATGCCTCGTTCGTCACGCAAGCGGTGCATCATCCGCGCCTCGCTCAGCAAGGCATCGAAATCAGCGCGCTGCGCGAAGGGCACCAAGTCGCGTATGGCGGCAATGCGTCCCGCCGTTTCGTCGCGTTCCTGATCAGCGGCGGCGCGGTTAGCGGCGCAACGCAGCGTTTTCACCAGCACCTCCGGCAGCTCGAGCGCATAAGGTTCGCCGATATCTTCGCCGTTCACCAGGCGATAGCCCACCAGACCGACATACGCGCATACCGTTTCGCCCACACTTCCCGGGCGCTCCCGCAACGCCGCAAGCACGTCGGCGGGTTGCGCCGCCGAGAACAGCAATGCACGTGAGGAGGCGTCGGCACTGATTGCTTCGGTCGCGGCAAGCAGCTCGCGTTGTGCGCCGAGGGACACCGGGCTCGCTCCGCGCAGCAAGGCGAGGAGTTCGTGGGCCGGGCATCCGGTCCATTCCTGTGCATGCGCCAGGAAATCGCCGACCGGCAGCATGGCCGGCATGTTGAGAAGATGATGCAAATAGAGCTGCTTTCGCGCGTGTTCGCGCGCGCGATCGAGATGAGCGAGCAGCGCCGCGGTGGGAAACCGATCAGGATCGACCGCCTGAATCTCCTTTTGCGACGCGATCACCTGCGGTTTGAGCTCCCCGTCCCAGCGCTTCAAGTCTTCACGCCACAGCTTGCATTCGAACGCTTTGGCGCTGGCGGCGAAGCGCGCGCGAATCTCGGCGTTCGTCTCCACGAGCGTGTTCCACGTGGCGCGCGGCGGTGGTCCGGCGGCGCCACTCGGAGCGCCGATCGGCCGCGGGCAAAAGTAGGGGCAGCCGTTGACAAACGCCCAATCCAGATATTCCAGCAATGATCCGTAACGCTTCAGGCTTTCTCCGAAGCCTTGTCTGAACGGCTCCGGAAAGAGTTCCGCGACAAAGCGTGTTGCCGGCCGCGTGAAATGGGTGCCATCGAGCATCCATGCCCCGGGCGACGGCGCTTCAAATGGCAGTGCACCGCTGCCGTCTTTGAGATCGTTCATGGCTCACCTCCAACGCGCCTGATGGCGCTCTCATTCGCCTCCTGTACGCGCGATCGCGCCGCGCTTCATGCTGCCCGGATCGCGGCGCAGCTCCGCAACGAGTACGCGTATCGCCCATGCCACCGCCTCGCCGGCTTCCGGGCCGGAAAGGTCGAAACTGTCATGCATCATCTCCCACGCGTTGCCGCTCACCAGAGTGCGCACGATCGCGCAGGCGCGGCGCGCGTCGAGCGGGTCGAGTCGCCGGGTGACGCTGCGCATCGCTTGAATAATGGCCGTGGCACGCCGGCGCTGCGTCGCCGCGTGGATGTCCTTCAGCAGCCGCGCGACCCGCCGCGCGCGCACCAGCTTTTCGTTCTGGTCGAACACCGCGAACAGCTTCGGCACGAACCGATCGAAGTCATCGACGTCGGTAGGCACCGCGGTCAAGGTAAGTTTTTGATCGACGCACTCGGTGAGCGCCTCGATCAAAGCCTGTTTGGTCGGGAAATGCCGGTACACCGTCGGCACAGACACCCCGGCGCGTAGCGCGGCCCTCGGCAGCGAGAGCTCCTCGGAAGCTTGGAGTTGCTCGATTACCGCTTCCAGGATGCGTTCGCGGGTCTGCGCGGCGTATTCCGCCCTGACCGCGCTGCTATAGGCTCGGGCGTGGCGCTTCGGATTGGTGTGTATGGCTCGCATATGATGTTACAAATGATAACATAGATATTCGGATTGTCAAGCGAAAAATGCACGCGGCGGCGAAGGCCAAGCGACACGGGCACGGTCGTCCTGCACGGTGAGGACGCGTCGGCGACCGACGTCCGCGAGCGGGGCGTCGGCTTCGTGTTCCAGCACTACGCGCTGTTTCGCCACATGAACGTCTACGACAACGTCGCCTTCGGTCTCAAGATGAAGCCGCGGCGCGAGCGGCCCTCGGAGCACGCAATCCGCGAGAGGGTATGTGCGCTGCTGTCGCTGGTCCAGCTCGACTTCGTCGCTGATCGATTCCCGTCGCAGCTATCGGGCGGCCAGCGCCAGCGCATCGCGCTAGCGCGCGCGCTCGCCGTTGAGCCGAAGGTGCTGCTGCTCGACGAGCCGTTCGGCGTAGGCGGTGCGCGAGTTTTGCGCGACTTCGTTGAGCGCTCTTGGGCACGGATGAACAAATATCGAGCAGCTACGAACCAGGGGGTCGTGGGTTTCAAATCCTGCCGGGCGCGCCAATTTTCAAAGGCTTACGAGATGCAATCGTGGCCCTTTTTGCTCCTGCCGGACCGCTGCCGGACCTTTTGTCCACAGGGCGCGTGCGTCGGCATTCGCGATGCGCAACACCGTGCGTGTTTCCTCGCGATTCAGTACGAGGTTCGTTTGCTTGAGCAAGCGGCCGACATCCGCACTCGCATAATGTCCCGCCATCGAATGATTCGCATGGCCGAGTAATACCTCACGGTCTTCGACTGGCACACCAGCGACGCGCAAGCGGCATGCGAAGGTGTGTCGGAGATCGTGAATGCGCACGCTGTGCAAGCCCTGCTCGCGTCGCGCGCGCTGCCACGCGGTGTTGTTCATCGTGCTGACTAGTCCCCCCCGGATACGGGAACACCCAGATCGGATGCAAGCCGCGCTGCGACTCGATGATTGACCATGCGACATCGTTTAGGATGACGACGTGGGCTCGCCTAGACTTGAACGCCTCGGGCGGAATCACGAACACGCTTCGGTCAATCTCGGGAACGGGAACCTCCCAGGTCCACTCCAGTCCGCAGACATTACTCTCGCGCAAGCCGGTGTTCACGGCGAAGAGCACCATCCGGGCCAGGCGCGCGGGTAGCTTGGTAAAGAGTCGGTCCTGCTCGTCCCAGGTGATGGGGTAGGGTGCTCGCGGTGTTTCGGGCAGCATTCTGATTAGCGGTGGCATCGTTTCGAGCCATGGCCGACCGTCATCGTCGCGGTACGACCGTGCCGCGCGGGTCAGGATAGTGCGCACGACCTCCAGGCTACGATTGATCGTGGTCGCGGTGACGCCTGATGCAATACGGTCGGCGATGAACGATGCAAGCGTGCCGTCGTGGACTCGATGTATGTCGAGGCTGCCCACGTAAGGGATAAGCAGGCGGATGTGCCACGCAGTGGCGTCGACCGAGCGCTTGTTCTTCGAGTCCGTGAGATAGCGTGCGGCACAGTCCGCGAATGTTGGACACCGATTCGTGTTGCGCTCAAATAGCGCATCGACTCGATCAATCTCTGCCGCTAGCCATTGTTCAGCCTGTTCTTGGCTGATCACACCGAGTCGAACATAGATAGGTATGCCGAGGTGTTCCTTATCGATAATTAGCCCGCCGTTCCGATCGACCCGGATGCCGGGCGTTCGAGTGCGCGCCATAGTGCTCTCCAGGCAACAAAGTGATGCTCAACCTTCGCGCACATCGCCGGTGGGCGTGCATGCTGGCGGTATATCGACCGACGAATTCCTAATCCGCAGCTCGCTCCGCGTCGCGCACACCTGACCAGTTTCTTGCGTAAGCCTGGCGCCAAGTCGGTCCGCGCACTCGCTTACGCGGCGACAGGCAATTCGTTTGGGAGATTGACGAAGACGCGACCCGCAAGCAGAAGACGCGCGGTTCGCACCACACCCGCTCGCAGGATCACGGGAGTGCCACGCGCCGCGGTCGGATCAACTTCGACGCGCGTTTCAATCTTCCCGGCGGGGTGCTCGATCGCGATCGTGTCTGGCCCGCCGGCGGCGACCTGGTCCGCGACGCTGCTTGGTACGCGGCAAGCGGCGGCGACGCACAGCGCGCCGGTCACGGCGTGCGCGGCGTGGCAGGTCCACGGGGTCAAGTATCGTGACGCGATGGTGCCGCCGCGCGCCGGCGGCGCGAGCAACGCGACCTTTGGAAGCACCTTTCCGGTCGCGTCACCGAGCCCCATGCGCCGTGATGCTTCGAGGCGAATCGCCTCGACACGCTCAAACAATTGCCTGTCCGAATCGAGCGCGGCCTTCGCCTCGTGTCCCGTCTTGCCGAGCGCCGCAGCGGCGATCATCACCAGCGGCGACGCGAAGTCGACGCACGATACGTCGACACCTTCGATCACGTCGATTACGCGCCCCGTGGGCAGCAGCGCTCCGGTCTTCGCACCCGCACCGTCGAGAAAGTTCAGCACGACGGGTGCGCTTCGACCAGGCACACCGTCGATCGCGGTGTCGCCCGCGTAGGTGACCTTCCCACCCGGCGTCTGCACGATCGCCTCGACGATCTTGCCGGTATTGCGATTGAAGATGCGCAGCATCGTCTGCGGCGACGTCGCGCGCACAAGACCGCTCTCAATTGCAAATGGACCGACGGCCGCGAGCATGTTGCCGCAGTTGGGCGCGGTGTCCACGGTATCGCCGCCGACGGCGACCTGTGCGAAAAGGTACTCGATATCGACGCCGGGTCGGGTCGAGCCGCTCACCATCACTGCCTTGCTCGTAAGGCTGTCGCCGCCGCCGATCCCGTCGATCTGGCGAATGTGTTCGGAGCCCATCACGGCGAGCAGCGTACGGTCGCGCAGAGCAGGATCCTGCGGAAGATCGGAGGCGAGGAAGAACGGCCCCTTCGACGTGCCGCCGCGCATCACCCTGCACGGTATGCCGATCAACATCTCTGGCTCAGTGCGTACGCACGTTCGCCAGCACCCGATCGACCATAACGCCGGACTGGCCGAGATAGTTCGCCGGATCACAGAGCTTAGCGAGCTCGGCACGCGAGAGGTGCTTGGTGATCTCCTTGTTCTCGGCGAGCAGGTCGAGCAGCGGACGCTTCTGCCGGATCGCCTCGCGGCAGATGTCGTAAACCAAGTCGTGCGCGTACTCGCGGCCGAGGTACGGCCCGACGCCCATCATCACCGCCTCCGACACGACGAGCCCGTTGGTCATGTCGAGTACTTCGCGCATCCGCTTCTCGTCGACCTCGAGGCCTTCGAGGACGAAGCGCGCCTGCTTGAGGGCACCGGAGAGGAGACAGAACGCCTCTGGCAGCACTATCCACTCGATCTCCCACGGACCGGTCGAGCGCTCGTGATCAGCGACCATCGCGTCGAGCAGCGCCGCGACGTGCTGCCGCACGACCGAAATCGTCGCGTGGATGTAGCACGACGAGATCGGGTTCCGCTTCTGCGGCATTGTGCTGCTCGACCCGCGACCCGGCGCGAACGGCTCGTACACCTCGCCGACCTCGGTCTGCATCATGAGCTTCACGTCCATCGCAAACTTGCCGAGCGTGCCGCCGACGAGGCCGAGGAAGCATCCGACCTCGGCGATCGTGTCGCGGATCGTGTGCCACGCGATCGGCGGCTGCGCGAGGCCGAGCTCGCGCATCAATCCTTCCTGCGTCTCCATCGCGCCCTTTTCGATCGACGCGAGGGTTCCGGCGGCGCCGCCGAACTCGCCCATCAGCACGCGAGGTCGAAGCTGGGCAAGCCGCTCGCGATGGCGCTCGATCGCAGCCAGGAGTTCCGCCATCTTGAAGCCGAACGTGATCGGTACAGCCTGCTGCAGGTTGCTGCGCGCCACCATGGGCGTGTCACGGTAGCGCTTCGCGAGATGGGCGAGCGCCGCGGAGATGGCCCGGAGATCATCGTCGATCAGCTCGAGCGCCTCGCGTATCTGCAGCACCGTCGCAGTGTCGGTAATGTCCTGTGTGGTCGCTCCCCAGTGGCAGTACTCGCCCAGCTTGTCGCGGCAAAGCGTGTTCAGCTGCGATACGACGCCGAGGATCGGATAGCCGATGCGCTCGGTCTGCTGCTTGAGCTTCTCCATGTCGATCTCGTCGATCGTGCAGTGGCGGACGATCTCATCGGCGGCTTCCTTGGGAATGATGCCGAGTCGGCCCTGCACGCGAGCGAGCGCCGCCTCGATGTCGAGGTACTTTTGCGTGCGATTCTCGTCGGACCAAACCTTGCGCATGGCCTCTGCGCTGAAGATGTCGCGGAAGATCGCGGAATCGATGATCGTGGATGGCATGAAAGGCTCTCAATTTGGAATAGGTCACTTCGGCTAAGGCATTCGGCAATCACGCGTGGGCGAGGATTCGCAGGGCCTTTGCGATCACGGGTCGATCGACCATGCGGCCGTCGATCTGGACGGCGCCATGACCGGATTCAGCTGCGGCGACGACACGGTTCGCCCAGTCGATCTCGGCTTCGCTAGGGCGCATCGCGGCATCGATTACGTCGACTTGCTTGGGGTGGATGCACAGCTTGGCGCCGAAGCCGCAGGCGCGCGCGAAAGCGAGATCGGCGAGCAGCTTCGATTCGTCGCCGATTTCCGCCGTGACGCCCGCGATGGGCGTTGCGATGCCGGCGGCGCGGGACGCGAGCGCGATGCGGCACGCCGGATAGAGCAGGCCGCGCTCGTCACCGCTGACATCGACATCGAGCGCGTAGTCCAGCGTGCCGAAAGCGATGCGCTGCAGATGCTTTGCGCGCGCGAGCTCGTCGACGTCGACGATGCCCCTGGCCGTTTCGACCAGCGCGACGACGAAGCCGCCGGAAGGGAGCGTCGCGCCGACGCGCTCGATTTGCGCCGCACTCTCCGTTTTGGGAAGAACGATGCCGCCAACACCTGTTTTCCTGATGATGGCCATGTCGTCGTCAAACGACGGCGTGCTTTCGTCGTTGATGCGCAGCAGCACGCGCTCCGGCGCAAACGTTGCCCGATACCAGGCGGCGAACGACGCGCGAGCGGCCGCCTTGTCGGCGGGCGCGACGGCGTCCTCGAGGTCGACGATGACCGCGCCGGCCCGGGAGGCGAGCGCCTTGTCGAAGCGCTCGGAGCGGTTGCCGGGCACGAATAGGTAGGTCGAGGGCAGACTCCGCCCGGCCGCGTTCGTCGACCTCATATCGCCTCCGCTGTGCGCAGATTCGCGACCTGCTCGGTGAAGTAACCGAGCTCCGCAAGAATGGAAGAGGTGTGCTCGCCGAGCGCCGGCACGGCGTCCATGCGTGGATCGCCTTCTTCCCAGGAGCCTGGGGGAAGGAGGGCCGGCACCTGGCCGGCAGGCGTGCTCACTTCGCGCCAACGGTTGCGTGCCTTGAGCTGCGGATGCTCCCAGACGGCGTGCATGTCGTTCACCTGCGCGTTGGCGATTTGCGCCTCCTCGAGTCGTTCGACGACCTTCTCGGCGGTGAGTCGGGCGAACGCGTTGACGATGATCGCGCGTAGCTCCTTGCGCGCCGCGCTGCGCTTGGAATTGGTCGAAAAGCGCGGATCGTTCGCGAGCTCCGGCCACTGCAGTACGGTCTTGCAGAAGACGGTCCACTCGCGCTCGTTTTGCAGACCGAGCATCACGGTCTTGCCGTCGCCAGCCGGGAAGGGTCCGTACGGATAAATCGTCGCGTGGCTCGCGCCGGTGCGCGACGGCGGCGCCGCCCCCTCGAATGCGTAATAGAGCGGATAGTTCATCCATTCGACGAGCGACTCCAGCATCGAGATGTCGAGGTGCTGTCCGCGGCCGGTGCGCTCGCGCTGCAGCAGCGCCGCGAGAATGCTCGAGTACGCGTACATGCCCGCCGCGATGTCGGCGATCGACGGACCGGCCTTTGAAGGCTCGTCTTCGGTGCCGGTCACCGACAGAAATCCTGCCTCGCTCTGGATCAGCAGGTCGTAAGCTTTCTTGTCGCGATACGGGCCGTCGGCACCGTATCCCGAGATGTCGCAGACGATGAGCTCCGGCTTCTTGGGCGACAACGCGTCGTACGACAGTCCGAGCCGCGTCGCGGCGCCGGGCGCCAGATTCTGAACGACGATGTCGGCGTACTCGAGGACGAGCCGATGGAGGATTGCTTGCGCCTCGGGGTGCTTGACGTCGAGCGTCAAGCTTTCCTTGTTGCGGTTGGTCCACACGAAATGGGACGCGAGGCCGCGTACGCGCTCGTCGTAGCCGCGCGCGAAGTCGCCGACGCCGGGACGCTCGACTTTGATCACGCGCGCGCCGAGGTCCGCGAGCTGCCGAGTCGCGAACGGCGCCGCGATCGCATGCTCGAGCGTAACGACAGTGATACCGGTAAGGGGTTTCATGATGCTGCTCCGTCAGCGAGTTCCGCGCTCGCTTCCATCGCGAGCCAGCCTTCGTGATCCTTGGCCCACAGCCGGACGCTCGTGCCGTCCGCGGACGGCTCGCCGCAGACGTCGAAGACGTGGATGTCGAAGAGCGGGCGCACCGCGCGGAACTCGTACCGGCGCACGACTGCATCAGGCCGCTGCGAGCGCACCAAATCGAGCAGCAGTGTCGCGATCAACGGACCGTGGACGATCAGCCCGGGATAGCCTTCGACCTCGGTGACATACTTGCGGTCGTAGTGGATCCGGTGCCCGTTAAACGTCAGCGCCGAGTAACGGAACAACAGTACATCCTCCGGCACGCAGCGGCGCCGCCAGGCGCTGCTCGCAGGCGCGGCTTTGGCCGCCGGTGCGACATCGTTCGGCTTCGGTGCCTCGCGATAGACGATGTCGTGGAACTCGATCACCGAGGGCGCCGACTGCTCGTTCGCAGTGATCTCGTGGCGCACCTTCACGAACACGAGCGGACCGGTGCGACCCGATTTCTCGGTCACGTCCGCGATCGTCGACACGCGACGGATGCGTTCCCCGACGCGAAGCGGCTGCGGGAACTCGAACTGGCTGCCGGCCCACATCCGACGCGGCAGGGGGACCGGGGGCAGAAAGCCGCCGCGCTTCGCATGGCCGTCCGGTCCCACTTCGGACTGGCGGTACAGTGGCAGGAAATACAGCCAGTGCCACAGCGGCGGCAAGGGCGTGCCGATCGGGGGCCGCTCGGCGGCGCGATCCAGCGTCGCAGACAGCGCTGCGTACGGCGTCGCTGTGACGATGTCGTCGACGGCTTCGGTCCTGCCGATCCAGCGTGCGAGATCGGCGCTCGTCGTTGCAGTCATGTCGAAATCTCCTCCGGTTGCGAAATCAAACGGGCTTGAGGGTGGCCGGCTCGCTCACGGCGAGCGTCGCATCGACGAGCTCGCCTTCGTCGAGCGCCTGCTCGGTCTTTTCGTAGTTCACGTCGAGCTCAGCTTTCAGGACGGCGCGATCGCACGCCTTCTCCCAGATCGCCACGACCACGCTCGCCACGCAGTTGCTGATGATGCTTGTGAGCGCGCGCGCTTCCGACATGAAGCGATCGACGCCTACGAGGATAGCGACGCCGGCCACCGGAAGATCCGGCATCACGGTGAGCGTCGCGACGAGCGCCACGAAACCGCTGCCGGTGACGCCCGCTGCACCTTTGGACGTCAGCAGCATCAGCCCGAGCATCGCGAAGATCTGGCCGGCCGAAAGTTGGATGTTGCAGGCCTGCGCGATGAAGATCGAGGCGAGCGTGAGATAGATCGCGGTCCCGTCGAGGTTGAACGAGTAGCCGGTAGGCAGCACGAGGCCCACCACGCCCTTCTTGCAGCCGAGCTTTTCGAGCTTCAGCAGCACGCGAGGCAGCACCGGCTCTGTGGACGACGTGCCGAGGACGATCAACAGCTCTTCCTTGAAGTAGCGAAGCAGCTTGAACAGGCTGAAACCGTGCAGCCACGCGAGCAGGCCAAGCACGACGACGACGAAGAACCCGCATGCCACGTAGAACGTCGCGATGAGTTGGCCCAGCGATCCGATCGACTTGATGCCGTAGCGTCCCACCGTGAACGCCATCGCACCGAACGCGCCGAGCGGTGCGAGCTTCATGATGAATCCGAAGGCTGCGAACAGCGTGTGCGAGAACGCATCGATCGCGTCGAGCGCGGCCTTGCCTGCCACGCCGATGCGCGACAGGCCGAAGCCGGTGAGGATCGCGAGCAGCAGCACCGGCAGCACCTCCCCCTCCGCGAACGCGCCGAAGAACGAGCCGGGAATGATGTGCAGCACGAACTCGACGAATCCTTTGGGCGCCGCGTTGTTCGTGAAGCGCTTCGCGACGGAGGGATCGAGCGTCGCGGGGTCGATGTTCATGCCCACGCCGGGCTGCATGACGAACACCGCGACGAGCCCGGTCACCAGTGCGAGGACCGTCAGCACATAGAAGAGACCCATCGACTTCAAGAGCGTCTTGCCGATCTCCTTGCCGTCGTTGAGGCTCGTGATGCCGAGGACGATCGTGCAGAAGACGACTGGCGCGATCATCATCTTCACCAGCTTGACGAAGCCGTCGCCGAGCGGCTTCAGCGACGCACCGAACTCGGGCCAGTAGTGACCGACGGCGATGCCCAGTGCGAGGCCCACGACGACTTGGAAGTACAGGGCCCGATAAAGCTTGGAAAGCTTCACGACTCCTCCTTGGGAGAATTCCGGTTAGTTCAAGAAAAAGCAGTCCCGGACGGAAGGCTCTGCGTAGCTTCTTGCGGCCTTTGTCGATCGCCGGGTTGGTGGCATTCTCCCGGCGTCGCGGTACACTGTGAATTGCAAATATCTGCGGAATTGATGCGCCGTGAGCATGAATTTCGATTTGGGCGACCTGCGCGCCTTCATCGCCGTGGCGGAGCTCGCGAGCTTCCGCGCGGCGGCCGAAACGATCCATCTTTCGCAGCCTGCGTTGAGCAGACGCATCGAAAAGCTCGAGGACGCGCTGGGCGTCCGCCTGTTCGACCGCGACACGCGCAACGTCGAGCTCACCGTGGTCGGCCGCGATTTCGCACGCAAGGCGCGCACGCTGCTCGATGATCTCGACGAAATCCTGCTCGGCGTGCGCGACGTCGCTGCGAACCGTTGGGGCCAGGTGACGCTCGCGTGCATCCCGTCGACGGTCCATTACTTCCTGCCCGCGGTGCTTCGGCAGTACCACCAGCGTTTTCCGCGCATTCGCGTACGCATCATCGACGAGAGCGCCAACGAGGTGCTCTCCGCTGTCGCGCACGGCGAGGCGGAGCTCGGTCTGGACATTACGGGCAGCGACGAGCCGACGCTCGAGTTCGAGCCGTTGCTCACCGAGTCCTTCGTAGCCGCGTGCCATCGCGACCACCCCCTCGCGCGTCAGCGAGCGGTGACGTGGGCGGAGCTGGGCCGCTACGACTTCATGACGGTCGACAAGGCGAGCGGCAATCGGCTGGTCATGGACCTCGCGCTAGCGGCGAAGCGCGACCGACCGCAGGCGTGCTTCGAGACGCGGCATGTGTCGACGCTGGTCGCCTTCGTGGAAGCGGGATTGGGTGTGGCAGCGGTTCCGCGCCTGTCGATGCCGCGCAAGGGCCATGCGGCGCTCGTCAGCGTGCCGATCATCGAACCGGAGGTGACCCGAACGGTAGGTCTCATCAAGCGCCGTGGCCGCTCGCTCTCTCCGGCCGCCGAGCACCTTTACGACATGCTGCGCGCGGTGGCGCGCAACGTCGCGAACCCCGCAAAGCGTTCGCGGGGCGCGCCGGCTAAGAACGGTACTGCTTCGCGAACGCGAAGCCGTCGAACAGCGGGCGCGCAGTGAGCACGACGCTTGCGTGAGTGATGTGCGCTGCATTGGGTGCGTCGCTCTTCGCTTCGATGCGAACCGTCAGCCGCCCCGACGGATGCTCGATCACGATCTCATGCGGGTCACCGGACCCTGGCGAGGCGAGCTCCGCGGCGATGGTGCCGTGGATTCGCGTGGCCGCCGCGATGCAGAGCGCGCCAGTGGCCGAGTGCGCGACATGACAGTTCCACGGCACGTAGAAGCGCGAAGTGATCGAGCCGCCTTCGTGCGGCGCGGCGAGCAATGCTACCTTGGGTAGAACGCTATGAGCCGGGTCGGGCAGACCCATGAGCGCAGCCGCCTGGCGCCGCAGGCGTTCGATGGTCGCGAGCAGTGCGCTATCGGCATCGAGCCGGGCTTTGGATTCGTAGCCGGTCTTGCCGAGCGCGCGCGCCGGAATCAGCACGACGGGAATCGCGAAATCGACCAGCGACAGGGGCACGCCGTCGATCGAATCGAGCGCATTCCCGGTCGGTAGCAGACGGCCGGTGCGGGAACCGGCGGGATCGATGAAGTCGAGCACGATGCCGGCGCCCGTGCCCGGCACACCGTGGATGCGCGCGTCACCTTCATAGGACAGTTCTCGGTTCGGCGTCGGCACGTGAGCGTGGACCAGCCGATGCGTGTTGAGGTTGAACAGGCGCACGCGCGTCACGCGATGGTCCGGAACGACGAGGCCGCGCTCGATGGCGAAGGAGGCCACCGCGGCCAGCATGTTTCCGCAGTTCGCTGACGTATCGACTTGCCGTTGCGCGACCGCAACCTGAGCGAACAGGTAGTCGATATCCGCGTCCTCGCGCGTGCTCGGGCCAACGATGAGCGCCTGACTGGTCAGCGAGTCGGCCCCGCCGATGCCGTCGATCTGGCGAATGTCCGGCGAGCCCATGAGGGACAGCAGGAGCTCGTCGCGAGCGTTCGCGTCACCCGGCAGATCGGACGCGAGGAACAACGGACCCTTCGAAGTTCCGCCGCGCATCAGCATGCACGGGATGGCGACGTCGTTCATCAACGCGGTCTGGAAAAGGTAGCGCCGGAATTGTCGGGCAGTCGGACAAGACCGTGAATTGCATTTTTCGCAACGATTGATGCGCGCAAGCATGCAAATCGAAGCGCGTCGTATGCGAGAGAGGCGATGTAACGTGCGCCGATACTCGCATCCACTCGCGGAGCAGACGCGTGAGAATTGCGCAATTCCGTCCGACTTAGTGGCGTCAGCACGGAAATCCGCTCCGGATCAACGTTAGGGACTTCTTAGGGACTCGCTGTACAGAACTGGGAAAAGCAGTCGATGACTTGGTGGACGGGCAGTCCAAATTGATTAGCTAAAACACTACGAACCAGGGGGTCGTGGGTTCAAATCTTGCCGGGCGCGCCAATATTCAAGGGTTTACGAGCCGCAACTGCGCTCGTTTTTCCGGCTGCGGGACCATTGCGGGACCTTTTGTTCACAGGCCCGCTCCCGCATTCGCGACGCGCAACACCGTGCGCGTTTCTTCGCGATTCAAGATCAGATTCGCTTGCTTGAGCAGCCGGCCGACGTCGGCGCTCGCGTAGTGGCCCGCCATCGAATGGTTAGCGTGGCCGAGCAGCACTTCTCGGTCTTCCATCGACACGCCCACTGCTCGCAGACGGCATGCGAAGGTGTGCCGCAAGTGGTGAATGCGTACACGCCCTAAGCCAACGTCTGGGCGCGCGCGTTGCCACGCGGTGTTGTTCATCGTCGCAACGTGCGTATCGCGATAAGGAAACGCCCAAATCGGATGTTGGCGCCCTAGGTCTGCGACCATCCGACAGGTCGGATCACGCGGGAATCGGCACAAGAGTCTGTGGCGCACCCCCTTGTCGGGCGGAAGCGTAGGCCGCGTCCATGACCTGCATCATCGCTTCGGCGTCCCGCAATGATGCGAGCGGCTTTGCGCCCGTGCGGCATTCAGCAAGCACCCGCTTCACGAACAGTGGGTAGTAAACGTCGGTTTCTACCCGGATACGGAGACTTCGGGTGCCGGCGGCAAGATTGTTCCGATCCCGAATCTCGATACGGTCGGGGCCCGATTTCGCGTACATGCGATCCGATGAAAGGGTGAACGAGAACTCGCGCTGCTCGTCAGGAGTGCTGGGGAAGCTGTATCCAGTCTCCACGAGCCCGATCACGCCATCTTCGGTTTGCATTGTCACCAGCGAATAGTCCTCGACGGCCCTTCCGTGCGTTCGGGAATGCATGGTGGCGGAGACTCGCGCGATTTCCTTACCGGTCAGCAATCTAAAGAAGTCGATGAAATGCGTAGCGACGTTGATCGTGGATCCACCACCGGAAAACACGGGATCAAGTGCCCAGCCTGCGCCTGCAGCTTCGTAGCGGTCGGGCGCACCCACAATGAAACGGAACGACATGTAGTTGAAATCCGATGGAATGTGCCCCTCGGCATCTTTGAGGGCGGCGAGCAGGTCGCTACTCCGGAAGATGAACGGTATCGCGCAATAGAGGTTGGCTTCCTCGGTCAATTTTCGGAGCCGGGTAACCTGCGACATGCTGACCCCGCAGGGCTTTTCAAGCGCAAATGGAATTTTTCGTGCGATCAACGCTTCCGCGATCGCCGGCATTTCGGAATGCCGACCGAACGCAAACGCAAAATCGACTCTCTCGCGATCGAGCAACTCATAGCTTGATGAATACAGCCTACTTCCGAACCGCGCTGCAACGGCGTGTCCCTTTACCTGCTCCGCATCCGAAACGGCCACCAGCTCGATCCCGGGCGCCTCGAGTGGGTCAAGATAGAGTGGCACGTGCCAATGGCTCGCCTCCAGCAACGCAACTTTCATCGGTGTTCTCCTTCCGTACAGCGCACAAGCCGAAACAGCCTCGCAGCGCTCATATTTGCCAAGATCGGGTTGGGCAGCGGAGAACGAGCAAGGCCGTCAATATGAACATAACGAGACTTCCCAGCACGACGCCCACCGGCGGTCGCAGCGACGCGTCACGCCGGCAAGCCAATGTCGTGTGCTGACTTCCCTTCGGGAAGGTAATTGAAGCCTAGGAAGCGCAAGGCATGCACCGCCTGCCCTTCATGCATTGGGCGTCCACCCTGGGTACGACAACCGCGGGCGCGGGCGGCACGGCATAGGGGCGTCGGGTCCGGCGAATTGACGATGTCCACGACGATGCTGCCAGGCTCGAGCCGATTAGGATCGACCGGCATTGGATCGTCCGGCTTCATGCCTAGCGGCGTGGCATTGATAACGATCTCGCACCCGTGTGGATCGGGTGCGCCAACGTGTGTACTGCAGCCGGTTGCGGTGGCGACGGACTTGGCGAGCTCGTCAGCGCGACGCTCGTCGACATCGAATATGGCAAGTGTTCGGGCACCCGCGGATGCGACCGCAAATGCGATAGCTCTGCCTGCGCCGCCGGCGCCGATGAGAAGAACGGACTTGTTCGCCGGGTGATTACCTTCCCACTGCATCCCGAGCACGCAGCCGAGGCCATCGAAGATGGCACCGACCCAGCGTCCATCGTCATCGCAACGGATGACGTTGAGCGCGCCGACCTGACGAGCAGTCGGATGTAGTTCGTCGACAAAAGCCAACATCCGTTGCTTATGAGGCATCGTCACTAGCACGCCCGAGAGATTCCCCACCGCTCGTGCGCCAGTGACGAATGCGGACAGGTCATCCGCCTTGACTCGAAACGGGACGCAAACCGCGTTCGCGCGCTGTTCGATAAAGAGCCGGTTCAGTAATTCGGGCGACTTAGCCGTCGTCAGTGGATCGCCCACCAAGCCATAGAGTCGCGTTGTTCCTGTGATATGCGTGGCGGGATGCATTGCGGCGCGATGTTGACGGGAGTTGAAAAACTGCAATAGTTAGGAGACGGTGAGGAATTCACTCTTCGCCGCTTGAACGTCAGCCGGCACTCCAGGGCGTCTTACAGCGGGAAAATTCCAGCTGATACACCGATGTCGCCATCTCAGCACCGTGCGCGCCGAGCAAGGGTTGCAGCTCCCTGCTCAGCGCTGCGCCCGCTGCCCCGACGTCCGCTATCGAATTGCCTTCAATCAAAATGATCCAGGTCGGCACTTGCGTCGTGTCCGCGCGCGCTTTTTTCTCGGCCGTTTCCACTTTGCTGACGGACTCGTCGGCGAGGCAGAGATGGACACCCGCGATGCCCTTGTTCTCACAGAGTGGCGGCAGCAGGCGCTGCCGCAATGCTATGACGACGTGTGGACGTTCGCGCTCGCCGACGTCGAAGCGTTGTGTGAGCATGAATCCGCCCTGACCGACACCGTCCGTGTAAACCACGCGGCAGATCGAGCGCGACACGTTGCGGAAGGACGTGACGACGCGCCGCGTCCATTCCGTCGGCGAATTCAGGCGGTTCAGATAATCCTGCCCGCCGAGCACTTCCGGGCTGTCGGCTTCGTAGAGATTAAAGTACTCCGGCGTGCTCGCAACGGCAACGTAGCGGCGGCCGCGACGAAATCCCGGGATGCCGACTCGCTCTGGCATGTGCTCGCGGTTGTGCCACTGATGGAAGTCGTCACGTGCCTCAGGCAACAGGTCGTGCCAGATGCAAACTGCGCCTAGTCCTGCGAGGCTCATGGCTTCACTCCATAGGATTGGACTGCAGACACTGCGTGCCTCACTTCGTTTTCGCGAGCGCTTCGTTGTACTTGGTGACCGCCTCCTGGTACGCGTCCTCGGGGCTGGTGTTGCGCAGGACCATGCGCTGGAACGCGTCGGCGACGATCTGATGGAAGGTCGACTGGATGATCGAGTAGTTCACTTGCCGCCCGCGCGCCTTGATGAGATCCGCCCAGGCGCGCTGGTCGCGTCCCTGTGGTGTCGCAAAATACGGATCGTTGTACGCGGAAGCACGGGCAACGACTTCACCGCCCTGCGCAGCAATCGCCTGAGCGGCAGGAGAGGTCATGAACTTCACGAATTGCCAGGCCGCTTCCTTCTGCTTGGAAAAACTGTTGATCGTGAGCTGGAAGCCGTACACGGTCTGGCGCTCGTCGGCCGTGAATCCGGGAGGCGGAGCCCAGGCGAGATCTTCGCCGGCCCCCTGGGCCTGAATGGAGCGATAGCGGTACAGCCCGAACGTTGCCATCGCGATCGTGCCGGAGCGCAGTCCATCGTGAACTTCGTTGAACCCGTACTGCAGACTCGCCATCGGCGTTGATTTGCACTTCAGGAACTGATCCTTGATCACCTGCGCGCCGCGCACGAACGATTCCTTGCTGAAGGCGATGGTCTTGTTGTCGTCGGCGAAATACTTGCCGTCGGGTGCGGCGAGTAGCGTACTGAGGTGCAACTCGCCAAACGCCTGAGCGCCCCCGATGCCACCGGTGGTGCCGATCGGAATGGCATACCCGACGACGTTGTTCTTCGAGAGCTTCGCGCCGGTTTCGCACACCTCCGTCCACGTGCGAGGAGGTGTGACCTTCGCCTCCTCGAGCAGGCGCTTGCGGTAAATCAAGAGGGGGATGCGGTAGTCCTGCTGGAGCCCGAACAGGCGCCCGCCAACCATGCCAGCCGATAGCGGCACGAGCCAGTCGTTCTGATCGATTTTGTCGCGTTTGACCAGGTCGTCGAGCTGCAACAGCGCGCCCGTGGCGACGTACTCGGGCATCTGGAAGTTCGTCGCGCGGACGACGTCGGGTGAATCCGCATGCGTGCGGAGGGTGCGGGCGCCATTGGCCCCCGTCGGATCGACCACGACACGAACCTTGATATTGGGATTTTGGCGCTCGAACTCCGCGATCATCTTCGTCTGCGCGGCAGCCCTCGGATCGCTTGCGTTGTTCGGGTCGAGGAACGTGTTGTAGGCGATCTCCACCGTTTGCGCGATTGCCGTCGGTGTTACGGCGACGATCAGAGCGAATGCGGCGATCAAGTCGGCGATGCGCCGCCGCCAGGGACTGCGGCGTGCTGTGTTGCGTTGGGCAAACGGTTGGCTCGCGTGCACTGCTCTCATCGTTTCCTCCGGTGTAGGTGTTCGCGGCTCGGGGCGGCTCGTAATGGGATGACGCAAGTGCGATGCGGCGGCAGCGCCTTTCGGTCCTTAGGACGGGAAGGCCCGTTGCGCCGGCGACACCGGCAGGGGCTGCGCAGCGCCTCTTGCGTTTCTTGTTAGGATGTGTAACGATATTCCAGATCCAATCGGAATGTCAAGCACCCAGAGGAGAAATGGCGCGAGGGTTTTGCAAGACAGATTCGAAACGCCATTCCTGATCTATGAAAGTCGTCAATCCCCTGCTGGAGCGGTGTTTTCAGCTCATCGAGTTCCTCGCGGAGGAGCCCCGCGCGTATCGCCTCGGGGTCATCAGCGACAGGTTGGGATTGCAGAAGGGCGCCGTGCACCGGCTCCTCGCTGCCCTGTGCAGCATGGGATGGGTGGAGCAGGAGCCGGAAACCGGCTTCTATCGCCTCACGCTGCGACTCGCGATCATGGGACAGCGCGTGCTGCTCGCGACGCGCATTCCCGACCTCACGCGCCCGATCCTGCAAAAGCTGGCGGAAGAATCACAGGAGCTCGTGCGCATGGCGATCGTCGAAGGCGAGCGGTTGAGCTGGGTCGCTTTCGTGCAGGGACGCCGCACAGGATTGATCTATCAGCCGGAGATGATCGGCAGAGCGCCGCTTACCGTTACCTCGCACGGCAAGGCGTGGCTTTCGACGCTGCCACCCGAGGAGGCGATGCGCATTGTGCGCGAGGAGGGCTTCCCGCCGCCGGGGCGCTACGGCCCGCGGGCCATTCAATCGATCGACGCGTTCGCTGCGGCGCTCGACGAGACACGGGCGCGCGGATGGGGGATGTCGTACGAGGAAGGTGAACGCGGCATCGCCGCCATCGCCGCGCCGATTCGTCCGTCCGGCCCGAATACACCTGCGGTCGCAACGTGCAGCGTCGCGGGACCCCTAATGCGCTTTGGCGCGGAGGACATCGTGCGACACGCGAGCTTGGTAATGGAAGCGGCCAACGAAATCGCCGCGATCTGGCCGCTTCGCTCGGCGCAAACGCAAACGGATTCTGCCGCCGCGTCGCAGCTGCGCGACGAGAGTCGGGTGGCCTTGTAGAAGGTAACCGATGGTTTGTGCAAACACCTCTTACATGGACTATCGCTAACGGCAGGCTACGGAGGACGAAGACATGGAATATCGCACGCTCGGAAGAACCGGTGTCCGCGTGAGCACATACGCTCTCGGAACCATGATGTTCGGTGCCGATGGCAATCCCGACGAGAAGGAGTGCATCGAAATCGTGCACGCGGCGCTGGATGCCGGAGTAAATCTGATCGACACCGCGGACACCTATTCACATGGCGAGGCGGAGGACATCGTAGGAAAGGCCATTGCCGGCCATCGCGACGAGATCGTCCTGTCGAGCAAGGTGCGTTTGCGCGCCGGGGATGGCCCGAATGAACAAGGTGCCTCGCGGCTATGGATCATGCGTCAGGTCGAGGCGAGCCTCAAACGCCTTCGTACCGATCACATCGACCTCTATCAGATCCATCGGCCCGACCTCGACACCGACCTCGAGGAGACGCTCGATGTGCTGACCGATCTCGTACGGGACGGCAAGATCCGGTACTTCGGTTGCTCGATGTTTCCCGCGTGGTACCAGGCGCAAGCACATTCGATCAGCGCGCAGCGTGGCCTTAAGCGCTTCGTGTCCGAGACGTCGCCGTATTCGATCTTCGTGCGGAGCATCGAGATCGATGTTCTGCCGGCCGTTCAGCATTTCGGCATGGGACTCCTGGCATGGAGCCCGTTGAATGGAGGATGGCTTACCGGGAAATACCGCCGCGATGCCGCGGTTCCAAGCGATTCGCGGGCAGGCCTCGTAAAGGGGCAGTGGGGCGAGCATTACCCGATCCTGCGGACCCGGTTCGACCTGTCGCGACCCGGCAATCAACGCAAGCTCGGCATGATCGAGCAGCTGTCGAGCGTTGCGAGCGAGGCCGGTATGTCGCTTGCGCAGATGGCGCTGGCGTTTCCGTTGGCGCATCCCGGCGTGACCGGCGTCAACTTCGGGGTGCGCAACCTGCGGCAGTTCAACGATGCGAAGGCGGGCTTCGGTACGCGTCTGAGCGATGACGTACTTAACGCGATCGACGCGTGCAACCCGCCTGGCAGCATCGTCGACGAAGCCGATCGAGGCTGGATCATGCCGTGGATGGCGCCCGAAGCACGGCGTCGACCGCAGTCCGGCGTGGTCGCGTAGGTAAGGCTCAGCGCTCAACGCACCGGCGGAGGTTGGGAGGCCATGGCTCATCACACTGCGACGATTGCGAACCCGGCGACACCCGCGCGACCGACGCGCGCACGAAGGCGGCTGAGAGAGCTAAGGCCAATGCTGTGGTTCATTCCGGTCCTCCTGCTGCTGCTGACTGTGACGCTGTATCCGACCCTGTTCGTCATATGGATGAGCTTCCAGAAGACGCGTTTCTACGAGCTTACGGGCTTCGTTGGGCTCGAGAATTTCGTGGATACGTTGTCGTCGCCCGCATTCTGGGAGACGACCTACACTTCGCTGCTGTATATGGTCGGGTCGCTCGTCCTGTCGCTCGGCCTTGGGGTACTTGCCGCACTGGTCCTGAACAACCTGAGACGCGGCGGTGCGGTGCTGCGCGTGCTCACGCTGGTTCCCTGGACGCTGTCGATGGCGGTGGTCGGAACGATCTGGCTATGGCTGTTCAACCCGTCGTATGGACCGATCAGCTACTCCATGCGAGAGCTCGGCCTGTCTCCGGGCCTGATGTTGGGTGATCCGGAACTTGCGCTCTGGCTCACCATTCTCGTCACGAGCTGGTGGTCGTTTCCCTACGCGATGGTGATCGTCACCGCCGCGATTCAATCCATTCCCAAGGAGCTGTACGAAGCGGTCGCGATCGACGGCGGCAGTTGGCGTGCCAAGTTTCGCTACGTCACCTGGCCGCATCTGATCCCCACGCTCGGCAGCACAGCCCTTACGCTCGGCATCCTGTACCTGACGCTCATCACACTGTTGATCGTGCTCACCGGAGGCGGACCCCTGGGCGCCACCACTACGTTGAGCTTTGAGGTCTTCCGGGGAACCGTCCAGGCGGTCAACATCGGACCGACCGCGGTCTACTCCATCGCGATTCTGTTGGCGAACGTCGCGCTGGGCGTGCTCTATATGCGTCTCACTGGCCGCGTAACGGCTTAGCGGGTGATGCTCATGCGTGCAGGCAATGGCAGGGTTCGAAATCGCGCCACGCTCTTTATTCTGGCCGCGCTCGTGGTGGGTTCGGCGCTCGGTCCGATGCTGTGGGCGATCTCGACGTCCCTGAAGAACGAGGTGAACGCGGTGTCGGCGATTCCGAGCCTCATTCCGTCGCCGGCGACCTTTTCCAATTATCTCAGCGTCTTCTCGCACAAGACGTTCGTGATCGAGCTTCTGAATTCCATCCTGTACGCCGCGGGTGCCGTCGCCGTCGCCTTGGCCGTGGGAATTCCGGCGGGATACGTCGCATCGCGATACACATTTCCTGGCAAGCGTTCCGTCATGCTGATCATCCTCGCGACATCGATGGTCCCTGGAGTTGCGCTTCTCGTTCCAACCTTCTATCTGCTCGATCACCTCGGTCTTCTGAACAATCGTTTCGTGCTACTCGTCATCCTGGCCTCACGCATCGCACCGCAAACGGTGTGGTTCATGCAGAACTTCATCGATGCCGTACCAGTGGAGATCGACGAGGCCGCGCATATGGACGGCGCTAGCCGCTGGCAGATCCTCACCAAGCTCGTGCTGCCACTCATCCGTCCGGGAATCGCGGCCGTCGCGGTCATCGGCGCCATTACGACGTGGAATGATTACATCACCGTCGCCGTATTCGCGCCGGACACCGCGAAACGGACACTGCAGGTCGCTCTCGTGAACCAGGTGTTCGACGCCGTCGGTATCTCATGGTCCTTCACCATGGCGTTCGCGCTGATTGCCTCGCTGCCGGTAATTCTGATGTTCCTGCTCGTTCAGAGGTGGTTCATTGCCGGACTCACCGCGGGCGCGGTGAAGGGATAGGGAGCCATGCAACACAAGGAGCAAGGCAACATGCACAACGAAGGCACGCCGCGTTACGACGGCCCGCGTGAGCTCGCGCAATCCCTGACCGCGCTCGCGCACATGGACGCGACCCAGGCGACCTGGAACCGCGAGGGACTGCGCGAGGACTCCGAGTACCGCGACCTCGGGCTCGCCGCGGTGACCAGCGGTCGCATCGGCGTCAAGCACATTCGGGCTCTGAAGCCGTTGACCGAGCCCACGGGCTGGCACTGGCACGACATGACCGCACACTTCCTGTACGTGCTGCGCGGATCGATCACGTTCCGCTTCGCCGGCGCCGCGGGCGAGATAACGCTGCATGCGGGTGACGGCCTGTCGCAGCCTGCTGGCGTCCCGCACAACGTGATCTCACGCTCGGATGACCTCGAAGTGATCGAGATCAACGAGCCGGCGGTCTATGGAACATGGGATCTGGCCGAACCGCCGGCGCCCTGGAAGTGACGATATCGGTGGAAGTGAACGGTGGCCAGTACATGCCGTAACGATTGCAGAATGCAGACTCACACGGTACGTGTGCTCACGTGATTCGACTGCGCAGAAGGAGCAACGGATGGCATCAGTTTCGTTCGAGAAGGTGGAGAAGGCCTACGGCACGACGAAGGTGATCCATGGCGTCGGCTTTGACATTCACGACGGTGAGTTCATGGTCTTGGTGGGGCCGTCAGGCTGCGGCAAGTCGACGCTTCTGCGCATGCTGGCCGGGCTCGAAGAGATCGACGGCGGAGCCATCGCGATCGACGGCAAGGTGGTGAACGATACGGAGTCGAAAGATCGAGACATCGCAATGGTGTTTCAAAGCTACGCGTTATATCCACACATGACCGTTCGCGCCAATATGGCGTTCAGTTTGAAACTCCGCAACGCCGACGCGGCCGTCATCGCGGAGCGGGTGGCGAAAGCTTCGAAGATTTTGAACCTCGATGCGTACCTCGAGCGTTTCCCGCGAGAGCTATCGGGGGGTCAGCGGCAACGTGTCGCCATGGGACGCGCCATCGTGCGCGATCCCAAGGTGTTCCTGTTTGACGAGCCGTTGTCGAACCTTGACGCCAAGCTGCGGGTTGCGATGCGCGCCGAGATCAAGGCATTGCACCAGCGGTTGAAAACGACGACCGTATACGTGACGCATGATCAGGTAGAGGCCATGACCATGGCCGATCGCATCGTCGTTATGCACGATGGTGTGGTCGAACAGATCGGCGCACCACTCGAGCTCTACGATCATCCGCGAAACCTGTTCGTCGCGCAGTTCATCGGGTCTCCCGCCATGAACGTCATCCATGGCAAGCTGCGCCGGGCCGGCGTCGATACAGTTGTGGAGACGCAAGACGGGATTCGTTGGCCGGTACTGCGCGAGCCTGCCGTCGGCGAAGGACTTGACGTCAGCTACGGCGTTCGACCGGAGCATCTCGCGGTCGTGCAACGTGGCAGCGCTGACAGCGTTCCCGGCGAAGTCGTCGTAGTCGAGCCAACGGGGGCCGAGACGGAACTACTGGTCCGCATGGGAACCTCGCAGATCAGCGTCATCAGTCACGGCCGAGCGAGCATCGGCGCAGGCGATCAGATTGCGCTGCGCGTTGCGCCGGGTTCAGTGCACCTCTTCGATCGGAACTCTGGTGCGAGGATTCCCGACGTGGAGGGAATGTGATTGAACACGGAGAGTCCGCGCCGGGTCGTGCCGTCTTGGCCGTGCGCGGCGACACCGTCCTGACGGCCGGCTGCAGCCGCGTCGAACAACGGAGCCAAAAGGAATGAAAGCAGTGTCGCTTGAACAGAATTTGAGGACGGAGGCCGCGGCGCGCCAACTGGTCGCTGCGCGGTTGGCGCACCGACCCGGCGCGCGTCTGGCCGAGTCCTGTCGGCCGCGCGACATTGAAACGGCGCTCGCGATTCGCCGTCGCGTTGGCGAATTGCTCCACTTCGACGTCGGCGGCTGGAAATGCTCGCTGCCGATGCCTGACAAGGCGGCGTTCATGGCGCCTATCTATGCGCCAACGATCACGTCGGCTTCGCCCTGTTCCGTGCTCGCAGAAGGTGCGAAGGCGCGAGTCGAGCCCGAAATTGCGTTCGTGCTCGGACGTGATCTCAAACCTCGCGCTCAACCCTACAGCGACGCCGACGTGCGCTCCGCGATTCGTGAGACGAGACTGGTGCTGGAGCTCATGGGCTGTCGCTACGCGGATCCCGCGAGCGCCAGCTTTCTCGAAATGCTTGCCGACGGACTCAACAATCAGGGACTGTTCGTCGGGCCGGAAGTGAGCGACGGTTTGATTCGGCCGCTGGAAACGATCCGGGTCACTGTTGCCAGCGGGGCGGAAACGATACTGACTCACGAGGGCCGTCACGGCGATGGTCATCCGCTGCGTCCGCTAGTGTGGCTCGCGAATTTTCTCGCGTCTCGCGGCGAGGGTCTCGAGGCGGGTCAGATCGTTACGCTGGGCTCGTACGCCGGCGTGCTCGAGCTGCCACTCGCGACGCCGCTCGACATTCGATTCGGCGACCTTGGCACGCTGTCGGTTCAGTTCATTGGAATGGAATAGAACCGCGGCCCTAATGTCGGCCGTGTATCCAACGCTTTGAGAAGGAAACTGTTTGATGGCGACTGCTCTCAGCGGCATCCGTGTTGCCGCATTTACCCATTTTGCGGCCGGTCCTATCGCGGCCCAGTATCTCGGCTCTTTCGGTGCCGACGTCATAAAAGTCGAGTCGCCGCAGCAGGACGTCAATCGCTATGCGCTGCGCGATCCCAATGGCGGCCTTCAAGGCATTAGCCCGTACTACGTCGTAACCAATCGCAATCAGCGCGGTATCGTCATCGATCTGAAGAAGTCGTCCGGTATGTCGATCGCGAGGCAGCTCATTGCTTCCTCCGATGTCGTGATCGAGAACTATCGCCCCGGCGTGATGCAGCGGCTCGGTCTGGATTATGACGATGCCCGCAAGCTGAATCCCAAAATCATCTATGCGTCGATTTCCGCGTATGACCCCGAGGGTCCCGCGCGGGACCGTCCCGGCCAGGATCTTCTTTTACAGGCGCTGAGCGGCATTGCGAGCTTGACGGGGCGCGGCGACGGCCCGCCGATACCGGTAGGAGCCTATATTATCGACGGCTTCACGGCGATGCAGGTCGTTGCCGGTGTGTTTGCCGCTCTCCGCCATCGCGATCAGACAGGAGAGGGGCAATGGCTGCGCGCGGATATGATGTCGTCGTCGCTCTACCTGATGGCTCAGGAAGCGTCGTACGTCTTGAACATCGACGCCAAGCCGGAACGAAGTCGTGCCGGTATCGCGCACGTCAACCAGTCCGCACCATACGGTGTGTATCCGGTGAAAGATGGCGCGATCGTCATCTCGACATTCGGCGGTGTGCCAATGATGCGCAAGCTTGCCGCGGCCCTCGGCCTGGAGGATCAGATCGAGGATGATCTGACCGAGCAGGGCGTTCGTTTCAGGCGCGACAAGATCGCTGCCTTGTTGGCACAAAGGCTCGCCACGATGACCAAGGACGAAGCGATCAAGCTCATCGAACCGACGGGCTCATGGGTCGTTGCGGTGCGGTCGCTGGCCGAGGCGCTGGATGATCCGGCGGTCGCGGCGACCGGAATCATACAGAGCGTCGATACGCCCTATGGCGGTCACTACAAGATAGTTGCCGAACCGCTCAAAATGTCGGCGACACCGTTGGTTTCGGGACGTCCTGCGCCAGCTCATGGCGAACACACGCGCGACGTTCTCCACGACCTGGGCCTTTCAGACGGCGACATCGACGAGCTGATGGAGCAAGGCGTCGTGATGGAATGTCGCGTGCCCGCCGAACAATAGGCGAACATGTTCAAAAAGAGTATGAGCCAGCGCACCGACCGGTCGATTCGTAGGCGGCAACGCATGTCGAGCGTCTCTGCGCTAGCCTTCCGTCTTCCGAAGAATCGCATTGCGGACGTTGCCAAGCTCGCGAAGAAGGCCGCCTCGGATTTGGCTATGGTCTGGCCACTTCGCGCCCTCGTTCAATCCACCTCGGACGAAGCTCGAGTAGTTTCGTAAACGATGCCAATCGCGATCGATTTAACGGGCCGCGTCGCCATTGTGACTGGCGGACACGGCGGGTTAGGACGGGTCATCGTCAGCCATCTCGCGAGCGCAGGTGCGAAGGTTGTCGTATTCGATCGGGCTACCGACGTGCCGACGACTGTCTCTGCCGAATGCTACGAAGTCGACATAACCGACGAGAACTCGGTCGCTGCCGCTGTCGATCGGGTGTTCGCAAAAGAAAAACGCATCGATATTCTCGTAAACAATGCCGGGGTTCAGGGTCCGATCTTGCCAGTTTCGGAGGTCAGCCTTGCCCAATGGAAAGAAACACTCGCCGTCAACCTGACCGGGACGTTCATCTGTTCGCAAGCAGTTGTGCCGCACATGTTAAAGGCAAGTTGGGGGCGCATCGTCAACATTTCTTCCGTTCAGGGTAAAGAAGGCACGGTATTTTCAGGACCCTACGCCGTATCAAAAGCTGGCCAGATCACGCTTGCCAAGGTGATGGGCAAAGAGCTTGCGACGTCGGGCATCACGGTCAACTGCATCACGCCGACAGTCGTCGACGCCGGCATGATTCATGGAATCGACGAGGATCGTAAGGCGGACCTGCTTCAACGCATCCCGATGAGACGTTTCTGCCGCCCAGATGAAGTTGCCGACATGGTGACGTTCGTTGCGAGCGACGCCTGCGCCTTCACGACTGGCGCGGTCTTCGACTTGTCCGGCGGCCGAGCGACGTGGTGATAAGGTCCGTTACATAGGGGCTAGAGCATGAGCGAGTTCTACGTATCAGTTGGCGACAGTGTGAGTTTTACGAAGACCATATCAGAGTTCGACGTATACCAGTTTGCTGGCATAACGGGCGACTTCTCACCGATACACGTCGACGCCGAGTATGCGCGCGCCACACCCATGAAGCAGCGGGTCGCGCATGGCGTCCTCTTGATTGGCTTGATGTCTACGACGGGCACCATGCTCATCCAGAAGTACGCGCGCGTTATTGCCGGGCATGAGTCATATTCGGTCGGATACGACCGGGTCCGCTTCATTCGACCGGTGTTCTTTGGGGACACTATCCGGGTTGTAGATACGGTGGCGGAAATTGATTTTGCCAAGAATCGATGTGGTACAAAGGTTGAGCTGTTCAATCAGCACGGCGAGATTGTTTGCGCCGCTACTCATCTCATACAATGGATAACGCCTCAAAGCAAACCAAAGGCGCCCGCTGCAGCATGAGTGTATTGCGCTGCTGCGCTAACCCCGGCAGGCACGCGAAGGGGTGCTGTCAGCCGCATTCGAAGCCGCTATCCGAGAGATTGAATGAAGCGCCGCGCGAGCCTCGAGCTGATTCCAACGCTTCATCGACACCGGCGTTTTGAGCGTTTTCCGAAAAGCGTCCACCACATTTCTTGAGTTCCTGAACGTGAGCGAGGACAAAATCGCCAGAGCACCCGAACGCCGTCTTCGTCTGGGATTCGTCGGGGGCGCGGCACCATCGTTCATTGGGCGAGTTCACCGCATTGCAGCTCGGTATGACGATCAGTTTGAAATTGTGGCGGGAGCATTTTCGTCAGACGCGAAGTCGAACCGCAATGCAGCCCTCGGGCTTCGCATCGCCGAAGACCGCGTCTACGCAAATGCGGAGGCCATGGTCAAGGGGGAGCTTGGGCGAGACGACCGCATTGATCTCGTTTCAATCCTGACGCCCAACGGAACGCATTTCGTGATTGCGAAGCGCTTCACCGAGGCCGGCTTTCACGTTCTGTGCGAGAAGCCGGTTACGACGACGGTTGACGATGCTCTGGAGCTGATAAGGATTCAACGGCGCATCGGGAATGTATTTGCCGTAGCGCACGCGTACACAGGCTATACGATGGTCCGCCATGCCCGACGCTTGATCGGTGAAGGATTGCTGGGCGCGCTTCGCATTGTGCAGATCGAGTACGCCCAGGGCTGGCTCTCCACGGCAGTTGAAGCTACGGGCGACAAGGTCGCCCGCAATCGCACGGATCCCGTCAAAAATGGCGCAGCGGGATGTCTGGCTGCGATCGGCACGCACGCGTTCAATCTTGCTGCCTATGTGACCGGCCTCGAGGCCACGCGCATCTCGGCAAACCTCCGGAAAGCCGTTCGAGGAAGGGAAGTACCAGACAATGCACATGTTCTGCTGGAGTACGAACGAGGTGTTTCCGGAGCTATGTGGGTCAGTCAGGTCGCCACTGGGTTTGGCAATTCCTTGGGTCTCCGCATTGTCGGAGAACGCGCGAGCCTGTCATGGAGCCATGATGAGCCGAATCGGCTCGAAATCCATCAAAGCGACGGCTCTTCAACGGTGCTTACTCGAGGAGGTGCTTACGTTGATGGTCCTTTGAGTGCGCCAATCGGTCATCCGGAGGGGTTCACCGATGCGTTTGCTAACCTCTATTCTGGCGTGGCAGATCTGGTATATGCGTCCAACGCGGGCATTGCGTCACCGATACATCAGTTCCCTGTGCCAACTCTTCTGGATGGCGCCAAGGCCGTCCGGTTCGCTGCTGCCGCGCTCGAGTCTTTCGCGAACGGGGGAGCTTGGACGGATAGCCGCCTCGTTGCCCAAACTAGCTGAGCAACGTTCTTGCCTGCTCCGGATCGGCTGACGTATCGACGCCGAGAGCGTTTGTCTTGATGACTTGCACGCCGATCGCAAGTCGATCGCGATCGCGCGCAGCTGCTCCAGACGCTCAATAGGCGACGTGGCGCTGTGGTCGAACAGATCGAACGGCGGCTCCGGGTCGAGTGCTGCGGTTCTAATGTCCGTTGTCGGGATGAAGTCTCTCGTGCGAAAGGTCCGAATCAGCGTTGGGGACTTTTTGGGGAGTCGCTCTGAAAAGCAGTGAAAAACAGTAGAAGACCGGACGGGCAGTCCAAAGTAATTTAATAAAAACAACCGACCCCCTGGTTCGTAGTTGGCGAAGTAAAACCAAGTGCTCTTAATTGCTGTGGAACACCGTACGCGTACCGCTCCGGTCGAGCAGCCGATTCGCCTGCTTCAGCAGGTGTCCAACATCAGCACTCGCATAATGGCCAGCCATCGAATGATTGGCGTGGCCAAGAAGTGCTTCGCGATCTTCGGCGGAAACGCGCCGCTCGCAAACGGCACGCGAACGAGTGTCGCAGGTCATGGACGCGAACCAACGGCAATCCCGCGTCACGTCGGGCGCACTGCCAACCTTTGTTGTTCATTCTGCCAATACGCCGGCCGCGAAACGAGAAGACTCAGATCGGATGAAGCGATCGCTGTGCTTCTACAATCGACCAGGCGATGTCGTTCAGGATAACGACATGCGGTCGTTTACTTTTGAACGCTTCCTGAGGAATCACGAATACGGACCGTCCCAACTCCGGTATGGCAACCTCCCATGTCCACTGCAAGCCGCACACGTTGCTGTCGCGCAACCCCGTATTAACGGCAAAGAGAGCCATTCGGGCGAGGCGGGGAGGCAGCTTGCGAAACAGCGCGTCTTGCTCCTTCCAGGTGATCGGATAGGGTGAGCGTGGACTCTCAGGCAACATCGTGATTAGCGGCGGCATCCCATCGAGCCACGGACGACCGTCAGCATCACGGTAGGAGCGGGCCGCGCGATTCAAGATCGTGCGCGCCACTTCCAGACTGCGATTGATCGTGGTTGCACTCTCCCCATCGGCAAGCCGCGCCTTCACGAAGGGCTCCATCGTCTGATCGTGAACGTGCTGCGGTTCAAGATCGCCGATGTACGACTGCAGCAGCGTGACGTGCCACTTGATGACATCGATGCTACGCTTGCCGAGCGACTGCGCGACATAGCGCGCGGCGCAAACGGTGAAGGTCGGGCGTGCATGCGCACTTCGCGCGAGATCGCATTGCACTCGAGCGATTTCGGTCTGCAATCGCTCCTCCGCTTGCTCCTGTGTTATGGCGCCGACGCGCAGGCCGATGCGTACTCCGAGATACCGCTTGTCGATGAATCGTCGGCCATTTGCGAGGACCGTGATCCCTGGTGTGCGTGTCGTGGCCATGAGCTCCTCCTGTGGGACGGAGAAGCATTTTCGAGAGGGGCTGCAAGCCGAGGCAAGTCGTTGGCTGGCGGGTCACTAAGTAGCCTTTGGTGCTGCTGTCGTAGACGTCGTCGGTTATCTTGCGTATCGGGGCGTATTTAGCGATCCCGCATCCGCGAACAGTCGACACGACCTTCTCGCGCTTGACGCTGCTACGACCCGTAACGAAGGCGATCTTCCCGTCAAGCTGGGCGTGCAATTCTCCTCAAGAAGTCGGTCGGCGCAGCGCGATCAGGTTGCCAACAAAGACCTGCACCAGCTCCCCGTTCTGATTCAACGTCGTCGTCCTTACCTTGATCACGCCCTGATCCGGCCGAGATTTTCGAAGCGCGTACTTCGAGGACCTCGGTTTCCACATGCAGCTCATCTCCTGGTCGCACCGGCCGCGGCCAGCGCATTTCGTCGAATCCGACGCCAATGATGCCGCCCGCCGGCTTGAGCTCGCTTGCCACGAGAAGGCGCATCGTCATCGCCGCGGCATGCCAGCCGCTCGCGGCCAGTCCCTTGAAGAACGAGTCGCGGGCGCGGTCCTCGTCTAGGTGAAACGGCTCCGGGTCGAACTCCGTGGCGAAGGACTTGATGCGCGCAGCCTCGACCGAAAGCCGGCCCGAGGCGAACTTCTGTCCCGGTTCGAACTCCTCGAGATATCGCACCTTTAGAGCCTCGCTCGAGTCTGCTGGCGTTGTCGGGTGGACCCTGAGGCGGGCTTGTCGAGCTCGCACGAAACGACCTCGCCCAGAAGGCCGCGCAGATCGGCCGCGCGTC
>WNFV01001069.1_pt1 | contig 37581 bp, 31 predicted proteins | sample 5400101 | NCBI WGS metagenome assembly WNFV01 (sample SAMN13153361, study PRJNA577476) | soil metagenome | isolation source: 115 cm soil or saprolite under grassland replicate 1 | place: USA:California | collected 2016-06-15 | reverse complement strand
CCAGCCACCCTGGGCGAGCTGCTGGCCGCGCCGCAGACCGGCGAGGACCCCGACGACCTGCTGCTGCTCCCTGAGCTGGTCGCCCGGCTGCCGGACCTGGAACGCCAGGTGATCGTGCTGCGCTTTGTCCAGGAACTGACCCAGGACCAGATCGCCGACCGCATCGGCTACTCCCAGATGCACGTCTCCCGGCTGCTCCGCCGCGCCATCGACCGCATGCGCACCGAACTCCTCGTCGCCTAACCCCACCCCACCCGCGCACCGCGGCGGCCCCCACCACCCGCCGGGCCGCCACCCACCACCCGGGCTAGTGCTGCGCCTCGGCCCAGGACCGGCCCGTGGCCATCGACACCTCCAACGGCACCGCCAACCGGTACACCCCCCGCATCTCACGACGCACCAGCTCACCGAGGGTCTCGACCTCACCGGGCGCGACCTCGAAGACCAGCTCGTCGTGGACCTGCAGGACCATGCGGGAGGCGAGCCCTTCGGCGTCGACCGCCCGGTCGACGGCCACCATCGCCATCTTGATGATGTCGGCCGCCGACCCCTGGATGGGCGCGTTCAGCGCCATCCGCTCGGCCATCTGGCGGCGCTGGTAGGAGTCGGAGGCGAGGTCGGGCAGGTAGCGGCGGCGGCCGAGGATGGTCTGGGTGTAGCCGTCCCTGCGCGCCTGCACCACCACCCCGTCGAGGTACTCCTTGACCTTGGCGAAGCGCTCGAAGTACGCGTCCATCATGACCCGCGCCTCCTCGGGCGCGATGCCGAGGCGCTGCGCCAGGCCGAAGGCGTTCATGCCGTACGCCAGCCCGTAGGTGACCATCTTGACGCGGGCGCGCAGCTCCCGGTCGACCTGGTCGGGCGGCAGGCCCCAGACCATCCCGGCCACGGTGGCGTGCACGTCCTCGCCGCTCAGGAACGCCGCCACCAGCTTCTCGTCGCCGGCCAGGTGGGTGAGCACGCGGAACTCGATCTGGGCGTAGTCGGCCACCAGCAGCGTCTCGGCGTCCGGGCCGGCGACGAACGCGCGGCGGATCTCCCGCCCCGTCTCGGTCCGGATGGGGATGTTCTGCACGTTCGGGTTCTGGCTGGAGAGCCGCCCGGTGGACGCGATCAGCTGGTTGAACTGGGCGTGGATGCGGCCGGTGGCCGGGTTGACCAGCTTTGGCAGGGCGTCGATGTAGGTGTTCTTGAGCTTGGCCACCTCGCGGTAGCCGAGCAGCTCCTCGATGATCGGATGGCTGCCGAGGAGCTGGCCGAGGGCGTTGGCGTCGGTGGTGTAGCCGGTCTTGATCTTCTTGGTCTTGGGGAGCTTCAGCTTGTCGAACAGGATCAGCTGGAGCTGGGGGTTCGAGCCGATGTTGAACTTCTCCCCCGCCAGCTCGTAGACGCGCGACTCGTGGTCGAACAGGCGCGCATCGAGCCGGTCGCCGATCTCCTCGAGCACCGACAGGTCGACCGCGATGCCGGTGCGCTCCAGCTTGGCCAGGATCGGCACCAGCGGCAGCTCGACGTCGCGGTCGAGGCGCTCGACGCCCATCTTGGCCATCTCGTCGGTCAGGGCCTTGGCGAGCTCCCCCACCGCCTGGGCGCGCAGGCACCAGTCCTCCCACTGCTCCTCGGCCTCGCCGGTGTCGAAGGCGAGCTGCGTGCCCTCGCCCGCCGGGGTGACGGTCGCGGCGGCCCCCTCCGGGCGCAGCTCCTTGCGCAGGTAGCGCAGGGCCAGGTCGGCCAGGTCGTAGGTCGGCTGGCCGGGCAGGGCCAGGTAGGCGGCGAGCGCGGTGTCGACGGCGAGCCCGTCGAGCTCCCAGCCCCGCTCCCAGGCGGCCAGGTAGAGCTGCTTGGCGTCGTGGACCAGCTTGGGCCGGGCCGGGTCGCCGAGCAGCGCGCCGAGGGCGTCGAGGTCCTCCCCGGTGGCCCCCTCCAGGTCGAACCAGGCCGCGCCCGTCCCCTCGGCCCACAGCGCCAGCCCCAGCAGCTCGGCACGGCCCGGCGCGGTCCCCAGGCGGCAGGCGAGGGCGAGCTGGGCCTCCCGCGGCACCTCGGCGAGCCAGCCGGCCAGCTCGCCGGGACCGAGCCGCCTGCCCTCGACCTCGAAGCCCGCGTCGGCGGCGGCCGGCTTGGCGGTGATCTCGAACAGCCGCGTGCGCAGGCCCTGGAACTCGAGGGTGTCGAACAGCCGGTGGATCTCCGAGCGGTCCCACGGGCCCATGCGCAGCTCCGAGGCGTCGACCGGGAGCGGGATGTCGCGGTGCAGGGTGACCAGCTGCTTGTTGCGCAGCACGTCCTCGGCGTGCGCGACGAGGTTCTCGTGCAGCTTGCCGCGCTGCTCGTCGACGTGGGCGACCACCTCCTCCGCGCTGCCGTACGCGTTCACCAGCTTGGCCGCGGTCTTGTCGCCGACGCCGGGCACGCCGGGCACGTTGTCGGAGGTGTCGCCGCGCAGCGCCGCCAGGTCGACGTAGCGCTCGGGCGGGACGCCGTAGCGCTGCTCCACCCCGGCGGCGTCGTAGGTCCTGGTGTCGGTGACGCCGCGGCTGGTCATCATCACCTGCACCCCGGCCTGGTCGTCGATGAGCTGCAGGAGGTCCCGGTCGCCGGTGACCACCACCACCGGCGTGCCCTCCGCCTTGGCCTGCTCGACCAGGGTGGCGATCACGTCGTCGGCCTCGTTGCCTGGCACCTCCACCACCGGGATGCGCAGCGCGGCCAGCACCTCGCGGATGAGCGGCATCTGCGAGCGGAACTCGTCCGGGGTGGTGTGCCGGTTCGCCTTGTAGTCCTTGTAGAGGTCCGAGCGGAAGGCCGGCATCCCGGCGTCGAAGCAGACCGCGATGCGGTCGGGGACGAAGTCGCCGAACAGCTTGACCAGCATCAGCGTGAAGCCGTAGACGGCGTTGGTGACCTGGCCGGTGGTGGTCGCCAGGTCGCTCGGGAGCGCGAAGAAGGCGCGGTAGGCCAGGCTGTGCCCGTCCAGCAGGACGAGCGGGCGGGGAGCCTCCGAGGCGGCGGCTGAGGTGCTCACGAGCGCGAGTCTAGCAGCGTCCCGTGGCAGCTCGGAGCCGTCACGGGACGCGGCGGCCGATGCGGCGGCGCAGGTTGAGCAGGGTGCCCTGGCCGGCGCGGCTGAGGCGAACCTCGTCCACCAGCTGAAGGATCATCCACAGCCCGCGGCCGCCGAGCGCCATCGGGGGCGGCGGGTCGGACGGGAGCTGCGGCGGCCGCGGCGTCGGCCCCTGGTCCTTCACGGACATCTCGACCCAGCCGTTCTCGACCACGATCGCCACGCGGATGCGGCCGCCGCCCTCGGAGCCGTGGCGGATGGCGTTGCCGACCGCCTCGCCGAGGGCGAGCAGGACGTCGCTCGCGACCTCGTCGGGCACGCCGCTGAGGACCCGCTCCGCCGCGTGACGAACCGCGGGGAGCTGCGCCGCCGAGGGGGGGATCTCCAGCTCCACGGGCACCTGTACGGAACGGCGGGACGGATGGCCACGCACCATTACCCAGATCCAGACCAAGCTGAAACGCGACCCCAGCGAGGTGGGGCCACCGGGCGTTTCTGTAGAGGCCTGACCGGGTGGTGACCGTTACCCAACCGAAGGGCAGATTTCTGCTGACTGCATCGTTGCAGGTGACACCGTCCATACCCGAACCTTGTGCTGGTCGCGCCGCTGCCCGTTCGGGTTGACCCTCTGGCGGTGCCGCTGCTAGCTTGCCAACGATCGGGGTCCCCCCAGAAGTCGAGGCACCTGGGGACCCCGAGTTCCGTCCGGCGCAGGGGTCGGGACCGAGTAGAGAACGTTCGCACTCGGGGAAGGTGCGAACGGCGCCAAAGGCTACCCGGCTCCTCGCCGGACCCCCTCTTGCCGGGCACCCGGGTTAGAGGATCCGCGACAGGAACGTGCGCGTGCGCTGGTGCTTCGGGTTGGCGAACACCTCGGTCGGCGGCCCCTGCTCGACGACCACGCCCTCGTCCATGAACACGACCTTGTCGCCGACCTCGCGGGCGAAGCCCATCTCGTGGGTGACCACGATCATGGTCATGCCGTCCAAGGCCAGCTTCTTCATGGCGTCCAGCACGTCGCCGACCAGTTCCGGGTCGAGCGCGCTGGTGGGCTCGTCGAACAGCATCAGCTTGGGGTCCATCGCCAGCGCGCGGGCGATCGCCACGCGCTGCTGCTGGCCGCCCGAGAGCTGCATCGGGTAGACGTCGGCCTTGTCGGCCAGGCCGACCTGGTCGAGCAGCTCGTGGCCGCGGCGGCGGGACTCGTCCTTGCGCATCCCCTTGACCTGGCAGGGCGCTTCGCAGACGTTCTCCAGCGCGGTCATGTGCGGGAACAGGTTGAAGCGCTGGAAGACCATGCCGATCTCGGCACGCTTGCGGGCCACCTCACGGTCGCGCAGCTCGTGAAGCTTGCCGCCCTCCTCGCGGTAGCCGACCAGCTCGCCGTCGACCCAGAGCCGGCCGCCGTTGATCTGCTCCAGGTGGTTGATGCAGCGCAGGAAGGTCGACTTGCCGGAGCCGGACGGGCCGAGCAGGACGACCACCTGGTTCGGCCGTACCTCCAGGTCGATGCCCTTGAGCACCTGGAGGTGGCCGAAGCTCTTGTGGACCGCCTCGGCCTTGACCATCGGCCGTTCCGTTTCTTGACCGAGGCCAGGGGGGTCGACGAGATCAGGCGCCATGGGAACCTCCACCGATCACCGGCGCGGCCGCGCGCGCCTGCCGTCCACCGACGGCGAAGCCCCGGCCGAAGCGCCGCTCCAGGAAGTACTGCCCGACCATCAGCACGCTGGTCATCCCCAGGTACCAGATGCAGGCCGCGACCAGCATCGGGAAGACCTGGAAGGTGCGGGCACCGATGGCCTGGAGCTGGAAGAACAGCTCGTTGGTGACCGGCACGAAGGCGAGCAGCGCGGTGTCCTTGAGCATCGCGATCGTCTCGTTGCCGGTCGGCGGGACGATCACCCGCATCGCCTGTGGCAGGACGATCCGGCGCAGGGTCTTGGTCCGCGACATGCCCAGCGCGTGGGCGGCCTCCTGCTGGCCCGGGTCGACCGCCTTGATGCCGGCCCGGACGATCTCGGCCATGTAGGCCGCCTCCGACAGCGCCAGGCCGAGCAGCCCGGCCACGAAGCCGGTGATGAGGGTCCGCGCGTCCGCGCCGAAGAACCGCAAGTCGAGGTCGATCCCGATCAGGTTCCCGATCTGGTGGTCGAACGGCACCCCGAACTCGTAGCGCGCGAACAGGATGCCGAGGTTGCCGAACAGGATCAGCAGCACGATCCGGGGCACGGCGCGGAAGAACCAGGTGTAGACCCAGGCGGCGCTGGAGAGCACCGGGTTCGGGGACAGGCGCAGCACCGCGATCGCGGTCCCGAGCGCCACGCCGATGAGCATCGACAGGACGGTGGCGAGCAACACCGTCCGCACGCCCTCGATGACCGGCGGGCGGAACATGTTGTCGAACATGAAGCGCCACTGGAACGCCTTGTTGGTCACCAGCATGTGGACGAACATCGCCGTAAGCAGGGCGACCACGGCGATGGCGACCCAGCGGCCCGGGTGGCGGACGGGCACCGCCTTGACCGTCTCCGGCTGTGCCCGCTCCGCCGTCTGCGTCTCGGTCATGACGCCGCGCCTCGCACTACCGCAACGTCAGGGGTTGACCGCCGAACTGTCGATGCCACCCGCGTCGACCCCCCACTTCTGCAGAATCGTCTTGTAGCTTCCGTCGGAGATGAGCGCGCTGACCGCACCGGAGAGCGCCTCAGCGAAGTCGGTCTGGTCCTTCTTGACGACATAACCGTACGGCGCCGCCTCGTAGATGTCACCGAGCGCTTCGAGCTGGTCCTTGCTCTGCTTCACCGCGTAGGCGACCACCGGGGAGTCGGCCAGCATGGCGTCGTCCTTGCCGGTGACCACTGCCGCGGTCGCCTGACCCTGGTCCTGGTAGCGGTCGACGGTGAAGGCCGGCTTGCCGCCGCTGGTGCACTCCTTCAGGCGCTTGGGCAGGTCGTCGGTGTCCTGGACGGTGCTGGTCTGCACGGCGACCTTCTTGCCGCAGGCGGCGTCGGGCTGGATCCCGCTCGGATTGCCCTTCTTGGCCGCCCACTGGGTGCCGGCGTTGAAGTAGCTGACCATGTTGACCTGCTTCTTACGCTCGTCGTTGATGGTGAACGACGAGACGCCGATCTCGTACTTCCCCGACTGCACGCCTGGGATGATCGCGTCGAACTTCGCCGACTGGAACTCGGCCTTCAGGCCCAGCTTGGCCGCGACGGCGTTGAACAGGTCGACGTCGAAGCCGACCACGGTCTTGCCGTCGGTGTCGAGGAACTCGCTCGGCGCGTAGGTCGCGTCGGTCCCGACGAGGATCTTGCCGTCAGACTTGATCGCGTCAGGCACCTTCGCGGCGAGCGCCTGGTCGACCGCGGTGGCGGCGGTCGTCCCCGTCGCCCCGCCCCCGCTGGGTTCGTTGCTCCCGCACGCCGCCAGGACGAAGGCCAGGCCCACGCCTCCGGCCAGCAGCCGCCACCTCCGTGCGCTTCCCACCATGGTCTTGCTCCAATCGTCCTGGGTCGCCGGCCCACTCCGGCGACCGCCCAGCGGTCGCGCCGTCACTCCTCGCCGAGGTACGCCTTGCGCACCTGCTCGTCAGCGAGCAGGGCCTCGGCGTCGTTCTCGAGGACGATCCGGCCGGTCTCGATCACATAGCCACGGTTGGCCAGGCTCAGGGCCTGGGCCGCGTTCTGCTCCACCAGCAGGATCGTGGTACCCAGCTGGTTGATCTCCCGGATGGTGTCGAAGATGCGCTGGACCACGATCGGAGCCAGCCCCATCGACGGCTCGTCGAGCAGCAGCAGCTTCGGCTTGGCCATCAGGGCACGGCCGATCGCCAGCATCTGCTGCTCGCCGCCGGACAGGGTGCCCGCCGCCTGGCGGGCCCGCTCCGACAGGATCGGGAACAGCTCGAACACCCGGTCCATGTCCGCCCCCTGCTCCGCGTCACGGCGGATGAAGGCGCCCATGTCGAGGTTCTCGCGCACGCTCATGCGCGGGAAGATGCGCCGGCCCTCCGGCGCGTGGGCCACCCCGTGGCGCACCACGTCGTGGGCCGGCAGCAGGTCGATCCGCTGGCCCTCGTAGAAGACCGCGCCCTCGCCCGGCCGCAACAGGCTGGAGATGGTCCGCAGGGTGGTCGTCTTGCCGGCGCCGTTGGCGCCGATGAGGCAGACGATCTCCCCCCGGTCGACGTGGAAGCTGACTCCCTTGACGGCCTCGATGTTGCCGTAGAAGACGTGGATGTCCTTGACGTCGAGCAGGACCTCGCCCATCTACGACGCCGCCTTCCCGAGGTAGGCCTCGATCACCTTCGGGTCCCGCTGGACCTCCTGCGGCCTGCCCTCGGCCAGCTTCTCGCCGTGGTCCAGGACGGTGACCCGGTCGGAGATCCTCATCAGGAACTTCATGTCGTGCTCGATCACCACGATCGCGAGGCCCTGGCCGCGGATGCGCTCGACCAGCGCGGCGGCCCGCGACGTCTCCTGCGGGTTCATGCCGGCGGTGGGCTCGTCCAGCAGCAGCAGCTTCGGCTGGGTGGCCAGCGCCCTGGCGATCTCCAGGCGGCGCATGTCGCCGTAGGACAGGTTGCGCGCGCTCTCCTCCTCCTTGCCGCGCAGGCCGGCGAACTCGAGCAGCTCCATGCCCTGGTCGCGGCTCTCCTGCTCCTCGCGCTTGAAGCGGCCGGTGCGCAGCACCGCGCCGAACACGCCCTCGCGGGTGCGGCAGTGCCGCCCGACCATGACGTTCTCGAGCGCGGTCATGTTGCCGAACAGGCGCAGGTTCTGGAACGTCCGCGCGATCCCGAGCCGGGTGATGCGGTCGGGCGGCAGCCCGTTGACGCGCCGGCCCTCGAACAGGATGTCGCCGGAGCTCGGCTCGAAGATGCCGGTGATGCAGTTGAAGAAGGTGGTCTTGCCGGCGCCGTTGGGGCCGATCAGCCCGTGGATCTCGCGCTGGCCGACGGTGAAGTCGACCTCGCGCACGGCCACCAGGCCGCCGAACCGCCGGGTGACGCCGCGCGCCTCCAGCACCAGGCCGTCGCCAGGGGCGTCCGGCGGCGCCGCGCTGGCCTGCTCTCGCGGTTCCTGGGACATCTCTAGACCCCTCTGACGTCGTAGAGCTGCTGGGACTCGACGGCCGCCTCCTCGCCCGCGGCGTGCAGCTCGCGGCGGCGGCGCGCCGACGGCAGCAGCCCCTCCGGCCGGAAGCGCATGATCAGCACCAGCGCGATCCCGAACAGCAGGAAGCGGATGTCGGACAGGTCGCGCAGCTTCTCGGGCAGGAACACCAGCAGGGCCGCGCCGAGGGCGACCCCTGGCGGGTTCCCCAGCCCGCCGAGCACCACCATCGCCAGGATCAGCACCGAGATCTGGAACACGTAGGAGTCCGGCGAGACCTGGGTGCCGAAGTGCGCGTCGACCGAGCCGGCCATGCCGGCGAAGAACGCGCCCGACCCAAAGGCGAACAGCTTGGTGATGGTGGTGTTGATGCCCATGGCCGCGGCGGCCACCTCGTCCTCGCGGATGGCCACCCAGGCACGCCCGAGCCTGGAGTCGTTGAGGCGGTAGATCACCCCGAGCACCAGCGCGATCAGGATCAGCGACAGGTAGTAGTACATGGCGTTGCCCGACAGCTCGAGACCCCCGATCGTGACGCCGTCGGACAGCGAGGTGCCGAACAGCGCCGGCGCGGGGATCGAGGCGATCCCGTTCGGCCCGCCGGTGATCGGGTCGAGGTTGTTCAGGGTGATGCGCACGATCTCGCCGAACCCGAGGGTCACGATGGCCAGGTAGTCGCCGCGCAGCCGCAGCGTCGGGGCGCCGAGCAGTACCCCGAAGATGCCCGCGACCATCGGCGACAGCACCAGCAGGACCACGATGAACGGCACGTGCGGGAGCTGGAAGCGGGCCAGCCCGGCGTTGCCGACCAGCGCCGCGGTGTAGGCGCCGATGCCCACGAAGGCCACGTAGCCGAGGTCGAGCAGGCCGGCGGAGCCGACCACGATGTTCAGCCCGAGGGCGGCGACCACGAAGATGCCGGCCTGGGCGGCGACGCGGACCCAGAAGGTGTCGTCGGACAGCACCTTCTGCAGCGGCGGGAACAGGACCAGGAGCACGACCATCGCGACGAGCGCCACCAGGCGCTCGCGCTCGAACGGGCCGGCGAGGCCCTTGAGGACACCGAGCCGGCCGAGCGCGAGCACGGCCGCCACCAGGGCGAGGAAGTAGCCGACGAACTCGCCCGGGTCGTCGACCCGCACGCCCCAGAAGAAGACGAGGAAGCCGAGCAGCTCGATGAGCAGCACCAGGGACACGTCGGTGGCGCGCGAGCGGCGCTCCCACGGCTGGTCGCGCGGTGCCGGAGCGTCGGCGTCCAGCAGGCTGCGGCCGGCCATCCAGACCACCACGCCACCCACGATGGCCACCCAGGGACCGGGGCCGACCTTGCTGACCGACAGGCCCTCGAACAGCTCGAGGACGAGCAGCCAGCCCAGCGGCACGGCGGCCACGCCGAGCCCGAGCCAGCCGAGCACGCGGCCGATGCGGTCGTTGCGCAGGGCGGGCCGGCGCAGTGCCAGCGCGCCGAGCGCGGTCGCGGCGACCGCCAGGAGCAGCACATAGAAGCGCACGCCGCCGACGCCGAAGTTGTACAGGTTGCCGGACAGGGGCAGGCCCCTCGCCTGGGAGATCAGCGTCGCCACGGTCCAGTACAGCACCGCGCCGACGATGCCGACCACGCCCCCGACCGGCGCCGCCAGCAGCGGCAGCCGCACCCGCGCCCATCTGCGCGCCACCGATTCCCGCAGGGTGGCGCCGCGGGTGGTCGCCGGCCGCGTGGTCGTGGTCGCCGTCATCAGCCACCCACCCGCTCTCCCAGCAGCCCGGTCGGGCGGAACACCAGCACGAGGATGAGCACGCCGAAGGCGAACACGTCCTGCCACTGCCCGCCGAGGTAGTTGGTCCCGTACGACTCGAGGATACCGAGCAGGAACGCGCCGAGGACCGCGCCGGTGATGTTGCCGATGCCGCCGAGGACCGCGGCGGTGAACGCCTTGAGCCCGGCGATGAACCCCATGAAGAAGTTGACCTGGCCGAGGTACATGCCGGTGAGCACGCCGCCGACCCCGGCGAGGGCGGAGCCGATCACGAAGGTCAGCAGGATGATGTTGTCGACGTCGATGCCCATCAGTCTGGCGGTGTCACGGTCCTCGGCGGTCGCCCGCATCGCCTTGCCGAGCCGCGTGCCGCGGATGAACGCGCCGAGCGCGCCCATCAGGACCAGCGCGACCACCACCATGAACACCCACAGCCACTTGATCAGCACACCAGCCAGGGTGAAGCTCGCGTCGGGGAACAATCGTGGGAAGGGTAAGAAGTCACGGCTGTAGAACACCGCCACCGCCTGTTGTAAGACGAAGCTGGCTCCGAGGGCGGTGATCAGCGGGGCCAGCCGCGGTGCGTTGCGTAACGGGCGGTAGGCGAAGCGCTCGAGGGCGATGCCGATCGTCGGCGTCAGCGCGGTCGAGACGAGCAGCACCGTCACCAGACCCATGATCGAGGTGACGCCCCAGCCGAAGTTCGTCGCCCCGAAGTTGAAGGTCCACAAGCCGATGAACGAGCCCAGCATGTAGACCTCGCCGTGGGCGAAGTTGATCAGCTGGATGATGCCGTACACCATCGTGTAGCCGAGCGCGATGAGGGCGTAGTAGGAGCCCTTGGTGATGCCGTTGATGAGCGGCTGGATCAGTTCTGCCACGCTTCGGTGCTCCCCTGTCGAGGATCACGACCCGGACGAGCCTGTCCCGGGACGGTCGGAATGGGACCGGGCGGGCCGCCCGAGGAGGGCGGCCCGCCCGCGCCCGACGGTCAGCTTCCGCCTTCGAAGGTGCCGGAGAAGACGTCGGCCCACTTCTCGCTTGTGACCTTGTAGACGGTGAGGACCTTGTTGGAGGTGTCGCCGTACTGGTCGAAGCTCGTCGTGCCGATCACACCGTTGTAGTTCTGGGTCTGGTTGAGCGCCTCGAGGATCTTGGTGCGGTTGTCCTTGACCGTGCCCTCACCGAGCGACTTCGACATCGCCTGGATCAGGATGTTCGCCGCGTCGTACGAGAACGCGCCGTAGGCGGAGAACGGCTCGCTGTAGCCGGCGGCCTTGTAGTCGCTGACGAACTGCTTGGCCGTGTCCAGCTTCTCGGTCGGCGCGCCGACCGAGGTGGCCAGGTCACCGTCGGCCTTCTTGCCGCCGCCGCCCTTGATGAAGTTGTCGTCGTAGATGCCGTCGCCGCCGAACAGCGGGCCCTTGAAGCCGCGGTCCTTGATCTGCGCCGACAGCGGCCCGGCCTCGGGGTACTCCCCGCCGTAGTAGACGAAGTCCGGCTTGGCGCTGGCGACCTTGCTGGCGACCGCGCCGAAGTCGCGGTCACCGGGGTTGATCGTCTCGCCCGAGAGCACCTTGCCGCCGTCCTTCTCGAACTGCTTGGTGAACTCGGCGACCAGACCCTGGCCGTAGGTCTTCTTGTCGTGGATGGTCACGACCGTCTTGAAGGCCGCCTGCTTGCTGGCGTAGTCGGCCGCGAAGGGCCCCTGGACCGCGTCGGTGGTGCACACCCGGAAGTAGGTGGGCCACACCCGCGCGGGGCTGTCCAGGAACTTCTGGCCCCTGGTCAGCGTAGGGTTGGTGTTGGCCGGCGAGATCTGCGCGACGCTCACCTTGGCCAGCACGGGCGCCACCTGCTGGGCCACCGAGGAGTTCAGCGTGCCGATCACGCCGGCCAGGGTGTCGTCGCTGGCCAGTTTGTTGGCCGCGTTCGCCCCCGTCGCCGGGGTGGCCGCGTCGTCCTGGGCGTCGAGCACCAAGGTGTAGCCCGGGACGGTGCCCTTCGTGTTGGCCTGCTTGACGGCCAGGTCGACGCTGTTCTTGATGCCAAGACCCAGAGCCGACAGCGGGCCGGTGAGCGGCGCGATCACGCCGATCTTGGCGGTCTTCTTGGCTTCGCCCCCGCCGCCGCCGCCTGACTCCCTGGAGCATCCGGTGGCCACCATCGCCAGGATCACGGCAACGGCGAGCCCCGGAAGTATCCGATGCTTCAAGGGTCTTGCCCCCTTCCATGTCGCGTGCCCCGTGACCTTGCGCCAACGGCAGTCGGGGCTACCCCACCGAGGCGCAGCGAATGTTGGCGACCCAAGCCACCGTCCGACGGACGTCCCACCGCGGCGTCGGGCCAGGTCGCGACGGCCGCACTGTACCGCAACGCAACCGTGGAAACTATGAGCTGGGCGCCCGTACCGACAGCCTCGACCATGTCGAACGCCGCCTCCCGTGTCTCGCTTTCCTACCGGTACCCTCCGGATAGGCGCCAGCGCCGAACCTACCAGCCACTCGCACCCAGGTCGAGACCGCGACAAGGCCTGGTCACTCACCGTGCGCAGCGTCCTGCGCCGCAACGGATGCGCTACCCTCCTCTTGGATGGATCCTGAATGGATTAATCAGACAAGCTGCCCGAGTGGCGCAACCGGCTGACGCGATGGCCTCAAAAGCCATTGCCCGAAAGGGCGTGCGGGTTCGAGTCCCGCCTCGGGCACCAGTGGAAGTCGCCGCCGGCCGGCGACGACGTGTTCCCCTTTCCCGCGCGGGTGAGCCCCGATGAGGGGCGCTCACGGGCGGCCGGGCTCGCGCGCGACCACGGGTCGGGCCGCTACGAACCGCCGGCGCCGCCTCCCTGCCGCTGTAGCCGCGACCGTCGCCGGCGAGTGCGAGGTGCTGCCTGGGCTGGAGCCGTTCGTGGTCGGCGAGCTCGAGCGGGTCCTCGGTGGGCGGGCGCGGGTGGATTCGGGGGCGGAGCGCGGCGCGGTGCGCTTCGCCTACTCCGGGTCGCTGGGGGCGCTGCTGCGGTTGCGGACGCCGGTGGCGGCCTATCTGGTGGCGCGGTTCCAGGGGCGGCGGCCGAGCGCGCTGCTCGGGGACGAGCGGCTGTTCGCGCAGGTGGAGACCGTGCGGGGGCTGCACCCGGCGGGGGCGTTCGGGTCGTTCCGGCTGTCGGTGCCCGGGCGGGAGTCGAGCGCGGTCAGGCGGCTGGTCGAGGAGCTGCGCCGGCGCACCGGGCTCGACTACGACCCCGAGGACGGCGAGCTGCTGCTGCGCATCCGGCGGGCGGCGGACGGCTGGGAGCTGCTCACCCGGCTGTCACCGCGGCCGCTGGCGACGCGGGCGTGGCGGGTCCATCACCTGCCGGGGGCGGTGAACGCCACCATCGCGGCGGCCATGGTGGAGCTGACCAGGCCCAGGCCGGGCGACCGGGTGCTGAACCCGCTGTGCGGCTCTGGGACGCTGCTGGTCGAGCGGCTGGCGCGCGGGCCGGCGGCGGGCGCGCTCGGCTGCGACCTCGACCCGGACGCGCTCATGGGAGCACGTACCAACCTGGCCGCCGCCGGGCTGGACGGCAGGGCCGCGCTCGCCAGGATGGACGCCGTCCGGCTCGGCCTGCACGACGGTGGCGTGGACGTGCTCCTCGCCGACCTGCCGTACGGGCACCGCATGGGGTCGCACGAGGACAACGCCACGCTCTATCCGGCGGTGCTCCGCGAGGCCGCGCGGGTCGCCGCGCCCGGCGCCCGCCTGGTGGTCCTCACCCACGAGCTGCGGCTGTTCGAGCACTGCCTGGCCGGCGCGCGGCCGTGGTGGCGGCCCGAGCGTTCGACGCAGGTCTTCCAGAAGGGCCACCACCCGGTGATCCACGTGCTGCGCCGCGAGCGGGCGGCAGGCTGAGGCCGCGCCTCACCACCCGCCGCGGAAGTTCGCGAGGTGCCGCGGCCACCACCAGTGCCAGGCCTTCGGGTGCTGCTTCGGCTTGCACTTCCCGTTCTTCTTCGGCTTGCACTCGGGCACGGTCGTGGTGGTGGTCGACGAGCCAGGATCCGCCGGGGTCACGAGGGTGGTGGTGGTCTCGCCCGCCGTGGGCGGCGGCACGCCGGTCGTCGACGGGACCAGGATGAAGACCGGGAGAAGGAGCGTGGTCGTGGTGGTCGTCGCTCCGAGGCTGGTAGAGGGCGGGGTGCCGGGTGCCAGGCCGCCGCCGCCCACCGGGGGCGCCGGGGTGGAGGGACCGGCCGCCGCCGCGGGAGGCGCCGCGTCGCCCGGCCCGAACGGCAGCCCGCCGAGCAGGGCGCGGCAGGCCAGCGAGGTGCAGTCGTCCAGCCTCCGGCCACCGAACTGCCACACCAGGGCGGCGTACAGCAGCCACACCGCCATGCCGGCGGCGAGCAGGGAGCGCCGCGTGAGCCGGACCTCGGCGACACGCCGGCGCAGGGCGAGCAGGCTACGCGGGTCGAGCAGCCAGACCTTGACCATCTCGAGCCGCGACGGCCCTTCCTGTCCCGGCTTGCGTCCCACGCCGACTCGTTCCTCTCCGACCTGTCCTCGTCCTGTCACGGACAGAGCGTCCGCATGCTGCCATATCGCCGCTTCCCTCGCGAACAGCATATGAGTAAAGGACCCTGGAATGACCCAATTGGGCTATGCCGAATAGTGCATGCAGCCCTGGTGACCACCGCACTGGCCGCCGGACGGCCTACAGCAGATCGGCCATGGCGCACCCCCGCGTCGCTCCACGGTCGCTTGCCGTGGCGACTCGCGCGGACCTCGCGGGCTGGCCGCCGCCTGCGGCAGGCTCAGCCGGTGGCGTCGGGGACGGGGCGGCGCGCGCCGCGGACCGCCGCGGCCAGCTCGGCGGTGAGGGCGCGCACGCCGGCGACCCCGTCCTGGCCGAGGCGGCGGACCAGGGCGGTGCCCACGATCACGCCGTCGGCGAAGCGGGCCACCGTGGCGGCCTGCTCGGCGTTGGAGACGCCGATGCCGACGCACACCGGCCGGTCGGTGTGGGCACGCACGCGCGCGGTCAGCTCGTCGACCCCGGCGGCGAGCGAGGCGCGAAAGCCGGTCACGCCGAGCGACGCCTGCGCGTACACGAAGCCGCGGCCGGCCGCGCTGAGCGCCGCCAGGCGCGCCTCGGTGGAGGTGGGTGCCGCCAGGAAGATCGGGGCGACGCCGGCCGCAGCGGCGGCGGCGAGCCACGGCCCGGCCTCCTCCGGCGGCAGGTCCGGCACGACCGCGCCACAGGCCCCGGCGGCGGCCAGGTCGCGGGCGAAGCGCTCCGGCCCGCGGTGGGCGACCAGGTTGTAGTAGACGAGCAGCACGACCGGGGCGGCCACCGAGGCGGTCAGCTCGCCGACCAGGGCGAGCACGTCGTCAACGCGGATGCCGCGGTCGAGCGCTTCGCGCACCGCGTCCTGGATCACCGGCCCGTCGATCAGCGGGTCGGAGTAGGGAGGCCCCACCTCGAGCACGTCGGCGCCGGCCTCGGCCATGGCGCGGAACGCCGCCAGCGACACGTCCCGGTCCGGGAAGCCCGCCACGCCGTAGCCGATCAGCGCGGCGCGGCCCTGGCTGCGGATCTCGCCGAGCCGCTCCTCCAGCCGCTCCACCGGTAGCCGCCCGTCGGCGGCGTGCCCAGCGGGCCGGGCCCCTGCGCCGGGCCGGGCGGCGGCTCCCGCCCCCGGCTGATCGGCCGCGCCGGGCCGGGCGGGCGTGTGCTCAGGCACCGGCCCCGCCCTCCAGGCCGGCGACGGTGTCGACGTCCTTGTCGCCGCGACCCGAGAGGGTGAGGACGACCAGCGAGCCGGGGGCGACCTCGCCGCTGGCGGCCGCCTCGGTCAGCCAGGCGAGGGCGTGGGCCGGCTCGAGGGCCGGCAGCAGGCCCTCGGTCCTGGCCAGCAGCCCGAACGCCTCCAGGGCGGCGGCGTCGCCGACCTGCCGGTAGGCCACGCGGCCGCTGTCGAGCCAGAAGGCGTGCTCCGGGCCGACGCCCGGGTAGTCGAGGCCGGCCGAGACCGAGTGGGTCGGCAGCACCTGGCCGTCCGGGTCCTGCAGGACGTAGGAGCGGGCGCCGTGCAGCACGCCGTCCTCGCCGAAGTTCAGGGGGGCGCCGTTGTCGCCCGGCCCCGCTCCCCTGCCGCCGGCCTCGACGCCGACGAGCCGCACCTCGTCGTCGACGAAGGGAGCGAACATCCCGGCCGCGTTGGAGCCGCCGCCGACGCACGCGACCACCAGGTCGGGCAGGCGATCGGTCGCGGCCAGCACCTGGGCGCGGGTCTCCTCGCCGATGACCCGCTGGAACTCGCGCACCATCACCGGGAAGGGGTGCGGGCCGACCACCGAGCCGATCGCGTAGTGGGTGGTCGGCACCGACTCCACCCAGTCGCGCAGCGCCTCGTTGATGGCGTCCTTGAGGGTGGCGGTGCCGCTGGCGACCGAGCGGACCTCCGTGCCGAGCAGCCGCATGCGGACCACGTTGAGGCGCTGGCGCCGGGTGTCCTCCTCGCCCATGTAGACGACGCACTCCTGGCCGAGCAGGGCGGCCACGGTGGCGGTGGCGACGCCGTGCTGGCCGGCGCCGGTCTCGGCGATCACCCGCCGCTTGCCCATGCGCCGCGTCAGCAGGTGCTGGCCGAGCGAGTTGTTGAGCTTGTGGGCGCCGGTGTGGAGCAGGTCCTCGCGCTTGATCCAGAGGTCCACGCCCAGCTCGCCGGAGAGGCGGCCCGCACGGTACAGCGGCGTTGGCCGGCCGGCGTAGGTGCGGCGCAGCTCGTCCAGCTCGGCCTGGAAGTCCGCCGCCGCGGTCGCCTCCTCGAAGGCGGCGGCCAGCTCGTCGAGCGCGGCCATCAGCACCTCGGGCACGAAGCGGCCACCCCACGGCCCGAAGTGGCCGCCCAGGTCCGGCGGGTGCGGCACCGGCAGCAGCCGGCCCGCGGCGGGGCCGGCGGCCGGGACGCTGCCGTTGGCGCCCGCCGGGGCGGAGGTGCCGGGAGTTGCCGTGCCGGTGGCGCCGCCGCGACCGGGGTCAGACATCGAGCAGGTCCCCGCTGAGATAGTCCTCGTAGGCCTTGAGGTCGAAGTGGCCGTGGCCGCAGAGGTTGAACACGATCGTCTCCGTCTTGCCCTCCTCCTTGCAGCGCAACGCCTCGTCGACCACCGCGCGGATGGCGTGCGCCGGCTCGGGCGCCGGCAGGATCCCCTCGGTGCGGGCGAACTGCACGGCCGCCTCGAACACCTTGGACTGCGGGTAGGCGACCGCCTCGATGTGGCCCTCCTTGGCCAGGAGCGACACGATCGGGGAGTCGCCGTGGTAGCGCAGCCCGCCGGCGTGGATCGGGGCGGGCACGAAGTCCGAGCCGAGCGTGTACATCGGCATCAGCGGCGTCATGCCGGCCTGGTCGCCGAGGTCGTAGTCGTAGCGGCCCTTGGTGAGGGTGGGGGCGGCGGTCGGCTCGACCGCGACGATCCGCGTCTGGGAGCGCCCGGCGAGCTTCTCGGCGAGCAGCGGGAAGGTGAAGCCGCCGAAGTTCGACCCGCCGCCGACGCAGGCGACCAGCACGTCGGGCTGCACGGCGATCTTGGCGAGCTGCTCCTTGAGCTCGAGCCCGATGACCGTCTGGTGCAGCAGCACGTGGTTGAGCACGCTGCCGAGCGCGTAGTGGGTGTCGTCGGCGCCGGCGGCGACCTCGACCGCCTCGGAGATGGCGATGCCGAGCGACCCGGGCGAGTCGGGCTGGGCGGCGAGCACCGCCCTGCCGGCGGCGGTCTCCGGGCTGGGCGAGGGGACCACCGACGCGCCCCAGGTCTCCATCAGCGAGCGCCGGTAGGGCTTGCTGTCGTAGGAGGTGCGCACCATGTAGACGCGGCACTCCAGGCCGAAGCGGGCGCAGGCGAACGCCAGGGCGCTGCCCCACTGGCCCGCGCCGGTCTCGGTGGTCAGCCGGCGGACCCCCTCGGCCGAGTTGTAGAAGGCCTGTGCCACCGCGGTGTTGGGCTTGTGCGAGCCGGCCGGCGAGCCGCCCTCGTACTTGTAGTAGATGCGGGCGGGCGTCCCCAGGGCCCGCTCCAGGTCGAGCGCGCGCACCAGCGGGGTCGGCCTCCACAGCCGGTAGGTGTCGATCACCGGACCGGGGATGTCGACCCACTGCTCGGCCGAGACCTCCTGCTGGATCAGCGCCATCGGGAACAGCGGCGCCAGCGCCTCCGGGCCGATCGGCTCCCGGGTCTGCGGGTGCAGGTAGGGGCCTGGCCGGTTCGGCAGCGCGGGCACGACGTTGAACCAGGCGGACGGGATCTCGTCCTCGGTCAGCAGGACCTTCCTCGGCTCGGCCATATCGGCCATATCTGCCCCTCCTTTACTCAAACGTTTCGGTGGGCCACCTCGCTGGTGTCCCTAGCGCCGGCTCGATCGGTCGCCGGCCGGCCGAGCAGGCCGGCCAGTGTCGCGGCGGGGTCGTCGGAGCGGACCAGCGACTCCCCCACCAGTACGGCGTGCGCGCCCGCGGCCGCGGCGGCGACCACGTCGGCGCGGTTGCCGATGCCGCTCTCGGCCACGACGGTGGCGCCCGGCGGCAGGGCGTGGGCGACCTGCGCCAGGCGGCCCTGGTCGACCTGCAGGGTGGCCAGGTTCCTGGCGTTCACGCCGACGAGGCCGGCGCCGGCTGCCGCCGCGGTGGCCGCCTCCTCCTCGCTGTGCACCTCCACCAGCGCGTCCAGCCCGGCCGCCGCCGCCTCGGCGAGCAGGTCGGCGAGGAGCGCGGGGGCCAGCGCGGCCACGATCAGCAGCACCGCGTCCGCCTCCCAGGTGCGCGCCTCCCACACCTGGTACGGCACGGTCACGAAGTCCTTGCGGAGCACCGGCAGGCCCACCGCGGCACGGGCGGCGCGCAGGTCCTCCGGGCTGCCGGCGAAGTGCACCGGCTCGGTGAGCACGCTCACGGCGGCCGCGCCCCCACGCGCGTACGCGGTCGCGAGCGCGGCCGGGTCGAGGTCCACGCGCAGTTCGCCCTTTGCCGGGGAGCGGCGCTTGATCTCGGCGATCACGGCGGTGTCCGCGCCGGTCAGGGCGTCCCGGAACGGCCTGGCCGGTGGCAGCGCGGCCGCGCGGGCGCGCAGCTCCGCCAGCGGCAGGCCGGCGGCGCGGCCCTCGCTGGCCGCGCGCGCGTCGGCCACGGCGCGGACGAGGAACGGGCTGGCTGGTGAGGTCGGCACGCGGAGCATTCTAGTGGTCGCCCGCCCGCCGCTAACCCGTGCGACGCGATCGTGTGGACCGTCCCGGTCCGGGGCACCGGCCACCGCCAGCAATCGCGGAGCGGCCCGGTGGCGCTGCCACCCGAGGCGAAGCCGCGCGGCCGTGTCGAGCGGCCGGTCTGTGGTGCCGGCCGCCGCCGGGCCGCTGCTGGCTGTCGCGGATCGCTCCGGTGCAGGGGGCCGCCAGGGTGCGGCGCCGCGGTCGGTGTCTGGTATGCGAATAGATTATCGGATGTGAGACCACACACGGGACCGCGGCCGGGCAGCCGCCGTTACCGCAGGGCGCCTCGGTCCCGTGGGGCGCCGGGGCGGTTGCCGGCGGCCGGGAGGCCGACCCGGCCGCTACTCCAGGTCGCCATGCCGCGGCGGGGCGGCAGGAGCAGCCGGAAGGCGGTGCCGCCGCCGGCGGCCCGCTCCGCGCGGATGGCGACACCCATGGCGTCGCACAGGGCCTTGACGATGGCCAGGCCCAGGCCGGAGCCGACGGTGCGGGTGTGCCGGTAGCGCGACCACAGGTAGCCGCGCTCGAAGGCACGCGGCAGGTCCTCCTCGGCGATCCCGGGACCTTGGTCGACCACGGCCGCCTCCACCGAGCCGTCGGGCAGGGCGCGGGCGGCCACCATCACCGCCCGGCCGGGCGGGCTCGACCTGGTGGCGTTGTCGAGCAGGTTGTCGAGTACCTGCCGCAGCCGGCCAGGGTCGACGTGCGCGGCCAGCGCCCCTTCGAGGTGCTGCTGGACGGTCACGCCGCGGGCGGTGGCGCGCTCGCCGGCGGCGGCGGCCGCCTCCCGCAGCACCGCGCGGACGTCCGCGTCGACCAGGGCGACGGCGAACTGCCCGCGGCCGAGCCGGGCGAGGTCGAGCAGGTCCTGCACCAGCCGGGCGAGCCGCAGGGTCTCGCCGTGGATGCGCTCGAGGCTGTTGCGCCGCTCCTCGGGGCTGTCGACGGTGCCGTCGAGCAGCGCCTCGGTGTAGCCCTGCACGGTGGTGAGCGGGGTCTTCAGCTCGTGCCCGACGCTGGCGAGGAAGGCACGCTGCTCGGCCTGCTCGTGCTCGAGCGCGAGCGCCATGTCGTTGAACGCGTCGGCGACCTCGGCCACCTCGTCGTCGCCCTCGACCGCGACCCTGGTGCCGAGGTCGCCGGTGCCGATGCTGCGGGCGGCGGCGACCAGCCGTCCGAGCGGCGCGGTCAGCCGGTCGGCCACCAGCCAGGCGACCCCGGCCGCCGCGACCACCGCGAGCAGCCCCGCGAGCGCCAGCCGCCGGCCGACCAGGCCGAGCAGGCCGGCGCTCGGCGCGCCGGTGCGGTGGGCGAGCAGCACGGCGGCGGCGCGGCGCACCCCCGGAGCCGGGACCGGCCTGTAGGCGTAGGCGACCCCGCCGCTCACGCCGGAGGTGGCCACGCCCTGCGCCACCATGGCGGCCAGGTCGACCTCGGGTGCCGGGGCGAGCGCGCCGCGGCGCACCGTCCGGGCCGTGTCGCAGGGCGGCCGGCGTGCTCTGCCGTCCGCGCTGACCAGGTACAGCTCCGTGCCGACCGAGCGCAGGGCGGTCGCGCCGATGCAGGGCCGGAAGCCGATGTCGGCGGTGGCGACCGCGTCGGCCTGGTCGGCCAGGTTCTGTTCGAGCCCGCGGGCGGGCAGCAGCCGCACCAGCGACAGGGTGATGATCCCCATCAGCAGGGCGACCCCGGCCACCACCACGACCAGCAGGCGGACGAGGCGACCGCGCAGCGAGCCCGCCGGGCCGCCGGCGTGCGGGCGCGCCGTCTCGCTCATCGCCGGTCGTCGGCCTTGTAGCCGACGCCCCGGACGGTCACGATCGGCGCTCGCTCCCCCAGCTTGGCCCGGACCTGCCGGATATGGACGTCGACCGTGCGGGTGTCGGCCGGGAAGGAGTAGCCCCAGACCCGTTCGAGGATCTGGTCGCGGCTGAGCACCAGCCCGCGGTTACGGACCAGGTAGGCGAGCAGCTCGAACTCGCGCGCGGTGAGCTGCACCGGCCGGCCCTCGAAGGTGACCTCGTGGCGGGCGGCGTCGACGGTGAGGTCGCCGAGGTGCATGGGCGGCTCCGGCCCCTCGGCGGGCTCGGTCTCGCTGCGCCGCAGCACCGCCTTGACGCGGGCGACCAGCTCCCGCGGGGAGAACGGCTTGGTGACGTAGTCGTCGGCGCCGAGCTCCAGGCCGAGCACGCGGTCGGCCTCCTCCTCGCGCGCGGTGACCACGATCACCGGCAGGCGCCCGCCGCCACCGCGCAGCGCCTTGAGGACCTCGAAGCCGTCCAGGGCCGGCAGCATCAGGTCCAGCACGACCAGCCTCGGCCGGGTGGCCTCCACCGCCGCCAGCCCGGAGCGGCCGTCGCTGCGCCACTCCACCGTGAAGCCCTCGCGCTCCAGGTAGAGGCGGACGAGGTCGGCGATCGACTGCTCGTCCTCGACGATCAGGACGGTGCCTTTTGGTTGAAACGTCGGCCCACCTCCTAAAGCCACCAGCCTGGCCCGCTGCATGGCCCGCGGAGATCCTGCTCGTCGCAGGTTCGGGGCTCCCGCACGGGGATGTTCGAGCCCGGTAAAGCTCCAGGTCCCGCCTAGTCTCCCTCCCAGGGGGGCTCTCCGTCGCGTTCGGCGACCGCCGGACGGTCGGGCGGGGCGCGGAAGGCGGCGCCGAGCGCCGGCCAGTCCCGGCCGCGGCGGACCGCCTCGGCGCCCGCCGCGGCGACCAGCAGCCCGCCCGTCACGACCAGCAACGGGCCGACGCGCGGCGTGGCCACCTCGACGGACCCGGCCGCGACCCCTTCGAGCTGGCCGCGGCGGGCGCGCTCGGCGGCCTGGTCGCCGGCCCGGCCCGCGGCCACCACGGTCGCGGCGATCAGTCCCAACCCGAGGGCGGCGAGCGCGAGCCCGACCACCACCCGGCCGCGGCCGCGCGTCGCCGCGATGCCGAGGACCAGCACCAGGGCGAGCAGGGCGAGGCCGGACAGCGGGGCGAGGTCGTTGCCGCTGAGGCTGGCGCCGCCGAAGGCACCGCGGCCGAGGCCGGGCAGCTCGACCGCGCTCGACACCCGCGCCCACGGCCGGCCGGCGCCGGTGAGTGCCAGCAGCGCCCCGGCCAGGGCCGCCGGCACGCCGGCGCGCAGCGAGGCGCGGCCGCTAGCCACGGCGGCCGAGGGCCTCCGCGGCGGCGATGGCGCTGAGCAGCACGCGCGCCTTCGCCTCGGTCTCGCGCTCCTCCAGCTCGGGCACGGAGTCGGCCACCACCCCGGCGCCGGCCTGGCAATGGACCTGGTCGCCGACGAACACGCAGGTGCGGATGGTGATGCAGGTGTCGAGGTTGCCGGAGAAGTCGAAGTAACCGACGCAGCCGGCGTAGGGGCCGCGCCGGTGCCGCTCCAGCTCGTCGATGATCTCCATCGCACGCACCTTGGGCGAGCCCGACACGGTCCCGGCGGGGAAGGCGGCGGCGAACACGTCGAACGCGCTGACCCCCTCGGACAGCTCCCCGGCCACGTCGGAGACCAGGTGCATGACGTGGGAGTAGCGCTCCACCCGCATGAAGTCGCCGACCTTGACGGTGCCGGGCCGGCAGACCCGGCCGAGGTCGTTGCGGGTCAGGTCGACGAGCATGACGTGCTCGGCCCGCTCCTTCTCGTCGGCGCGCAGCTCCGCCTCGAGGGCGGCGTCGGCGGCCGGGTCGGCGCCGCGTGGGCGCGTGCCGGCGATCGGGCGCATCGTGGCGGTGCCATCCTGCACGGTGACCAGCACCTCCGGTGAGGAGCCGGAGAGGGTGACCTCGGGCAGGCGCAGGAAGTACATGTAGGGCGAGGGGTTGACCACGCGCAGGACCCGGTAGACGTCGAAGGGGTCGGCCGCGGTCCGCAGCGAGAAGCGCTGCGACGGCACCACCTGGAAGATGTCGCCGTCGCGGATGTGCTCCTTGGCGGTGCGGACCATCTCCTGGTAGCGGCCGGGGTCGAGGTCGCTGGCGGCCGGCGCGGGCGGGCCCGCCGCCGGCAGCGGCCTGACCGGCGCCGGAGCAGCCACCGAGAGCCGCTCGGCCAGCTCGTCGAGCCGCCGGGCGCCGTCGGCGTAGGCCGTGCCCAGGTCGTCGGCCTGGTCGACGACCACGTTGGTGACCAGCACGAGCTTCTGCCCGAGGTGGTCGAAGACCACCACCGAGCGCGGGAACACCAGCACCGCGTCGGGCAGGCCGAGGTCGTCCTCGGTGGTGTCCGGCAGGCGCTCGAGCTCGCGGACGAGGTCGTAGCCGAGATAGCCGACGGCGCCGGCGATCCGTGGCGGCAGGCCGGGCAGGGACGGCGAGCGCAGGTGCTGCAGGGCCGCGCGGAGCACCGCCAGCGGCGGCCCGTCCGGCAGGCCGGGCGGCGGCGTGCCGCTCCAGGTGACGCGGCCGGCGCGGGCGCGGAAGGTGGCGAACGGGTCGGTGCCGATGAACGACCAGCGCCCCCAGCGCTCGCCGTGCTCGACGCTCTCCAGCAGGACCGAGCCGTGGCCGCCGCCGAGCTTGCGGAACGCGCCGACCGGCGTCTCCAGGTCGCCGAGCAGCTCGCGCCAGACCGGCACGACGGTGTAGCGCCCGGCCAGCTCGGTGAACTCCGCCAGCGACGGCCGCAGCCCGGCCGTCAGGGCATGGGAGATCACCGCCGCCGCTCCGTGGACCCCGCCGGCGCCTGCTGCGTCCCGCTGGTCGGCAGCGGCGTGTGGAAGCAGCTCCGTGCGCCGGTGTGGCACGCGACGCCGACCTGCTCCACGCGCACCAGCAGGGCGTCGCCGTCGCAGTCGACCGCGACCGACCGCACGAGCTGGATGTTCCCCGAGGTGTCGCCCTTGCGCCAGTGCTCCCGCCTGGAACGGCTCCAGAACCAGGTCCTCCCGGTGGTCAGCGTGCGCCGGACGGCCTCGGCGTCCATCCACGCCACCATCAGCACGGTGCCGTCGGCGTGGTCCTGGATCACCGCGCAGACGAGCTGCTGAGCGTCGAACCGCAGGCCGGAGATGATGTCCTGCAACACGGGCTTGGCCACGGAGGCTCCTCGAACGGGGACCGCCCAGAGGCCAGCGACCCCCGGGCCCAGGCGGATCAGCGCAACAAGGTACTACTCGCGGCCGCGCCAGAGGCATGCCGCGTCACGTGCTCGGATCTCTGGTCTCCTCGACGAACAGTCCAAGCGCGCGAGTCCGCGCGATGGCACGCTCAGACGGCGCAACGGTGCCGATGCACACGTACAGATACTCGAGAACATCGACGATGAATCGTTCCCCGTGGACGAGCCTGCACCAGAACACCTTCCGTAGGAGCAGGCGAAGCACATTGTCGAGTTCCGGCCCAGAGAGCTCGGCGCCCTCGTGGATCTGCTGCATCTGCCGTGCAAGCTCTGGACTGTCTGGAACGCTGAGCGTCTCCAGGTATTCGTAATCCCGCTCTGACGGGCCCTGGAAGCTGGTCACGGTGAGGGCTGCCACGCCGGCGTCGTCAATGAACGCTCGCACCGCTTCGACATGGGCGGTCTCTACAGCTCGATACGTTTCTGCGTCCAGCGTCTTGCCGTCGTGCGTGCGGCCGATGTCCGCGGCGCTCGTCCACTCGTCCCGCCGGTAGACGTTGCTCTCGTCGCGGAGGGCGGGGTCGTACTTGCTGATCCGCCACCAATCCATCAGTCCCGCACTCTCTGCGTGAGGTCCTCGTTGTAGGTACCGAGACGTGTCTCCGGCCGCGATAGCCCCCAAGGGTCATAGCCCATCTTCCATGCCTCACCATGGTGGCCTGTGCGGTCGCGGGAGATGTAGCGCCTTCCCTTCTTGTAGACAGGCTCATTCTCCGGCCGGTACGGAGTGTTTACGAAACCCATCTCCCGTGCCTTCCTCGCGGCCTCCTCCTTGGTCCAGATCGCTCCGGGCATGATCCGCTGGCGCTGGTCTCGATCCTGCGGCGGCTTGCCCGTACTGGGACCGCCACCACCGCCAGCGGTTCCACCAGCCCGACCCCCGCCCTTTCCCTTGTCCTTCTTCCTGGCTGCGTCGATCACCGCGCCGCCGGTGGTGAGGAGCATGCCGAGGCTGAAGACGGATTCCGGGAAGGTGGCGAGCTGGCGGTCCAGCGCGGTCCGGGTCTCCGTCGTGCAGTCGGCGGCGAGGGTGGCGGCTTGGGGAAGGCTCGCCGTGATCTGGTCGAACGCGGCGGCGGCGGCGAGGTTGGCGAGGCGGGCGCGTTCGGCGGCCGCCTCGCCGTGGAGGCGGGCGCGGGTTGCCTCGCTGGCGAGCTGGTGGGCGTGACGCCGGAGGGCCGGAAGCTCGGACGGGCCTGCAGCCGCGGCCGTGCGGTCGGCGCGCAGGATCGCGGCGGACACGTCGGCGGCCTGGCCGGCCGCCCGGCGGGCGTCGTCGATGGCCTCGGACAGCTCGGCGGCGAGCTGGGCGACGGCGGCGGCGGCCTCGCGCACGGCGCGGACCAGGGCGCGGCAGTCGGCCACCGCGCGCTCCTCGGCGGAGGCGCACGAGCGCGCGGCCGCGCCCGCCCAGGCGCTCGGGACGGCCGTGGCCACCGCGCGCTCGACCGTCGTGGCGGCGCCGTCCAGCGTCTCGGCCGAGGCGGACAGCGTGCTGGCGGCGGCGCGCAGCGCGGCCGGGTCGCCGGCAGGGACGGCGACCGGGTCCGCGACCGGGTCGGCCGGGATCAAGAGGCTCCGCCCCTGGCGGGCAGGGGTGGCAGGGCGGCCTGGTCGGTGGCCTGGTAGCCGTCGGCGGCGCCCTCGACCCGGTGGCCGAGCAGGGAAAGGAGCAGGCCCGCCTGGTCGACACGGGCGGACAGGGCCGCCCGCAGGCGCTCGAAGCTGGCGGCGGCTGGTCCGTCGCCGGCGGCCGCGGCGGTCTCGCCGAGGCTCGCCAGGCCGTGACGGGCGGCGTCGACGCGCACGGCGACCGCCCCGATGGCGCCGCCCGCCTCCCGCAGCGCGACCGGGTCGACCTCGATCTCCTGCATGCCCGCTCCTGACGTCCCGGTCCGCAGGCCGCCTGGGACTACGGAGCGCATGACACCGAAAGTTCACGAGGGGCACGAGGTTCGCACAGCGCCATATCCCGTGCGAGGCGCCCCACCGCGGCGCTCCCATGGCTGGCTAGCGTGGAGCGTCAGTTTTTTCACCGTCAGCGGGCACAGGACGATCTACTACCCTAGTACCAGCCAGAGGCGAACCGTCGTCCCGCCGGGCGGGTCGGCGACCGCGAGCGAGGAGAGCTCCCATGGCGACGAAGCCCGAACAGGCGAAGGCGGAGATCCTCGACCGTATCGCAGCGATGATCCGCGACAAGGTGCCGGCGGAGGACGCCCCCCAGGTCGAGGCGCTGGCGCGCCGCTATTACGGTCGCGTCTCGCCGGAGGACCTGGTCGATCGTGAGATCTCCGACCTCTACGGGGCGATGCTCGCCCACTGGAGCTTCGGCCGCCGCCGTCCGCCGGGCAGCGCCAAGGTGCGCGTCTTCAGCCCCCGCTTCGAGGAGCACGGCTGGCGCTCGGTGCACACCATCGTCGAGGTCGTCACCGACGACATGCCGTTCCTGGTGGACTCGGTGGCGATGGAGCTCAACCGCCGCGGCTTCACCATCCACCTGCCGATCCACCCGGTCGTCCAGGTGCGCCGCAACGAGCAGGGCGAGCTCGTCGAGGTGCTGCAGGAGGGGGCGCAGGCCGACGACGCCCTGCGCGAGTCCTTCATCCACATGGAGATCGACCGGCAGACCGAGCCCGACGTGCTCGACGCGCTCACCGAGGGGCTGGAGCGGGTGCTCGGCGACGTCCGTGCGGCGGTCGAGGACTGGGCGCCGATGGGCGAGCAGGTCGGGGAGATCCTGGCGGAGTACGAGGGGCGCCCGCCGAGCATCGACGAGGTCGAGCTGGCCGAGGCGAGGGCCCTGCTGGAGTGGGTCCGCGACGACAACTTCACCTTCCTCGGCTACCGCGAGTACGACCTGATCAACGAGGACGGCGAGGACGCGCTGCGCTCGGTGCCCGGCACCGGGCTCGGGATCCTGCGCGACCAGGGCGACCGGCCGGTCTCCTACAGCTTCGCCAAGCTGCCGTCCGAGGTGCGCCGGCTGGCGCGGGCGCGGCACCCCCTCACCCTGACGAAGGCGAACTCCCGCGCCACCGTGCACCGCCCGTCCTACCTCGACTACATCGGCGTCAAGCGGTTCGACGAGGCCGGCGAGGTGACCGGCGAGTGGCGCTTCCTGGGGCTCTACACCTCGGTGGCCTACAACCGCAGCCCGCGCGAGATCCCGGTCCTGCGGCGCAAGGTGGCCAGCGTGCTGGAGCGGGCCAGCCTGGTCCCGGGCGGCCACGACGAGAAGGCGCTGCTCAACATCATCGACAGCTTCCCCAGGGACGACCTGTTCCAGATCTCCGACGAGAGCCTGTTCGACGTTGCCATGGGCATCCTCCGGCTGGAGGAGCGCCGACGCGTGCGCCTGTTCCTGTGGCCGGACACCTACGGCCGCTTCCTGTCGTGCCTCATCTACGTGCCGCGCGACCGCTACAACACCGAGGTGCGGCGGCGCATCGAGGGGGTGCTGCAGGGCGCCTTCCCCGGCGCCACGCTGGACGACTTCGCCGTGCAGCTGTCCGAGTCGGTGCTGGCCCGGCTGCACTTCGTCGTCCGCATCCCGCCCGGCGGGCTGCCGGAGTTCGACGTCCGCGAGATCGAGCGCCGGCTGGTGGAGGCGAGCCGCTCCTGGCGCGACGAGCTGCACGGGCTGCTGCTGGAGCAGCACGGCGAGGAGGTCGGCAACCGGCTCACCAACCGCTATGCCGAGGCCTTCCCGGCCGCCTACCGGGAGGACTTCTCCGCCCGCAGCGCGGTCTACGACATCCAGCGCATGGAGGGCCTGGCGGAGGCGGGCGGGCTCGGCATGAGCCTGTACCAGCCGCTGGAGGCGCAACCGGGGCAGCTGCGCTTCAAGCTGTTCTGGGCCGAGCACCCCCTGCCGCTGTCCAGCGCCGTGCCCATGCTCGAGGACATGGGCGTCGAGGTGGTCGAGGAGCGCCCCTACGAGGTGCGGCCCGCCGGCTCGCCGCCGGTGTGGATCCACGACTTCAGCCTGCTGGCCGGCGACCGCGAGATCGACCTGCCCGCGGTGCGCGACCTGTTCCAGGAGGCGTTCGCCGCCAGCCTGCGCGGCCAGGCCGAGAGCGACGGCTTCAACCGGCTGGTGCTGGCGGCGGGGCTGGCCTGGCACGAGATCGCCGTGCTGCGCGCCTACTGCAAGTACCTGCGCCAGACGCGCATGACCTTCAGCCAGGAGTACATGGAGGGGGCGCTGGCCGGCAACCCGGCGATCGCCCGCCAGCTGGTGGAGCTGTTCCGGATACGCTTCGATCCCGACGGCGCGGACGTGCCGGCGGAGGACGGCCGCGCGGCGGCCGCGGAGCTGGCCAGCCAGGAGATCTCGGCGGCGGTCGACTCGGTGGCCAACCTCGACGAGGACCGCATCCTGCGCGGCTTCCTGACCCTGATCGAGGCGACCTTGCGCACCAACTACTTCCGCACCGACGACGACGGGCGGCGCCGGCCGTACCTGTCGTTCAAGCTGGACTCGTCGCAGATCCCGGTGCTGCCACGGCCCCGGCCGATGTTCGAGGTGTTCGTGTACTCGCCGCGGACCGAGGGCGTGCACCTGCGCGGCGGCAAGGTCGCCAGGGGCGGCATCCGCTGGTCGGACCGGCGCGAGGACTTCCGCACCGAGATCCTCGGCCTGATGAAGGCGCAGATGGTCAAGAACGCGGTGATCGTGCCGGTCGGGGCCAAGGGCGGCTTCGTGGTCAAGCGGCCGCCGTCCGGGCGCCAAGCGCTGCAGGAAGAGGTCGTCGCCTGCTATTCGACCCTGATCCGGGGCATGCTCGACCTCACCGACAACCGCGCCGACGGCAGGGTGGTGCCGCCGCCGCGGGTGGTCCGCTACGACGACGACGACCCCTACCTGGTGGTCGCGGCGGACAAGGGCACGGCCACGTTCTCCGACGTCGCCAACTCGATCGCGGCCGAGTACGGCTTCTGGATGGACGACGCGTTCGCCTCGGGCGGCTCGGCCGGCTACGACCACAAGAAGATGGGCATCACCGCCCGCGGCGCCTGGGAGTCGGTCAAGCGGCACTTCCGCGAGCTGGGCGTGAACACCCAGACGACCGACTTCACGGTGGTGGGCATCGGCGACATGGCCGGCGACGTGTTCGGCAACGGCATGCTGCTGTCGCGCCACATCAAGCTGGTCGCCGCCTTCAACCACCTGCACGTGTTCGTCGACCCGGACCCCGACCCGGAGGCGGGCTTCGCCGAGCGCGAGCGCCTGTTCAACCTGCCGCGCTCGACCTGGGACGACTACGACCGCGACCTGCTGTCGGCCGGCGGCGGCATCTGGCCGCGCAGCGCCAAGTCGATCAAGCTGTCCGCGGAGGTACGCCTGGCGCTCGGCATCGAGGCCGAGGCCCTGACCCCCACCGAGCTCGTCCACGCGATCCTGGCGGCACCGGTCGACCTGCTCTGGAACGGCGGCATCGGCACCTACGTCAAGAGCTCCTCGGAGAGCCACGCCGACGTCGGCGACCGCTCCAACGACAGCGTCCGCGTCGACGCCAACGAGCTGCGCTGCAAGGTGGTCGGCGAGGGAGGCAACCTGGGCTTCACCCAGCTCGCCCGGATCGAGTTCGCGCTGGGCGGGGGGCGCACCAACACCGACTCGATCGACAACTCCGCCGGGGTCGACTGCTCCGACCACGAGGTCAACATCAAGATCCTGCTCAACTCCGTGATGGCCGACGGGGACCTGACCCGCAAGCAGCGCAACGAGCTGCTGGCGGAGATGACCGATGAGGTGGCCGAGGCGGTGCTGCAGGACAACTACCGCCAGGTGCAGGCGATCAGCCTGATGGAGGCACAGCGCGACGTCCTGCTGGACGAGCAGGCGCGGATGATGCGCAGCCTGGAGCGGGCCGGCAGGCTGGACCGCAAGCTCGAGTTCCTGCCCGACCGCGAGACCCTGGCCGAGCGGCACGCCCAGGCGCGCGGCCTGACCCGCCCGGAGCTGGCCGTGCTGCTCGCCTACAGCAAGGTCACCATGAAGGACGAGCTGGTCGCCTCCGACGTGCTCGACGAGGAATACCTGGCCAACGACCTGGAGCGCTACCTGCCGGCGACACTGCGCGAGCGCTTCCCCGAGCAGGTCCGGCGGCACCCGCTGCGCCGCGAGGTCATCGCCACCTACATCGCCAACAGCATGGTCAACCGGGTGGGGGCGACGTTCGCGCACCGGCTGCACGAGGAGGCCGGCGCGGCAGCGCCCGACGTGGCCCGCGCCTACACGGCGGCGCGCGAGGTGTTCGACATGCGCCGGCTCTGGAAGGAGCTGAGCCAGCTCGACAACCAGGTCTCCACCAACGTGCAGAACGCCCTGATGATCGAGGCCAAGCGGCTGCTGCGGCGGGCTTCGCTGTGGTTCCTGCGCAACCGGCGCCAGCCGCTCGACATCGCCGAGACCGTGGAGCACTTCGCCCCCGGCGTCGCGATCCTCGCCCGCGAGCTGCCCGGCCTGCTGGCCAAGGCCGACGTCGACGCCCTGACCGCGACCGCCGAGCGCTACGTGCGCAAGGGCGTCCCCGAGGAGCTGGCCACCCGGGTGGCGAGCATGGACGCGCTGTTCTCCGGGCTGAACGTGATCGAGGTGGCCAGCTCGACCGACTCGCCGGTCGAGGCGGTGGCGGCGGTCTGGTTCGCCCTCGGCGCCCGCCTCGACCTGCACTGGCTGCGCGACCAGATCGCCCGGCTGTCGTCGCAGAGCCGCTGGGAGGCGCTGGCACGGGGCGCGTTGCGCGACGACCTCTACTCCGAGCAGCGCGACCTCACCTGCCAGGTGCTGCGGCCGGACTCGCGGGTGGAGGACGCCGAGACCCTGATCGACGGGTGGATGGACGAGAACCGCTCGTCGGTGGCCCGCTGCTTCGACATGCTGTCGGACCTGAAGGAGGCCGAGACGCTCGACATCGCGATGCTCTCGGTGGCGCTGCGCGAGATCCGCAACCTCAACCAGACCGGCGCCACCGTCGGCCTGAGCGTGCCGACCGGAGAGGCGGGCTAGCGTCGCACGGGCAGGCCGGCGGCGGCCAGGCCCTGCTTGACGTCGGAGACGCTGAGCTGGCCGAAGTGGAAGACGCTGGCGGCGAGCACCGCGTCGGCGCCCGCCTGGCAAGCGGCCACGAAGTGGCCGACGTCGCCGGCGCCGCCGCTGGCGATCACCGGCAGGTCGACCGCCTTGACCATGGCGGCCACCAGGTCGAGGTCGTAGCCGGTCCGGTGGCCGTCGGTGTCCATGCTGGTCACCAGCAGCTCGCCCGCGCCGCGCCTGGCGCCCTCCTCGGCCCAGGCGAGCGCGTCCTTGCCCGTCGGGGTGCGGCCGCCGTCGATCACCACCTCCCAGCCGCCGCCGTCGGGACGGCGCCGCGCGTCGATCGCCAGCACCATGCACTGCACCCCGTAGGTGCCGGCCCCGGCGGAGAGCAGCTCCGGGTCGCGCACCGCGGCACTGTTGACCGAGACCTTGTCGGCGCCGGCGCGCAGCAGGGCGCGGACGTCTTCGGGGGTGCGCACCCCGCCGCCGACGGTGAGCGGGATGAACACCTGCTCGGCGGTGCGGGCGACGGCGTCGAACAGGGTGGCGCGCGCCTCGACGGTGGCGGTGATGTCGAGGAAGACCAGCTCGTCGGCGCCCTGCAGGTCGTAGACGGCGGCCAGCTCGGCCGGGTCGCCGGCGTCGACCAGGTCGACGAAGGAGACGCCCTTGACCACCCGCCCGGCGGTCACGTCCAGGCACGGGACGACCCGCCGGGCGAGCGTCACGGCGCCGCCTCGGCGAGCACGGCGAGGGCCTCGGCCACGGTGAAGCGCCGCTCGTAGAGGGCGCGGCCGACGATCACGCCCTCGAGGCCGTCGCGTTCGAGTGCGGCCAGGGCGCGGAGGTCGTCGAGGGCAGCCACGCCCCCGGAGGCGACCACCGGGCGCCCGGTCGCGGCGAGCAGCGCGGCGAGGCTCGCGGTCGCGGGGCCGCTGAGCATGCCGTCGCGCGACACCTCGGTGTGGACGAAGCGGCGGCAGCCGGCCGCCTCCAGCTCGCGCAGCGTCTCGAACAGGTCGCCGCCCTCCCTGGTCCAGCCGCGCGCCTGCAGGGTGCGGCCGCGGGCGTCGAGCCCGACGGCGACGGCGTCGCCGTGGCGGGCGCAGGCCTCGGCGACCCACTCGGGGGACTCGAGCGCGGCGGTCCCGACCACCACCCGGGCGGCGCCGAGGTCGAGCAGGGCGTGCAGGTCGCCGGCCTCGCGCACGCCGCCCGAGGCCTCCACCCGGACCGGTGCGGCCGCCTCGACGATACGCGCGACCTGTTCGCGGTTGAGCGGGCCGCGCCCGAAGGCGGCGTCGAGGTCGACCACGTGGAGCCAGCTCGCGCCCTCGGCGACGAAGGCGAGGGCGGCCTCCACCGGGTCGCCGTAGTCGGTCTCGGTGCCGGCGGCGCCCTGGGCGAGCCGGGTCGCCTGGCCGCCGAGCAGGTCGACGGCGGGCAGCAGGTCGAGCGTCACCGCGCGCTCCGGCTCATGCGGCCCGTGCCTGGTCCACGAAGTTGGCCAGCAGCGCGAGCCCGGCCGCGCCCGACTTCTCGGGGTGGAACTGGGTGCCGAACAGGTTGCCGCGCTCGACCGCGGCGGCGAAGCGCCCGCCGTAGTCGCAGACCGCCGCGACCGCGGCGCCGTCGGCCGGGGGCGCGTAGGAGTGCACGAAGTAGAAGCGGGTGCCGGCCGGCAGGCCGGCGAACAGCGCGCTGTCGGGGCGCGGGCTGACCTCGTCCCAGCCGATGTGCGGCACCTTGACGGGCCCGTCAAGGCGGCGCACGGTGCCGGCCACGGCCGCGACGCCGCCTGAGACCGGCCCCTCCTCGCTGCCCTCGAAGGCGAGCTGCATGCCGACGCAGATGCCGAGCAGCGGCCGGCCGCCGGCGAGCCAGCCGGCCACCGCCTCCGGCCCGCCGGCGCGGCCGAGCCCGTCCAGGCAGGCCCCGTAGGCGCCGACCCCCGGCACGACCAGCGCGGCCGCGCCGCCGGCATCGGCGACGGTCGGCACCACCCGCACGTCGGCGCCGGCCCGGTCCAGCGCCTTGGCGGCGGAGTGCAGGTTGCCGACGCCGTAGTCGAGCAGGGCGACCGGTGGCCTCATGCGAGCCTCCCCTTGGTGGAACCGCTGCCGGCGCGCGGGTCGGGCGCGCAGGCGTCGCCGAGGGCGCGGGCCAGGGCCTTGAAGCAGGCCTCGAGCACGTGGTGGGGCAGCTCGCCGGCTTCCAGCACCACGTGGATGGTGCAGCGCGCGTTGGCGGCCATGGCCTCCAGCAGGTGGCGGGCCTGCCGCGGGTCGAACGCGCCGAGCTCGCCGGGGCTCGCCGTCACCGCCACGTCCCAGACGAGGTAGGGACGGCCGGACAGGTCGACGGCGGCGCGGGCGCGGGCCTCGTCCAGGGGCACGGTGGCGTCGCCGAAGCGGCGCACCCCGCCCTTGTCGCCGAGGGCCTCGGCGAGCGCCTGGCCGATGGCGATGCCGGCGTCCTCGACGGTGTGGTGGGCGTCGACCTCGAGGTCGCCCTTGGCCTGGACGGCGAGGTCGAAGCGGGCGTGCTTGCCGAGCTGGGCGAGCATGTGGTCGAGGAAGGGCACGCCGGTGTCGCTGGAAGCCTGTCCGCTGCCGTCCAGGTCCAGCTCGACGGTGACCGCCACCTCCGCGGTGCGGCGCTCGACCCGGGCGCGGCGCGGCCCGCCGCCGGATGCTGGGCGCATCGCCGCCTCCTCGGGTGGGGGTGCCGGGCTCGGCATGCTAGCCCACCACCTCCGCCAGGGCTTCCAGGAAGGCGTCGTCCTCGGCCGGCGTGCCGACGGTGACGCGCAGGTAGCGGTCCAGCGTCGGGTAGCCGGAGACGTCGCGCACCAGCACGCCGCGGTCGAGCAGCCCGGCCCAGACCTGCCGGGGCGGGCGCGGCGGCGAGAAGCAGAGGAAGTTCGCGTCGCTCGGCAGCACCCGCACGCCGGGCAGGCCGGCGAGGGCGGCGCCCAGCCGCTCCCGCTCGCGCCGGATCGCGGCGATGTGGTCGGTCAGCTCGGGCGCGCGGGCCAGGGCGCGCAGCCCGACCGCCTGGGTGAGCGCGGACAGGTGGTAGGGAAGGCGCACCAGCCGCAGCCCCTCGACCACGGCCGGGTCGGCCAGCAGGTAGCCGAGGCGCAGCCCGGCCATGCGGAACGCCTTGGAGAAGGTGCGCGTGACCACCAGGTTGGGGAAGCGGCCGAGCAGGCTGGCGGCGTGCGCGGCGCCGAACTCGCCATAGGCCTCGTCGACCACCACCAGGCCGGGCGCGGCCTCGCAGACCGCGGCGAGCAGCTCCGGGGTCGCCGCCTCGCCGGTGGGGTTGTTGGGCGAGCACCAGAAGGTGAGGTCGGCGTGCGCCTCGGCGACCAGCGCGGCGGCCGCCTCGGGCGCGACCGGCTGCTCCCGAGGGTGGGTCACGGCCTGCAGGCGGGTGCCGGTGGCGCGGGCGATCAGCCCGTGCATGGCGTAGCTCGGCTCCACCACCAGCGCCGAGCGGCCCGGGCCGGCGTAGGCCATCAGGAGCTGCTGCAGCAGCTCGTTGGAGCCGTTGGCGGCCCAGCTGCCCTCGACCGGGTGGCCGGCGCGCTCGGCCAGGGCCGTCCGCAGCGCCGTGGCCTCCCGGTCGGGGTAGCGGTGCAGCTCCAGGCCGCGGACGGCCTCGGCCAGGTCGTCGAGCACCGCCTGGGGCACCGGGTAGGGCGTCTCGTTGGTGTTCAGCCGCACCGGCACGTCGAGCTGGGGCGCGCCGTACGGGATGAGCCCGGCCAGGTCGTCGCGCACCCGCACCCGCGCGGCGCCGTGGCGGGCCGGGGCGGCGGGCGGCGCGGCGCCGTCGAGCCGCACCTGCACGGCGCGGCCGTGGGCCGGCAGGTTCTCGGCGCGCGCCAGCGCGGCCACCGTCGGCGCCGCCGCGGCCAGGGCGTCGCGGCCGAACTCCGCCACCTGCACCGGGCGCAGGAAGTCGAGGGTGGACAGGCCGCCGGCGAAGCGGGCCGTGCCGGAGGTCGGCAGCACGTGGTTGGTGCCGGCGGCGTAGTCGCCGAGGGCGACCGGGGTCCACTCCCCCACGAACACCGCCCCGGCCGCCCGCACCTGCCCCGCCAGGTCGCGAGCTCCCGCCACCAGCAGCTCCAGGTGCTCGGGCGCGTAGGCCGCCGCGACCCGCAGCATCGCGGCGCGGTCGTCGCACAGCACCACCGCCGACTGGCCGGCAAGGGCCTTCTCGACCCGGTCACGGTGCTCGGCGGCGGCCACCTCCTCGGCCAGCAGCGGCTCGACCGCGCGCCACAGCGCGGGGTCGTCGGTCACCAGCAGGCACGCCGCCAGCGGGTCGTGCTCGGCCTGGGCCACCAGGTCGCAGGCGACGTGGCGCGGGTCGGCTCGAGCGTCGGCGAGCACGCAGACCTCGGTGGGGCCGGCGAAGCCGTCGCAGCGCACGCGGTGGGCGACCTCCTGCTTGGCCAGCGAGACGTACAGGTTGCCGGGCCCGGTGACCGAGTCCACGGCCGGGACGGTGGCGGTGCCGAGGGCCAGCGCGGCCACCGCCTGGGCGCCGCCGAGCAGCCAGACCTCCTCGACGCCGAGCAGGGCGGCGGCGGCGAGCACGGCCGGGTGGCCGCGGCCGCCGGGACCCGGCGGGGTGGCGAGGGCGACCTCGCCGACACCGGCCGCCTGGGCCGGGACCACGTTCATGACCACGCTGGACGGGTAGGCGCCGCGGCCGCCTGGGACGTACACGCCGGCACGGGCGAGCGGCTCGAAGCGCTGCAGCAGGCGCACGCCGGGGCGGGCGTCGAGGCGCACCGGGGCCGGCCGCTGCGCCTCGTGGAAGGCGCGCACCCGCTCGGCCGCGTCCTCGAGGGCGGCCCGCAGCTCGGGGTCGAGGCCGCGCCGAGCCGCGGCCAGCTCGGCGGGGGTGGCGCGCCAGGTGGCCGGCGGCGCGTCGACGCCGTCGAAGCGCCGGGCGGCCTCGGCGACCGCCTGGTCGCCGCGCGCGGCCACGTCCTCGACCAGGGCGCGGACGCTGCTCCTGGCCTCGGCCACGACCTGCACCGAGGCGCGGGGCAGCAGCGCGGCCGGGTCGCGGTCCGAGCCGCGCAGGTCGATCACGGGTAGCAGGGCAGGCTCCAGCGGGTCGGCACGGTGCTGGCGCCGCGAGGCGCGGCGCCAGGGGCTCCCTCCGCCAAGCTGACGGTGGCCGCTCCACCCTACCCCTCCCGAGGCACCCGACGAAGCGACGTTGCGCGCCGCGCGGCGCGGGTGTCGGCCTACCATGGGCGGGTCACCGGCAACCCGCGAGGTCATCGTGGAGCTCCCGCTCTTCCCGCTGCCCACCGTCCTGTACCCGGGCATGCCGCTGCCGCTCCACATCTTCGAGGAGCGCTACAGGCAGATGTTCGCCCGCGTCCTCGGAGGCGACCGGCGCTTCGGGGTGGTCGCCGTCGCCGAGGGTGCCGAGATCGGCGGGCACGACTCCTACCAGCCGATCGGCTGCCTCGCCGAGGTGCGCAACGTGAGGCCGTACCCGGACGGGCGCATCGACGTGCTCGGCCAGGGGGTGAGCCGCTTCGAGGTCACCGGCGTCACCCAGCCGGCGCCCTACATCGTGGCCGAGGTCGCCGGCCTCCCGGAGGAGGCCGGCCAGGACGCGGCCGACGAGGCGGTGCGGGCGCGCTGGCTCTTCGCCCGCTACGTGACGCTGCTGCTGCGCCTGGCGGGCGAGCAGAACGAGCAGATCGAGGTCCCCGAGGAGCCGCTGGAAGCCTCCTACCTGGTCGCCGCCGGCCTGCAGGTCGACCTGGCCGACAAGCAGCGGCTGCTGGCCGCCGGCTCGGCGGCCGAGCGCCTGCGCGCCGCCTGCTTCCTGCTGCGCCGCGAGCTGGCCCTGCTGGAACGGCTGCAGACGGCCGGCCCGGCACGAATGAGCGGCCCGTTCTCGCTGAACTGATGAGGCTGGCGTTGAACTTGAGTGTTCCACTCCATCCGTCGGCCACGCTGTGGGGAGTTCGAGTGAGGCGACACTTGCTTGCTCAAGCGTTTACGCCCTGGACGCTGAATCACTGACCTCACCGCAGCTGATGGCCTGTCAGGAGAAGGCGAACAGCGGGGGGAGGACGGCGACGACGGTCGCTGCCCAGAGGGCGAAGACGGGGAGGTAGGCGGTCTGCCATCGCTCGAGGCGGTGGAAGGCGATCCGTCCCGTGAGGAACCGCACCGA
>WNFV01001066.1_pt1 | contig 37594 bp, 38 predicted proteins | sample 5400101 | NCBI WGS metagenome assembly WNFV01 (sample SAMN13153361, study PRJNA577476) | soil metagenome | isolation source: 115 cm soil or saprolite under grassland replicate 1 | place: USA:California | collected 2016-06-15 | reverse complement strand
TCCTTCCGTTCCGCTTTGTGAACCTTCTGGGAACCAAGGTCCCAGGTTGACCGGCGGAGGCCTCCGGACTACGCTGAACTACCCTCACGAAGCTCGAACCCCGAGACCCGACACGGAGGCTGCTCAACGTGCACGATCTGATCATCGACAACGCGCGCATCATCGACGGCCTGGGCGCTCCTGCCCGCGAGGGCGGTGTCGCGGTCGCGGGTGGCCGTATCGCCGCGGTCGGAAAGGATCTGGGCGCGGCGAAGCACAGAGTCGACGCGCAGGGCCTCGTGCTCGCGCCGGGTATCGTGGACATCCACACGCACTACGACGCCCAGCTGACCTGGGATCCTTTCGCCACGCCGTCCACGGCGCTGGGCGTGACCACGGTGGTGATCGGCAACTGCGGCTTCACCATCGCGCCCTGTCGTCCCCAGCATCGTGACGTGATCATGCGCAATCTCACCCACGTGGAGGGCATGTCGCTCGAGGCCATGCGCGCGGGGATCAGCTGGGATTTCGAGAGCTACCCCGAGTACCTGGACTCGATCGAGCGGCGGGGGGTGGTGCCAAACGTGGCCTCTTTCGTCGGTCACTCCTCGGTGCGCACATACGTGCTCGGCGAGGACGCGAGCAAGCGGCCGGCTACCGAGGCGGAGATATCCCAGATGCGCCGGATCGTCCTGGACGCGCTCAAGGCCGGGGCCATCGGCTTCGCCACCTCCACCCTCGAACAGCACAACGGTGAGGCGGGCATCCCCATGCCCTCGCGGCTCGCGGACGAGAAGGAGATGCTCGCCCTCACGGGCGCGCTGGGCGAAGCGGGGCGCGGCATCTTCATGCTGACCAAGGGTATGACGTCCACCATTCCCTGGCTCGAGAAGATCGCGGGCGCCAATGGCCGGCCGGTGATGATCGCCGCCATGTTCGTGGATCCCGGCGATCCCCGGCGCGTCTTCAAGGAGCTGGGAGAGATCGAGCAGGCGCGATCACGGGGCCGCGAGCTCTGGGCCCAGGTGGGCTGCTTTCCCCTCGGCATGGAGTTCACCCTTCGCCATCCCTATCCTCTCGAGGCGCTCGTGGCCTGGCGGCCGGCCCTCGAGGCGGCGAGCGAGGCGCGCTATCGTCAGATCCTCGCCGATCCGGGGTTCCGCCGCGCCCTCATTCAGGAGATGGGGCAGCCCGGAGTGCCGAACCGCATCAGCAACGAGAATTGGGACTACCTCACGGTGATGGAAGTGAAAAAGCCGGCCCTCCGGCACTTCGAGGGCAAGATCATCGGGCAGCTCGCGCGCGAGCAGACGCGCGAGCCGTGGGATGTGTTCCTCGATCTGGGGCTCGAGGACGACCTCGACACCATGTTCGACTGCCGCCTCTTCAACACGGACGAGAAGAAGGTCTCCGAGCTCCTGCGGCACCCGTGCGCGGCGGTGGCGCTGTCCGATGCGGGAGCGCATCTCTCCTTTCTCTGCGATGCGGGCTTCGGTCTCCATCTCTTCGGCCACTGGGCACGCGAGCGCGGCGACATGACGCTCGAGCAGGCGGTGCGCGCGGTGACGAGCACGGTGGCGGACGCCTACCGTATCCCCAATCGGGGGCGGATCGCGCCGGGCGCATGGGCGGACCTCATCCTCTTCGATCCCGCCACGGTGGGGCGAGGCGAGAAGCGTCGCGTGAACGACCTGCCCACGGGCGCCTCGCGACTCGACACGCCGCCGGTCGGACTGCACGGGGTGTGGGTGAACGGGGCGCGCACGGTGGATGCCCAGGGCGTGATCGCCGACTGCGGCCGCCCGGGCCGCCTCCTCAAGGAGTTCGGCGCCTAGCGCGGTATAGACGTAGCTGCTCGCTCGTCCGTTTACAGGTCCGGCAATTTTCTCAAGCCGCCTCCCCGCTTTCTCCCGCTTTCCCCGGTACGTAAACGTACCTTCCTGTGCCGCCGTCAGAACCGGCAGGCAGCCAACCGCCCCCCGTCGGGGCACAGGAGGAAACGCTATGCAACGATTCACGTGGCTCATGGGGGGCGCGGCCGTCGTGGTCGCGCTGTGGGCTCCCTTGGCGGGCGCTCAAACCGTCACCCAGGATACGTCCGGCGCCTCGACGTCTTCGCAGAGCGCCCCACCGGACACGCGAAGTACGCAGGACAGGCAGCACACCCGGGGCGGTACGCAGACACCCGGACAGGGTACAGAGAGCAGCGGGCAGGATCAGACCGGCAGCCGGCAGGGCACGAGCGACCAGGAGAGCAGCCCGACCACGACGGGCAGCCAGCAGGACTCGCAGCCCGACCCGCGGACCACACGATTCGGTGGGCAGGGTCAGGCGCGCGGCACCTTTGGCCAGGGGCAAACCGGCGGCCGGCAATACACGCAGGATTCCCGGGGACAAAACGGCTCATGGCAAGGCGCGCCGACGCAGAACGGCGGCACACAGAATACCCCGCGGTTCGGTCAGGGGCGGCGTTACACGCAAGATGGCGGACAGGGACAGAACGGCTCGCCGCAAAGCACACAGGGCGGCGGGCAGGGCCAGGCCGGCGGCATCCACCAGGATGTGCAGCATGTGCGTCAGGACAACCGGGAGATCCGGCAGGACCGGCGCGACATCGGGCGTGACGTTCGAGACATCAGGCAGGACCAGCATGAGCTCGCTCGTGACAACCGCGAAATTCGGGGCGATCGTCGTGAGATCGCCCGCGATCAACGCGAGATCCGCCAGGACCGGTATGAGATCGGTGGCGACGTGCGAGAGCTCGCTCGCGATCGCGCTCAGCTCCGGCAGGACCTGAGGGCGGGCGACTACCAGGCCGCCGCCCACGACCGCGCCGAGATCCGGGGCGATCGGCAGGAGCTCTACCGCGACCGCCAGGAGCTCTCCCGCGATCAGCGTGAGCTCCGCAACGACCGTCAGGAGCTGCGCCACGATGTGCAGGAGCGCAATCAGGACCGCCGCGACCTTGCCCAGGACTACCGCGAGCTCGGCAACGACCGGCGCGACCTTCGTCAGGACTATCGCAATCGCCATGCGGACAGAACGGCGCTGCGCGAGGATTATCAGAGCCGTTTCCAGAACCAGACGCGCGGTCAGACTCCGAGCTATGGCCGGTCGCCCAGCTCCGGCCAGTCAACGAGCTATGCTCAGCACCCAGGCTATGGCCAATCGTCCAGCTCTGGCCAGATCCCGAGCTATGGTCAGCACTCGAGCTATAGCCAGACCCCCAGCACCAGCCAGCGCTCGAGTTACGGCCAGGCGCAGAGCTACGCCCAGCGCCCCGGTTACGGCCAGGCACCGAGCTATGGCCAGCGGCCGAGCTACTCTCCGAGTGCTCCGAGCCGCCTCGGGGCCCGCAGTGGTGTGCAGTACGCCAGTCGGGGATCGGGTAGAAGGTAGTCAGCTTCGTGGCCGGGCTGGGCGCAGGTCGCGCGCTCAGTCCGGCCTCGCTCGGTTGGCGCGTTGTCCTCTCATCGATTTCTCATTCAACTTCGGTCGCCTCCTCGAGTCGAGCCGCGATGTAAACGTCGACGGCCCATGCCGCGTCGTACGTGCAGAAGGCGGGTCAGGGTCGCAGCTCATGCGCCCCGCGCGGCCCGCGCGCAGCCGACCCGAGGGGGGAAGGGGGAGACTCTGATGCTCAGAAAAATGCTCGTGGGAAGCGTCCTAGGCCTGGCAGTCCTTGTCGGCTCCGCCGGCACCGGGCATGCCGGCGTGAGTGTAGACCTTGGAATCCATCTCGGCGCCCCGGCGCCGCTCGAGCCCGTGCCGGCGAGCCCCGTCTACTTCGCTCCGACGGCGCGCGCCAATCTCTTCTCGTTCGACGGCGACTTCTATGTCTTCTTGGGCACCAAGTGGTACGTCGGTCCCGCCCAGGTCGGCCCCTGGTCGGAGCTGCCGCCGGAATTCGTCCCGCGGCCCGTGCTCGCGGTCCCCGTGCAGTACTATCGCGTGCCACCCCGTGAGTGGGCGCATTGGCGGCGCGAAGCGCCTCCGCGTTGGGCGCCCACATGGGGTCGGCGATGGGAGGAGCATCGACATGGCCCGCCGCCTCCCGCCGAGTATCATGGCCACCATCGGGATGACCACCGCGATCATCACGTATCCTATCGCGATGACCGGCGCGACGACAGGCGGGGCGACTGGCGCGATCGGGATCGGTACCGGGACGATCACCGGTAACACATCTGGCTCGAGTCGCGCGCACCACACGGCCGCACGTGACCTTCGCGTGCGGCCGAGGTGTTTCAGGACCTGGTCGGCAGCCTAGCGCCGCAGCTCCTGTACGCTCTTCACCGGAGTGCCATCCTTGCCGGTGATGGCGCGGCGGGCGGGTCCCGTCTGATCGCCGAAGGTCGGTTGCCAGCACGTGTGCTTGCCGGCTCCGCCCACCACGATCACCGAGAGATCATCCGGCGACCTGACGATGGGCAGGAGAGTGTCGGGCGCGTCCACCACCCCGTGGCTTTGCACATGAAACCGCCGGTACTCCTCGCCGAGGCGGCCGAGCGGGAAGCGGGCGTTCTCGAAGATGAACTCTTTCACCTGTCGCTTGCTGTAGCCGTCGTGTGCGATGGTGGCCGCGTGCTCGGGGCCGAGCGAGAGCAGGGGCTGGCCATAGGCGAGGAGGTTGTTGCTGCCGGCCTGGCCCATGGCGCCCGCGATGATCCTCAGCACGCCCAGGCCCGTGTAGCTGTAGTGATCCTGGATATTGTGCGGACCCTCGCAACCGATGACGGTGACGGTGCTCACGTCGATCGGGAAGCCATGCTCGACGTGCAGCGGCTCCCACGGGCTTTCCGCTTCGTTCTCCGCCACGCAGTAAGCGATCTTGGCGGGGCTCCCCTGGGTCGAGCGATCGCCGGTGCCGGGCAAGCCGCCCCCCACATTCATCAGGAGCAGCCGCACGGCACGCCCGATGGTCATATTGGCGCGGAACCCCTGGCCGAAGGCGTTGTAGCCCGAGTTGATGGCAAGCTCCCCCGCCACGGGTCCGTTGACGATCATGATCGGAGCCACGGGGTGCGTCGTGGCCTGAATGGAGTCGAGATTGAAGGCGGGATCGGCGAGGGCCTCGATGGCCGTGATGATCACCGGCAGGTATTGGGGCTTGCATCCTGCCATGACCGCATTCACGGCGATCCGCTCGACGGTTGCCTCGCCCTGCCGCGGGGGCAGAACGGCGACCACGTCGAGCGGATCACGATCGGTCCAGCGCAGGAACTCCTTCACGTCTCTGTCCGTAGGCGGAACGATGGGCAGACCGTCCGTCCAGCCGCGCTCCTGATAGAGGCCGTTGACGGCCGCATAGGAGGCGTCCAGTCGAAACGTCTTGGCCGCGGGGCCGGGTGCGCTCATGCCTTGGTCACCGCGCGGGCCACGAGATCGATAGCGAGATCGGCCTTCTTGATGACTTCCTCCTCACGGATGCCGCCCAGCGGATGCGGGATGAGGGCAAGAGGCAGATCGGCCAAGCCGCGATTCCTGGCTTCGAGTTTGGCCAGCTCCTCGAACTCGAATGTCCCCATCACGACGGTCGGAATGCCGTGCTGCTCGAGCACGATGGCGCCGTGGATACTCCACGACGTGCACGACCCTCAGTCCGCGCTCCCGACCAGGACGAAGTCGCACTTCGTGAGATCGGCCATGATCGACGGCGACGGCGGACCGGCAATGCCCTTCTCGCGCTTGATGACGTCGCGGACGCCATAGCGCTCCTTCAGGCGCGCCACCACGGCCAGCATCAGCGTGCCCGCATTGGCCTTGCTGTTGTCGAGAATACCCGCGCACTTGCCCTCGAGACTGGCCAGGCGCGGAGCCAAGCCGGTGGTGAGGATCCGCGGCTCGGCGGTGGGGTCGTACAGCAGGTCTCCTGATTCGCTCATCGTCGTCTCCTGTCCGGCTGCCATGGGAGCGCGGGGAGCGGGTCGCCCCGCTCCGGCTATCGTGACAGGGAGAATACACCAGGCGCGAGACCTCCGGCGCGGATCCGCGGGCGCGGTGTGCTACCGTGGTAAAGCTCCGCCCCGACGCTTCGTGTGCTGCCGCCATCAAGGAGAGGTCAGATGACGCTCAAGCTCAGCACCCTCGCGGTGACCGCGATCGCCATGGGTGGCCTGCTTGTCACCACGGGCTGCAGCTCGCTCAAGGTGAACGTCATTCGCGATCCCGCCATCGCCATTGCGCCCGGAGCGACCTGGGCGTGGGGCCCGACGGCGGCCGAGAAGCGGCCGGACGAGCTCGATCCTCGCGTGAACAACAGCATCATCCACCAGCGCGTGCAGCGCGCGGTGGACCGGGTGCTCGCCCAGAAGGGTTTCCGGCGGACCGATCCGAACAGCGCCGACTTTCTCGTGGCGTACCGCGTGGGCGTGAAGGACGCGCGCCAGGTGGTGACGCAGACCATTCCGGTCGGCCCCGCCTACTGGGGCGGCTGGGGTTGGGGATACTACGGCGCGCCCCCGATGGTGACCTCGCGCGAGATCACGTACACGGAGGGCGCTCTCATGCTCGACATGGTGCAGCGGTCGACGGGGAAGCTCGCCTTCCGGGCGACCGGGGTCGACCAGGATGTCACGGGCGCCGACGGCTCCGAAGAGCAGATCCAGAAGACCGTGGAGAAGCTCCTGCAAGAGCTGCCTTAGCCGCCTTGCTCGATCAAAGGGAGACGATGGCATGCCTGAGAGCGCCGCGCGCTTCACGCTGATCACGGCCGCCCGTCTCCTCGACGGCACCGGCTCCGCGCCGGCCGAGCAGGGCGCCCTCCTCGTCGAGAACGGCCGCGTGGTCAAGCTGGGCCGCGCCGCCGACGTGCGGGCGCCGGAGGGCGCGTCGGTGGACCGGCAGGACTACGGCGATGCGACGATCCTGCCCGGACTCGTGGACGCGCACACGCACCTCGTCGCGCCGGGCGACGGCACCCTCGGCGACGACATCGCCAAGGAGGACGACGACTTCCTCCTCCTCCAGGCCGCGAAGAACGCCCGCACGCTCCTGCAGTCCGGCGTGACCACGCTTCGCGAGAACGGCGCCAAGGGCAAGGTGGCTTTCTCGCTGCGCGAGGGTGTCCGCCGCCGGCTCGCTCCCGGGCCGCGCATGGTCATCTGCGGGCGGCCCATCGCGATCACGGGCGGTCACATGGGGTATTTCGGCTCCGAGGCGAACGGCGAGGTCGCCGTGCGCGCCGAGGTGCGCAAGCTGCTCAAGGAAGGCGCCGACTACATCAAGATCGTAGCCAGCGGCGGCTCGACGCGCACGTCCGATCCGAACCGCGCCTCGTATACCGTCCCCGAGCTCGCCGCCATGACCGACGAGGCGCGCCGGCATGGCAAGCTCACGGCGGCCCACTGCACCTCGGCGCAATCCATACAGAACTGCCTCGAGGCGGGCGTGGACATGATCATCCACTGCATCTTCACCGAGCCTGACGGCACGTATCGCTTCCGCCCCGATCTCGTGGAGCGGCTGGTCGCCGCCAAGGCCTGGGTCAACCCAACCCTCTATGTGATGAAGGCGGGTATCGAGCGCCAGCGCGAGGCGAGAGAGCGCGAGGGACGACTGACCCCGGAGCTCGAGTCGCAGCTCGAGGCCTCGCGACGGGCCCTGGATGTGCGCGTGGATGCCGTCCGCCAGATGAGCGAGGCGGGCGTCCTCATGACCGCGGGATCGGACTCGCCGTGGGGCTGGTACGCGCCCGGAGAGTTCGTCCACGAGATTCACATGCTCGCTCAGGCCGGCCTGTCGTACTCGGATGCCATCGTGGCCGGTACCGCGGGTGCCGCCGATTCCATCGGCGTGGGCGCCGTCGCCGGCCGACTCACCGCCGGACGCCCCGCCGATGTGCTGGTCGTCCGCGGCGATCCCACCCGTGAGATCACCGCACTGTGGAACATTCTCGACGTCTATCAATCGGGCCATCGTATAGCCCGCGACTAGAGTAACCGTCCGCCGGAAGCCTCCGAGAAGTCTTGCCCCGTGTAATTCCTACCTGAAGGTAAGGAAGTCGCCCCCGGTTTCTTCTTCTTTGATGAATTCCCTCTCGGTCATACCGCCTCAAACAAAGAGAAGTTCCGCCGGCAGGAGCGGTTCAACGTCCGGCACGGCCGTTGCTTCCCTTGGGACATACCCCATGTGGCCCATCGACCATCACCCACCCGGCACGCGAAGCACGGGGCAGCCACGACCGGGTCGGAGGCGAATAAGACATGAATTGTCTCGACGCCCGTGAGCAGTTTCCCGCTGTCGTTGCTGGAATGAGCAGCCTGTCGGAGTGGGCCCCCGTCGAAGCTCACGTGGGGCAGTGCGCGGAGTGTCGAAAGCTCCTGGACAAGCTCTATCGCATGAAGCCCCGGAACGAGCCGGGATGGGCGCGGCCCTCGATCAGGCCGACTGATCAACCCGATGAGTCCACGAACATTCTCGAGGTCGTCTCACCTTCACGTCGGCCACAACGTCACGCACTATGGGCGGTCCTCGTGGCGGTGGCGGTGACTCTGGGAACGGGAGCCTGGCTCGCCGGCTACGGCTCCCGGGTGAGCCTCGAGTCATCCCTCGTCGCGCTTCTCGAGAGATTGCGGGCGGTAGCGCACCAGGCCGAAGTCCTCATCGCCTCTGCCCCTCCAGTCGTCTCGGCGCCGCCACAGACCCACCCTCCCGCATCAGCGCCGCCACAGGCTCCTCCTCTCGCATCAGCGCCGCCAGAGGCCCCTCCTCTCGTCTCAGCGCCACCGCCGCCACAGACCCCTCCGAGGAACAGCGCGCCTGAAACCACCGCGGCGCCCGCGCCGTCACCGCCACCCAGCGCTCCTGAGCCAAAAAATATTCGCGCAACCAAGGGAGTATCCGCGCCCGCGCCCGCTTCGCTACCCTCACGGGTCAGCAAGTCCCCGCGATCGACCGCCGGCAGGGACGCTGCTCCGCCAAAGCCGAGTCCCGAGGCCGCGCCCGACCCGAACCCGAACGCTCTGGTAGAAACCGGCAAAATCGATGTGGCCGTTCAGCTTTCCGTAGGGAACCGGAAAGATGCCGAGCGCGATCTCGGAATGCTGCTCTCGCGAGTCGGCGGCACCAAGCTTGGCCCCGGCCAAACCTCCACCCTGATGGCCTCTGTCCCCCGGTCCAGCTACGGCGAGTTCACCCGCGGCCTATCCCAGATCGGCTCTTGGCGACTCGAAGCAGGACGCTCCTCCCTACCCGATCCCATACACGTGGCGGTCAAACTCGCAAAATAGCATCGCGTTGATTCGGTGGGGCGGCCTCGGGGGAGGCGCGATGACGCCTCCTCATTCTCACTCGGTGGATTCTCACTCGGTGGGGGGGTGTCGGGGGAGGAGCGGCGACCGCTCCCCCCTGACTTAATACAAATGACAAGAAGCCAGGTGCCCAGCCCCGAAGTCGCGTGGCGCCGGGCGCTCTACGCGGCAGCGGTCGAAGGCCATCGGGCAGCGCGGGTGGAACCGGCACCCTTCGGGCACGTCGAGCAGGCTTGTCACTTCCCCCTTCGAGGCGATCCGCTCGCGCCGCAGGGTGGGATCGGCCACCGGCACCGCCGAGAGCAGCACCTGCGTGTATGGATGCTTCGCTTCGCGATGTATCGTGTCGCGCGAGCCGATCTCCACGATCTCGCCGAGGTACATGACCGCTACCCGGTCCGACATGTGCAGGACCACATGCAGGTCGTGCGAGATGAAGAGATAGGTCAGGCCGAATCGCCGCCGCAGATCCATGAGCAGATTGAGCACCTGGGCCTGGATGGACACGTCGAGCGCCGACACCGGCTCGTCGGCCACGATGAGGCTCGGCTGCAGGGCTAGCGCGGCCGCGATGCCGATGCGCTGGCGCTGCCCTCCGGAGAGCTCGTGCGGGTACCGCTCGGCAAAGCTCGGATCGAGTCCAACCACCTCCAGCAGCTCGGCGGTTCGCCGGCGGCGGCCCGCGGCATCGGCCTGGCGGTAGATCTGCAGCGGCTCGCCGATGATGCCGCCCACACGCATCCGTGGATTGAGCGAGCCGAAAGGGTCCTGGAAGACGATCTGCATACGTCGTCGGGCGGCCCATAGCTCGCTCGTCGAGAGAGCCACGAGATCCCGCCCCTCGAAGCGAATATGTCCCGCGCTGGGCTCGATCAGCCGCAGGATGAGCCGTCCCGTCGTCGACTTGCCGCAACCCGATTCGCCCACCAGTCCCAGGGTCTCCCCCGGTTCGAGGGCGAAGCTCACGCCGTCCACGGCGCGAATGATCCGACGGTGTCGCGCGAGCCACGCGCCGCCCACGGCGAATTGCTTCTCGAGCTTCTGCACCTCGAGGAGCGGCTCGGTCATCATTCCACCACGGGGCAGGCCACGAAGTGTCCTCGCTCCCGCTCTTCGAGCACCGGCTCCTGCCTGCGGCAGGTCGCGACGGCATAGGAACAGCGCGGAGCGAAGGGGCAGCCCGCCCTCGCTTGCCGGAGATCGGGGGGCACGCCCTCAATGGACGCGAGCGGCTGGCCGAAGCGGCTTGGATGGGGCAGGCACTGGAGCAGGCCGCGCGTGTAGGGATGAAGCGGCCGCGCGAAGAGGCTCGCCACGGGCGCCATCTCGACGATCCGTCCGGCATAGATCACGGCCACACGATGGCAGAGCTCGGCGACCACCCCGAGATCGTGGGTGATGAGGAGGACGGCCATCCCGCGCTCCGCCTGGAGACGCCGCAGGAGATCGAGGATCTGCGCCTGGATGGTGACGTCGAGGGCGGTCGTCGGCTCATCGGCGATGAGGAGGGCGGGACCGCAGGCGAGGGCCATGGCGATCATGGCGCGCTGGCGCAGGCCGCCGGAGAGCTGGTGAGGATAGTCGCGGGCGCGCTGGCGCGCCGAGGGGATCTGGACGAGATCGAGCATATCGACGGTGCGTTCCCATGCGTCGTGGCCGCCGGCCCCGCCGTGGGCGAGCACGGCGGAGGCGATCTGGTCGCCGATGGAGAACACGGGATTGAGTGACGTCATCGGCTCCTGGAACACCATGGCGATGCGCGCGCCCCGCACGCGGCGCATGGACTCGGCGTCCATGGCGAGGAGATTCTCGCCCTCGAGCAGCACGCGTCCGGCCGCCACCCGGCCCGGGGGCTGCAAGAGTCGCATGATCGACAGCGACGTGACGCTCTTGCCGCAGCCGCTCTCGCCGACCAGCCCCAGCACTTCGCCCTTCTCGATGGCGAAGCTCAGGCCGTCGACAGCTCGCAGTACGCCCTGCCCCGTGGCGAACTGCGTCTCCAGGCCTTCGACTGAGAGGAGCGGCGGCATGTCAGACCGAATCCATTCGCGCGAGACGGGCGGGGCCTGTCGTCGGGGGCGGCCTCCGCGCAACGGGCTTCGCCACCCTACCCTTCGTGAATCGCAGCCCTTCGGGCTGCGCGCACTCGGGAAGGGCCCACTCCGCCCGCCGCGCGGAGGCCGCCCCCGACGCCACCCGCCCGATTTTGGTTTGTCGGATCATTGGCGCCTACTAGACCATGAGTCTTGGGTCGAGGGTGTCGCGTAGCCAGTCGCCGAGGAGATTGACGGCGAGGACGGTGAGCATGATGGCGAGGCCGGGGAAGGTGGCGAGCCACCACGCGGTGGCCACGTAGTTGCGGCCGTCGGAGAGCATCCAGCCCCAGGTGGGGGTGGGGGGCTGAACGCCCAGGCCGAGGAAGGAGAGGGCGGACTCGTAGATGATCATGAAGGCGAGCTCGAGGGTGGCCACGACGATGATAGGGGTGAGCGCGTTGGGCAGCACGTGGCGGAGGAGGAGTCGCGTGGAGCGGTTGCCGCGGGCTCGGGCCCCGCTCACGAACTCACGCTCACGGATCGACAGCACGTCGGCGCGCACGATGCGCGCGAACTGCACCCAGCGCGTCATGGCCATGACCAGGATCACGTTCAGCAGGCTCGGCCCGAGGGCGAAGACCACGCCCATGGCGAGCAGGATGTACGGGATGGCGAGGAACACGTCGACCACCCGCATGATGAAGGCGTCGGCGCGGCCGCCGTGGAATCCCGCAAGCAGGCCCAGGGTGACGCCGATCAGGCAGGAGAGGGTGACCGCGGAGAGCCCGACCCCGAGCGAGATCCGACCGCCGTAGAGAATGCGGCTCAGGATGTCTCGCCCGAGGTGATCGGTGCCCAGAGGATGCTCGCGCAGGCCGCGCGCTTCCCACATGGGCGGCCGGAGGCGCTTGAGGAGCATCTGACGCGCCGGATCCCACGGTGCGATCTGCGGGGCGAGGACAGCCGCCCCGCCTATGCACACGAGAACGGTGAGACCAAAGACGGCGCGAAAGCTCAGGCGTCGTCGGATCGCCCCGGCGGCCGGCCGGACAGCCGCCGCCACCGCCACTCCCGCAGCCTCGTTCACCGGCGGCTCCGTACGAAGACGATGCGCGGGTCGAGATACGTGTAGATCATGTCCATGACCAGATTGATCATGACGAAGAGCGTGGCCAGCATGGCCACGATGGCCTGCACCAGCGGATAGTCGCGGCTGAAGATCGCGTCCACGGCGAGCCGGCCCACGCCGGGCCACGCGAAGATGGTCTCCGTGATCACCGCGCCACCGAGCAGCACGCCGAACTCGAGGCCGACGATGGTGACGAGGGGAATGGCCGCGTTCTTGAGCGCGTACTTGTACGTGACGAGGAAGGTGCGCACGCCGACCGCGCGCGCCGTGCGCACATAGTCCTGGGCGAGCACCTCGAGCATGCCGGAGCGTGCCATGCGCGCGATGCGGGCCATGGAGAAAGCACCGAGAGCGAATGCGGGCAGCACGAGCGAGGCGAGCCCGTCGCGTCCGGCCGCGGGCAGCCAGCCGAGCTTGACGGCGAACACGAGGATGAGGAGGAGTCCGAGCCAGTACACGGGCATGGCCTGCCCCAGGAGCACGCCCACGGAGCAGACGGCGTCGATGAGCGAGTTGCGACGCAGGGCGGCCACGATGCCGGCCGGCACCGCCACCACCAAGGCGAGGGCGAGGCCGGCCGCGGTGAGCTCGAGGGTGGCGGGCAAGGTCTGGAAGATCAGGGTGAGGGCAGGCACCTGGTGCTTGAAGGACACGCCGAAGTCACCGCGCACGGCGCGTGAGAGGAAGCGAACATACTGCACCCACAGCGGATCGTCGAGACCGAGGAGGGCGCGGAGCTGGCGGACGTCCTCCTCGCGCGCCTCGAGGGGAAGGAGGAGGCGCGTGGGATCGCCGGTCAAATGGAGAAGACCGAACACGATCACCGACACGCCCAAGAGAACCAGGGCGCTCTGCCCGAGCCGGCGCAGGACGTAGGCGAACATCCGCTTACCCGCTCCTCACCCCGCCCCTCACCCTACCCTCTCCCCGGAGGGGAGAGGGAAAGAGGAGGCGGCGTGTGGGTCCCTCTCCCCACGAGAGCGAGAGGGCAAGGTGAGGGGGCGCATCGAGCGCCGAACTAAAATCCGATCTCGGTCAGGCGTATCGACTCGTCGCCTCGCGGCGTCCACTTCAACCGATTGTTCACGCCGTAGATATCCATCTGCTGATACATGAAGAGCCAGGGCGCGTCGTCACGGATCATCTTGAGGAGCTGGCTGTAGAGCTGTTTCCGCTTCTCCACGTTCATCTCCGACCGCCCCTGCTCCATCAGCTTGTCCACCTCGGGATTCGAGTACTGCGAGACGGGCTCGCCCGTGTGGAGATTCGGCGTCACCCAGTGATCGGGCTCGAGACTGGGCAGGCACCAGCCGTTCATGAAGATGTCCTCGGTCTTGTGATCGAGGACGGAGCGGACATAGCTCCCCCACTCGCCGATGATCTTCACGTTGGTCTTGATCCCGTTCTCCGTGAGCTGGCCGGCCACCGCCTGCGCGATGTCCTTGTCCATGGCCCAGCGTCCGTTCGGCGCCTGCAGGGTGAGCTGGATGTTCGTCTGTCCCGCAGCGGCCAGGAGCTCCTTGGCCTTCTTGGGATTGTACTCGTACAAGGGAATCGACGGGTCATAGCCCCAGACATTGGGGGGCATGGACGAGTTGATCCGCTTGCCGTTGCCCAGGAGCACGCTGTCGATGATGCCCTGCACGTCCACCGCGTGGTTGATGGCCTGGCGCACGCGCTTGTCGGCGATGGGCCCGCCCTTGATCTGGGCGAGGCCGAAGTAGATGATCCGGCAGCTCGGCATCTTCTCCACGCGCACCGACTTCGTCGACGCGAGCTGCTGCAGCTGGTCGGGGGGCACGTTCACGATGAGATCGGCCTGGCCCGTCTGGAGTGCGGCGATCCGCGCGCCCAGCTCGGGGATGGGCCTCCAGGTGGCCCGCCGCACCGCCGGCTTGCCCGTCCAGTGCGCGTCGTTGGCCTCCACCACGATCTTGTCGTTCTTGACCCACTCCACGAACTTGAACGGGCCCGTGCCCACCGGCTTGAGATTGGCCTGCGCGTCGCCGACCTGCGCGACGTATTTCGGGGCGAGCTGATACATGAGGGTCATGCGCGCGGGCATGGCGGGGTCGGGCACCTTGTTGTGAAAGCGCACGGTGTAGGGATCGACGATCTCCACCGCCTCAATGGTGGCGAACCACCCCTTCTGCGGCGACTTGAAGTCCGGCCGGTTGATCCGCTCGAAGGAGAACTTCACGGCATTGGCGTCGAAGGGCTCGCCGTTGTGGAACTTCACGCCCTGGCGGAGCTTGACCTCCCAGATCTTGTCACTCACGAGCTTGTAGGAGAGGGCGAGGTTCGGCGCGAGCTGCAGCTGCTTGTCGCGCGTGAGGAGGGTGTCGTAGATGGACGTGTTGATGATGAGGGTGACGATATTGTTGGTCATCTGCACGTCGAGGAACTCGGCGTCGATGCCCTGGGCGACGGTGACGTCCCGCTCGCCCGCCGCCTGCGCCGGCGCGGCGAATTCCGGCCCTGCCACGGCCCCGACAATGGCCACTAGTATCGCGATGGACCGAAGAGTGTTCCGCATCGAGCCCTCCTTACCCCGGGGTGGATTGCGCGTCCGCGGCGGCGTTGACCGGACGGGAAGCGCAGTGATGGTATGTCCGTGGAAAAAGGGTGTCAAGGACGCGCATCTCCTTGACACCGCGCCTCCGGATGACCTACATGGGTACCACCTCACGACGTGGGCCGGCCACGCACCGTGGGTGGACACGGGTGCCATGATGAATGTCGTGCTACCCCGGAAGCCGCCAGCGGTGGCCCGGTGAGGATTCCGCCCTGATCGCTGTCCTCCTGCTGTATGCGGTGACGATGTTCGCCGGCGCCACCCTGCTCTTCGTGGTGCAGCCGATGGTGGGCAAGATGATCTTGCCGCTTCTCGGCGGCACCCCGGCCGTGTGGAGCACGTGCATGGTCTTCTTCCAGGCGGCGCTCCTCGGCGGCTATGCCTATGCCCATGCGAGCACGGCCTGGCTCAGCGTCCGCCGTCAGATGCTCCTCCATCTGGCCCTGTTGGCGCTCCCTCTGGCCGTCTTGCCCCTCGCCGTGAATCCCGCCCTCCTGCGCGGGGGCGAGTCTAATCCGGTCCTCGACGTGCTCCTCCTGCTCTCGCTCTCGGTGGGGCTGCCTTTTCTCGTGGTCAGCGCCACCGCACCCCTGATCCAGAAGTGGTTCACGCAGACGGGTCACCCGGCCGCGCGCGACCCCTACTTCCTCTACGCGGCCAGCAACCTCGGCAGCATGCTCGCTCTCCTCGGCTATCCGACTCTGATCGAGCCGCGACTCCATCTGAGAGGCGAGGGCTGGCTGACGCAGACCCGCCTCTGGAGCCTCGGCTACCTCGCCCTCGCCCTCCTCATCGCGCTGTGCATGCTCGCCCTCTGGCGGTGCGGCCCCGCGGCGCCGGAGGGCGAGCCGGATCCGTCCGCGATGGCGGAGGCGGAGGCGCCGCCCGAGCCCCCGCCGAGCTGGGCGCAATGCCTCCGGTGGATCGCCCTCGCCTTCGTGCCGTCGAGCCTCATGATCGGCGCTACCACCTACGTCACCACCGATATCGCCGCCGTGCCCCTGCTCTGGGTCATGCCCCTCGCCATCTACCTGTTGAGCTTCATCCTGGCTTTCGGCCGGTGGCCGGCGGTCCTGCACCGACGGGTCGTGGCGGCCACCGTCCCGGGTGTTCTCGTGGTCTTCTTTCTCATCGTCTCCGGTTTCAGGCAGCGCATCTGGATCACCGTGCTCTGGCACTTCCTGCTCCTCTTCCTCGTCGCCCTCGCCTGTCACGGAGAGCTCGCCCTCACGCGTCCATGGTCGCGGCACCTGACCCAGTTCTACCTTCTGATCTCCGTGGGCGGCGTGCTCGGCGGGCTCTTCAACGCCCTGGTCGCGCCTCTGATCTTCCACTCGCTGGTGGAGTATCCACTGGTGATGGCCTTCGCCTGTCTGCTCGTGGGCGGGCCCCGCCGGGCCAGATCGTGGGCGCCGCGCGCGGTGGTGGCGGGTATCGTGCTCGCGCTCGCCGTCGGCCTGATGACCCTCATCCTCTACTCGGACCTCGTGACGGTCCAGCTCGATGCCGCGTTCTTCACCCGTCTGTTTCGGGTTCCCTCCGCCACGGTCGCGGAATGGGTCACCCCCATCGAGCTCAAGATCAACAAGGTGCTCGGATACGGGGTGCCCCTCCTCGCGCTCTTCTTCCTCCGGCGACGCCCGCTCGCCCTCGCCCTGGGCCTCATCGCGGTGCTGCTCGTGGGGGATTTCGTGGATGCGCGCAACGGCAATCAGATCCTGGAGACCCGGAGCTTCTTCGGCGTCCTCCGCGTCACGCGCGACAACGATCTCTCCGGTTACACGGAGCTCTGGCACGGCACCACGCTCCACGGGCGCCAGAGCCTCGATCCCAAGCTGCGCCAGGAGCCCATCGCCTACTACCACCGCGGCAGTCCCATCGCGCTCGTCATGGCCGAGCTCGAGCGACGCAGCACCCTCATCCACGTGGCCGTGATCGGCCTGGGGACGGGCACCATGGCCGCCTTCGTCCGCCCCGGCGACACCATCACGTTCTACGAGATCGACCCCAAGGTGCGCGACATCGCGACCAACCGCTTTTACTTCGGGTATGTGCCCGAGGCGATCAGCCGGGGCGCGACCGTGCGCATCGAGATGGGCGACGCCCGCATCCGCATGGATCAGGTGCGGAAGGAGCGGCGGGGTGAGCGTTACGACCTCATCGTGGTGGACGCTTTCAGCTCGGACGCCATCCCCGTGCACCTCTTGACGCGAGAGGCCTTCCGCCTCTATTTCGACATGCTCGGCGTCCGTGGGCTGCTCGTCCTCCACCTCTCGAACCGGTATCTCTCGCTCGAGCCCGTGGTGGCCAATCTCGCCGAGGATGCCCAGCTCGGTGGCCGGCTTCTCCGACACGACCTGCACCCCTCGGCCGAGGGGGCGACCTCCTCCACGTGGGCCGTGCTCGCCCGCACCCCTGGGGCGTTCGGCGACCTGGCGCACGATCCCGGCTGGACGGCGGCGACGCTCGAGACGAGCCCCCGGGTCGGCGTGTGGACCGACGACTTCCACAACCTGCTCAGGGTCTTCGATTGGTAAGGGGCCTCGTCTAGACGGGACCTCCGACCAGGATGTACGATGAGCGGCGGCCGTAACCCTCGAATCGAAGGAGATCACACTGTGAGCATGACGGATCGCATCGCCGGCGTTCTCTCTCCTGTCGTCACCCCATTCAAAGCCGACCTCTCCCCGGACCCCGAGCGCTTCGTCAGGCAGTGCCGGTGGCTGCTCAGTCAGAACGTGGGCCTCGCGGTATTCGGTACGAACTCCGAGGCGAACTCGCTCTCGACGGAAGAGAAGACGGAGCTGCTCGATCGTCTGGTGAGCGGGGGGGTGGACCCGGCCCGCATGATGCCGGGCACGGGATGCTGCGCTCTCACCGATTCGGTACGGCTCACTGCGCATGCCATGAAACTCGGCTGCGGGGGCGTGCTCATGCTCCCGCCTTTCTACTACAAGGGCGTCTCCGACGACGGGCTCTTCAAGAATTTCGCGGAGGTCATCGAGCGCGTGGGAGACCGGCGTCTGCGCATCTACCTCTATCACATCCCGCCCGTCTCGCAGGTGGGCATCACGGTGGGGCTGATCGAGCGTCTCCTCAGAGCCTATCCGGGCATCATCGCGGGCGCCAAGGATTCCTCCGGCGACTGGAACAATACCAAGGCATATCTGGACAACTTCGCCAAGGCAGGCTTCGACGTGTTCCCGGGCAGCGAGACCTTCCTCCTCCAGGGCTTGCGTCACGGCGGCGTGGGCTGCATCAGCGCCACCGCCAACGTCAATCCGGGAGCCATCGCGCGGCTCTTCGCGACGTGGCAGGCGGCAAACGCCGACGCTCAGCAGGAGCGGCTCAATACGATTCGCGGCATCTTCGCGAGGTATCCGATGATTCCCGCGCTCAAGGCCGCCATCGCGCACTACGGCGATGACGCGTCATGGGCCACCGTGCGGCCCCCCCTCGTGGAGCTGACCCCCGCGCAAAAGACTTCGCTGGCCGCCGACCTCGACCGGGCCGGCTTCACCATGCCGGGACTCAAGAGCTAGGAGGAGGCCATGATCGCGCTGACGGTCAACGGCAAGCGAAGCGCACCTGAAAGGTGCTCGAAGCCTCCTCTTCCCCTCTCTCCACCTGGGGAGAGGCAGGGTGAGGGGGCGGTTCCATCAATTCCCCCCGCGGACGCCACCTCACCTCCGGCCCCCTCACCCTCCCCTCTCCCCCACCGGGGGAGAGGGAAAACTACCCCACGACAGGATGCCGCCCATGCCAGTCCGTCGACGACTGGTACGCGCGAGCCGCGGCCAGCGCCGAGTTCTCCTCCCACGCCCGGCTCATGAACTGGATACTCGTAGGCAGCCCCCGCGCCCCGATGCCATTCGGCACACACACCGCGGGCAGTCCCGCGCCGTTGCCGATGGCGCCCATCACATCCTTGGCCGTCGCGCCGATGGCGCTCCGAAACTCCTGCCCGAGCAACGGCGCCTCGTTCACCCGCCCCGGGGCCACCAGCGCATCGTAGCGGGAGAGCACGCGATCGGCCTCTCGCGCCATCACGCCGCGCAGGCGAAGCGCCTTCACATAGTCCTTGGCGAGAATGACATCGCGCGCATACGGCGTATACCGCACTTCCGGCGCGGCCAGCTCCGCGATGCCTCCCGCTTCAATGAGATCTTCGAAGGCCGCGGCGGCCTCCACCTGGAGAATGATCCGCGTGATCTGCTCCCATGGCAGCTCGGGCAGCGTCACGTCCTCCACGGTGCCGATCTGGCGGAGCGTCTCCAGCGAGCGGGTGAAGTTCTCCACCACGGCCTCCTCGCATCCCTCCGTCACGCCCTTGATCACGGCGAAGCGGAAGCGCCGGCCTTCGGCCGCGTCGTAGCGATAGGGGCGATCGCTCGCCGTTGGATCGTCGGGATCGGGCCCCGCGATCGCGTCGAGCACGAGGCCGCAGTCGTCGGCGGTGAGGGCGAGCGGGCCCAGCTTGTCGAGCGTCCAGCAGAGCGCCATGGCGCCGTGCCGGCTCACGCGCCCGTAGGTGGGACGAAGCCCGGCGAGGCCGCAGTAGCCCGCGGGCGAGAGGATGGAACCCCAGGTCTCGGATCCGATCGCGAAAGGTACGAGCCCACTCGCCACGGCGGCGCCGGACCCGCTCGAAGATCCACCCGTCCACGCCTGGGCGTCCCACGGGTTGATGCAGGGCCCGGTGAAGGAGGCATTGGGCTGGCGATAGCCCATGCCTCCGGCGAGCTCGATCATGGCCAGCTTGGCGCAGAGCACCGCCCCCGCCGCCTCGAGCTTTCGGATCACGGTGGCGTCGAAGTCGAAGCGCTGCTCCCGATACGGCGCGGCGCCCCAGGTGGTGGGGGCGGCCGCCGTCGCGAGGAGATCCTTGGCGCCGTAGGGAATGCCGTGGAGCGGCCCGCGCCAGCGGCCGGCGGCGATCTCGCCCTCGGCGCGGCGCGCCTGAGCCATCGCGTGATCGCGCATCACGGTGATCACGGCGTTGTATCGGGGGCCGATCCGCTCGAGACGGTCCAGATAGAGCTCTACCAACTCGACGGGCGAGACCTGACGCGCCCGCACGAGCGCGCTCAGCTCCCGCACCGGCCTGAACAGCACGTCGGTCTTCATGATCTTCCCTCTCCCCTCCGGGGAGAGGGCAGGGCGAGGGGCTCGAACCGCTGAAAGGGCTCGTCGGCATTGGTGAGTCGGACGGCGCGCAACGCCCGCGCCGCCTCCACCTGGCCGCGCACGATCTTGCGCAGGTCGTCGACCTGGTCGTCCGTGAGCCGCGCGCCGTAGCGCTGGCGCACGATCTCGAAGAGCGTGTCGGTCTCGGGATCCGGAGTGTCGGCCATGGTCACCTCAGCGCAGGCGCGGGTCCAGCGCATCGCGCAACCCATCGCCCAGCAGATTGAAGCCCAGCACGGTGAGAAAGATCGCGATGCCGGGCAGCGCCGCCACGTGCGGCGCGACGTTGAGATACTGCCGGCTCGCCGCCAGCATGCTGCCCCAGTCGGAGGTGGGCGGCTGGACTCCAAGACCGAGAAAGGAGAGGCCGGCCAGCGCGGTGATCATGCCGCCGATGTTGAGGGTCACGGCCACGATCACCGGGGCGAGGCAGTTGCGCAGCACGTGGGTCAAGGCCAGACGAAGCTCGGACCCGCCGAGGGCCCGCGCGCTCTCGACGTATTCCGTCTGCTTCACCGCGAGCACGGTGGCGCGGACGATGCGGCCGTAAAACGGAATGTTCACCACGGCCACCGCGACCATGCCATTGACGAGCCCGGGGCCGAGGGCGGCGATGATGGCCACGGCGAGCAGGAAGTAGGGAAAGGCCATCAGCGTGTCGATGGAGCGCATGATGAGCTGGTCGACCCAGCGGCCGACGAATCCCGCGAGGAGGCCGCAGCACGATCCCGCGAGGGCGGCCAGGGCGGTCGCGGTCAGCCCCACCACGAGGGAGATGCGGGCGCCGAAGAGGAGCCGGCTCAGGAGATCTCGGCCGAACTCGTCGGTGCCGAGCGGGTGACCGGCGGTGAAGATGGGAGCGAGCCGGCGCGCGGTGTCGATGGCGTCGGGATCGCGCGGGGCGAGCCACGGCGCGAGCACGGCGAGCACGGCCATGATCGCGACCAGGCCGAGGCCGAAGAGGGCCGCGCTGCTTCGCCGGAAGATCCGGACGACGTCAGTCATAGCGGATGCGCGGATCGAAGATGGCGTAGAGGAGATCGACGGCGAGGTTGACCACCACGAAGGTGGTGGCGATGAGGAGCACCCCACCCTGCACCAGCGGATAGTCGCGCGCCTGTATGGCGCGCACCATCATGGAGCCGAGCCCCGGCCACGAGAAGACCGTCTCGGTGAGAATGGCCCCACCGAGGAGGAAGCCGATCTGCACGCCGAGCACGGTGATGATGGGGTTGATGGCGTTCTTGAGCACGTGGCGGGCGATCACCGCGCGCTCGGCGAGGCCCTTGGCGCGCGCCGAGCGCACGTAGTCCTGGCGGATGATCTCGAGCACGCTGGATCGGGTGAGACGCGCCAGCGCGGCGGCGGAGGCGGTGCCCAGGGTGACCGCGGGCAGGACGAGGTGCCACAACACATCCGTCACCCCGCTGTCGTAGGGCGAGCTCATGCCGCTCGACGGGAACCAGCGAAGCTGGAGCGCGAACACGATGATGAGCATGATGCCCGTCCAGAAGACGGGCAGGCTGACCCCGGTGACGGCCACCCCCATGCTCAGGCGGTCGAGCCAGGAATACTGCTTCACCGCGGACACGATGCCCGCCACGAGGCCGAGTACCACCGCGATGACGAGAGCGCCGGCGGTGAGGAGGAGGGTGGCCTTGAAGCGGAGCAGCACCTCGGGCAGCACGGCGCGGCCAAGCGGGATGGAGCGGCCGAGATCGCCCCGCGCGACCTGCCCGATCCAGGTGACGTACTGGACGACGAGCGGCTCGTCGAGGCCCAGGTCTCGGTGGAGGCGCTGCACGTCCTCCTTGGTCGCTTGGGCTCCGAGCATGATGGCCGCCGGATCCCCCGGGGCCAGGTGCAGAACGGCAAAGACGAGCACCGAGACCCCGAAGAGGACGGGGACGGCGAGGAGCAGACGGCGGAGGGCGTAGGCGGGGAGCCCGCCGCCCCCTACTGCAGCCACACCTGCGACAGCACGAGGTCGAAGTTCGGGTGGAGCTTGAAGCCCTGCACGCGCTTCCGGTGAATGATGATCTGCCGCCCGTGGTCGATGAAGATCCACGGGGCCTCGTCGGCGATGATGCGCTGGGCTTCCTTGTAGATGGCCACGCGCTCGGCGTCACCCACCGTGGTGCGGCCCTTGCGCAGGAGCTCGTCCACGCGCGGGTTCGCGAAGAAGCCCGCGTTGAAGGCGGGCGGGAAGCGATCCGAGGACAGCAGCATGTAGGTGACGTGGTCCGGATCGCCGATGGACGGGTTCCAGGACATCTCCGCCATATCGGGCGCGTCGAGATACTTCTTGAGATAGGCGCCCCACTCCATGGTCTGGATCTTGGCCTTGATGCCCACGGCGAGGAGCTGCGCCTGGATCACCGTGCCCATCTCGACCGGCTGCTGCATACCCGAGCCGGACTCGGGGACGAAGAAGGTCACTTCGAAGCCATTCGGATAGCCGGCTTCCTTCAGGAGCGCCTTGGCTTTCTCCGGATCGTACGGGTACCGGGTGGTCTTCTCCTCGCGGAAGGCGCCGTAGACCGGCGACATGGGTCCGGTGGAGACGATGGCCGTACCCTTGAGGATGTCGCGGACGATGGCCTCCTTGTTGATGGCCAGGTTCATGGCCTGCCGCACCCGCTTGTCCTTGAGAATCGGATGCCGCGTATTGAGCGTCACGTACCAGACGGCGGAGGAATTGGATTCCGCCACCGTGATGTTGGGATCCTTCCGGAGGCCGTCGAGGCTGTCGGGCGGCACGTCGATGGTGAGATCGATCTCACCCGTCTTGATGGCCGCGAGCCGCGCCTGCGCCTCGATGATGGGCACGTAGATGGCCTGGCGGATCTTCGGCGCCCCGCCCCAGTACTGATCGTTGCGCGCGAGGACGACCTTCACCCCGGGCTCCCACGTCTCGAGCTTGAAGGGGCCCGTGCCCACGGGATTCTTCGCGATGTCCTTGCCGTATTTCTTGAGGGCGTCGGGGCTGTAGATGAAGAGCGACTGATGCGCGAGGTACTGGAGGAAAGGCGTGAGGGGAGCCTTGAGCTTGATCTGCACGGTGAGCGGGTTGACCACCTCGATGCTCTGCACATTGCCGAGGAAGCCCTTGACGTACGGGTAGGTACCCGTCTTGTAGTACGGCCCTTCCTCGTTCAGCTGCCGCTCGTAGCAGAACTTGACCGCCTCGGCATTGAACGGCGTTCCGTCGTGGAAGATCACGTTGGGGCGCAGATTGAACGTATAGGTGAGGCCGTCCTTGGAGATGTCCCACGACCGCGCGAGACCGGGAATGAGCTTGTAGGAGCCGAGCTCCTGCGCCACCAGCCCTTCGAAGATGCGCTTGGTCACCCGCGCCGAGTTGAGATCCGTAACCTGCGCCGGATCCATGGTGACGGGCTCAGCGAGGAGACCGATGACGATGGCATCCTTGGGCGGCGCGGCGCCGGCTCCGGACACCAGGGTCACGGCCAAAATCACGAGAGCAATCAGCCAGGTTCGACGGGTCGTCATGGTGTGCTCCTTTGGGCGGCATCTTGCCTCAACCCGCGTATCCGCGCAATCTAGCCCGATCCCCTCGCCCCCGAAGGGGGAGAGGGTCGCCGTTCGAGCCGAGACGCTCGCCTCGAGCGAGGAGGCGAGGGCTGAGATGGGTGAGGGGGAGCGCAGTTCGCCTTAGAAGACGAGGTAGCCGCCGTCGATGATGAAGGCGTCGCCGGTGTGGTAGCGGCTGGCGTCGCCGGCCAGGTAGACGGCGATGCCGCCGAAGTCGTCGCCCACGCCCCAGCGGCGCATGGGCACGCGGGGCAGGACCTTCTGCATAAAGGCCTCGCCGTGCAGCGCCTTCTCAGTCATGGGCGTATCGATCCAGCCAGGCACGACGGTGTTGACGCGGATCTGGTGACGCGCCAGCTCCACCGCCATCGAGCGCGTCATGGCCAGGAGGGCGCCCTTGGTCGCCGAGTAGTGCTCGCTGCGGGCCGCCCCCATCACCCCGGCCAGGCTCGCCGTGCTCACGAGCGAGCCCCCGCCCCCGCGCTCCACCATGTGTTTGGCCGCCGCGCGCAGCGAGAAGAACGCTCCGTCGAGGTTGACGGCCATCACGCGCCGCCACTCCTCAGTAGCCATCTCGTGAAAACCCTTGCCGCCGCCACCCCGGCCGCTCACGCCCGCGTTGGCGAAGAAGGCGTCCACGCGCCCCATGGCCTTGACCGTCTCGGCAAACGAGCGATCCACCGCCGCCTCGTCGCTGACATCGCAGCGAAGCGCCATGGCCTGGCCGCCGTGACCCTTGAGCTTGGCCAGCGCCGTCGCGTTCTTTTCCTCATTGGTGCCCCAGATGCAGACGGCGGCGCCCGCCTGGGCCATCGCCTCGGCCATGCCGAGCCCGATGCCGCTGTTGCCGCCAGTGACCAGCGCGACCTTTCCCGTGAGATCGAATCCCTTGTACGCCATGGAGGTCCTTTCGGTGTGAGTGCGCGTTCAGCCGGACAGCACCCGGCCGGCGGCGCGGATCTGCGAGGAATCGTAGGGAGGACCGGTCAGGAGAATGAGGCGGGCCACGCCCATCCGTTCGAGCGCGGCCCGGTTCTCCGAGTCGGCGCGGAGCCAGGCCGGGGCGAGGCCGGCGAACACGCTCAGCTCGAACCGCGAAGGGTCACCGCCCGCCGCCGTGTGCTCGTCGCGCGCGATCCGCGCCAGCTCGGCAAGGCTCGGGTGACGGGCCTGAGTATTGAAGCCGTCACCGTACCTCCCCGCGATGGCCGCCATGCGGAGACCGAAGCCACCGATGATGATGGGCGGCGCGGGATCGCTGCGCAGATAGCCGGCCGGCCTGTCGAGTCGATAGTGGATGCCGGTGAAGCTGGTAGCATCTCCCGACCAGAGACGGCGAAGGATCTGCGCCGCCTCGGCAACGCGCTCAGCGCGAACGGCGTCGGGCTCGACGGCGAGGCCCAGCCCCTCCTGCTCTCGCGCATACGGCGTGCTCGCGCTGCCCCCCGCGCCCAAGCCCAGGATGAAGCGGCCGCCGGAGATCTGCTGGAGCGTGGCCGCCATGTTCGCGAGGAGGCCCGGGTGCCGGCTCGACACGTTGAGCACGAGTGAGCCGAGCGTCACGCGCCGGGTTGCCTCGGCCAGAGCGGCCAGCGTGGTCAAGCACTCGGGCACGCCGGCCGGATCGCCGTCGGGGTCCCGCAGGTGATCCCAGGTCCACAGGCCGTCGAAGCCGGCCTCATCGGCGGCCACGGCCGCCGCGCGCATGTCGGCCCAGCGGGCGCCCATGGGGATCAGGAGCAGGTCGGTCTTCACCGCCGGGAGTATAGCCCGTCGCGAACTTGGTAGACTAGGCGTGGCTCGATCCCCGAACGCAGCCAGAAGGCATACCGACGGGTGCTTCCTCGGAGGGACGTCGACATGTCGAACATCCATCACCAGATATTGATCCACGCGCCGGTGGCGAAGGTGTACGACGCGATTGCCACGGCGGACGGAATCTCGACGTGGTGGGACAAACAAACGCTGGTCCACACGGACCGGGGTCCGGTCCTGGAGCATCACCCGGGTCCCGAGCACGGTGTGGTGAGACTGAGAGTGGTCGAATTGGTTCCCAGCGAGCGGGTCGAGTGGGAGTGCATCAGCACGCATCCGAAGAGCAGCCCCGCCTCCGCGTGGACGGGTACGCGCTTCATTTTCGAGATGAGCGAGCCCGGTGGCCATCCCCCTTCCTCCTATTCCGGGCGCAATCCCGATCGCACCACCACCCTGGATTTTCGCCAGACTGGCTATGACGATCGAAGCGGGTTTTCCCAGTTCAACAAGATCGCGTGGGGGCAGGTATTGCAGAACCTCAAGCGGGTGCTAGAAGATGACGGCGGCTCCGAGCGCGGGGCGGCCCGAGGATGACAGCTGCAGATAGTCTGGACCTGTCGATGTCGGGCTCCTTCAAACGACTATCTGGTAGCCGCGGTGATTCCACACCGTACCTAGACCCGAGGAGACAGGCCATGCCAGTTGTCCAGAGGATCACCCCGTGTCTGTGGTTTGATGATCAGGCTCAAGAGGCCGCAGAGTTTTATACCGCGATCTTCAGGAATTCGAAGATCGTGAAGATTGCCCGGTACGGCGAAGCCGGACGTGAGGCCCACGGACGGCCGCCGGGATCGGTCATGACCGTGGCCTTTGAACTCGAGGGGCAGACGTTTACCGCGCTCAACGGCGGCCCGATCTTCAAGTTCAACGAGGCCATCTCGCTCCAGGTCAATTGCGAGACGCAGGAGGACGTGGACCACTACTGGAGCAAGCTGTCGAAGGGCGGGGACGAAAAGGCCCAGCAGTGCGGCTGGCTCAAGGACAAATACGGCCTGTCGTGGCAGATTGTTCCCCGAGCGCTCGTCGAGCTGATCAGTGATCCCGATCCTCAAAAGTCCGGCCGAGTCATGGAGGCGATGCTCAAGATGAAGAAGATCGACATTGATGGACTGAAGCGGGCCTACGCGGGAGCCTCATCATGAGCCTCAAAGACTCGCCGGAGTACTACCACGAGGTCCTCAAGCGCATTCCGCCGCGCGCCGCGCCCGCCTTCGAGGACGCGGCGATGCAGGCCCGCGTCTGGGGCCGGCGCTGGGGCGTCTACAACGACGTGGGGCCGCTCAAGGTGGTCCTCGTCCACCGACCCGGCGACGAGATCCGCGTCATGTCGGGAGACAAGTACGATCCCGCCATCGAGGCCCTGATCGACGACGAGCAGCAGTGGTACTACCGCGACGACAAGGCGCCCGACCTGGGCAAGATGCAGGCAGAGCACGATGCCATGGTGGCCGCCCTCAGGCGCGAGGGCGCCGAGGTGATCTCCGTCGACGGCGCGGCCACCGACCCCAAGGCCATGTACACACGCGACAATGCCATTGCCGTCTCGGGTGGAGCCATCATCTGCCGCATGGGGCCGGTGGGCGCCAAGCCCGGCCAGGGGCGGCGCGGCGAGGAAGCCTTTGTCACGCGCAAGCTCGCTGAGATCGGCATGCCCATCCTCCGCACCATCCACGCCACGGGCCTCTTCGAGGGCGGGAGCTTCTGCTGGCTAGACGAGCACACCGCGCTGGCCGGGCTCTCCTATCGCCAGAACGAGGAAGGGGCGCGCCAGATCGAGGAGGTGCTGGCCGCCCAGGGCGCGCGCCTCCACAAGATCGACCTTGCCGGCTATGCCATGCACATCGACGGTCAGCTCGTGATGGTCGACCAGGATCTGGCCCTCATCAATATCAGCCGGGTGCCGTGGCGACTCCTCGACACGCTGAAGGAGCTCAAGATCAAGTGGGTCGAGGTGCACCACGCCGACAACCCGCGCGTGGCCAACGTGCTCGCGGTGCGTCCGGGCAAGGTCCTGCTCGCCATCAACAACGGCGACGGCACCGCCGAGCGCCTCGTCGATCACGGCATCGAGGTCGTGCCCATCGACTTCAGCGAGTGTCAGAAGAACGGCGGGGGCATCCACTGCTCGACGGCGCCGCTCGTCCGGGATCGCGACTGAGCTGATCTGTGGCAGGACTGGCCGGCGCCGACGTGAGGGAGGTGCTTCCGGTCGGGCCCCTATGACGCGGAAACCGGCCCTGACTAGTAGAGCACCATCGGGTTGCCCGGCGAGCCGGTGGCGCCGATGATCCGCAGGGGAGCCCAGATGAACGCCCCTTCGAGAACTTTCTTGTCGACGAGGGACTTGGTGTCGACGTTCTCGAGGTTCCAGATGCCGCGGCGGGTCTGCATCTCGGTGTGGCAGGGCACGGCGAAGTCGGGACCCTGCTCACCCGATGGCTGAGCGTCGCATGCCGACGTGTCGCACATGGTGAGCGCGATGTCACGCGCAGCCATGTACTCGCAGGCGCTGAGACCAAAGCCGGGCTCGCCCTCGGCGAACAGGTCGCGTGCGGCCTTGCGCTGGTCGGAGTTCATGGACTTGTAGCGGTCGTTGCTCCAGCTGTTCCCCTCGCCGGTATGGAGGGCCACGCAGTCGCCCGCCGCGATGTCCCTGAGGCCTTGCATCTGAAGGATGCCCCTGACGTCGTCCGCAGTCACGATCCCGGGATCGCCGGGCTTCTTGGGGATCGGCAACATCTCGGCGCTGGCCGGGATGAGGCCCTTGGACTTCTTGTACGCCACGGCGTCCAGCACCACGAGACGGCAGACGAAGCCTAGCTCGCCCGGGTGCTCCACGCCCAGGGGCCCCATGCCGAGCACGCGGTCGCCGGGGCCGTGCTCGTAGGCGTCCCACGTGATCACGCCGTTGTACATCATGGGCCCCTTCGACGTGTTCACCCCGATGTGGCCGGGCCCGTCGAACTGCGTCTGTATCTGGCCGAGCTCGGTCGTGACGAGCTCGTCGTGGTAGATGAGCGCGTTCTTGCCGAAGGGACCGCCGGTCGGCGTTCCGGGAATGGACATCTGCCATCCGCGCGCCCCGAACGCCGGCGCCTCGCGATGGTAGAACTTGCCGATGGTGATCGCCTTGTTCTGCTTGATGGTGGCCAGCGCCCGCGCGATGTTCGCGGAGTTACTCGTGTGATTGGCCGAGCCCGCCCGGTCCTGTGCTCCCCACTTGGACGGCGCCCATTTCTCGTCCAGGGGCTTGTCCGAGACTGGTCCTTTCAATGTCTGAGCCGTGGCAACGCTGGTGAACGCCACCAGGATCGCGGTCAGGGCGGCTTTGGCGATGGTGGAGTGCCTCATGGACATCTCCTCTTCTGCGAGGGTGAGAGGCTCGCGATATCGTGCGCGACGGAGGTGGCGCTCACGAACGGCCGACGGCCGACATTGAGACCATCCCATAGTCAGGTGGCGGACCTCGCTCGGACGTCGGCCCCACGCCCCGGAGGTCGCCTCTACCGTTTCGCAGCTCGCCCGAACCAGAACCGCCCGGACAGTGCATGCCGGAGCCTCCGCGGTGAGTCGTATGTTGGCGGCACCGAGTCTAGCACCGGAAACGGTCTTCCAGACGGCGACCGGGGCGATGTGAGCGGCGGTTAGTGGCCGACGAGAATCATCCACCCCACGCCGAAGCGGTCGGCGACCATACCGAATCGTGACGAGAAGAAGGTCTTGGCCAGCGGCATCTGTACCTTCCCGCCGTCGGCGAGAGCGTTGAACAGCCGATCGGCCTCGGCATCATTGGAGACCGTGAGGGACAGGGTGAAGCCCTGGAAATTGGGCTTCCCCTGGCAGTGGCCGTCGGACGCCATCAGCGTGCTGTCCCCGACACGAAAGCTTGCGTGCATCACCTTGTCCTCGGAACCCGGAGGCACCATGCCGGGCTGAGGCGGCTCGGGACTTTCCTTGAAGCGCATGAGCATCTCGACCTTGGCCCCGAGCTTCTTGCGGTAGAACTCGAGAGCTTCCTCACAACGGCCGTCGAAGAACAGGTAGGGCTGGACTTGCATGGCGTTCTCCTTGTCAGGAATTGGATGTGATCACTTCTTGGCGGCCGCCTGCGCGCGCAGGCGCTGCTCCTGCTCCCTCAGCTCGGGAGTGAACTCGGCCCCGAAGTCCTCCGCTTCGAACACCTGGCGAATCTCGATCTCGGCGTCGGTGCCGGTGGGATTGGGGCAGCGCTTCACCCATTCGATCGCTTCCTCCTTCGATTTCACCTGCCACAGCCAGAAGCCGGCGATGAGGTCCTTCGTCTCGCCGAACGGCCCATCGATCACCGTTCGCTTGCTCCCGGAGAACTTGACACGCGCCCCCTTGGAGCTCGGATGAAGCCCCTCCCCCGCGAGCATCACGCCGGCCTTCACCAGCTCCTCGTTAAATCGTCCCATTTCGGTCAACAGTTTCTCGTCCGGCATGACGCCAGCCTCGGTGTCCTTAGTGGCCTTGATCATGACCATGAATCGCATCGTGGAGTCTCCTCATGGGTGTCGGGTTGGTCGCTGAGGTCTCCGGCCGCTCGCGACCGTCTGAGTCTGAGCTCTTTACCTGTAGTCGAACCTGGAGTGGCGAAATCGACAGCGCGACGATTCTTCCCCGACCGACGTTGGGCCAGTCCGAGGAGCCCCGGACTTGGGCACTTTTTACCGACACTCGCGCTCTAGGCGGCGGCTTCGAGGGCCGTAAGCGCGAGCACACGCGTAACCAGGAAGAGGTCGTCGAGAATGGTGTGTACCTCGCGGTAGTCGGTGTAGCCGCCGCCCGGACCGTACAAACAGCAGGGGATGCCGGCCTGCCAGAGATGGGTGGTGTCGTTGCCCGCGTAGCTTTGGGGGAGACGGACGCCGAGGTACTGCGGATCGCGGCCGGAGAGGGTCTTGAGATGATGCTTGACCATTTGGACGACGGGCTCGGTTAGGGGCACGTCGACGGCGGCCTTGGCGAGGCGGCCGAGGCCGCGCGAGAGCTCGGGCGGGAACTCGATCTCGTACTGGAACTCGGGGTCGTCGGCCCTGAGGGCATCGAGGGTGCGCCGGAAGTCGGCGAGGACCGTCTCGCCGCTCTGGCTCGTGTTGAAGCGGACGTTCACGTAGGCGGTGCAGAAGTCGCTCACCGTGTAGGCGCCGCGAAGGTTGTGGTCGCGGCCCCGTCCCCCGATCACCGAGCCCACGTTGAGGCGGGGCAGGCCGGGCAGGTCCGGATCGTGGACGGCCGTCATCTTCATGGCGTTGATGGCGGCGATGGCGCGCATCATCTTGGCGATGGCGTCCGAGCCCTGCTCCTGCTTGCCGATGTGGGTGGCGCGGCCGAGGGTGTGGACCACTACGTCCATGGAGCCCGTGTGCTTGGTGATGATGGTGTCCGCGCCGTAGGGCTCCGGGATGACCGCCATGTCGGTGCGGTAGCCGTTCTTGATGGCGTGAATAGTCCCCACCCCGCTGTTCAGCTCGGCGGCCACGCAGGCGAGCACCACGTCGCCGCGGAGATGCACGGCGGAGCGCTCGAGGGCGAGGGTGGCGAGGATGCAGGCGGTGACGCCCGCCTTCATGTTGAAGACGCCGTGGCCGAAGATCTTGCCGTCGGCGATCCATGGCTCGAAGGGATCGCGCGTCCACCCGCTGGCCAGCGGATCGATGTCGATGTGGCCGTTGAGCATGATGGAGCGGCCGCCACCCGTGCCGCGCAGGCGAGCCACCGTCTGTTTGCGGCCCGGCTCGATCTCCTGGAGCTCGGGCGAGAGGCCCTGGTCGCCGAGGTAGTTGGCTATCCATTCCGCGCAGGGAGTCTCCTCGGTGGTGAAGGAGGGAATGCGGATGAGATCGGAGGCGAGGCGTACGATCTCTTCATCGTCGATCCGGTCGAGGACCTTCTTCTGGACATCGGAAAGCGCGGCGCCGGCCATCATGACTCCTCTCGTGTGTGGGATGCCGGTGGAGTATACAGAGGAGTCGACGGACCTGCCACCGCGCGCGCCCGCTCTGCTACACTGCCCGACGTGAAGAACAGCCGGCCCGTCTACTCGACAGGAGAAGGCCACGTGCGTCCCCCCGAGGCGCGCCGCGACCCGCCGTCGCTCGCCGAGACGCGCGGGCCCCGCGACGGCGTGGTGCGCATTTTCCGCGATCGGTCGGGACGCCACGGCAAGGTCATCACGGTGATCCGCGGCCTGCCCGCGAAGGATCTGGAGCATCGCGCCACGGAGCTCAAGCGCTTGTGCGGCGCGGGGGGCGTGGTCAAGGACGGCGCGGTGGAGATCCAGGGCGATCATCGCGAGCGCATCGCGAACGAGCTGCGCGCGCTCGGCTACCCGGCCAAGCTGGCCGGCGGCTGACCGCTTGACAGGTTCCATGCCCCGCGGGATCATCCGCGCACACCCACCATGAACGGCGTGCACGACCTCGGCGGCAAGCACGGCTTCGGACCCGTGGAGCGGGAACGGAACGAGCCGCCTTTCCACGCGGACTGGGAAAGAGCCGTGATGGTCATGAACCTGACCGGCCTCGTCAAGCGCATCTACAACATCGACGAGTTCCGTCACGCCGTCGAGCGCATGGGTCAGGCGGAGTATCTCAACACCTCCTACTTCGAGCACTGGCTTGCCTCCGTGTCCACCCTCCTCGTGGAAAAGGGAGTGATCAGCCGAGAGGAGCTCGAGGTGCGGACGAAAGAGTTCGAGCGGAACCCGCAGACTCCCCTCCCCGACCGCAAGGACCCCGAGTTGCTCGAGCGCATAATGCGCGCCGTACGCAAGGGAGCGGCCGAGCAGAGCGAGCCCGATCCCCCTCCGCGCTTCAAGATGGGTGACGGCGTGGTCACGCGCAACTGGCAGCCGCCCGGCCACACGCGGCTGCCCGGCTATGCGCGCGGGCATCGCGGGCGGATCCGTGCCTTTCATGGCGTGTACATCCTCCCCGACGCGCACGCCCACGGTCGTGGTCGATGCCCCGAGCCGCTCTATAGCGTCGGCTTCGAATCCGGCGAGCTGTGGGGCGACACCGCCGAGCCACGGCAGCGCGTCTACATCGATCTCTGGGAAAGCTATCTGAAGCCCGTCGAGGGCTAGGGGAGGCGGCATGGGCAGTCATCATTCCGAGCCCGAGCCCTGGGTGGTCCATCGCGTCCGCGCCCTCGAGTCGCTCTTGATAGAAAAAGGCCTCCTGTCCACGGAGGTGGTGGACAAGGTCGTGCAGACCTACGAGAAAGACGTGGGGCCCATGAACGGCGCCAGGGTGGTGGCCCACGCCTGGGTCGACCCCGCCTACAAGCAGCGCCTGCTCGCCGACGGCACGGCCGCCATCGCCGAGCTCGGCATCGGCGGCCGCGGCGGCGGGGACAAGATGGTGGTGATCGAGAACACACCCGCCGTCCACAACATGGTGGTCTGCACGCTCTGCTCCTGCTATCCGTGGCCGGTGCTGGGGCTGCCGCCCGTCTGGTACAAGTCGCCCGCCTACCGCTCGCGCGCCGTCCTCGAGCCGCGCAAGGTGCTGGCCGAGTTCGGCGTGACGCTGTCCGAGGACGTCGAGATCCGCCTCTGGGACTCGAGCGCGGAGATCCGCTACATGGTGCTGCCGTTGCGCCCCGAAGGATCGGAGCATCTCTCCGAAGCCGAGCTGGCCGCTCTGGTCACGCGCGACGCCATGATCGGCGTGGCGCAGGTGCAGGCGCCGGCCGCGGCACACTAGTGCGCAACATCGTCCCTCGCCCGGACGGGCGCCGCATCCACGTCGCGCGGTCGCTCGGCCAGCTCTTCGTGTGCGCCGACGCCTGCTGCTGCGGCCGCGTACAGGATGGATACGCGTCGGTGCCGCGCGAGCTCTATCACAAGGAATGGGAGCGGCGGGGCCTCCGCAATCGCGTTCACCTGACCATCGGCGGCTGCCTAGGCCCCTGCGCGCTCGCCAATGTCATCATGCTGCTCTTCGAAGGCCGGCAGGCGTGGTTTCACTCCATGTCCACGGACGAGCAGGTGCGCGTGCTCTACGACTGGATCGACGCGCTCGTGCGCGCGCGCCAGTGGACGGACCCGCCGCCCCCGCTGGCGGCCTACCAGTTCACCGCGTCCACGTGGGAGGGACGCCCCGACGGGCGGCCCGTGGACGATCTGCATCTTCGCGCGGGGGCGCCCTCGCCCAAGGCCTGCCGCGTGCCGCCCCCCGCGCCCGTGGGCGATCTCGAGCCGAGCCGGCTCGTGTCCAACATGGAGGGTCCCATCGCCGCCCCCCGCAAGAACGGCGAGCTGGTCTTCGAGGCGCCGTGGGAGGGGCGCGTCTTCGGCATGGCCGTCGCGCTCTACGACCAGCGGCTCTACGCGTGGGAAGAGTTCCAGCAGAGTCTCATCGACGAGATCGCCCGCGCGGGTGACGAGCCCGGATCCGCGCGCTACTACGAGCGCTGGCTCGCCTCCTTCGAGCGTCTGCTCGCCGAAAAGGGCATGCTCGAGCCGGAGGAGCTGGACGACCGCACGGAAGCCTTCGAGTTCGGCGAGCGCGACGAGGTGTACTAGGGAACGGGAACCGACGGGCGACCGTCGAGGCGCCGGCGGAGCATACGGGTCGCGTCCTCGTCGCGCCCGGCGTGGAGATAGGCGCCGAGCAGGGTCTGCTCGAAGACGTCGCGCTGGGCCCGGCTGCCTCCCACCCGCACGATCTCCGCGAACACGGGGGCCATGAGGGCGATGGTCCGACCCCAGTCACCCTGCGCGTAGGCGGCTATCGCTTCCGCGACGTCGGCCGCGACACGGCCGGCGGGTTGCCGGCCTTCTACGTCCATCTGCCTGAGCTCCGCCACTCGTGCCGCGGCGCCGTCGGAATCGCCGGCGGCGGCGAGAGCCATGACGAGGTGCCCGTCGGCGAAGGCGACGCTCGGCGTGGGGAATGCGCGCCGGGCGAAGTCACGCACCTCGTTCCAGGGCTGGGGCGTGGGGCCGACGCTCCACAAGTGGCAGCGCCAGAGAAAGGACGCCGAGTCGGCCAGGGTGCCGAGAGCGGCGGAGAGCGAGATCCCGGGGCGAATGCTGTCGTCGTAAATCTTCACTGCCTGCTCGGTGCATCCCCGGCCCAGCTCGAACAGCGCCAGGTGCCAGGACAGATGGCAGTGCAGCTGCGCGGCGCGCGCATAGCCGGGAAGCCAGCTCCCCACGAAGGCGGCGCCGGCCGTGCTGTCGCCCTCTTCATAGAACACGTGGGCGAGGGCGTGCGCGGCGTGGGCATTGCGGGGATGGAGGCTCAGCGAGCGCTCGACGAGTCGACGACCGCGCGCGTGATCGCCCGCTTCCGTGCAGGCGAAAGCGTGGACGTTGAGGAACCACCAGTCTTCGCCGTAGGCCGGCGCCATCTCGTCCAGGATGCCGAGCAAGAGCTCGTTCCGGTCACGGCGGCCGCTGAAGCCGGTGAGGCTGTAAACGCCGGTGGCGAGGGAGAGCACCAGGGCGTCGCGCGGAAACTCGCGCAGGTGCTCGCGCGCCGCGTCGAGGGCGCGCGGAAGATCGGGGCCGAGGGCGAGGCTCACCGCGGCCACGTGGCCCCGCTCGCGAGCGGTGGCGGTGCGGGCAAGATCGCTCGCCCGGGCGGCGGCCGCCTTCGCTTCGGCGGCGGCGCCGCGCATCTGCAAGGCGCGCGCCTTCGCGGCGTGGGCCAGAGCGAAGTCGGGGTCGGCGGCGAGAGCACGGTCGAGAGCCTCGTCGGCTCCCACATTGCCGGACAGGAGCGCATCCGCTGCGGTCACGTAGTCCTCGACGGCCCGCGACGGCCGAGCGCCCAGGGGCAGCCCGTAGCGATCCTCAGACGTAGCCGGGCCCTTCGATGACGGGGTGGGTGGTGAGAAACGCTTCGTCCACATCGACGCCCAAGCCGGGCTTCTCCTGGGGCAGCACGCAGCCGTCCTGGCCGACCCGGAAGGACTCGCTCACGAGCTCGTCGCGAAAGAGATTGATCTTGGAGACGTCCGCCTCGAAATAGCCGCTGTTGTCGATGGCCGAGAGGAAATGGATGCAGGCGGCCATGTTGAGCCCGGTCATCGACGTGTGGGGATGAACGGGAAGCTTCCACGCAACCCCTCGGTGATGCCGCCCGTCTTGGAGAGATCCGGCCGGAGGATGGTGATCACGCGGTCCTCGATGACGCGCGAGAACGCCTGTCCGATGCCGAGCGCTACGCGCGCGGCCGGCGGCACGGGAAACGACGTGGCATAGGCCTCGACGTCGGCGATCTTCACAGTCCGAAGTTCCCCCTCTCCCTTCTAGGGAGAGAGTAAACCGCCCCCTCACCCTGCCCTCTCCCCCGGTGGGGGAGAGGGTCTAGCAGTTCATGTACTTGGAGCTGACCAGCGACTTGACGTTGCCGTCCTTGTCGAAGACGTGGCGCTGGAGGCCGGCCAGATCCTTGCCGTACACGTGGATCTCCACCGTGTTCTTCGTGGTCGGGTTGTACATGGCGTGGATCTCGTCGTGAGGCGGAACGAGGGCGGAGACGGCGCCCGGCTTGTGGCGCAGCACCTCGCGCACCTGGAGAGCGGTCTTGCCTCCGAGCTCGCGCGGGCCCGCAGACGTGTAGCGCGTCTCCTGGATCTCGTTCTCGACCACGCCGACCAGTCCCCACGTCTCGTGGTCGTGCGAGCCCGCCTCGTCCCCGGGCCGCCAGATCACCGACGTCACGTTGAATCGCGGCGCTCGGTGCAGCATGTAGCGGCCGCGCTGCCCCGCGGGCGACGTGCGGTACTCGAAGGGGAGGGCCTCGGCATTCCGGCAGAGCCGGGCGAGGAGGGGCGCAGCCCTGGCGGTGATGGCGGCCGGATCGGTCTCCATGCTCGTGATCGTGTCGAGGTCGTCCACGAAGCTCTTGAGCGTGTAAGCCGCCATGGCGAATTCTCCCTAGGGCTCGACGGGCGTGTCCGGGCGGCCTGCCCACTCCGTCCACGAGCCGTCATACACCGCAACCTTCCTGTGGCCGATGAGATGCAGTCCCAGCGCGAGCACCGAGGCCGTGATTCCCGACCCGCACGTGGTCGCGACGGGTCGCCCCGGATCCACTCCCGAGGCCGCGAAGGCCTGACGGAGCCCGTCCGGCGGCAGGAGCGTGCCGTCTGCTTGGTAGAGCGCGTCATAGGGCAGATTCAGGCTGCCCGGAATGTGGCCCCCGCGCAGACCCGCGCGGGGCTCTGGCTCGGTGCCGGCGAAGCGGCCGCGCGAGCGCGCATCCAGCACCTGCTCGCGCCGAGTGTCGATATTGCGCCGCACCTGCTCCAGATTGCGAACGATGCCGCGACGAAGGTGCGCGCGGAAGCGAGCCGGCGCCACTTTGGCGGGGCCCGTCTCCACCATCCGGCCCTCCGCCGTCCACTTACGCAAGCCCCCGTCGAGGACGGCCACGCGGTCATGACCCATGGCCCGGAACGTCCACCACACGCGAGCCGCGCTGACCACCCCCCGCACGTCGTAGACCACGACCAGATCGTCGTTCGAGATGCCGAGCTCGCCCACCTGGCGTCCGAACTGCGCCGCGCCGGGCAGCATGTGAGGCAGCGGCGTCGTGCGGTCCGCGATGGCGTCAACGTCGAAGAAGGCCGCGCCGGGAATGTGCGCCTCTTCGAACTCGCGGCGCGGATCGCGTTCGAGCTGGGGCATGTGCCAGGTGCCGTCGAGGACACGGACGCGAGAGCGGCCGATCTGAGGCCGGGCGAGCTGCGCGGCAAGCCATTCGGTGCTCACGAGCGTGGCGGGCGCTTCGATCCGCGCGGAGCGCGTGGGCGGCTTCGCGCGTCCGGGTCGCCGCTTCGCCGCGCGGGCGGAGCGCTTGACCTTCCGCGCGGCCTTGACCGGGCCACGAGGGCGAGATCGCTTACCCATGTCCCCCGCCCCTCCGTGGCGCGGTCGCCCTCACGGCTTGGCCTCGGTGGCGGTGGCGAAGCGGAACCTCGAGAGCTCCGCGAGCCGGTCGAGGGACATGACGCCCTCGTATTTCTCGCCGTTGATCACCCAGGTCGGATAGGCGCGCACGGGTACCTTCTCGCAGAGGTCCTGGCG
>WNFV01001694.1_pt1 | contig 37600 bp, 29 predicted proteins | sample 5400101 | NCBI WGS metagenome assembly WNFV01 (sample SAMN13153361, study PRJNA577476) | soil metagenome | isolation source: 115 cm soil or saprolite under grassland replicate 1 | place: USA:California | collected 2016-06-15 | reverse complement strand
GCGTGCGGCTGCACGACCTGACGCCGGCGATCTCGATGGTGGCCTTCCCCTTCGGCAAGTACTTCGACAACGACGACGGTGCCCACGTCACGATCTCCTCCTGGAAACGGATCGACGACAATATGATCCCGGCCCGCGGCAAGATCGCCGGGTCCTACGTCAATTCGGCGCTCGCGCGCTCGGACGCGCAGCGCGCCGGATTCGACGACGCCGTCACGCTGAACAAGGACGGGCACATCTCGGAAGGATCGGTGGCCAACATCTTTCTGGTCCGCCACGGAGAGGTCGTCACGCCTCCCGTCACCGACGACATCCTGGAGGGGATCACCCGGGCGACGTTCATCACCCTGATGAAAGAGGAGCTGGGCATTACCGCCATTGAGCGGTCGATCGATCGCACGGAGCTGCCACTGGCGGAAGAGGCGTTCCTCGTGGGCACCGGGGCGCAGATCGTTCCGATCACGCGTGTGGACCACCGCCCGATTGGAAGAGGTCTGCCCGGACGCCTGACTCTCCAGCTGCGCGACCTCTATTTCGAAGTCGTTCGCGGAAGGAAGCCCCGGTACCGTTCCTGGTGCACTCCGGTCTACGCCCCCGTCGCGCGAGCCGCGGTCTAACCGTCGCTCCCGCTTGCACGGGATCTGCGCCTGATGGCGCACCGTCGAGCGACTCGGCCGGATGCGGCCTCGATCGCTCGCCTGACCCCGCGCTGCGCGCTCGCTCCCGCGGCGCGAGGCTCCTCCTTCGATTACCTCAGGAGACTCCTCGCGCCGCGACCAGGGCCCGGAAGACGAGCATGTCGGTCCGCGGGGCGCGACCGGCCAGGAAAGACGCCGGACACGCTTCTAGATTTTCGTCTTTCAAGAGCAGTAACTTCGCGGCATGGGGCGGCCCTACGATTTCCTGACCTTCGACTGTTATGGGACGCTGATCGACTGGGAGGGCGGCATCGGCCGGTGGTTTCAGAACGCCGCGGCGGCCGATGGAACCGCAGTCGCGCTCTCCGATGCTCTCGCCGCCTACGCCGCGATCGAGCCGGCCGTCGAGGCGGAGGCGTATCACAGCTACCGGGAAGTCCTGGCGGCGACCGCCTTGCGCGTGGCGAAGCGTCTGGGTTGGTCTCTGGCGCCGGAGCGGGCGCGCTCGCTCGCGGAATCGCTTCCTTCCTGGCAGCCCTTTCCCGACACGAACCCGGCGCTGGAGCGATTGGCGACAACGGGCTATCGCCTCGGGATTCTCTCCAACGTGGATGACGGCCTTCTCTCCTCGACGCTCTCCCACTTCACGGTCCACTTTGACCTGCTCGTCACCGCGCAGCAGGTCCGCTCGTACAAACCCGCTCCGCGCCACTTCCACGCGGCGCGCGAGCGGATCGGAAAAAACCGCCTCTGGCTCCACGCGGCCCAGAGCCAGTTTCACGACATCGTTCCCGCCCACGCGCTCGGCATCCCGGTAGCGTGGGTCAACCGCAAGGGAGAAGCCGGCCAGCCGGACATCTCCCCCGACATGGAGGTCAAGACCCTCGGGGACCTCGCGGACCGGCTCGACAGACCCGGCGCCTGACCCTCCTCGCCAACGGGGTATGCTCGGATTCGCCCAATGACGAAGGATTCCCGTTCCGTCGCCTCGCCGCGCGTGGTCAACATCGAGGATCTTCGCCCGCTGGCGCGCCGCCGACTGCCCAGGGTGGTCTTCGATTACCTGGACGGCGGAGCCGAAGGAGAGGTCACACTGCGGCAGAATTGCCGGGCCTTCGAGGACGTGACATTCAGGCCGCGGCATGCGGTCCCGGTGGGCGACTGCGATCTGCGCGCGCGTGTCCTGGACCTTGACGTCTCTTTTCCCGCGCTGCTCGCTCCCGTCGGCTACAGCCGTCTCATGCATCCCGGCGGCGAAGTGGCCGCGGCCCGGGCGGCGGGAGCGGCCGGGACGGCCTACATCCTCTCCACGATCTCGGGGCACCGTCTGGAGGACGTCAGGGCCGCCTCCTCGGGCCCGGTCTGGTACCAGCTCTACCTCGTCGGCGGCCGCGGAGCCTCCGAATCCGCCCTCGAGCGGGCCCGAGTCGCGGGTTTCTCCGCGCTCGTCGTCACCATCGACACGGCGGTGGCCGGAATGCGCGAGCGCGATTACCGCAACGGACTGGCCCAGCTCCTGTCCGGCAGCCTGACGCAGAAGCTCCCGTTCCTCTCCCAATTGCTGACACGCCCGCGATGGCTGGCGGGCTTCCTGCGGGACGGCGGGCTTCCGGATCTTCCAAACATCGTCATCCCGGGAGAGGGGCCGATGCCGCTCCTGGACGTCGTCGCCGCTCTGGCGCAGTCGGCGTTCGTCTGGGAAGACCTGCGGTGGATCCGGGAAATCTGGCACGGGCCGATCGTGATCAAGGGCGTGCTGACCGCCGACGACGCCCGGCGCAGCGTGGACGAGGGCGCTCGAGCCGTCGTCGTCTCCAATCACGGCGGGCGCCAGCTCGACGGCGTCCAGGCCTCTCTCGAGGCCCTGCCGGAAGTCGTGGCGGCTGTGAGCGGCCGAGTCGAGGTGCTGATGGACGGCGGCGTTCGCCGCGGCGGCGACATCGCCAAGGCTCTCTGTCTCGGCGCCCGCGCCGTTCTGATCGGGCGAGCCTATGCCTACGGGCTGGCCGCCGCCGGAGAGGCCGGGGTGACAAGAGCGCTGGAAATCCTGCGGGCCGACCTGGACCGCACTTTGAAACTGCTGGGCTGCCGGTCCGTCGCCGACCTGAACCGGTCGTACGTGAACTTCTCCGCCGCCTGGCGCACCGGCTGATCCAGCGCGACGAAAATCGAACCCCTTGGAAAGGCCGAGGGGCCGCAGACGCCCTTCTTGTCATCTGAGGAGCCCCTCCGCTCTTTATGTCACTCCGAGCGAAGCGAGGAGTCTGCCTTTGTCATCGTGACCGCCGGCGCCATTCAAAGTCGGGACAGGCTCCGCGACGAAGAATCTGCTCCGGTCGAACCGGCTGATCCTGACCAGGGCAGATCCTTCGCTTCGCTCAGAGCCTGCCCCGAGCTGGAGGGCAACACTTGAACGGACGAGGGCAGATCCTTCGCTACGCTCAGGATGACAGCGTAGGAAGCGAGGGGATGACAGCGTGGGAAGCGAGGGGATGACAGCGTGGGAAGCGAGGGGATGACAAGGTCCATACCTTCGCGCATAGGCGAGACACCGTCTCACAGGCTATTCCAAGCGACCTGTCCTCCCAAGGTTCAACGACGGAGGACGCGAGGAATCTGCTCTCTTACCACCGGCACCCGTGGTCGTCCCCGCCTTGCGGCATGCGGGTCCCAGGACACCGCTCGTCAGCCGACGATTCCGATGCGGGTGATGTTCTCCGAAACGGGAGGTTCTCCCCTCGTGTCGCTCCCGAAGGAGAGGGGAATGCGGATGGAGACCTCGCATCCTCCGGCTTCCTGGTTCGCCAGCCGGAAGAGGTGGCGCCCCGGATAGAGCAATTCCAGCCGGCGGCGGATGTTGGTCAACCCAATGCCGCGTTCTCCCGCTTCCGACTCCCGGATGCCTGGGCCGGCGTCCCGGATAGCCAGGGAGAGAGTGCCATCGCCGGCGCTCGCCTCGATCCGGATTCGGACGCGTCCCGTCCGCGGGTCGGCGCCGTGCTTGATCGCGTTCTCCACCAGCGGCTGGAGGAGGAAACTCGGGACTTGCGCGGACCGGGCCACCGCGTCCGCCTCGATGTCGATCTGGATGCGATCGCGAAACCGCATGCGCTCGATGTCGAGATACTCGTCAAGGAGCGCGAGGTCGCGCTCGAGCGTGACCAGCTGTGTCGTTTCGGCGAGCAGGCTGGCGCGCAGCAGATCCCCGAGGCGCAGGATCATCCGCCGCGCCCGGCCCGGCTCGGTGCCGACCAGCGGCAGGAGCGAATTCAGGGCGTTGAAGAGGAAGTGGGGCTGGAGCTGCGCCTGCAGAGCCGAGAGCCTCGCCTCGAAGAGGGCGCTGCGAACCGCCTCGCGCGCGGCCAGCCGCCGGACGCGCACGCGGTGCCAGCTCCAGAGGAGGAGGAGACCGGCGGCTGCGCAGAGGAGGCGGAACCAGGCCGTCTCGAACAGGGAGCGCGAGAGTGTCACTTCCGAGACCGCGCCGCTCTCGCTCCAGACGCCGTCCTCGTTGGAAGCGAGCACGTGGAATCGGTAGCGCCCCGGAGGCAGGTTCGTGTAATAGGCGGCGCGGCGTCCTCCAGCCTCGATCCAGCCGCGGTCGAATCCTTCCAGCCGATATCGAAAACGGATCGCGGCCGGATTCTTGAAGGAGAGAGCCGTGTAGTGAAACTCCAGGTCGCGCTGCGCCGGGGTCAGTGTGAGCCCGCTCGTGGCGGGGAGCGCCTGACGGCCCGACTGTACGGCTTCGATGACGACCTTCGGCGGCACGGCATTCAACCGGATGTGCGCGGGATCGGCCATCGCAAGCCCTTTCAATGTGGCGAACCAGAGCCTGCCGTCGCGGCCTCGGAAGCCGCCGTGCTGGCCATTGTTGCACTCCACGCTGCGCATGCCGTTGCCCGTCGTGAACCCGACCGAATGCAGGATTCTCCCGCCTCCCGCGGCGGCGGCGGCCACCTCCTCCAGGTTGACCCGGAAGATCCCGTGGTTGCTCGTCAGCCAGAGATAGCCGCGGTCGTCGGCCAGGACTTTCTGGACGGCGTCGTGAAAGAGACCGGTGGCTTCCCGATAGGTCGTGAACCGCCCGCCGCTCCAGCGCGACAATCCTCCCCGCGTGCCGAACCAGAACGCGCCGCGCTCATCTTCGAGGATCGACATCACGATGTCGTGCGCGAGGCCGTCCCGGGTGGTCCAGTTGGCGAACTTCCCGTCGCGCAACCGGCTGACGCCGCCGCCGAAAGTCCCGACCCAGATCGTTCCTGCCCGATCCTGGAGGAGGGAGAAGACCCGATTGGAGGCGAGGCCTTCCCGCTCGGTGTATCTCGCGAATTTGCCGTCGCGATGAAAGTACAGACCCGCTCCGCTCGTGCCGATCCATACGCCTCCGTTTCGATCGGCGCAGAGGGCGGAAACAAACGGCGGTGCGAAGCCATGGTCTTTTCCATAGTGGACGGTTTCCGCGCCGTTGATGCGGAAGAGCCCGTTGCCGAACGTTCCCACCCAGAGATCACCCGCCGAGTCCTGGTCGATCGACACAACACGCGCCCCCAACCGGGCAAAGACCTCGAAGCTCGCCGCTCCCGGGGAGAGGCGGCTCAAGCTGCCGTCGGCCGTGCCGACCCAGAGCGTTCCGGCGCGGTCCTCAAACGCGGTCCACACCCGGTCGTCCGGCAGTCCCTGCCGTGTCGTGTAGTTGGCGATTCTCTCGTCCTTCAACCGGTTCAGCCCGCCGTCGCGGGTCCCGATCCAGAGGCTGCCTTCACGATCCTCGCAGAGGGAATCAATGTCGCTGCTGGACAGACCGCCGTTGTCTCGCGTCAGAGCCTCGAACCGGCCCTCCGCCAGTCGGAACAGCCCCCCGGCCGTGCCGACCCAGAGGACCCCTTGCGAGTCGTGGTACAGGGCTTGAACGCGCGAGCTCGTCAAGCCATCTCGCGTTCCGTACGCGCGAGGTCCGGCGTCGGAGAGCCGCGCCAGTCCCCTGGCAGTGCCGACCCACAGACCGCCGCCGGGATCCGGCTGCAACGCCGTCACCGCCGCAGCCGGCTCGTCAGGAATGCGGACGGGTTCGAATCGCGCGCCGCGCAAGATCGCCAGGCCGCCTGCCGTGCCGGCCCAGATGCGCCCGCCCGAATCTTCGGCAACGCTGAAGGTCCCCTTCCCGGGAAGCCCGTCTTTCTCGGTGAAGAGACGAGCACTGCGCCCTTCGAGGCGCGCCAGTCCTTCGCTCGAGGCTGCCCACAGCGCGCCGTCGCGCGCCTGGATGAGCGACCGGACCATTCCGCGGGATAGAGGGCCGTCCGGCTGCCAGCCGTCGAAGCGGCCGTCGCGCCCGCGCAGCAGGCCCTCCGCCGTTCCGACCCAGAGCGTCCCGTCGCGAGTCTCACAGAAGGCGAGAACCCAATCGTCCCGCATCGCGGGCGTATTGCGTGAGTCGAAGATCGTGAACCGGACGCCGTCGAATCGGATGAGCCCTTCCTGGGTCCCGAGCCACAGGTAGCCGTCACGGGTCTGGACGATCGCGTCCACGGAGTTCTGCGGCAGACCCGAGTCGCTGTCCCAGAGGTCTCTGCCGTACTGCGAGAGCGCCGTCGCGCGGTTCAAGCCGGACGCGCGCGAGGCCGCGAGCGCGAGAGAGGTCGCGAGAAACGCCGCCCGCAGGACCCGGCTCGGTCTCGTGTGCGCCTCCTTCGGTTCCAGGCGGAGACGAGGTTGCCATACCGCGGTCCGCCTGGAGCGGGATGCGGACAAACAGGCTTCCGCCCTGGACGAATCCTACGAAAACCGGGACCGAAAGTTGCCAGCGTCCTGTCATCCCGAGGAGCGAAGCGACGAGGGATCTGCTCGGTGGCCAGGAAAGCGCGCGGAGCAGATCCCTCGCTCCGCTCGGGATGACATGAAGCATCTCGTTCGCGAACTCTCGATTCAGGCGGCTGCCTCGCGGAGGAGGCGCCTGGCCCTTGCGATGTCCGCGCCGAAGAGGGCCGGCGGGGCCGTCGCGGCAAACCGCGCCAGCGCCTCGCGGCCGAGATCCCGATTCCCCTGCTCCATCGCGACGACGCCGAGGTTCAAGAGAGCCTCGAACTGCCGCGGGTCCAGCTCCAGCGCGCGCTTCCAGGCCTCCAGCGCCTCGCCGTGCCGCCCGAGCTCTTCGAGGGCGGCGCCGCGTCCGTTCCAGGCCCGCGGAAGGCGCTCGTTCAACGCGAACGCCCGGTCGAAGGCTGCCAGCGCCTCCTGCGGGCGATCGGCATGGACGCGCGTCAACCCGATGTTCTGCCAGGCGACTGCGTTCTTCGGATCGATCCTCAGAGCCTGCTCGAAGGCTTCGACGGCCCTCTCCCGCTCTCCCGCGCTCGCCCGCGCGATCCCGATCGCGTTCCACACGTCGGGGTTGGCCGTTCCGCGCAGAGGCTCGAGCACCCCAAGCGCCCGGCGGGGCTGTCCGAACTGGCCGTAGAGGAGCCCCAGCCGGGTCGCGAGCCGCTCCTCCAGGAAGCCGCGCCGGCGGGCCTCCTCGAGAACGGCGATGGCGCGGTCGCTTCTCCCGTCCTGATCCTCGAGATAGGAGAGAAATTCATAGAGGACCGGCATCGTCGGCCGGCGCTTCATCACCGACCGGGCCAGGAGCAGCGCCTCCGGGAGCTTGCCCTGCTGGTAAAGACCCACGATCTCCTGCATTTCCCGATCCAGATCGATCAGCCTCTTCGGATCGTCGCCGGGACCGTAGGCTGGCCGGAGCCTGGCCTTCCCCGACAGGTATCCGAGCCCCGCGAGCCGGCGGACCGTTTCCGCCGATTCGGCTGCCGGAGCGGCGGGCCGCAAGACAGGCAGCGTCCTCACGAGCGAGCGCGCGGCGTCGGGACGCTCCTCGAGCCGGTTCGCCTTCTCCTGCGGATCCTCCCGAAGGTCGTAGAGCTCGGGGATCGGAAGGTCGATGAACTTCTCGCTCCCGCGAATCATCCCGCGCAGCGGGGCCCACCCGCGGGAGAACGACGCCGAGAGAGACTCGAAATAGCACGTCGTGTCCGGGTCGCCCGGAGAGAAGAGCGAACGTCCGGGCAACCCGGCGGGAACGGGCAGGCGCGCGGCTTCGAGCACACTCGGAAGAATGTCCACGTGGCGGCGAAGCAAAGTGTCACGTCCGGGAGCCACGAGGCCGGGACCCCACAGGATCAGAGGGACATGGAGCGTCGTCTCGTAGGCGAAGAGACCATGCGTGATTTCCCCGTGGTCTCCGAGCGCCTCGCCGTGGTCCGAAGTCAGGACGAGCAGGACCGGCGCGGAAGACGCACGGGCGTCCTCGAAGAGAGGACCGAGCGCCTCGTCCACTCCCGCCACTTCGCCAGAATAGGGATCCGAGGCGTACCGGGCGGCCAGATGCTCCGGCGGGACGTGCGGAAAATGGCAATCGTAGAGGTGCACCCAGAGAAAACGCCGGCGGCCGGCGTTGTCCGCCCACCAGCGGCGCGCCAGGGGAACGACCTCGAAAGCCGGGCGCTCGGCGACGTGGAAATCGTACTCGTTGGCGCCCTGCGGGTATCGCTCGTCGTAGGTGTCAAATCCCCGATCCAGACCGAACCGCGCGTCGAGCGGAAAGGCCCCGATGACCGCCGCCGTGGAGTATCCGGCCGACCGCAGCAGGGTCGCGAGCGTCGGTGTCACGGGATCCAGCCGGAACCCGTCATTGTCCCGCACGCCGTGCTCGTAAGGGTATCGGCCCGTCAGGATGTTGGCGTGAGACGGAAGGGTCATGACGTTGTGGGCGTGCGCCCCGAGGAACGCTCGCCCCTGCGCCGCGAGACGATCGATGTTCGGAGTCGCGGCACGCGTGTTGCCCGAGTAGCCCAGGGCATCGGAACGCAACGTGTCGACGGTGATCAGCAGGATGTCCGGACGGGGCGAAGAAACCGGCGCTGAGCTCACGGGCGCCCGACGGCAGCCGGAAGACAGGAACGCCGCCGCGAGGGCGACGGCCAACCATCTCCCCGTTCCGCCGCGAGGGATCACCAAGGTCTGCCTTCCTCCTTCCAAAAAAAAGGGCCGGCCCGCCGGAGGCAGTCGGCGGACCGGCCGTGATGAGCCTAAAAACTGATGCGCGCGCCCAGGCGCACCGCCCGGGCGTTCTGGATCTCGAGAATCGTGCCCGCCGCTCCCGTGCAGTCGCTCCCGTTCGAGTCGCACTGCGGGGTCGCGTCGGACTCCCTCTGCAGGATTGTGTTGGAGTTCAGGGCGTTGAACAGCTCGGCGGAAAGGGTCAGGTCGGCCTTCGCGAAGAGGGGCACCGCCTTCTCGAGCCGCAGATCGAGCTCGTACACGTTCTTCAGGCGATGGTCGGTCGGGCTGCCCAGGAGGACCCCCCGCGTCCCTTCGCCGTTGCCCGTGTCCACCTGGACGAAGAGAGGATTGACGTAGCCCTGCCGCCCGTAGAAGTTCGCCGCCGCCGTGAAGGCGAGAGGGAGCTGATAGAGGCCGCTGACGTTGAAGCTCCAATGCGAATTGATCCAGACGTTGGTGAAGTTGCCGCTGCCCAGCGACTGATTGTAGACTTGGCCCTCCGAGCAGCTCGGGCCGACGTTGGGCGTGGGGAAGCCCGGCCCGATGGCGGGATCCTGGAAGAGACGCTGGTTGGTCGGGTCCACGCATGCGGTCGCCGTGTTTCCGATCCTCTGCTTCCAGTCGTTGTAGGCGAAGGAGCCGTGCATCATCCAGCGCTGTGTCAGCCGCTTGGTGAGCTGGAGCTGAGCCCCGTAATAGTCCTGGCTGTAGTCGGGCCGATTGGTCACGAACTCTCCGCCCGTGAAGGTATCGGGCAGGATTCCCGTGTAGATGGGTCCCGTGACCCCCACGACACTCCCGTTGACGTCGTATCCGGGCAGCCCGGTCGCGAACACGTCCGAGTAGCTCGCGGCGGTCGCGCCGATGTAAGGAGACCACACGATGCGGCGGCGGTGCCGGTATGTGCCGGTGAGCGAGGCGGAAAAATCAGGAAGGATCTCGCGGTCGATGGAGAGCTGAAGCTCGTCGGTCAACGGCGCCTTCAAGTTCGGGTCGATGACGTTGGCCGAGCCAAGCGCGTTCGGGTCCAGGTGATTGAAGCCTCCCAGGTCCTGGATGAACGCGCCGAGCTCTCCCGGGTCCACGTTGTGATCGTGGTTAAGATCGTTCCACACATACCGGGAGCCGGCCGCTCCTGCACCGCCGACCGGGTTGTCCCAGGAAACGATGCTTCCGCCCAATTGGTCGGCATAGCGAGCGTAGGAGGCTCTCAGGAGAGTCTTGTGGTCTTTTCCGAGCGCGTAGTTGATTCCAGCGCGCGGCTGGAAGGTCTTCCACTTGAACTCCACCGGGCTTCCGTCGAACACCAGGCCGGGAACGAGATTCGGGAACTCCGGGTTGCCGGAGACGCTCGAGGCCGTGTTCTGCCCGTACTGATAGTCGTACCGCAGCCCCACGTTGATGGTCAGGTTGCTCGCGGTGATGGTGTCCCCGATGAATCCGTTGTAGTAGGTGTACTTGAATGCTGTGAGGCCGGGCCGGAAGACGTCCGCGGCGGCGCAGCCATCCGGGCAGACCCCGGCCCGACGGACGATCTGCTCGCGTCCGAGAATGCTGTTGCCGGGCCAGAAGGTCGAGCTCGAGATCGGCGCGTTGCGCCACCCGAAGCCGGCCTTGATTTCGTGGCCGAGCGTTCCCGTGTTGAAGAAGAGGGAGGAGCTCGCGTTGGCCTGATGCTGCGGCCGGTTGAAGGCGTTGCCCGTATAGGACCGGTGGTAGACGAGGTTGGGATCCAGGTACACGTTGGTCGTCGGCGTCAGGTTCCCTCCTTGGGGGATCAGGCTGAAACCGGAGCGCGTGTAGTCGTACGACGCGCTGGCGACGAAGGACGGACCGAAGACGTGGGAGTCCTCACCCTTCCAGATTGTGGTCGGGCCCGTCTGGTCCACCGAGGTCTCTTGCGGGCGCGTGACGCCGGCCGACCGGCCGAGCTTCTGCTTGTCTCCGCGGAAGTAGAAGACCGTCGCGCTGTTGGATTCGATCGGCTGGAGGTTCAACTTTCCGGCGTAGTCGTCGAGGTACGTTGTGTCTGTCGCTCCTCCGAGCTTCGTCAGCGGGATCTCCTTGCGGCCATAGCTGCCCCAGAGCCACGCCCTGTCCTTCCAGAGCGAGCCGCCCGCCTCGACACCGTAGTCCTGGATTCCGGCGGCTCCGCCCTGGCAGCCGACGGTGCAGATGCGGTCCACTTTCTTGTTCAGGTTGCTCCCACTGACTGCGGGGCCGAAGAGTCCCTGGTCAGCCTGCTGCTTGGCCTCCTCGGGCGCGTTGTTGGCCTGCAGCTCTCCGGGCGAGTAGAAGTAGCGCGCGGATCCATGCGGCTCGTTGGAGCCGCGCTTGGTGACCATGTTCAACGTCACGCCGGGCACGGCGATCGCAGGATCGGCCCCGCCCGTAGCCACCTGGATCTCCTGGAATTGGTCGAAGTCGTAATAGGTGGGCGACGTGCCGAGCGCGGCCATGTCGGTAATGGTGACGCCGTCCACGTTGAACGAGTTCTGGCTCGTGTCGGTCCCCATCCCGATGTAGTTAGACTGCTGCCCGCTCTGGCTGCCGGCGACGTTCAATCGATCGATCTGCACTCCCGGAACTTGCTGGAGGATCACCCACGGGTCGCGCCCGGTCGGGATGCTCTTCAACTCCGGCAGCTGGTAGTTGGCGCCGGTCACGTTCTTGCGCGGGTCGATCAAGGGCACCTCGCCCGACACGGTCACCGTCGCCGTGACGGAGGAGAGCTTCATCGTGATCGACAGATCGGTGTTCTGTCCCAGGTTCACGACGACGTTGTTCCGCTCGACGGTGGAAAATCCCTGAAGGGCCGCGACGACTTTATAAGAGCCGACGGACAGGTTCAGGAAGTGAAACTCGCCCTTGGGATCCGAGAACGTCGTCTGGGGCGCTCCCGGGCCGGACGAGGTCACCGACACTCCCGGCAGGGCGCCCCCCTGTTCGTCCATCACTCTTCCGTAGATGTTTCCCGTGCTCGCCTGTCCCAGCGCGAGGGAAGCCGAGAGCAGGAGAGCCAGGGTCACGACACACACGAAGATCTTTCTCATCGTCATGCATCCTCCTTTTCTTCGACGAGGGCCGCTTCGATTGCGGGTGTTTGCTCACGTCCCATCGAGCCCGCCTAAGAGCAACACCACTGCCAGCGCTGCGCGCCGGCGCGCATCGGGACGAGAAGAACCTCACGACGGACGGAGGAATCCGGAACGAGGACGACGCGCGGAGCCAGCGGTCCGGCGATTCAGAAATGTGCGCGGCGCACCAAGATCTTGGATTGTCATGCGGGAATCGGGATCAACGGGCGAAGATGTTCTTCGGAAATGTCGCGCGTCTTTCCGCGAACAGGGACGCGGCGCTCTCGTCGAGTCTCCTTCGAAAGGCGAATGCCGGGACGAGCGAAACGAAGAGAAGGACGAAGACCGTTCCATCGCGGACGGAGCATCTCCTTCCGCTGGCTCGAACCGCGATTCAAGAAACCGGACGCGCCGCGCGCTGACTCCGAGCTCAGGCAGTCTGGAAAACCTCTTGCCCAGGCTTGCGTATGAAAGCTGCAAGTGAGCGTGTTTTCATCGGGCAGAGAATTGACCGACGGGAGATGAAATGAGCTTACGCACGATTCTCGTTGACGACGAGCCGCTGGCGCGTGAGTGGATCCGGCAGCAGCTGGCCGAGGAAGAGGAGATCGAGATCGTCGCCGAGTGCGAAGATGGCTTCAAGGCCGTCCAGACCATTGATCACCTGCGCCCGGACCTGCTTCTTCTGGACGTCCAGATGCCCGGCCTCGATGGTTTCGGCGTCCTGCGCATGCTGGAAGGAGGGCCTCCGCCGGCCGTCGTCTTCGTCACGGCGTTCGACCGCTATGCGCTGCGCGCCTTCGAGGTCCACGCCATCGACTATCTCCTGAAGCCGGTCTCGCCCGAACGGCTCCACGACGCCCTCGAGCGCTGCAAGGAACGTCTCGAAAAAAAGAGGACGAAGGACACGGCCGCGGAGCTCGTCGAGCTCCTCCGCGAGGTGCGCCGCTACCCCGACTGGTTCCTGATTCGCACGGAGGGGCGCAGCCACTTCCTCCGCGTCAAGGAAATCGACTGGATCGAGTCGAGGAGGAACAACGTCGTTCTGCACGCAGGAGCGGCCAGTCACCTCTATCAGGAGACGACCTCGGGCATCGAGGGCAAGCTCGACCCGGCCGAGTTTCTTCGCATTCATCGCTCCACCATCGTCCGCATCGACAGGATCAAGGAGCTCCATCCCTGGTTCAACGGCGACTACCAGGTGATCCTGAAAGACGGAACCAAACTGACGATGAGCAGCAGCTACAAGCAGAAGCTCAAGTCCTTCCGCCGCGCGACGATCTAGCGCCACCCCGGATCCGGGGTCCTGCCTAGCGACGCGCTGTCCTTGCCGCCGACCCCTTTGCCGACTTCGCCTTCGCAGCCTTCCTCCGTGCCGACACGGTCGGATCGAGCACAGGTCCCATCCCCCCGGGGGGCTTCGTCAGCCACACGCGGAGCGCCACCCCGTTGTGGTGTCCCGGCGAAATGTCGTAGTCGATCGTTACGATCCACCCGTGGTTGAATCCGTCGCGCAGCAGGCCCAGCATGCCCTCCCGCGCCGGGCCCTCGGCATCGTCCCGCAACTGAAAACCGAATGCGTCGCTGGGTCGATTGCGGAACTGCACGACGACCTCGACGTCGATCTGATCCGAGGGTGGCCCGTACTTCGAACCTCGATCGTGCACCCGGAGCAGGCTGAGTTGTCCACTGATCTGTAACGGCACAGGCGCCTCCTATCGTGCATTCCCTTCGTCACGCACACAGTGCGTGTGGGGCTTCTCATTTACCAACACGCCGGGGTAGGCGTTATCTCTCTATCACCCGGATGATCCGCCCGGTCCGGCAGCTCGATCGAGAAAAGTCGATCCGCACGCGACGGCCACGGTTGAACGAGTCTCGAAGAAGCCTCAACATGCCTTCTGCCGCAGGCCTGTTCGCGTCGTCGCGCAACTGAAAGCCGAATGCCTTGTCGGGCTCGGTATCGAGCCAGACCATGACCTCGGCGTCGATTCGATCCTCCGGCGGGCCATACGCCGTGCCCAGGTCGTGCACGCGAAGCATCGTGATCCGCCCCTCTGCCCCTTGCAGCGTCTGCAGCGGATAGTCCCAATCCGGTGGCAGAGGGCTGACGCGGATCAGGCCCCGGTTGCTCGTGGCGACATACAAGGCGCGCGGACACGATACGAAATCGTACGCCGCGTTGTTCGGCCGCATCGCCATCGCCTCGGACAATATCAAGTGAGTCCACGTCACGCCGTTCAGCGTGTGGAACACGCCTGCCGGGCCGACGGCAAAACGCGCACCGGGTCGGTCAGGGTCGAAGAGCATGTCGCGAATGAGCGCCTGGCCCGGGTTGCCGTCGTAGAGGCTTTTGAACGGGAAGACGTAATTGTTGGTGACCGCGCGTTCGAGCGAGCGATCGACCACCCACGCGACGCCTCCGTTGTCGGAACGGTGCACGTGAGTCGGTCCCACGACATAGAGCAGATTGGGCCGATACGGGTCGACGTAGTACCGCAGCGCCTTCGTGGGCGCCTGGCCCGGCGGCGGCACCAGTTGCTGCCATACGGCCATCCCTTCGGTCCACTTCCAGAGCCGCTGTTGGCCGTAGCGCGGCTCTTCGGTGTCCTGGTCGCCGACGTAAAACACGGGGGCGCGATGGCCGCCGGACGCCTGGACGATGCAGATGGCGGGATCTGGAAGGGGGGGCCCCTGCTGGAACGCGGGTACGCCCGGCCCATCGGAGGTCTGATGCGTGCGCCAGTGTTCCGCGGTCGTGATCGTGCTCATCTGAAGAGTGCGCACGAGCTCCGGACCTTCGTCCGAGAAGCGGATGACCACGAAGTCGCCGTCGGGAGCCGATGGCTGGCCTCGCGGGGTCATGACGAGTGGACGGTATCCGAGGTTGTAGAAGTAGCTGACGACCGACCACGCCGCATTCAGCCCCTTCATTGCTCCGATGGGATCGCTCGAGTTCAAGGCCTCGAGAAGGTCGCTCGCCAGCGGTGGGGCCCCGGGAATCGGTCGGAGGTGGGGCGTGCCGTGCGCGGTGTCGGGAGCCGCCCCCTGAGGGTTCACGTACAAGTGAAGGACTCCCCGGCCGACGCCCTGCTCGTCGTCTCCTTTGCCCTCCCGCGGAGCAAAGACGATCACGCGAGATGGCTGCCTCGGATCTGCGAACGCGCAGTCGTTGTCGCCACCCAGGTACGCCTGCGTTTTCCAAGAGAGGCCACCATCGGGGCTTGCATAGCCGGAGTTGTCCCCCATGCCCATGCAGATCGCCGGGCCGCCTTCGATTCGCGGGGCCACTGCCACGTTCACGAGGCCGAGTGTCGATAGGCCGGTGCCATTCGTCCAGCTCTTGGCACCGTCCGTGCTCACATTCGCGCCTCCATCGTTGATGAGCAGGATGCGTCCCGCGTCGACCACACGCGGCTCGAATGGCAGCTGCCGGCGGAAGCTTGGCGTGACCGCCAGTCCGTGCGGATCGAGGTGGCAATTGACGTCCTCAAGGCGGATCCAGTCGCTCGACATGGCTGCTTCGCCGAGACACGACTGCGTCGTGCGCCGATCCGAGGCAATCAAATAGAACTCACCATTCGGCGCAACGTGAGGGACGACGAATCCTGTTCCGCTGTCCGTGGTGCCACCGAAGCCGAGCAGCATCGGCGCCAGACGCGTCCAAGCACCGGGCCCGTTCGAGGCGATACGCGGATAGTCGCCACGCCATACGATGCCTTCCGAGTTATTGATGGCATCGTTGCGCTCGAAGGTCGCCACGTAGAGCCGCGCAGCATTCTGGGGATGGATCGCAATGCTGCGGGCGCTGAAGCCGGGGCCGTCGGCCGGAGCTCCGAGGGCCAACGGCTGCGGGTCGAGGGTCCACGTCACAGCCCCGTTGCGCGAGTACCACAAACCGTTGCCGGCGGCATACACGCGCCGCCGGTTCCCTTGGGCCGGGCCCACCGTGATGTACCGAACGCGGTCGCCGAGATTCTGCAGCGGCGGAACAGACTCGGTCCACGTGACACCGCCGTCACTGCTGCGCGCGACGGCGACGCCCCCCGCAGCGAAGATCAGATCAGGGTTGTCGGGCGCCACGGCGAGGCAACTGGCCATCTCGACGACGCCGGTGCGAATAAAGACGTGGACGCGCCTCCACGTGGCCCCGCCGTCGGCCGAGCGCCAGACGCCGCTTTGATCGGGGCGGCGCCCATCGCGTCCGGCAGCGGCAAATACGAGGTCAGGGTTCGCCGGCGAGATCAGCAGGTCATAGATCGTGGTGACGACGAGCGCGCCAGACACGCTGGTGCTCCCAGCAGGAGGCTGAGGCCATTCGAGATGCCGCCAGGTGTTTCCACCGTCGTCCGATCGCCACACCCCCGAGTGCCCGCCAAGATAGGCGCGGGCACCATCGGCGGCCAGGGCGCAGCAGAGCGCCTTGCCGGACACCGACTGGTAATCGCGGTGGAAGATAGAAACGGTATTGTCATCTCGGGGACTAATGTCGTCGATGTGCATGCTCATAGGCGAAGGCGCCTTGCCAGCTCAGCGGTCAGCGGGGCTGCGATGACTCCCACAAGGGCTGATCTGCGTCAGTTTGAAATCCCGATTATACGGTCATGGGAGTTCAGGATCGCGTCTATGCCAGGAGGAATTAAGCCTCCCCGACCAACATTTCTCGCCGGCTCGGCCAGCGGGCGGCCACTCCTCATCAGCGCCTCCACCTTTGACGCCATCGGTGAGATGAACATGGAGCTCACCTCGCAGAAACTGGTCATGACCTGTCTCGTCTGGGGACTGGCCGAAATCGTGATCGCGACGATCGCGGGCGCCTGGGTCTACAAAGAAGCGTAGCGGCTCTCTTCGTCCACCTTCCGCTCCTTGCCGGATGCGCGACGGGGCGGACGGCGGTGTCTCTGCCCCGGGTTCGAGACGACCGATCCCTGCAAGATCAGCGGGAAGGGAGCTTCTTCGCCGGGACGCCTGCTCCGCAGAGATAGACCGGGAACTCCTTCACTCCGTCCAGGCCGATCAGCTCTCGAGCCAGGCGAGGACGGCGTCCTCGGCGACTCATCGCGTGACCCAGTGCCTGACTGGTTGGAGCAGAAACTCCTCTACCGGAATCCCATCTCCGCCGACGAGTAGCTTGCGTGTCGGCTTGAACGCTTCCGCGAAGGCCGACAGTCCGGGATGGGTGTCGCGGCCGCGGCCGCTCTTCACCTCGATCGCCGTGACAGCGCGCCCGGTCCTCACCACGAAGTCCACCTCGTGGTTACGCTCCCGCCAGTAGAACAGCTCGCACTCACCCGCGGCGGTCGCGTTGGCGAGGTGGGCGCCGACCGCCGATTCCACCAGCCGACCCCAGAACTCACGGTCCGCGCGCGCCTCCTCGAGGGAAAGCCCGGATTGCGCGCTCATGAGCGCGGTATTCAGGACTTGAAGCTTAGGACTCGAGCCTCGCTGCCGCGCGAGGCGGCCGGAGAACTTGGTTAGTCCAACGAGCAGTCCGGCGCCGCCGAGCAGTTCGAGGTAGTGCGCGAGGGTCGTTGTATTGCCGGCATCGTGAAGTTGGCCGAGCATCTTGGTGTAGGACAATGCTTGTCCGGAGTACCTGCAGCCCAGTTCGAATAGACGGCGGAGAAGGGCGGGTTTGTCGACGCGGGTGAGAAGCAGGACGTCGCGGGCGATCGTGGTCTCCACCAGCGCGTCCAGGATGTAGCGCCGCCAGCGGCCGGGCTCGCTCGCGAGCGGCGCGGCCCCCGGATAGCCCCCGAAGTAGAGGTACTGGTCCGTCGAGAAGTCGAACGCGGCGCGCATCTCTCCCAGTGACCAGTGCGGCAGATGAAGCACCTCGAACCGTCCGGCCAGGCTTTCGGTGAGCCCCTGCTGGACGAGGAGCGGCGCGGAACCCAATAGCACCACCTTGAGCGGGAGCCTGGCGCGTGTGTCCTCGTCCCAGCAGCGCTTGACGGACTCGGACCAGCCGGCGGCCTTCTGCACCTCGTCGAGCACGAGGATGGCACCGTCAGGGCCGGCGGCGAGACGGGCAGCCTCCCATTGCTGGGCGATCCACTCGGCGCCGCGCAGCGTGGGCTCATCGGCGCTGGCGAAGCGAACCGGGACCTTGGCGAAATCGGTCACCTGCTGCACCAGAGTGGTCTTCCCCACCTGCCGCGCCCCCGTCACGACCTGGATGAAGCGCCGCCGCTCCGCCAGCCGCCGGGCGAGTTCAGCCGCCTGAGGACGGCGAAAGGCCTCTGACCGTTTGCTCATCGCATTGAGTATTTTTACTCAACGTCGTGAGTTAGGCAAGGACTCCTGGATCATTTCAAGACCGATCTCGATACATCTTCGGGTTGCCGTGACGTGGCGGTAGTGCTGACCGGCACCGCGATAACCCCATAACCCAAGAACGACCCCAATTGCTGATGTTGTACCCCCGTGGCGCCGGAACTTTGGATGGGATGACATTCGCGTGACGAACTCGCCGGATGAAATGTGAGCGAACGGCTGTGGTGGTTAGCTGTTCGGGCGCCGTCACGGTAACCGTTATCGCGAGCGGACCCGGCGAGACGACTGGGGTGGTCAGGAGTGCGTGACGATTTCACCGGCGAGGTTAAGCGGGCTTTCGCCGACCGCGTCGGTAACCGCTGTTCGAGTCCAAGCTGCGGGGCTCTGGCCGCAGCTTCACCCTGGGAAGGCTCTGAACGTCGGCGTGGCAGCGCACATTAGCGCGGCCTCACCAGGGGGCCCGCGTTACGATGTCGCGCTTTCGCCAGAAGAAAGGAGACGTCCAGAAAACGCTATCTGGCTATGCCAGAACTGCCAAGCTGGTCGACAACGATCCGCGCCGCTTTCCATCAACGGTCTTGCAGGAATGGAAGATCAATGCCGAGGGGGGGGCAGCAATTCGTGTGGGACGGACGGTCGCACTTTCCGGGTGTGCTGGAACCGACCTTTCCGGCGAGAGCATCGGCAGTTCCGGCGGAATGTCGGATAATCGGATATACTGGCAATATGGGTGAGCCGGGCAGGGTTGGGAAGCGGGGGACGATCGTGTTGCCTGCCAAGATGAGGCGGCGGTACGGAATCGAAGAGGGAACCATGGTGATGGCGGAGGAATCGCCTTACGGCATCCTGATTCGGCCGGCTGCCGTCCTTCCGGTCGAGACCTACACGCCGGAGCGGAAGGCCGAGTTCCTTCTGACAAACGCCGTCGATCCGGAGGACTATGGGCGGGCCCAGGCTGAGGTCCGCCGGATGGGGCTCGACCCCTCGAAGATCGCCCACCGCAAACCGCGGAAACGCTAGAACCGGCGCCGGACGATGCGGCGGGCCTTCCTCGACGCCAATGTCCTGTTCTCCGCGGCGTACCGAGTCGGTGCAGGCCTGATGCGGTTGTGGGATCTTCCTGGAACCGAACTCGTCACGTCTGCCTACGCCGCGGAGGAGGCTCGCAGAAATCTCGCGTCCGCTGACCAGCTGAATCGGCTCGCGGAGATCCTGGCGCGGATGCAGATCGTCCCCGAGTCCAGCGCGCCGATGCCCGTGGGCATTCGACTATCGGAAAAGGACCATCCGATCCTCAAAGCCGCCATCGCGGCCGAGGCGACGCATCTCGTCACGGGAGACGTCAAGGACTTCGGGCCATACCTCGGCAGAAGGATCGGGCGAATTCTCGTCGTTACTCCTGCAGAGTTCATCAAGGGTTGAGAGCGCTGATCGGAATCGAAACGACCTCCCGACGGGGGATTGCTTCTGGTGGTCGGTTCGAGATCCTGAGTTCAAATCCGCCTAGCCTGAAAGAAAGAAAACGCGAAAGGCGCTCTCCGGCGCTCAAGAAACCTGGTTGCGGGGGAAGGATTTAGCGCCGGGCGGACCCGGTGCTGCCTACTGCCGCGGGTCTCCCTCTGGTCGCCGGCCCGAACCTTCGACCTTTGGGTTATGAGGGCTATTCGGGCCACGGCGGAACGCGCCAGCCGGCGCCCCGGGCTGCGCACCCGATAGGATCACCGTGAAGGCCTGAAGGTCCGGGACCACGCGGATGTCCGCCGGGGTCGCGGCGGAAGCCAGAAGACCTGAGCGAGAAGCCAGCTCACCACGGTGAGTGAGCTACGCGCTGTGCCGGATATTCATCACGTCGCCGTCCTTGACGATGTACTCCTTGCCCTCCAGCCGCAGCGTGCCCTTAGAGCACGCGCCAGCCTCGGATCCGGCGTCGAGAAGTTGGTCCCAGTGGATCGTCTCGGCGCGGATGAAGTGCTTCTCGAGGTCCGAGTGGATCGCACCCGCCGCGTCCTGCGCGTGAACGCCGCGAGGCACGGTCCAGGCGCGACATTCGTCTTCGCCGACGGTGAAGAATGAGATCAGCCCCAGAAGTCCGTAAGTCTTACGAATGAGGCGTGTCAGCCCGCTCTCGTTCAGCCCGTAGCTGGAGAGGAACTCGAGAGCCTCTTCGTCACTCATCTCCGCGAGCTCAGCCTCCACCTTGCCGCAGATGGCGGTCGCTCCCGCGTTCGGACGCGAAGCAATTTCGGCGAGGTCGTACTTGGCAGCCGCGGCGTCCAGATCCTTGCCCAGCTCGGCGCCCTCGCTGATGTTGACCACGTACAGGATCGGCTTCTGGCTGAGGAAGGCGAAGCCGCGCAGGCGCTTCTTGTCGTCGGCGTTGAGCTCGAGCTCGCGCATGGGCCGTCCGCTTTCAAGCTGCGCTTTGCACTTGACAAGTAGCTCGTGCTCGCGCACCAGGTCGTCGGACTTGATCTTCTTCAAGTCCTTTTCCAGCCCCTCCATGCGCTTTTCGATCTGCACCATGTCGCTGATGATCAGGTCAGCCTCGACGTCGCGTGCGTCCTTCAGCGGATTGATCTCACCGACGTGCGGGATCGCCGGATCTTCAAACGCGCGCAGCACGTGGGTGAGCGAATCCGCCTCCCGCAGGCGTAGCGCGTAAGCCGACTCCTTGAGCGCTTCCTTACCGATGGCGGCAACATCCACGTATTCGACCGTGGCATGCGTCGTCTCTTTTGGATTGTAGAGGGCCGAAAGCTTATCCAGGCGCTCGTCGGGAACCCTGGCGATGCCGACGTGCGCGTCGCGTGAATGCATGGCATGCGCGTCGAGTTGCGCTTTCGTAAGGATCTTGAACAGCGATGTCTTGCCCACCTGCGGCAGCCCGATGATTCCAGTCTTCATAATAATTTACGATTTGCTGATTGGGTGATTTGCCGATTTATGAAACGCCCCCTCGTGCCGAGCCAGGTAGGCCAGGGTAAGGCGTGCCGGCGTGTGCCGCCTGCGGCGAAACTCGCCCTCCGCGACACCGAACTCGCGCGATGTCGCGGCGACGATCTCCGAGAGCCCGGGCACCTCCATTCTCCCGCCGTCGCTGTAATCCCGGCCCGCACTGGATTGAGCACCACGTACCGAGAGAGTTCGAAGGTGACTCTCCTTCTCGACGGGGATGGCCTTGAATCGCCCCTGGAGAAGATGACCGACCCGCCTGTGGCGCCAACCTATGCTGAAGCGAGAGCGGGGCTCTGCCCCGCACGCCGCGGGGGGCCGGCGGCCCCTCGATCCCCTCTACGTTCCCAAGCGTAGAGTGTCCACCGAAAAGGGGGCAACTCCAGACCGTTCTCGCCGCTTCCATTATTCTCGGACATCGTTAGACTGAGAGCATGGCGGTGCAAGTGGTTGCGGAGCCGTGGGACGCTCACTATCGGCGGATGCAGCGGAGCTACGCGAAGCTCGCCACCCACACCGCCCCACCCTTCGTCATGGACCACTATGAGGATGACCTCTACCATTTCTTTCAAGACGCTTGGCACCTGAAGGACTGGATCAGGAACGATTCAGCAGCGGGAGCGAAGGCACCCAACATCGAGGCGGAAGTAAAGGCGGTCGCTGCCTTCATGATCACTGCCGATCTTGCCAACGGCACCAAACACCGCGTGCTGACGATTGAGAAGTTCATCCGAAAAGGGGCAGTGATATCCGAACGGATAAGAAGCGTGAGGCTTGGCGGTGGTCGGCCAGACGAGAATCGCTGGCCTGTCACCCTACGTGATGGAACCAAGACGACAGCGCAGCAGGTGGCAGAGGACGTGATGAAGGCTTGGGACGTGCTCCTCAAGTCCTACGGTTTGATATGAGGTCGAGAGTCGAGAGCCGACCAGTTCAGACCCCGCCTTCCGCGCCCGAATCGAGGTCGAATCCGTCAAAGAGGGATCGAGCTCAAAAGAAATGGGGTCAGTCCTGAATCCATGTACTATTTCGGCTTCAGGTCGGCGTCAGGATCCGGACGCTCAGGAGATCCCGCCCCGTCGCCGGTCGGACGGCATCCGTCGGAATCGAGGCGACGGCGACCGCCCCGCCGTTGGCTGCAAAGAACTCGACTTCGCAGCTCTCGTCGGCAAGGAACTGCATTACCCGGTGTCAGGGCTTGGCTGGTCCTTCGAGAATGAGCGTCTCTTCGTGAGCGAGCGTGTCGGCGGCGTAAGCCAGAGCGGCGCGGATGTCTTCGGCAGTCAGTCGTGGATAGCCATCGAGGAGATCAGCCTCGGTGACACCCTCGCCAAGTTTTCTCAGAATCAATCTACTGGGATGCGGGTACCGCGGATAACCGGGTTCCCCATCATGACGTTGGGATTGACCTCGATTCGGTTCGTCGCATGCATGAGGACGACGATTCTAACCCTTACCGAGAGATGCCGGTCTGGCCGAGATCCGGGCTACTTGGGGCCACGGGCTTTCTCAACACGTTGTTCTCGTGGGGTAGTTGCTGGGGGGCCTCCTTCGGTGGTCGAGTCGCCGCTTCGCGGGCCGGGTTCAAATCTTTCCAGCACTTTCAAGAAATTAAAACGCCGAGAGTTTCGTCTCGGCGTCGATGATCATGGTTGCGGGGCCGGGATTTAGCGGCGGCGAACCCGCCGCTGCCTACTGGTGTGGGTTTGCCTCTGGTGGTCGGCCCGAACCTTCTCGGATCTGAAGCGGTCGAAGGTTCAAATGTGATCGTGGCTGCCAATAGCAGAAACGCCGAGAGTCTCTCTCGGCGCTTGAAAAACTTGGTTGCGGGGGAAGGATTTAGCGCCGGGCGAGCCCGGCGCTGCCTACTGCTGGGTTTGCCTCTGATGGTCGGCTCGAGACCTTCGACCGGGTTCAAGTCCTCCTGATCAAGAAAGTAAAACGCCGAGAGTTTCCTCTCGGCGCATAGAGTCATGGTTGCGGGGCCGGGATTTAGCGGCGGCGAACCCGTCGCTGCCTACAACTGGGAGTCTTCCTCTGGTGGCCGGCTCAAGACCCGGGGTTCAAATCCTTTCGCTCCGAAAAAAGATAAACGCCGGAAGTCTCCCTCCGGCGTTCGAGATTCTTGGTTGCGGGGGAAGGATTTGAACCTTCGACCTTTGGGTTATGAGAACTCCCCGAAAGTCGACTCCAGTAGAAAACATACGGCAATACGCAACAAATCGAAGCCTTCGGGCCGCCGATTCCCGGCTGCTGTAGACGCCGAATCGCCCGACTTTAGCCCGACCGCTAGACGCGGGAATACGGCCGAGCCAGGCGGCATCGGCCGACCAAAGAGTCGGCGTTCTCGCTGCCTCGAGCCGGATCGGGCGGCCCTCAGCCTCGCGCTTCGTGCGTTTCATCGCCGTCTCTTCCCCCAGTCTCCGCACATCGACTCCGCGCCCGCACGTACAGGAAGCCCAATCCCTCCCGAAGTCATGGAGACACTTCCTTCGCGGCATTGATCGCTAACGTTCGGACACCCGAGGCGAAGGTGAGGTGATCGCCTCGATCACTTCCTTCTGCGTTACGCGCGTGCCGCGGCCGGGCGTGGTCGAAGGAGCCGACGAAGCACGCCGCTGCCGGCGGCGTGCTACTCGGGACTATTCACGAAGTCTCGGAGGCGCTTCGACGCCCGAGAAGAGGAGCACCTGGTCTGGGAGGCGCGCCCCGCGAATCTCAATTACTGATACAGCCGAATTCAGCTCCGTGAGTTCGGCGGGTGTGAATCGCACTGCAGCCACGCCGATGTTCTCGAGCATGTGCGGCATCTGGGTCGTGCCGGGGATGGGTACGATCCACGGTTTCTGCGCCATCAGCCATGCCAGCGCGATCTGCGCGGGAGTCGCTTGCTTTCGCGTGGCCCACTTCTTCGCGAGCTCGACGAGCGCCAGATTGTGGGGCAAATTCTCCGGCGAGAATCGCGACTCAACCTTGCGAATGTCACCGTCCGCGAACCGCGTATTTGCGTCGATGGCACCGGTAAGAAAACCCACTCCGAGCGGGCTCCACGGAACGAAGCCAATGCCCAGTTGCTCGCAGAGCGGGATGACCTCCTTCTCCGGGCCGCGCCAGAGCATCGAATATTCGTTCTGCACGGCCGTGACGGGAAGAGCGGCATGCGCGCGGCGCAACGTGTCGAGGCCCATCTCGGAAAGTCCCCAGTGCAACACCTTGCCTTGCTTCATCAATTCCTGAACCGCGCCGGCGACGTCCTCGATCGGGACCTGCGGGTCGACGCGGTGCTGGTAGAGGAGATCGATCCGATCCGTCCGCAAGCGCCGAAGCATGCCCTCGACGACGCGCTTGATGTGCTCCGGGCGGCTGTTGAGCCCGGGACGTCGCTCGCCGGTTTCCTGATCGATGTTCCAGCCGAACTTTGTTGCGATCACCACCTTGTCGCGGAACGGCGCCACGCCCTCGCCGAGGATCCGTTCCACCTCGTGGGGACCGTAAGCCTCGGCCGCGTCGTAAAAGGTGACACCACGGTCGAAGGCCGTCCGGATGATGTTGAACATCTCGGACCGCGTGGGGATTGTCGTTTGATAGGTGCGGCTCATGTTCTGGACGCCCAGCCCGACGCTCGAGACCTCCAGCTTGCCGAGTCTGCGGCGCCCCGGACGCACGTCCTGCTGAGGGCTGCCCGTGCCTGTCGTCCCGCGGGTGGGCTCCGCGGCCTGGGCGTGCAATACCGCCGGAATGCCACTCAGGACCGAGGCCGCCGCAAGGCCTGCCCCGGTGACAAGAAACTTGCGACGGTCCGGCATCGCGGGGGCGTGCGCTCCATGTTGATCCTCAGGTCTCTCGCTCATCGTCGGCTCCTTTCCGTGCGTATGTCTGTCGATCGATCAGCTTCTGCGAGCGCTCGGAGTACCGCGCGCCGACAGCGAGCGAGATGCGGCGTCGATGTCGCGCAAGTCGTCCGGAGTGAGCTCGATCGAACGGCGCCGAGGTTCTCTTCGAGCCGATGGAGTTTCGTGGCGCCGGGGATCGGGACGACCCACGGCTTCTGCGTGAGACACCAGGTCGTCGTCTCATCGATCGGGCCGAGGCCGAAGCTCATGCCCATGCATCCGAGGCCGAGCGCGAAAACGTCTAAGTCTCCGAGTCTTCGTTTCTCCATTGAATGCTCCCTTCCCGGTGCCGAAATCGAACGGCGGAGACGCTGCATGCCGCTCACGTGTTGCGGACCGCTTCGCTGAGCCACTTCACCATCGCCGGGTCGCGGTGATCGAAGAAGCTGCTCTTACCGGTATCGAGCGTGGCGATGGAGCGCATCTCGTGCTTCGTCGTGATGAAAAGATCCTCGCGCGGCACGCCGCTCCGCTTGATCGCGTTGCCGACGGCCTCTTCGTTGCCGTATGACGCGGCGGCGTCGAGGAGGCGGTACCCGACGCTGAGGGCGTCGGTGACGACCCGCTCGCACTCGGCCGGGTCCGCGATCTGAAAGACGCCGAATCCGAGGAGCGGCATCTGGACTCCGTTGTTGAGCGTGACGGTAGGAACGGCTGACATCTTGAGGTGGGGTGATATTTCGGTTTCTCCTTGCTGTGCGTGCCTGGGTTGAATTGTAGTCGTCACTGTCTGACTTGACAGGACTTAGATTTGGTTGCGGGGGAAGGATTTAGCGCCGGGCGGACCCGGCGCTGCCTACTGCTGGGGGTCTTCCTCTGGTGGCCGGCCCGGACCTTCGCAGATTTGGAGCGGTCGAAGGTTCAAATCCGACAGTGGCCGCCAATAACAGCAACGCCGAGAGTCTTTCTCGGCGCTTTAAAAACTTGGTTGCGGGGGAAGGATTTGAAGTTACCGCCGGCCTGCGGCCGGCGTTCTCTACTGCCGTGGGTCTGTCTTCGGTGGTCGAGTCGCCGCTTCGCGGCCCGGGTTCAAATCCCATCCTGGCTTCGACAAGAAAACGCCGAGAGGCTCCTCTCGGCGTTTGATGGTCATGGTTGCGGGGCCGGGATTTAGCGCCGGCGAACCCGGCGCTGCCTACTGCCGGGAGTCTTCCTCTGGTGGCCGGCTCGAGACCCGGGGTTCAAATCCTTTCGCTCCGAAAAAAGATAAACGCCGGAAGTCTCCCTCCGGCGTTTCGAGATTCTTGGTTGCGGGGGAAGGATTTGAACCTTCGACCTTTGGGTTATGAGCCCAACGAGCTACCAGGCTGCTCCACCCCGCGTCAGGAAGGCGCACGTTATCCGAGCGCGGCGGCGAGGTCAAGTCGCGGAGCGGCGAAGAGAAAACGCCCTCACCCCTTCCCTCTCCCGACGGGAGAGGGAGAAGGCGGGAACGGGGGTGTCGGAGCGGGTGTGGGTTGCGGGGAGAGGGTGCCGGGGGGATAGAGGAGGACGATGTCCTCGGGGTGAACGAGGTGGAGCTCTTCGCGCGCGGCTTTTTCGGCGGGGAACCCGCCGCGGTTGGCGGCGGTGATGGAGGCGCGGAGGTTGGCATTCTCACGCTTGCGGTCGGCGATCTGCTTGTCGAGTTGACGGATCTCGGCGCGGGCTTTTTTCAACTCCAGCACGCGGCCGTCGTAGATGAGGAAGAGGCCCAGGACGACGGTCGAGCCGGCGAGCGAGAGGAAGAACGCGGCGAGCGGCCTCGGGTTGCGCGGAGGAGGCGCGGGCTCTCTCAACGCTGGAAGGCTTCCCTCCCGGCAAAGACGCCGGCGGGCGCAAGCTCCTCCTCGATCTCCAGGAGGCGGTTGTACTTGGCCAGGCGCTCTCCTCGGCAGGCGGAGCCGGTCTTGATCAGGCCCGAGTTGACGGCGACGGCGAGGTCCGCGATCGAGTCGTCGGGAGTCTCCCCGGAGCGGTGGGACACGACCGTCTTGTAGCCGGAGGTTTGCGCCAGACGCACGGCGTCGAGAGTCTCGGTGACCGTGCCGACCTGGTTCAACTTCACGAGCAAGGCATTGGCGATGCCGTCCTCGATCCCGCGCGCCAGGATCTTGGAGTTGGTGACGAAGTTGTCGTCGCCGACCAGGAGGATCTTCTCGCCGAGGCGCTCGGTCATGGCAACCCATCCATCGTGGTCCGATTCCGCGAGGCCGTCTTCGATCGATACGATCGGGTAATCGCCGACGAGCGCCTCCCAATAGGCGATCATTTTTTCGGGAGAGAGTGTTTTCTTCTCACCCTTCAATACATATTTTCCCTTTTCGAAAAACTCGGAAGCAGCCGGGTCGAGCGCGATCGCGATGTCGTGCCCGGGTTTGTAACCCGCCGCCGTGATCGCGGACGCGAGGAGATCGAGCGCCTCGCGCGCGGAGGCGATGTCGGGAGCGAACCCACCTTCGTCGCCGACGCCCGTCGAGAGCCCCTTGGATTTGAGAATCCCCTTGAGCGTATGGAACACCTCGACTCCCGCGCGCAGGGCCTCGGCGAAAGTCGTGAAGCCTACGGGGCACACCATGAATTCCTGGGGGTCGAGGCGGTTGTCGGCGTGGGCGCCGCCGTTGATGACGTTCATCATGGGGACTGGAAGAGTGCGCGCACCGGCGCCGCCCAGATACCGGTAGAGCGGCAGGCCCGATGCCTCCGCGGCCGCCCGCGCCACGGCGAGGGAGACGCCGAGGATGGCATTGGCGCCCAGTCTCCCCTTGTTCTCGGTGCCGTCGAGCTCGATCAGGATCCGGTCGAGCAGGGCCTGGTCCCGCGCGTCGGTGCCCCGGACGACGCCCGCGATCTCGCCGTTGACGTGCGCGACGGCCTTCGTGACGCCTTTTCCGCCGTAACGCTTCTTGTCTCCGTCGCGAAGCTCGAGCGCCTCGCGCTGCCCGGTCGAGGCGCCCGAAGGGACCATCGCGCGTCCCGTCGCGCCTCCCGAGAGCAAGACCTCGACCTCGACCGTCGGATTGCCGCGCGAGTCCAGGATCTCCCGGCCGAAGACGGCCTCGATGGAGAAGCTCATGGCCTCAACAATTCACTTGCCGCCCTGGCGAGGGCGACAGACTCGTCTTCCGATTTCGCCTCGGCGTACACGCGCGCTACCGGTTCCGTTCCCGATTCCCGCACCAGAATCCACGAACCGTCGTCCAAAAGCAACTTCATTCCGTCCAGTTGATTGACGGAGGCGACCTTGCGGCCGGCGAAACGATCGGGAGGAGAGGCGCGGCGGGTCTTCAGGGCCTGCTTCTCTTCGGGCGAGGCCGGCAGATCCAGGCGCGTCGAGAAGTAGGGGCCGATCTGCCGGCGCAGGTCCTCCGAAAGCTCATCCAGCGTCTTCCCTGCGGCGCCGGACATCTCCGCCACGAGGAGGTCGGCCAGGATGCCGTCCTTCTCCGGTACGTGTCCTTCGATGGTCAGCCCCGCGCTCTCTTCCGCGCCGAAGATGATCTCGCCGGCGATCAACTTCTCGCCGATGTACTTGAAGCCGACCGGCGTCTCGTAGAGAGGGACTCCGAATCGCCCGGCGATCGCGTCGAGCGCGTGCGTGGTCGCGACGCTGCGGGCGACTCCGCCGCGGCGGCCCTTGCGCGAAAGCAGGTCCCAGAGGAGAAGCGCCAAGATCTGGTTGGGCTGGACGTAGACGCCGCGCGCGTCGCAGATGCCGAAGCGGTCCGCGTCTCCGTCGCAGGAGAGACCCAGGCGCGAGCCTCCGGAACGGACGTCTTCTGCCAGCCGCACGAGCTCCTTCTCGCCGCACTGCGGAGACTCGCCGCCGAAGAGCGGGTCGGCCTTCGCGTTCAAGCGCGAGAGATCCGCGCCCGTGCCTTCGAGATAGGCGTCGAGGAACCCCGCGGAGGTCCCGAAACGGAAATCGAGCGAGAAGCGGGGTTCTCCGCGCCCGACGTCCTCCCGCCGCACCTTGGAAGCCAGATCGGAAAGGTACGCCGGCGCCGGGTCGAACGTGGTCACACGTCGGGAGGGCGGCTCGGCGACCTCCGCGAGCGCAGCGATTCTCTCCTCCACTTTCTTCGTGATTTCCGGAAGTGCCGGAGCCCCGTCGGCGGTGGAGAACTTGATGCCGAGGTACTGGGGCGGATTGTGGCTGGCGGTGAAGTTGACGGCGCCCGCTGCGCCGCGCCGGCGGATCTCGAACGCAAGGACCGGCGTCGGGACCGGGCGCGCGGACAACTCCGCCCGGAAGCCCTCGGCCTCGAGCAGGCGAGCCGCTTCATCCCCGAAGCGTCCGGCCAGGAAACGCGTGTCGTATCCGACGAGAACCAGCCCGCCCTTCTTGCCTTCTTCCGCGAGCACGCGTGCGACCGCGGCGATGACGCGGCGCGCGTTTGGGAACGTAAACTCCTCGGCGATGACCGCCCGCCAACCCGACGTTCCGAACTTGATCGCGGCCATCGACTGCGTCCTCCTCGTCGGCGCGGGAGGCGGGAAGAACTCCGCCGGCGTCCGGGGTTTCTCCCGTGCGACGCCCCATGAGACTACGAATCCGTGAGTAATTCCAACTCCGCCGGGCTGTCGGCCGCAACCGTGGCGCTTCTCGCGGCCTGTTGCGCCTTCCAGTCGAAGCCGCTCGAGGAGCCTTCGGAGAAACGTCCGCTCTTGCGCCTTCGCGCGCCTGATCTCTCGGCTCCGCTCGTCGAGGCGCTTCCTCCGGCCGGCTCGCGGCCGGACGACTGGCTCAAGGGCGTGGCGGATGCCTTCTGCGCCCAGCAGGTGCGCGAGGCGACGCGCGGCCATTTCCTGATGGATGGGATTCCTCCCTATGCCCGCACCTCCTTTGCGGGAGTCTTCGGCGCCCAATCGGAGAACTCGGTCTCATGGGAGACCAACAGCCGGTCTTTTTCCGAGTCCATCACTCGGCTCGCGCTGATGGGACACGAGGACATGATGGCCGAAAAGCCACCGGGCGACGGGCATCGCCGCACGATCCTCGATCCCGAGGCCACCCATGTAGGGGTGGGTTATGCGGTCGAGCGCGGGCGTTTCCAGATGGCGCAGGAGTTCCTGACGCGCACGCTGGAAAGTTTGAGCATCCTCCGGCGCGACTCGCCCCGCCCGATTCTGCGTTTCGACGGCAAGCCGCTGCCGAACTGGCGGCTGGAGTTCGTGACCATCGCGCGGGAGAATCCCCCGGCTCCCCTGACGCGGGAGGAGGCGACGGGGCGCACGAGCTATTCCTATCCCCGGCCGGGAATCGCTTACACGCCCGAGGCAAACAGGCAGATTCGTGTCTCCGGCACCGATACGCAGGGCAAGATCCGCGTTGTGCGCAGCAGGGATTTCACGTTCGATTTCGCGCCCGACCGGCCCGGCCTGTACACGTTCGTCTTCTACACCGCTATCCGGGTCTCGGAGCCCGCCCGGCCTGGAGCGTCGGCGACGATCTGGGTCGAATAATTGATGATTGAGAGATTGATGATTGAAGGATTGGGGGTCGGCGCTTGATTTCCGTTCTGGTGGTCATTCCTGAGGGAGCCAACCTCGAGGAATTGGCGGCGCGGCATCCCTCCGTCGAGGTGCTGACGGCTCACGGCGTGGAAGACACGCTGGAAAAGCTGGGGCGAAACCGGCGGATTGATGCCGTGCTCCTGCTCTCAGGTGAAGACGCCCCCGCGATCGTGGCGGCCATTGAAGAGGACAATCCGGCGCATCCTCCATTGTTTCAACCTGGCGGCCGGCGGCGGCTACCGGGGACCCGGATTCTGGCCGCCTCAAGACCGGAGGAATTGATCGACTTGCTCCTTGGGGAGTTTAGAAGCTAGCAGGCTGCTGAAAAATGGATGCGGGTGTCGTGTCTGACTGTCGGCCGCAGGCGTTCGCTTCGCGAACGGCGGCCGAGAGAGCCTAGACCGGGGCCGGGTTCTCCGGGGCCCTTTGAAATCTCTCGGCTGCCGGTCGCAACGCGACCGCCGCAACCGAAAGTCGCGCCTCACACCCTTTTTTCAGCAACCTGCTAGAATCCTCGATTCGGCTCAGGCGCCTTCGGCAGGCCGGTGGCGCGGTAACCTTAACGTTTTGAGGGGTTTCCTTATGTCTGGCTGCGGCGGTTGCTCGACGGGCAACGCATTCAATCCCGGAGGCCACTACGTCGGCGTCCGGATCAATGAAAACGAGGACGGCCGCGTGGTCTTCTGCGAGACCAATGGGGCTGCGGTGGGCAAGGGCCAGAGGGTCGTCGTCGAGGGAGAGCACGGACTCGAATATGCCGAGGTGGTGACTCTCCATCCGATGATCGTCAAGCAGTGCCAGTTGCGCGAAGCCCGGCGGCTCGTGCGCGTGGGCACGGCGAGCGATCTGGCGACATACGAGTCCAAGCTCGCCCGCGAGAGAAGTTTCTTTTCCGATGTGCAGGAGCTGGCCGGGGAGAAGAAGCTCCCCTTGAAGCTCATCCGAGCCGAGGAGAGTTTCGATGGGCGTAAATACACGGTCTATTACACTTCCGAGACTCGGATCGACTATCGAAAACTCGTGGCCGATCTGGCTCAGAGGCACCCGATTCGCATCGAAATGCGTCAGATCGGCCCCAGGGACGAGACCAAGATGAGGGGAGGACTCGGGCCCTGCGGCCTGACCCTGTGCTGCTCGACGTTTCTGAAGGGGTTTCACCCGGTGACGATCAAGATGGCCAAGAACCAGAACCTGTCGTTGAATCCCTCGAAGATCTCGGGCATGTGCGGGCGGCTGATGTGCTGCCTGGCCTACGAGGACGAGGGAGGACGGCCGGCTTTCAGTCAGACCCCCACGACCCCCGAGACGGTCCAGAATATTTCCCCGGAAGTCGCGGTTTAGCGAGTAAAGTCCCGCCAATTACTGGGACAAAGAGAGACAGCCGTGGCAGAACGCAATCCCCCCGGGAACGCGTATCGTCCAGAGAACGAGTCCTCGGGGAACAGAAAACTGATTCGACCGAACCTTTCGGACCTCTCCGAGAGGTACCCGACACGCACGTTTCAGCAGCGCAAGCAGGCGCCGGCGGAGCAGACCAACGCCGAGAGCTACTACTACCTCAAGCAGATGGCCGCCAAGACCCCGATGGTGGTGGTCTTGAACGACGGCGAAGAGATCCGCGGCTGGATCGAGTGGTACGACAAGCACTGCCTGAAAGTGAACCGGGACCGGGGACCCAACCTCCTGATTCCGAAGAGCTCCATCAAGTACCTCTTCAAGCAGGGTGAAGAGGACGCGTTCAGGGGAGGGAATCGGTAAGCGCGCTTTGCGCCCTAAGGCTCTGTCATCCTGAGGAGCGAAGCGACGAAGGATCTGCCCTCTCCGTGACAGCGAGCAGATCCTTCGCTCCGCTCAGGATGACAAACCGGCAGCGACCCCAGACCTTACCCTACCTCGCTCCGCGCCCTGAGAGGACGGCAGGGACCGTCTTGAGCAGGATCTTCAAGTCCAACATCGGGGACCAGGTGTCGATGTATTTCAGGTCGAGCGCCATCCACCTGTCGAAGTCCAGGTTGTTGCGGCCGGAGACCTGCCAGAGGCACGTGATGCCGGGTTTCATTGACAGACGCCGGCGCTGCCAGGGCTCGTAACGTGCCACCTCCTCCGGCAAAGGAGGCCGCGGACCGACCAGACTCATGTCGCCCAGGATCACGTTCCAGAGCTGCGGCAACTCGTCGATCGAGAGCCGGCGCAGCAGCCGGCCGACAGGAGTCCGGCGCGGGTCCTTCGAGACCTTGAAGACCGGGCCCGACATCTCGTTCAGGTGCGAGACCTCGTGCAGGCGCTCTTCGGCTCCCGCGTACATGGTGCGGAATTTCAGCAGGGTGAAATGCCGCCCGTTCAAGCCGCACCGGACCTGGCGGAAAAAGACCGGACCGTTCGACGTGATCTTGATCAGAAGAGCCGCCAGAGCCTGCACCGGCAGCGTCACCAGGACGCATGTGAGCGACAAGGCGAAGTCGAGGCCTCTCTTCGCGACGAGCTGAATCGGGTTGGCGGGAGTCGTCGTGAAGGAGAGCAGCGCGATGCCGTCCAGCTCTTCCAGAACAGGGCGCGCGAGAACGTGTGGGAAGATGTCGAGCGACACGTGAGCGCGCACGCCATGGCGCTCGGCAACGATCAGGGCGTTTTCGTATTCCCCGAGCCTCCCCTTTTCGATGACGAAGATCAGCTCGTCCACGACCTCGCGCATCAACACCGGCTCGAGGTCGGTGATCTTGCCCAGGCACGGCCACCGGTCGGCGCGCCGGATCTCGCCGCCGTTGTCGTCGTCGAGATATCCGATGACTCGGAATCCCCAGTGGGGATGTGCCTCCACGAAGTCTCCCAGCTGCGCGGCCTTCTGGCCGGTCCCGACCAGCAGCACGGTGCGGAAGTTCAGACCCCGCGCCCGCACCCACCTCGAGAGCAGGCGAAGGATGACCTTCTCGGTGGCGAGGAACATGAAGTTGACGATGCCGAAAACCGCCAGGAAGAAACGGCTGACGAACTCCAGGCGGAGGCCGTAGACGAGAAGAGCGAGCATCGCCGTGCCGCCGAAGGCGACCTTCATCGCTGCCCAGATCTCTTCCACGAGCGGTGTCGTGCGGTGGCTGCGGTAGAACCCGGCGGCGTAGAACAGCAAGCCCCACAAAGGAAGAATCAGAACGAGAAGGAAGAGATACTCCTTGATGGGAGAAAGCGACGTGCGAAAGACCGTCGGAAAGAACGCCGGCAGCACGGCATACCGCAGGACGTAGGCCACCGGCAGGGATAACGCCGTCAGGACGAGATCCCAGATCAATACGCCGAGGGCGATTGCGCGCGCTTTCTGTTTCAGCATGGGGTCCGGCGCAGCCAGGCAACCCGAGAAGCCGGCGCGATGTTACGGGATGCGGGGCCTTCCTTCAAGAAGTGCCTCGTAACGGGTGGTGACGTCTTCCCAGAGGTACCGCTCCCGGACGCGCGCCCTCGCACGATCTTTCCATACGGAGTAACCGGCCGGATCGTCCAAAACGGCCGCCAGCAGACGGGTGAGCGTCTCCGGCTGCCGAACGTCGAATGGCAAGGCGACCTCTCCAGCGACCTCCTCGTTCTCCGGCGACCGGTTGTAGCAAACCACGCGTCCGAAACCCAGAGCCTCGACCAGAGCGGGGTGCGTTCCGCCGACCTCGGTCGCCTGGACATAGACCGCCGCCCGAGAAAGCAGCTGCCGGTACTCCTCGCCGTAGACCGCTCCGGGAAACAGGACGCGAGGGCCGGCCTGCCGGTGGAGCACGGCGATGTAGTCGCGGGCGTAGGGCGCGTCGCCGACGACCACGAGGGGAAGCGTTCCCGGCACGTCCCGATAGGCGCGCACGACGGCATCCGCGTTGTTCTCCGGCTCGAGCCGCGAAACATAGAGCACGTAACGCTCCGGCTCGAGCCCGAGCCTTTCGAGCGTTTCGATTCCCTTCGGCTCGGGCAGGTCTCCTCCGTAAGGAATGAAAACGGAGGAGAAGCCGTAGCGGTCGCGGTAATAACTTTCGATGACGCGCGCGTCGGAGACGACCGCGTCCGGCACCATGGTCGAGAGTCTCTCGGAGAGGCGATAGGCCAGCCGGCCGAGGGCGTTCCACTTTCGGCGGTTTCGTTCGAGACCGTCCACATTCAGGATGACCCGCGTCCTGCCGCCGAGCCGCGGAAGAAAGGCGAACGCCGCGTTGATGGCGTTGCATACGAGCACCGCGTCGAACCGTTCGAGCGCCGCATCGAAGCCGGAAAGAAACCCGTGTGCGACCGTATCGAGATACTTGGTCGGGATCGTCGGCAAGACGCGGACCTTCGCGCCGCGGTAGCTCGTCAGTCCCGGCTCCGCGTAACGCACGCGCGTGTACACGGTGACGTCGTGGCCTCGCGAAGCCAGACGCGCCGAGAGCTCCTCGGCCAGCGTCTCGAACCCGCCGTAGCGCGCGGGAATCCCACGGGTGCCGAGGATGGCCAGACGCATCGAGAAGAAGCTATCAGCTATCCGTGCGCGCGCGAATCTTCTGCTGGATTTCCCGCCTCTTGGCCCAGAGGCGCTTTCTGTTTCGCCAGAGCCAGGTGAAGGCGGGAAGCGAAGACCGTTCGATCGTCAGGCAGGCGCCGAGGACCACGATGTCCCGCGCGAGAGTCGGCAGAAACGTCGCCGCGAGGTCCGAAGGCGTCTGGTTGTTGATGCGCAGGAGGAACCGGTTCTTCACGGAATGGTAGTTGACCAGCGGAGACATCCGCGACCTTCGTTCGGGCAGGTTGCGGCGGCGGTGGCAGGCGATGGCCTCGGGAACGTAGAGGCACTTCCATCCGAGGCTCTTGAGCCTCCAGGACAGATCCGCGTCTTCGCGATAGAGGAAGAAATCGGAGTCGAAGACTCCCGTCATGATTCTCGCGGACTCCAGCGCTTCGCGCCGGTAGAAACCGGCCGCGCCGCTGGCGCCGAAAACCTCCTCTTCCACCAGGTACCGGCCGGCCTCCTTCTCCCCCGAGCCCCGGTCCAAGTGCCGCCCGGTCGCCGTCAGGTAGATGCCCGTCGAGTCGAGCCGTCCGGTTGGATGGAGGCCCCCTCCCTCCGCGCGAAGAAGCCTCCCCGACGCGGAACCGACATCGGGCCGGCGGTCGAGACGCCCCGCCAGGATCGCGGCGAAGTCCGGCTCGAGGCGGCAATCCGGGTTCAGGGCAAGGACGTATCGCCCCGAGGAGAGGCCGATGCCGAGGTTCATCGCCGCGGCGAAGCCGACGTTTTCCGGCAATTTCACCAGCCGCACCTCTTCGCGACCCACGCGCCGCACCGCCTCGCACGAGCCGTCGGAGGAATCGTTGTCCACGACGAGTGTCTCGACGGAGACGCCGCGCTGGGCGAGCGCGGAGGAAACGGAGTGAGGCAGATCGGCCTCGTCGTCGTGAGCGACGACGATGATGGAAACGTCAATCATTCGATTTTGGATTTTGGATTTTGGATTTCGGATTGGAGAGCCCCAGAGCGAGGGCGAGGGTCGCGAGGTAGGCACGCGCGGCCTCGCGGCGGGGGCGCGGAACAGTCGGACGAATCGGAAGGAGGAGGAGGCGCAGAAGCATTCCGGTGAAGAGGAGCGGCCGGTAGAGAACACGCGCCGGCCATCCGTAGTGAAGGCGCCGGTAGCGGAGGGCGTTGCGGTAGTAGATCGGCAGAAAGCGCGCGTAGCCCAGGGACGCCGAGGAGACGCCGCCGCGGTGCCGGAAATGGGCCTCCGGCCAATAGAGAAGTTTCCCCGCGCCGGAAAGGCGGGCGCACAGATCCACGTCTTCGAACCAGGCCGGGACGAAGCGGGTATCAAAGCCGTGGAGTACTCGGAAAGCGCTCTTGCGAATTGCCAGGGCCGCGGCGGCTGCCTGCTCGACTTCGAACGGGCCGTTTCTGTCGCTATTCGCGTACCGCCAGCGGCGGCGCCCGCGGTTGTTCGGAGCAAGAGAGTCCACGAGGAGCAGCTCGCGCACATCGGAGAGGACGCTCGGAAGCCGGCGCAATTGAAACGTGAACTGGTCTTCGCGGTCGGGAGGAGCGAGCGGCCGGGAGATCTTGGATCTTGGATTTTGGATTTTGGATGGGCCGTCCGCCGGTGAAGGCCCGCCGTCGAAGTCGAGCAGGCGCGGAGCGAGGGCCGCGGCTTCGGGATGCTCGTCGAAGCCGCGAGAGATCGCCGTGAAAGGCTCGCCCTCGGCGCGGGTATCGGGATTCAGGAACAGAAGCACGTCACCCGGCGCGATGTCCGCTCCCTGATTGGCTGCCGGACCGAATCCGCGGTTGTCCTGGTTGACCAGAACCGAGGCGCCGGGCCAGAGGGAGAGGACCTCCGCGCGGCCACCGCCGTTCTCTACGACGACGAGAGAAACACGAGGGCCGTCGCCGGGCATCCGGGCGCGGGCCTGCGCCAGAGACTCAACACACGATCGCAGGTCCTCCACGTCGTTCCAGGACACGAGGATCACCGTTATCTCCCGGACCGCTGTCGCGGAGTCCTTGGTCCCTGGTCCCTGGTCCCTGGTCGTGCGTGTCAATGTTGATGGCATCTTAAAAGACTAAGGACCAAGGACTAAGGACTAGGGACTAAGAACCAGGCCTGAACGGCCAGTCCGACAGGAGGTCTCGCTCGTCGCGCGCGCGCCAGGCGAGGACCGGAAGACGAGGCCAGACCAGGACGGGAAGAAGCGCCCCTTTCCAACCCAGGCTCCTGACATGCGCCAGGTCCGCGCGCAGGAGCGAAAAGAGGTTGCGCACGATGAGGCGTGAATCGAAGTTGCGAAACAGTGTTCGCCACCGGTTGCGCGCCGTCCAGAGGGCGCGGCGAACCGGCGTCCGCCGGCCCGTGCGCGAGCCTTCGTGGCGGGCCACGGCTTGGGGATCACAGGCGAAGCGCCATCCCGCGCGCGCCAGCCGGAGCGAAAGATCCACGTCCTCGTAGTAGGCGAAGAAGGAGCGTTCGAAGATCTCCCCGTGCGGCGCCACGCTTTCCAGCGCCGCCCGCCGGTAGAGCGTCGCCGTGGCCGAGACCCCGGAGACCTCGAAGACGGCGTTCGGAGCCTCCTTCGGTGACGCCCCCGCGAGGATGGGGATCGCCTCGCCGCGCCGGTTCCAGTCGAGGCCCGCGGTGTCCACGCGGCGGCCGTCCTCGTTCAAGACGAGGCCCTGCACCGCGGCCAGCCGGTCATCGAGAGCCAGCCTCGCCGCGAGCCT
>WNFV01003606.1_pt1 | contig 37602 bp, 37 predicted proteins | sample 5400101 | NCBI WGS metagenome assembly WNFV01 (sample SAMN13153361, study PRJNA577476) | soil metagenome | isolation source: 115 cm soil or saprolite under grassland replicate 1 | place: USA:California | collected 2016-06-15 | reverse complement strand
ACCGCTGCCATCGCGGATCTTCCCATGCCTTCGCCCAGGCGAGAATCGACCGAACGTATGTCACCACCTGACCACACCCCCCTTCGTCTGCCGTCGCCGCGACTGTCCGCTCATGCGGCGGGCTCACCAACGGCGCCGGGGGCGGCGGCCGCACGGTCGGCCACGCCCTCGATCACCAGGTCACAGTCAGCAAGCATCTGCCAGCGCCTGGCGAAGAGGAACGCCAGGCCGTATAGCCCGGCCACGACGAGCAGCAGCACCTGGTAGCCGGTGATGAGGGCCAGGTACTCGACCGCGCCGCCCAGCATTGCCCCCAGCAGGTTGCTCGCAAAGGCCATGTCCGCCGTGCGGGTGTCGCGGAAGCTGTGGCTGAAGACGAGATTGGCGAAGAAGACCGGGGCGAACGTCAGGCCCGCGGCCAGGACATAGCGCAGCCAGGCAGGCTCGATGAGGAGCGACGTCGGCGGCAGGAGGTAGCTCAGCGCGATCGCCCCGAACAGCGCGAGGTAGAGCGGCCGCGCGTCGCGGAACCGGAACCGGGCATTGATGCCGATGGCCAGGAGGACGCTGGCCAGGATCGCGAAGAACACGAGCGAGTTGACGATCCAGGTGCTGCCGAACAGCAGGCTGAAGGTCACGAGGCTGCGGGTCTCGAGCAGGAGGAACGCGACGCCGAGCACGAAGAAATGGGGGCTGAACCGGCGGAACGAGGTGCCGCCGCGGCGTGCGCCCCGTGCGACGAGCAAACCGGCCCACAGGAGCACCAGACCGAGCGCGATGATGTAGTGCGGCGCGATGATCGGCTCCCGCAGGTAGAGGAACGGCCGATCCGGTCGCCCGGGGGCGCGGCGCCGGCCAGGGACGCCACGAGGGGACCGTCGGCCAGGGTCGCCGCCGACATGCCGAATTCCGGGTACAGGCGCACGATCGGGCTCGTGCCGAAGCTCTGCTCCAGCATGCCGGCCATCTTCTGGACGAGCCAGGGCTCGCGGTAGAAGTTGTAGAGGACGAAGATGCCGTTCGGGGCGAGGTGCTCGCGGACCCCGTCGAAGGCCTGCTTCGTGAACAGGAATGATTCGAGCCGGATGTTGGCCGAGGTGCTGACGAGGGTGAGCGAGTCGGGCAGCGCGAAGACGACCAGGTCGTAGCTGCCCGTGGCGTTGCGCAGGAAAGCACGGCCGTCGTCCACATAGCGATGGACGCGCGGGTCGTCGTACGGTCGATCGGGGTGGTCGCGGACCCCGATCGCCTGGATCTGCGGGTCGATTTCGACGGCGTCGATCGAGCCCGCCCCGTTGGCCAGGTTGAGCGCCGTATCCGTGCCGCTTCCGGCGCCGATGATCAGCACCCGGTCGTAGGTCCGCTCCGGGAACCAGCGGTAGACCTGCTGGTAGAACGACCGGCGGGCCGTCTCCGCCGGGATCATCCCCTGGTGGGGAATGCCGTTGACGTCGAGAGCCTGCACGCCACCGCTGCTGTACTCGGAGATTCGATAGTAGGGCGACCACACGTCGCCTCGCTGGGCGGCCACGATGGAGAGCCCGATCACGCCGGCCATCGCCAGCGCCGAGACAGCGGACCAGCGGGTCAGGCCGACGCCCAGGCCGCCGAGCGACAGGAGCAAGGCGACGATCGCGAACCAGACGACGGGCCCGGAGCCGGCCGCGGACAGCACGGTGAACGCGGCGATCCCGACCATGGACCCCGCGATGTCGATGGCGTAGGCGCGCAAGGGCGGCATCGCCGTGAGCAGGCCGCCGAGGGGCACGGCCAGGCCGGCCATGACCACCGTGACGAGGACCACGATGAACGGCAGGAGCAGGTAGTTGGCGTTGGCTGACTGGCTGTTCTGGGGCCCGAAGAAGATCTCGTCCGGCGAGCCGACCTGGACGTTGAGCTGCGCCCGGGTGACGAGCAGGACGACCGCGAAGAGGAGCGGCGCGAAGGGCGAGACCGGGATTCGGCGCGCGTCACGACCGAACAGGATCCCGGCACCAATCCCGAGGAAGCTCGCCATCAGCAGGAAGTTGCTGAAGTAGCCGACATACACGACGTTCGCCGGGATCCAGCGGATGAGCAGCAGCTCGACGAAGAGGATCGTCGCGCTGGTGAGGAAGAGGCGCATGGCAGGGCCGGCCAGGACGGCTACGGGTGGGACGAGGTGGGGGGCAGAGGCGGCGCCGGTTGCGGGCTGAACGCGGGTCACGGGACGTAATACCCCCCAAACATGAGGATGGCGAAGGTGGTCATGAGGCCGACCGAGGCAATCGGCCAGACTCGCCGGAACCAGCCAGTTCGGCGGCCGGCCAGGATCCAGGCGTACGGAAACGCGAGCATGGCGATCCGCCCGATCGCCTCCAGGAGGCCGGACGAGAGCGCCAGGCCCACCGTCAGCACCGGCAGCAGCGCGTACGCCACCGGGATGCGGTCGCTCCGCAGGTAGACGAGCAGGAAGATGGCGACGGCCAGGACCGCGAGCAGCGCCGCCTGGTACGGCGTGAACAGCTGACCGAGGCTCTCGCCGTTCGCGGCGGCGGTCACGGCGCCCGTGCGGCCCCAGCCGACCTGGGCGTCGAGATACCCGCTGGAGCGGCCGGTGAGCGACGCCACGAACAGCAGGAAGGCGCCGGAGGCCGCCGGGCCCAGCGCCAGCCAGGCCTGGGAGGGCCGCGGCCGCCAGCCATCCCGAAGGAGCAGGATGATGGCGAGCGGCACGATCATCAGGACGCCCTGGAGCCGGCACAGGCAGGCGAGGGCGAACAGGACGCCGGCCAGCGGCCGGCGGTCGCGCTCCGCAGCGAGGAACGCGCCGAGAGCCAGGGCCAGGAAGAGGCTCTCCGTGTAGGCCATCGAGAACACCGCGGCGAACGGGAAGATCGCCAGGTAGATCGCGCCGAGGCGAGCCCGCCGGCGGCCGACGACCTGGTCGCCGAGCCGGACGAAGAGCCCGAGGGCAACGAGGAACGCCGCGTTGCTGACGACGACCGCGGTCAGGCCGGCGAATGCGGGCCACGGCGCCGACAGGACGCGGACGAGCAGCGGGTAGAGCGGCAAGAACGCGTAGTCGTGGTAGCTGCCGGTGACCGCGGCCGCGTGATAGCCGTCGCGGACGATGCCCAGGTAGAACCAGCCGTCCCAGCTCGTCAGGCTGCGCAGGACCGGCGCGCCGTCGCCGCTGGTCAGGCTCGGGTTCCGAATGATGAGCGTCTCGGCGACGAGCGCGGCGAGGACGACGAGGAGGCGCGACGCGACGAAGACGGCTACCAGCGAGCGGTCGAGGGCGACCGCCTCGCGGAGGCCGTCGGCCAGGCGACGCAGGCTCGGCCCGAGGGCCGCGAGTCGCGGTTGGACGGTCGTTCTGGCCCGAAGATTCGCGCTCATCGGGCGATCACCGGTCGGCCGGCGCGGGGTGGTTTTCGGCCGGCGCCCCGGCTGCCGCGCGTCGCCAGGTCCGGATGTCGGGGTGGGCGATCGCCATCACCAGGCGGCGGACCGACCAGCCGGGCGTCCGCACCAGCAGGCCGGCAATCGCGACGACGATGATCGCCGTGAACGTGTACCAGCCCACCGGGACGGCGATGGCCGAGCCGACAGGCACCGTCCAGCGCCGGTCCGTGCGTGCTCCCCATGCCACGATGGCGCCACCGGCCAGCACCCGCAGCCACAGCGGACCGGGCAATGTGGGAAGCGAGACGGTCGTCGCGCCGTTCTTCGACAGGACCTCGGCCCAGTCGAACCATAGGCGCGGCGCGATCGCGAACGACACGACGGCGATGGCCGCGGTCGCCCCGAGCGCGATCGCGAGCGCTCGCCACTCGCGCCGGACCGCGAACCAGACGAGGCCGATCCCCGGTGTCACCTTGGAGAGCAGGACGAAGGCCCAGGCGGCCGGCCAGCGGAAGCCGGCGACGATCGCGGCCGCGATGAGGAGCTCGACGTTGCCCAGGGCGATCGAGGCGATCACCGGCTGGAACAGCAGCAGGGGCAGGGCCAGACGGCGGGCTGTCCAGGCCAGCGCCCCCACGAGCACGAGCGTCCAGACTGCCACGAACCAGCCGATCGGCAGCAGCCGAAGCGGCGCGAGCACCTGTGCAAACGCTGGCGAGTACAGGTACGCGTAGTCGCCGCCCACGAGCGACCGCGCGTACGGGTCGTCGAGGGAGGCGAGGTAGTAAGCCTTGGAGTCCTGCGATTCGGGGGCGCCTCCGGCCAACTGCCAGGCGGCATACGCGGCACCCACGAGCAGCACGGCCGCAATGGGGCCAAAGCGCACCAGAAAATTTCGGGTCGTCGTCATCCCGGCGGATGGAACCGCAGCGGGCGGCGGATCGGCATCCCCCGGGAGTACCACGGGCCTGAGGATACCGGGGCGGTCCAGCGTGACGAGCGCCGCTCGGGGCGGGCCCGGCGGCCGGCCCGAGCCATCATCAGAGGTGATAGGCCCAGTACACGCTGGCGACACCCACGATCACACCGAACATCGTCAGCAGGCGCCACGGCCAGCCGAACCCGTGGCGCGCGGTAGGCATGGCCGCCAGGGCAATCACGAACGGGATCGAATCGAGGGCATAGCGATAGCCGAACTGCAGCCAGCCGCCGCCGTAATACAAGAGGTTGGGCACGAGGACCGCCAGCGCGGTGATAGCCAGGCCCACCGCCAGCGGCCCCTGGTTCGGGTCGCGCCATGGCGCGCGAATCGCCCGCAGGAGTCCCGGGCTGGTCAGGAAGATCGACAGTCCCAGTCCGTCCGGCCGGAAAAAGGGCGGGTTCGGGATCGGCGTGGGCAGGTGGGTGAACAGATAATCCAGGTTCATGCCCAGATGGCTGATCGAGAAGAGACCCTCGGCCCGGACGGCGGCCAGCCACGGCGGCAGTGTCGCCAGCGCGTAGCCCGATTCGAGCGGGGAGCCGAATCGGACTTGGTTGTACCAGAGGAAGAACGCGATGAACGGCAGGACACCGAACGCGAAGCCGATCCAGCCCTCGATCGGCCAGGATTGCGGGTCCCGCCAGCCCCGCGGCTCGTGCTCCATCGGCGAATCCGGCTTCCGCCGCGGGATGACCAGCAGGAACAGGGGCACGGCGAACGCGAGCGGCGCCCGAGTCAGGAAGGCCGCCCCGGCGAGGAGGCCCAGCAGCAACGGGCGCCGGCGGCCGAAGACTTCGATGAGCGCGGCAAGAGTAAGAAACGTCGCGATGAGGTGACCGGTGTGCCACACGCCGCCGCGGGTGGTCACCCACCAGATCTGGGTGCTGAAGCCGAGGAGCACCGCCAGCCACACTCGATCGACCAGCGATCGAACGCCCACCCGCCCGGCCAGCCACATGGCCATCCCAACGTCCGCAGCGGCGATCGCCGCATTGATGATCGGCTCCCAGAGATCGGCCCTGGCCGGCCCGATGACGGCCACGAGCGGCATGAAGACGATGGCGGGGAATGGCGCGAACGGGACGAAGACCTCGCCAGACGGACCGTAGACGACGTCGTTCGGCCCGAGCGGCGCATCCAGCCAGGTCCGGCCCTTGAGGAACGCGTCGGCCAGCCAGAACAGATCGCCCCGGCCCGCATCGAATTGCCGTGCGCTCAGCAGGTAGATGGCGAACGAGATCGCGACCAGCACGAGCCCGACGCCCACCGTGGCGAGCCAATCGCTCACCCGGCGCTCGTCCACCGGACGTTCGGCCACCCGACGCTCGATCAACCGGTCTCCGCCGATCGAGGCTCGGGACCGTGGGCATCGCCGGCCGGTGCGCGAGCGACGGCACGCCCTGCGGCATCGTCGGGCCGCCGGCGCGAGCCGGTGACGAGCGGCGCGACCAGGCCGACGAGGAAGATCGGGGGATAGGCAAGCGGTCCCAGCCACGGCAGCAGCGGCAGGCCGATCGCCCACCACTGGCGGCGCTCGAGCAGCAACGCCATCGGGATCAGCAACAACATCGCGTAGTGCTCCCAGAGGAGTGGCGAGACCACCTGGCTGCCGACGACCGTCGTGACGTAGCCACTGACGGCATCGGCCCGCCACCAGGAGTACAGGACCACGATCGCGGCGACGGCGACGCCGGCCCACTGGATGGCGGTCGCCACCGCGAGGGACGCGCCGGCCGCGTAGGCGATCGCTCCGGCCGTGTAGTTGTGCGGCGTCGTCACGGGCGCGCTGACACGACCCAGGATCGCCAGATAGTCCGCCCACGTCGCCGGCCCCGTCAGGAGCGTCGCGACGGCGATCGCCGCCACCAGGAGGCCGAGCCCGATCGCCGCCGCTCGGGACCGGCCGGTGGCGAACGCCCAGCCGAACAGGAGCGCCGGCTGGACCTTGACCAGCGTGCCGGCGGCCATCGAGATCGCGAGCGGCAGGGGCCGGTCCAGCCATCGCCACCCGGCGACGAATGCCAGGAACAGGAGCGGGCCAACCTGCCCGAGCTTGATCGAATAAAGGAACGGCCAGCAGAGCCCGGCCAGCAGCAACGTCGCCCAGCGCACCCGGCGGCTCGCCGGCAGCAGCCAGACGCCGGCTGCGAAGGCGAGCGCGAGCACGACCGTCCAGGCTGCCGGGCCGGTCCCCGGGGGGAGCCAGGTGAACGGGACCATCGCGATCGCGAACGGCGGCGGGTACAGGTAGATCGCGAACGGGCCGGCGACGTCGACGCTTGGGTCGTACAGCGGCTGGCCCGCCAGCAGCCGGTTGGCCGCCTGCACGTAGGCCTGGTAGTCGTAGCCGAGTGTCGAGCCGGCTGCCACGGCGATGGCAACGAGCGCCGCCACGAAGACGAGAACCGCCACGATCGGCAGGGCGGCATCGAGCATGCGGCGAGCCACCAAGACCGGTCAGCCGCCCGCCGTGCCGGACCTGCCGGGCCGGGTCGACCGGCCGAAGCCCCGGTGAAGCATCGGGATTCGCAGGACGTCCCAGGCGACGCGAGCGGCCAGCCTGGGGCCGGCCCGCATCCTGGATCCGCGCCGGTCGTACCAGCGGATGGGCACGATCGCGATCTCGTAGCCGCGCCGGCGGGCCAGGAAGATGAGCTCGACGTCGAACACGATGCTCGTGATCCGCTGCTCCGCGAACAGGTCGTGGGCCGCCTCGCGGCTGAACGCCTTGAAGCCGCACTGCGTGTCCTGGACGTCGCCCACGACCCATGCCGAAGCGAAGGCATGGAACGCCTTGCCGAGCAGCCGCCGGTAGAGGGGCTGTGAGCCGCGCATGTCGGAGCCATCGTGCTGGATCCTGCTGCCGAGCGCGACGTCGTGATCGTCCAGCGCGCGGACGATGAGCGGGAACTGGTCGGGCGGCGTGGCCATGTCCGCGTCGGCGAACACGATCAGGTCCGTCTGTGCGGCGAGCATGCCCGCCCGGACGGCCGCGCCCTTGCCGCCGTGGGGCACGGAGATGAGCTCCAGTGTCGGCGCCGTCCCGTCGGCTGCAGGGGCCGCCTCCGGCCTGCCCTGCACCAGGGCCCGCGTGGCGTCCGAGCTCCCGTCGTCCACGACCAGCACGTGGATCTCGGCCGGCAGCAGACCGGCGCCCTGGGCCTGGTCGCGGGCCTGGTCGCCGCGTCGCCGCAGGTAGCCGAAAAGCTCGTCGAGTGCCGGCCCGATCCTGGCGGCCTCGTTGTAGGCCGGCAGCACGATCGTGAGGGAACGGGTCTGCATCCGGCGAGTGTAGTGGGGGCGGGCCGCCCCGCGACGGTACTCTCGGGCCAGTCGCGGGCCCCATCCACGCGAGGCATCATTGGGTCATGTTCCGATCCCCCGCGGGAGCGCCAGCCTCGGTCGACCGCCCTGCCCTCGATCGCGCCGCGCTCGTCCGGCGGCTCGTCGTGGTGGCGTCGCTGACGGTCATCGGGGTCGAGATCCTTGCCTTCGCGATCGGCTGGATCGCCTGGCGAGACCGGATCCCGCTGGGGCTGGATTGGCTCGGCTATCGGGCGGGGGTCGAGCGGCTGGTCGCCACGGGCAGCCCGTACGCGCCGTTCGAGCTGGCCGGCCCGTTCGTGCCCGAGCATCTCGACTTCATCCATCCGCCCAACGCGCTGCTCCTCTTCGCCCCGTTCGTCGTACTGCCGCAGCCCCTGGACTTCATCGCCTGGGACGCGATCCCGCTCGCCGTGCTGGCGTACTCCCTCCGCCGCCTTGCCTGGTGGGCCTGGCCATTCGTCGCCCTCCTTGGCGCGACCGACTCGCTCCAGTACCCGATCCTCAACGGCAACAGCTCGCTGTGGATGTGCGCCGCCTTCAGCCTGGGCCTCCGGTTCGGCTGGCCGGCCGGGCTCATCGCGATGAAACCCTCGCTCGCGCCGCTGGCCGTCGTCGGCCTCCGTCGCCCGTTGCCGGCGATCGTCCTCGCCGCCGTTCCCATCGTGCTGACCCTGCCGCTCCTGCCGGCCTACCTGGTCGTGCTGCGGAACGCGAACCTGGGCCCGAGCTACTCGATCACCCAGTACTCGCTGGTGGCCCTGGCTGCCTGGCCGTGGCTGGCCGAGCGGCTCCCCGGCTGGCTGCAGCGCGTCCGCGCCGCCAGGCCGCGGGCCAGCCAACGAGCCGCCTGACGAAGCCGATCAGGCGGACGTGCGGTTGGCCGGGTTGGCCTGAGGCCAGCAGGCCGCGAGAACGAACGCCACCGCCAGCCAGACGGCGACCGGCTCCGAGATCGACAACGCGGCGACCACCAGCGCAGCGATGAGCAACGCCGCAGTCCGTCCCGCACGGGCCGATTCACGCGCCCCCAGCCAGGCGGCCGCGGCAAACGGGAGCATTGCGACCGGGTAGTGGAACCAGGTGATCGGCAACACGACGAGCGACACAGCGGCAGCCACGGCCAGGCTGAGTGTCGCCGGCCTCAGGAACCAGGCGGTCGCGGCAGTCACGGCCAGCGCGACCAGGGTCACCGCCGGGGTGAGGCGCACGGCAACGCCCAGATCGCCGGTCAGCAGGGCGAGCTGGCTGGCCGGGCCGACGTTCAGCCGAGAGACGAAGTCCGCCCCGGTGCCCGACCGCAGGACGTTCAGGTACTCGGCCCACGGGTCCGTTCCCCAGATCGCCAGGCTGGCGATGACGATGCCTGCGATGGTCGTGAGCGCGACGCCCAGGGATGGCCAGGCCGCGCCTGCCGCGCGCGACGGGCTCGCGCCGTCGCCGGGATTCGCGCCGGGATTCGCGCGGTCACCCCGGCGGTCGCGCAACCCGCGGATCGCCAGCCATCCCAGGAGCGCCGCGGGGTGGAGCTTGGCCAGGCTGATGAGGCCGATTGCGATCCCACCGCCGATCCGCCAACGGGTCGTACCGCCGGTCGCGGCGAGGAGGGCGGCGCCGTACGCCAGCGGGAACCATGCGTCGAGGTTACCGAACAGCAGGGCGATCGCGAAGGGATAGACGAACGGTGCCAGCGCCAGGGCGGGCAGGACGGCGTCGACCGCCGGGGATCCGGGGGCCGCGCCGCGGCTCAGCGCTCCAACGACCGCGGCGAACCCGATGGTGGCGGCGACGCCCATCGCCACGAGGACCAGCCCGTCCGGCAATCCAGACACGAGCGAGGCCGCCTGAGCGACCGGCGGCGGGTAGGAGTAAAAGAGGTTCTCGACCTGCGTGCCCAGGCCGACCGACCCAGCCAGATAGGGGCTCGTCCCGCCGGCGACATGGCGACCCGCCTCCAGGATCAGCGCGAGGTCGAAACCGGCCCGGGGCGGACGCTGGGCGAACAGCGCGGCACCCAGGAGGACCAGGCCCGTCCAGCCGATGGCGCCGACGAGAAGCCAGACGAGCCGCCGGAAACGGCGGTCGGCGAACGGACGGGCGAGGGCAGTCACGCGCGCATCCTAGTCGGCGCGATGGGTCACGAGCGAGGCCGCGAAGGGCCGAAGGGAGCCCGGTCGCACGGTCGTCCGGGTCGCGGACTGGCCCAATCGTACCGGTCAGAACCGGCCAGACCCGGTGCTAGACTGCACCGGCCGTGCGGACCCCCGTCACCCTGTTTGTGTTCGCCCTCGTGGTCCGGACCATCCTCGTGGCGCTCTATCCGGATCCGGCGTACCCCGACTCCTATTACTACGTGGATGTCGCCCGGGCGCTCAACGCCGGCCACGGTTTCAACATCGACTTCATCTGGGCGTTCGTGGAGACCGGCGGCCAGCTGCCGGCCAACCCGCAGCTGCCGATCCCCAGCAACGCCCACTGGCTACCGCTCGCGTCGCTCATCCAGCTGCCCTTCCTGGCCATGCTTGGAACCTCGCCCACGGTCGCGATGATCCCGTTCGTGATCATCGGCGCGACCGCCGCCCCGCTCACCTGGGCAATCGCGCGCGACGTCGGCGCCAGCCGGGCGATCCAGATCGGCGCGGGCCTCATGACCGCCGTGCCGGCGGCCTCGACCGTGTTCATGGCCCAGCCCGACAACTTCGCGCTCTACCAGCCCCTGGGTGCCGCCGCCCTGTGGCTCGGCGCGCGAGCGCTCAAGGGCGACCGGCGGGCCTTCGCCCTGGCCGGCCTGCTGGTTGGCCTCGCCTCGCTGGCCCGCAACGACGGCGTGCTCATCGGCCTGGCCCTGGCCATCGCCTTCTTCTGGGACCGCTGGCGAGCGTGGCGCTCCGGAAGCAGCCGGCGCCCGGCGATCGGCTGGGGCCAGGCCGTCGCCTGCGCCGCGCTGTTCGCTGTCGTCGTGGCTCCGTGGTGGATCCGACAGCTCGCGGTATTCGGCAGCATCTCGCCGTCGTCGGCGTCAGGCCGGATCCTGTGGATCCGCCAGATCACGGACATGAACAGCGTGACGATCCCGGCGACGCCCCAGACGTTCCTGGCCCAGGGCCTGGGTCCGCTGCTCGAGAGCCGGGTGTTCGGCTTCATCGCGGCGGTCGGGAACTACGTGATCATCGTCCTCTCCTTCGTCCTGACGCCGTTTCTCATCGTGGGCGCGTGGATCCGGCGGAGCTCCATCGACTACCGGATCTTCTTCATCTACTCCGCACTCCTGTTCGCCGCGGCGGGCCTGATCTTCGCCATCCACGTGCCGCTGGGCATGTTCCTCCACTCGGCCGTGGCGTTGGTGCCCCACACCTACATCCTGGTCCTGGAGGGAGTCGTGGCCGCGGTCGTCTGGATGGCCCGTAAACGGCGGAGCTGGAACCAGGCGGAGGCAACCCGCTTCTTCCTGGCGGCGACCGTCGGAGTCGCCTTTCTGACGGGCGCCCTGGGTACCTGGAAGGTCCACGAGGAATGGGCCCGGATGCGCCACGACCGACAGATGGCGGCGGCCGCCATGGACCGTCTCGGAATCGGCCCGGATGAACGGGTCATGAGCGGCGACACGGCCGGCTTCAAGTACTTCACGGGTCGCGGCGGAGTCGTGACGGTTAGCGACCCGGTCGACGTGATCGGCCAGGTCGGTCGGGCCTATGAGGTCCGCTGGCTGATCCTGGAGCGGACCCACATCGTGGATACGCTCGGGCCGGTCCTCAAGGGCACCCTCCGACCGAGCTGGCTGGGGTCGCCGGCCTGGTCGCTCGACGAGACGGCACAGCAGGATCCGGGCGACACCTACCCCGACATCGCCCTGTACCCGGTCTGCTTCGCGCCCGGCGATCTTCGCTGCGCCACGGCGATGGGGACCGCAGGGCCCTCCAGCCGGCCGTGACCCGACGCGAAGCCTGGCTGAGTGCCGGCGGCCTGTTCGCCCTCGCCCTCGTCGTCCGGTCGGCCGTCGCCACCACCATCCCCTTCCCGACGCCGGAAGATACCGCCTACTACTACGGCGTGGCCCGGAACCTGGTCGAAGGGCGGGGCCTCGTGTCCGACGCGATCTGGAGCTTCGGGACCCCGCCTCTGACATTTCCGCGCCCCGCGTTCGAGGTCTGGCTGCCGCTGCCCACGCTCCTGGCCGCGATTCCGATGCTCGTCCTGGGCACCGGCTTCCACGTCGCCCAGGTGGGCACGGTGGTCGTCGGGGCGCTCGTGCCGGTCCTGGCCTGGCGCCTGGCCGCCGATGTGGCGGCGGAACGGAGCCTGCCGCTCGGACGGGCCCGGACGCTGGCGCTGGGCTCCGGTCTGACGGCGATCATCCTCCTGCCCCTCGTGCTCCACGGCGTCCTGCCGGACTCGACGACGCCGTTCACTGCGATGGCGCTGGCGGCCTGCCTGCTCATGAGCCGTCTGGCCGGCGACGCCGGTCGCGTCCGATCGGCCGACCCGCGGCTCCTGGGGCTCGGCCTGCTGTTCGGCCTGGCGGCTCTGACCCGGAACGAGGTCGCCTGGCTGGGCCTCGCATGGATCCTCCTCGTCTGGCGGGCCGGTGGCGGCATGCCGACGCGCGCTCAACGGCTCCGGCTCGTCGCGATACCGGCCGCGATCGGGATCCTCGTGCTGGCGCCCTGGCTCGTCCGGGACTGGCTGACGTTCGGCAGCCCGCTGCCTGGCCAGGCCGCGACGAACGCGCTCTCGGTCAGCGGCTTCGACGTCTTCGCCTACCAGCAGCCCCCGACCCTTGCCCGCTACCTCGCCCAGGGGCCGGGCTGGCTCGTGTCGTCGCGGATCGAGGGCCTCACCCACAACCTGGTTACCGTGCTCCTCCTGCCCAGCGTGCCGGTTGGGATCGTGGGCCTGCTCGCCCTGCCCTGGACCGGCCGCGCGCGGGCCCTCCGGCCGGTCGTTCTGGTGTCGGTCCTGACCTTCGTCGCGACGACCCTGCTGTTCCCCGTCTCGACCACGTGGGGCACCTTCCTGCACGCGGCCGGCCCTATTCACGTCCTGCTCATCGTCAGCTGCCTCCTGGCGCTCGATGCTGCCATCGCCCGGCTGGGGGCCTGGCGCGGCTGGACTCGACCCGTCGCCTGGCTGGGTCCCGCATTGACGGTGTTCATGGCCGTCCTGTTCAGCGTCGGCATCCTCGGCTACGCGGGCCAGGCGCGCCAGGTCGAGCGCCGCTACCAGGCCCTGGGACCGGCCCTCGTCCCGGCCCTGGCCGCAGCCGGCCAGGGCGATCTGCGCGGTCCGGTCATCGCCGACTTCCCGATCTGGTACGCGGAGGGGATGCGGCAGCAGGCGCTCGCCCTGCCGGACGAGCCGCCCGCCGCGATCCTCGATCTGGCCCGCCGGTTCGGGGCCCGGCTCCTCGTCATCAGCAAGCCGGACCATGGCCGCTGGCCGGCCGTGCTCGACGCCGGCGGCCCCGACACGGCCTGTTTCAGCGAGCTGCACCTCCCCGCGCCGGCCGATGCTGCTTCGGCGGAGGCGTTGCGGGGGACGCGCGCCTTCCTCATCACGCTGGTAGGCTGCCCGTGAGCGCGCCCGATCGGCCCCGGGAGGGGCGCCCGTATACTCGGGAGCCGATGGACACTGCCCGACCACCGTCACAGGGACGCGACGGTCGCTTCGATGGGCTTCATGCCGAGGCGAAGGCCACGCTGGGCGACTCTGCGAATTCGCTCCATGCGATCCGGGAGCGATATCGCGCGGCCTACCAGGAAGAGCTGACCAGATGGCAGGCCCTGCGCAACAACCTTGATGCCGTCTTTCGGCCGTCCGCCGGCGGGGCCATCGCGACGCGTTCCGGCGACCCGGCATCGGCGACGGAGGCGGATGCGGATGACAGCCGGATTCGAACGCTTCGCGCCGACGTCGACGAGCTGGCGGCGGAACTGGCGATGCATCGGACGGAGCTGTCCAAGCTCGATGTCGCTCACCGCAGTCTCGAGACCGCGTGGCTGTTCATGGAGCGGGGCGACGCGAGCCTCGTGGCCAGCCCCGAGACGCTCCTGCCGGCCGATCTCCAGATGCGGATCGTGGAGGCCGGCGAGGCCGAGCGCTCGCGGCTGGCCCAGGAGATCCACGACGGGCCCGCCCAGGCCCTCAGCAATGCGATCTTTCAGGTGGAATATATCGATAAGGTGCTGGACCAGGACAGCCGGATGGCCCATACGGAGCTGCGCTTCCTGCGCGACCTGTTGCGCCGGGAGCTGGGCGACGTCCGCAGCTTCATCACGCAGCTGCGTCCGCCGCTCCTCGAGCAGCTCGGCCTGGACGGTGCAATCGCCGATTCCGTGGACACGATGAAGACGCTCACCGGCCTGCCGATCGAAACCGACCTGCAGGCGCCGGCCGACCGACTCGCCGAGGCCGAGCAGACGGTCGTGCTGCGGGTGGCCCAGGAAGCCCTGCAGAATGTGCGCAAGCACGCGGCAGCCAGCCGCGTAACGATCTCCAGCCGGATGGCCGGCACGGACTGGAACCTGGAGGTGCGCGACGATGGGAGGGGGTTCGATGTCGGAGCAGTGGCGTCACGTGGCCGGCGCAACTTCGGCCTCCAGTTCATGAGGGAGCGCGCCGAGCTGATCGGCGCCCGTTTCGAGGTTCGGTCGCGCCCCGCGGGGGGCACGGTCGTGGTGCTATCGATCCCGACGGGAGAGGAGAGCAGATGAGCGCGATGGACTACAGCGGGCCCGAGCGGAGGCGGGGTGGACCCGACCGGCGGACCGTCGGCGAGAAGACAAAGATCCTCATCGTCGACGACCATGCCCTGTTCCGGGTCGGCATCCGCAACATCCTCGAGAAGGAGTCCGACTTCGAGGTCACCGGTGAGGCCGACGACAGCCGCAGCGCATTCGACCTCGCCGTCGAGACATCGCCCGACATCATCCTCATGGACCTCTCGCTGCCCTCGCCCGGCGGCATCGAGACGACCCAGCGCATCAAGCGCGAGCTGCCGTCCGCCGGGATCATCGTCCTGGCGGTCAACGAGGACGAGGACGCCCTGTTCGATGCGATCAAGGCGGGTGCCGCCGCCTTCATCCTCAAGGACGTCGGTCCGGACGACCTGGTCACGATCATCCGGCGTGTCTTCCTGGGCGAGTACCTGATCAACGACAAGGTCTTCGCCAAGCCGGCGGTCGCCAGCCGGGTCCTCAAGGAATTCCGCGAGCTGGCCGTCTATGGGCAGGAGGCCGCGCCCATCTTCGCCCCGCTCTCCCCGCGCGAGGTGGAGATCCTCGACAACATCGCCCAGGGCATGACCAACAAGCAGGTCGCCTACGCCCTGTCGATCAGCGAGCAGACCGTCAAGAACCACATGAGCTCGATCCTCCGCAAGCTGTCCGTCAATGACCGGACCCAGGCCGTCGTCTACGCGATGCGTCAGGGCTGGATCAGGATGCCCGAAGACTGATCCCGCGCCGGACGAGCCACGGCAGCAATCCCGTCGATTCGCGACCATGAGCGAGACCGCGACACCGCCGCCCACACCGGTCACCGTCGCCGAGATGGCCACGGGTACGGCACGGCATGCCGAGACGATGCAGAACGAGCTGGACGAGATCGAGCTGCTCGTCCAGCAGGCTCGGACGGAAGCGGGCCGCCACGAAGCGAAGAGGGCCCAGGTGGCCGAGCGTCTCGTAGCGGCTCGGGCCGCCGGCGCCGGCGACCCGGCGGTCCAGCTCGATCTCGCCGAACAGCTCGTCACGCTCACGAGACGGGCGGTGCTGATGGACGCCCAGGTCGAAGTCCTGGAGGGCAAGGCCAAGGTGCTGGGACGGTACCGCGACGTGGTGGCCGAGATTGCCGCCGGCCTGTCCGCCCTGGGCGCCGGCCCCAGCGCCGCCGGCCAGGCAGCGGCTGAGCGTGTGGCCGTGTCGCCGGCCTTCACGAGGATCGTGCTCGGGGCCCAGGAAGACATGCGCCGGGACATCGCGCGGGCAATGCATGACGGTCCTGCCCAGAGCCTCACCAACATCGTCCTTCAGGCCCAGATCGTGGAACGCCTCATCACGGACGACCCGGCCCGGGCCCAGGAAGGAATCCAGCAGCTGGTATCCATGGTCCAGACCACCCTCGACGCCACGAAGTCGTTCATCTTCGACGTGCGGCCGATGGTTCTCGACGACCTGGGGCTCGTCCCGACGCTGCGGCGAGCCGCCCGCGATCGTGGCAAGCGCGACCAGGTGCCGGTCGAGTTCGAGTCGCTCGGACTGGATCGACGCCTGTCCATGGAGCTCGAGAGCGGGCTCTTTCGGATCGTGGACGAGGCGCTGGGCGGCTTCCTCTCGAACGGTCCAGAGCGGGTGTCGATCCGGCTGGACTGGAGTGACCAGCTGGACGTACGAGTGCGTGCCGAGCGCACGCCCGTGCGCGTACCCGAGGTCACCGAGCCGAGCCCGCCCCAGTCCTCGCGCGGTCGCGGCAAGGGCAAGCAACAGGACCTGCCGCCCGCGCTGGTGGCGATGATCGCGGAGCGCCGCGAGGATCGAGCCGCCGCCGTCGAAACAGCCCGCCGGGCCGCGATCGTGCCGTTGCCGGCGGCCGCCTGGCGAGAGATCCAGGACCGGGCCGCGACCCTGGGGATCAGGGCCGAGCTCCGGACCTGGGACGACCGCACGCCGGAGGGGTCGACCGAACAGCCGACCGAGACGGCCATCGACCCATTGACCAGTCAGGCACCCCAGCCGCGAACCGAGCTCCGGCTCGTCGCCGACATCGTCGACCTGCCGGGGGCCGGCTGAGCGGCCGGGCTGACCGACCCGGCATGTTCGCTTGCCGGTTCTCTGGCCGATCGATCGCCCCGACGGGGTGGGCAGACGGCCTGCCGACGGCCGGCCTGCAGGCGAGCGCACGCAGTGGCCAGGGGATCGTCGAGTACGGCCTGATCCTCAGCCTGATGGTGGTCGTGGCGGGCGTGATCCTGGTGGTGTTCGGGGGCACGCTGGCCGAGGTGCTGTCCGTGATCGGATCGGCGATCGACGGCCCCGGCTGAATGGGCCAGTACCATCTCGCTAGTGGTCTTTCGAGAAACGCCCTGCCTATAGTGGCCGCGCCCTCATCCGGGGGACCAGAACTCATCCAGGAGGCCACGAATGGCGCTTATCCACATGTTCCTCAGCTCGCTTCGCCGAGACGAGGAAGGCCAGGGTCTCGCCGAGTACGCGCTGATCCTCGCCCTTATCGCGATCGTCGCGATCATCGCCCTGATTTTCCTGGGCGGCCGCGTCAGCCAGATCCTCAGCAACGTCGGTAACTCGGTCTAGTCACAGCGACGCCTGAGCGAGTGCGGCCGTTCGGGCCCCGATGGGCGCCCGAACGGCCGCTTCGTTCTATGGGGCGTTGCCTTCCATGAAGCACGGAAGGAGTCGCCCATGTCATTCATTCGAGCCGTGCTCGACCGCCACCGGCGGAGCGAGCAGGGCCAGGGTCTCACCGAATACGCACTCATCCTCACTCTCATCGTCATCGTCGCAATCATCGCCCTCGTCTTCATTGGGGGCCAGGTAAGCCAGGTCCTCAGCAACGTCGGCAACTCTGTTTAGCCGCCGTCTGCATCGATGAACTGGAAGGACCGCCCGGGCTCGGCCCGGGCGGTCCTTCGATTCCACGGCCAGCCGGGATTCCATGGACCGCGGTCCGGCTGGATGCTCGGATGACCGGACGGCCCGGACGGGCGTCGGCGCACCGCTCCGTTCGCCGGTCTCTTGACAGGCGACCCGGCCTTGCCTAGTGTGGCGCGGCCATTGGGCGCCGGGGGCCCAGGGGTTCTTGTTGACTCCGCCCCCCGGCAGCTCTCGTCGAGGATTCGGCGAGGGACTATCGAGGAAAGGAGGTCCACACATCCATGTCGCTTATCACCGCTCTCATCGCTTCCTTCCGTCGCGACGAGGAAGGCCAGGGTCTCGCCGAGTACGCGCTGATCCTCGCCCTCATCGCGATCGTCGCGATCATCGCCCTCATCTTCCTGGGCGGCCGCGTCAGCCAGATCCTCAGCAACGTCGGTAACTCGGTCTAGTCACAGCGACGCGACACATGCGGCCGCCCGGACCCAGCGGGTCCGGGCGGCCGTTCCATGTCCACGCCAGGCGCCTCCGCGGCACCGGCGATTCGAGCTGACGGGCGGGCGATCGGCGACCCTGAACCGTGGCGCGCGTTTCTCGCCAATTCTTCCTAACGGTCCTAGCCCTTTGGTATAGTCGCGCCGCCTTTGGGCGGTGCTACAGTGGTGCCACCTGTCACACGGCTGGGGAGAACACATTGAAGCGGTCGAACCGTCTCGTCCTGCTCATCGGGGTCCTGCTTGCGGTCGTTGCCTTCGTGGGCATCGTCCTCGTTCTGGGACAAGGCCCGAGCACTGGGCCGGGCCCTCAAGCGACGATCCCGACGACGACCAACGTCGTCAAGGCCAAGGTGGACATCGGGGCCGGGACCATCGTCACCGCGGACATGGTCGACACCGGGATCCTGCCGATCGGCGCGGCCGCAAACACGTTCCCGGATCCGGGTTTCGTGATCGGCCAGACGATCCGCAAGGACGTAAAGGCGGGAGCGATCCTGATCCATGACGACTTCATCGACCTGGGCCAGACCAGCAACGTCACCGACGGGTTGCCTCTCGGCCTCAGGGCGATGGCCATCCAGGTGGATCAGGTCACCGGCGTCGGGACGCTCATCCACCGCGGCGACAGCGTCGACATCGTCATCGGCCTGAAGATCCAGCAGACGCTGCCCGACCCGACCGACAAGACGAAGACCAAGATCATCAAGGTGGGAGACCCGCAGGCCAGCGTCAAGATGATCATCCAGAACGTGAAGGTCCTGGGAACGCTTCTCCCGGCGGCGCCCGCCCAGGCGCAGCAGCAGCAGCAACCGGGCGCCTCTCCCTCGCCGGGCGCCCAGAGCCAGCCCAACACCACGCTCAACGGCCAGCAGGAGATGGTCATGGTGGCCGTGACGGCCAACCAGGCCGAGGCGATCCGCTGGGCGCAGCTCTACACCGACCCCATGGCCCTCGTCCTCCGCTCGCCCAAGGACTACGTGGCGATCGACGCCAGCGGGTCCCCGATCCCCGGAGCCAGCCCCATCGTTCCGCCGCTCGAGAAGACCGACGGCATGATCCTCAAGATCCTCATCGACAAGTACGGCGTCATTCCCCCGAACCTCCTGGTCGTCCGCTAGCGGGACACGCCCGGTCTGGATCGGCGACCAGCCACCGACCGACCCGCGATCCCTGATCGCGGGCACCGGTCTCCATCGCATCACCACCACAACGAGCATCATGGCCGACCAGATCAGAGTCCTCATCGTCGACGACATCCCGGAGACGCGCGACCACCTGGCGAAGCTTCTCGGCTTCGAGGGTGACATCGACGTGGTCGGCTCTGCCGCCTCGGGCGCCGAGGCAATCGAGCAGGCCGGTCGACTCCAGCCGGACGTCGTCCTGATGGACATCAACATGCCCGACATGGACGGGATCACCGCGACGGAGCGGCTCTCGTCCGAGGTCCCCACGGCCTCCGTGGTGATGATGTCCGTCCAGGGCGAGGCGGACTACCTGCGCCGCTCGATGCTGGCGGGTGCCCGCGAGTTCCTCGTCAAGCCGTTCAGCAGCGACGAGCTGACCGCGTCCATCCGCCAGGTCTATGCCCGCGAGCGCGACAAGGCGAGCCGGTTCGTCATCGCTGCTGCCGGGCCGTCGGCGTCCTCACGGTCCGCCCAGGACGCGGATCCCGGCATCGTGGTCGCCCTGTTCAGCCCCAAGGGCGGCGTCGGCCGGACCACCGTGGCGGTGAACATGGCGATCGCCGCGGCCACGGAGCTCGGCAAGAAGGTCGTCCTCGTCGACGGCTCGTTCCAGTTCGGGGACGTGGGCGTCCTCATGAACCTGAACCCCAAGAACAAGTCGATCGCGGACCTGGTGCCCGAGTTGGAGGCCGGCGGCGAGCCGGAATCGCTCGACACGTTCGTGATCAACCACTCGGCCGGCGTGGGGGTCCTCCTGGCGCCGCCCTCGCCCGAGATGGCCGAGCTGATCACGCCGGGCGGCATCAAGCGGGTCCTGGAGCGTCTCCGCGAGACCAACGACCTGGTCATCGTGGACTGCTCCTCGTACTTCAACGACACCACCCTGGCGATCCTCGACGTCGCCGATGTGATCCTGACGATGCTCACCCTCGAAATCACGAGCATCAAGAACATGCGCCAGTTCCTGGAGGTTGCCGACCAGCTCGGCTACGAGCCGGGCAAGCTTCGGCTGGTCCTCAACCGGGCCGACTCGACCCTGGGCATCCGCGTGTCTGACGTGGAGCACTCGATCGGTCGCAAGGTGGACCACTCCATCGTGAGCGACGGGCGGAGCGTCGTGTACGCCCTCAATCGGGGCGTGCCGTTCTTCCTGTCGAATCGGGAAGCGCAAGTCTCGCAGGACATCCTTCGCCTCGCGGTGTCGGTGGCCGGTGAGACAAAGGAGCCGGTCGTCGACGACGCCCGGAAGGCAGCCAAGAACAAATCACTTTTCGCATGGCGATAGCAGTCAGCCCCTCGGGGCGACAAGGGGTGTAGGCGATGTCCCTTCTCAAGCGGATCGAGAGCGCACGACCGGGATCCGGCCCGGCGTCCCCGGGCGTCCCGGTGGCCGTTGGCGGACCGGGCCAGGCGCCGCCGCCGGCCGGCACGCCGCCGTCGGCCCAGGCCGCCCGGCTCATGACCACGGGACCCGTCCGCGAGTCCTTCCGGGACGTCAAGTTCCGCATCCAGAACCGAGTGATCCAGGACCTAGACCCCAAGCTGGACCTGTCCAACCAGGTCGAGGTACGCCGCCAGATCGAGGAGATCTTCGGCAAGGTCATCGACGAGGAAGGGCTTGCCCTGACCCGCGCCGAGCGGGTCCGGATGCTCGAGCAGATCACGGACGAGATCATCGGCCTGGGTCCGCTGGAGCCGCTCCTCCGCGACGAGAGCATCACCGAAGTGATGGTCAACGGGCCGCGCCAGGTCTACATCGAGCGGTCGGGCAAGCTCGAGCTGACCAACGTCGTCTTCCAGAACGACGACCACGTCATGCGGATCATCGATCGGATCATCGCTCCGATCGGCCGCCGCGTGGACGAGTCCAGCCCGATGGTCGACGCGCGCCTGACCGATGGCTCGCGCGTCAATGCGATCATTCCGCCGCTGTCGCTGGTTGGCCCGGTCATCACGATCCGGAAGTTCTCGGCCAGCCCGTTCACGGTGGACGATCTCATCCGCTTCGGGACGGCCACCCCGGAGATGTTCGACTTCCTCAAGGCCTGCGTGGAGGCCCGCCTGAACATCTTCGTGTCAGGCGGCACCGGCTCCGGCAAGACCACGACGTTGAACGTCCTGTCGTCGTTCATCCCCAACGACGAGCGGATCGTCACGATCGAGGATGCCGCCGAGCTGCAGCTCCGCCAGGAGCACGTGGTGACCCTTGAGTCGCGCCCGCCGAACATCGAGGGCAAGGGTGCGATCCCGATCCGCGAGCTCGTCCGGAACTCCCTCCGCATGCGCCCTGACCGGATCATCGTCGGGGAGTGCCGGTCGGGCGAAGCGCTCGACATGCTCCAGGCCATGAACACCGGCCATGACGGCTCGATGTCTACCGGCCACGCCAACAGCCCGCGCGACATGCTCTCGCGCCTCGAGACCATGGTCCTCATGGCCGGCGTGGACCTGCCCGTCCGGGCAATCCGCGAGCAGGTCGCCTCGGCGGTGGATCTCATCGTCCACCAGGCGCGCCTCAAGGACGGGACCCGGCGGATCACCAACATCACCGAGGTCCAGGGCATGGAGGGCGACGTCATCGTCATGCAGGACGTCTTCGTCTTCGAGCAGACGGGCGTCGTGGAAGGCAAGATCCAGGGGCGCCTCAAGCCAACCGGCATCCGCCCGAAGTTCGTCGAGAAGTTCGAGGTGATGGGGATCCATCTGCCGCCGGGCCTCTTCGGCTTCAGCTTCTGAGCCGCAGGAGATCGTTCCGATGCCCAGCTTGACGCTCCTCGTCGCCGCAGCGGCCGCCGGCGCCATCATTCTCATCGCCCTGGGGGTGGCGACCTCCGGCAGCGGTTCGGGGATCAGCACCCGCCTGGAGCGCTACGCATCCGGCAAGGAGGAAGGGCCCAAGGTCGGCACCGGCCAGGGTGGGCTCGCCGATCTCCTCGCCCAGAGCGCCGCGCTCGCCAACCTCAACAAGGTCGTCGAGCAGCGCGACTTCGGCGCGAACCTGTCGCGCGAGCTGGCCCGGGCGGACCTCCGCCTGAAGGTCAGCGAGTACCTCGGGATCTGGGCCGGCGTCACCGTCGGCGTGCCGATCCTCATGCTCGTCCTGTCGATCTTCATCCCGACCCTGGGCAATCCGATCTTCGTGCTGGTTGGTGCCCTGATCGGCTTCATGATTCCGCGGATCTGGCTCAGCCGCCGGAAGAGCGGCCGGCTCAATGCGTTCAACAAGCAGCTCCCGGACACGATCATGCTCATCGCCAACGCGCTCCGAGCCGGGTCGTCGTTCCTGCAGGCCATCGAGCTGGTCGTCCGCGAGTCGCGGCCGCCCATCTCGACGGAGTTCGCGCGGGTCATTCGGGAGGTCAACCTGGGCCTGCCGTTCGAGCAGGCACTCGAGAACATGGTCCGGCGCGTTCGCTCCGACGACCTCGAGCTGATGGCCACCGCCATCGCCATCCAGCACACCGTCGGCGGCAACCTCGCCGAGATCCTCGACTCGATCGCGTTCACGATCCGCGAGCGAATCCGGATCAAAGGTGAGATCCGGACACTGACCGCGCAGCAGCGGCTGTCCGGCTACGTCGTCGGCTTCCTGCCGATCGCCCTGGCCGGGTTCCTGTTCGTCGCCGCGCCCGGCTTCATGGATCCGATGTTCAAGAACCCCCCGGACATCCTGGGCCTGCCAGCCGGCGTGGTGATTCTCATGTTCGGTGGGCTGATGATGTTCATCGGCTTCATGATCATTCGTCGCATCGTCGACATCGAGGTCTGACCACGATGCCTGTTGCAGCACTCATCGTCGCCGGGGCAGCCGCCTTCGCGATCCTCCTCATCGTCGTCGGTCTGGCCGGCAGCTCGCCGGTCGACCCCGTCCAGGCCCGCCTGACACAGCTCGGGTCGATGCAGGCCAGGAACCTCGAGGAACTGGAACTCCAGCAGCCGTTCATCGAGCGCACCCTGCGCCCCCTGGCCAGCCGGCTGTCGGGCACCGTGGCCCGGATCACCAGCGCGTCGTTCGCCGATCGGACCCAGAAGCGCCTCGCGCTGGCGGGCAACCCCGGCGACCTGCGCGTCGCCGACTGGCTGGGCATCAAGGCCATCGCGGCCTTCATCTTCTCCGCGCTGTTCTTCGTCCTCGCGGCGTTCGTCTTCGGAGCCGGCGTGACGGGCGGCGTGCTGATGGGCGCGATCGGCCTCGTCTTCGGCTACATCGCTCCAGAGTTCTGGCTCGGCGGACGCGTCCGCAAGCGCCAGAAGGCCATCCTGATGATGGTCCCCGACTCGCTCGACCTGCTGACGATCTCGGTCCGGGCCGGCCTCGGCTTCGATGCCGCGCTGGGCAAGGTGGTCGAGAAGCTCAAGGGCCCGCTCACGGACGAATTCCGGCGGGCGCTGGCCGAGGTTCGCGTTGGCAAGGCTCGCCGCGATGCCCTGCGGGACATCGTGCCGCGAACCGAAGTGCCGGCCCTGACCAACTTCATCGGCGCGATCATCCAGGCAGAGCAGCTCGGCGTCTCGATCAGCAAGGTGCTCCAGGTCCAGTCCGAGCAGCTCAGGATCGAGCGCCGGCAGCGGGCCGAGGAGATGGCCGCAAAGGCGCCGATCAAGATGCTCTTCCCGCTCGTGGGCTGCATCTTCCCGTCGCTGTTCATCATCATCCTGGGCCCCGCCATCATCCTCATCGCCCTCAACCTGGGTGGCGCCAGCGGCGCCAAGTAGCGTCCTGGCCTCGATGGGGGACGGCGGGCCGGCTCAAAACCTCACTCGGGGGGCACGGCTGGCGGACCGGCTGGAGGTCGCCGCCGGCCTGTGGGACAAGTTCCGCGGGCTCATGGGCCGGCCGGACCTGCCATCGGGACACGGGCTGTGGCTGCCGGACAGCAACGGCATCCACATGATGTTCATGCGATTCCCGATCGATGCCGTGTTCGTCGGTCGCCCTGGCTCCGACGGCTCGCGACCGGTGGTCGCCCTGCGACGGGCCCTTCGACCGTGGACCGGCGTCGTCTGGTACGTACGGGACGCTCACGGCGTGGTGGAGCTGCCGGCCGGCGCGATCGACTCGTCCGGCACGCAGGTCGGCGACCTCATCGCACTGGGAGCCGAAGCCGGCTGACGCCGGGACTGACGTCGTGGCCTGACGCCGGGGGCCTGACGCCCGGGCCCGGCCGCTGGGCCGCCGAGCGGCAATTGCTGGGTGAGGGCCATCCGGCAGGCTATGGACATGACCACGCACGACGCCGCCCGGCCGCGCCTGGGACCGGCGCGATGGCGTCGGGCCGGTGCCTGGCTCCTCGACCTGGCCCTGCCCGCGACGTGCGTCGGCTGCGGCCGGGAGGAGGAGCCGATCTGTCGGGCCTGCCGGCCGGCCCTCGCGGTGCGGGACGGGGTGCCGGCCGGAGCACCCATCGGACTGCCCTCCGACGTGCCGGAGCCGCTGCTGCAGCTCGAGTGGTGCGCCCCGTTCGGCGGGCTGGTGCGCCGCGCGCTGCACGACCTCAAGTACGCGGGTGAGCGCCGGCTGACGGAGCCGCTCGGCGCCGCGATCGCCGATCGCTGGCGGCGGACCGGCGCCGGCGGCGATCTCATCGTCCACGTGCCGGTTCACGCCGACCGTGCCCGCGAGCGCGGCTACGACCAGGCGGAGACCCTCGCCCGCGTCGTGGGCCGGGAGCTGGGGTTGCCGCACGTCGCCGCCCTCGAGCGCGGCCGGGCCACGGTTGCCCAGTTCCAGCTCGGACGCGATCGACGCGCGGCGAACGTCGCCGGGGCGTTCAGGCCCGCCGGTCCGGCAGCGGCGTCTGCCGTGGCCGGCCGATGGATCATCCTCGTCGACGACGTCGTGACGACCGGGGCTACGCTGGCGGCATGTGCAGAGGTCCTCCTGGACTCGGGCGCGATCGGCGTGTCGGCGGTCACGGTCGCTCGCGAGCGCTGAGTCGGCAGGCACCGTCACATCCGCTCCCCCCGCACGGTCCGTCGGACCCCTCGTCGACGCTCCCGGGAGATGGCCGAGGATATACTCGGGCCAGGACAACTCGACGTCGGCGGTCGCTCGAGAACTGCCGCGCAGCGGTTCATGCCAACGATGCGACCGAGCTGCGCTCGACGGAGGTACCTCCATGAGGACGATCGTCAAGGGCAAGAACCTCGAGGTCCCCGACCGGGTCCGCCGCTATGCCGAGCGCAAGCTGACGCGCATCGAGCGTCTCCTCGACGATCGGACCGATGCGATCGTGGAGCTGTCAGTCGAGCAGCACCGCAGCGCAGCCGATTCCCACCTCGTCGACGTCACCCTCGTCATCGACGGGGCGACCCTCCGCGGCCATGCGGCCGGGGCAAGCTTCCAGGCCGGCCTGGATGAGGTCATGGACAAGGTGGAGCGGCGCGCCGTCGACCACAAGGAGAAGCCCCGCGTCCGGGCCCGCCCGATCGAGGAAAAGCAGCTCCTTCGGCGGATCGCGGACGGCACCGCAGAGCCGCTGCGCGAGCGCCGGATCGTGAAGACGAAGCGCTTCGCGATCGAGCCCATGTTCGAGGAGGACGCCGTCTCCGAGATGGAGGAGCTGGGCCACAGCTTCTTCATCTTCGTGAACGCCGAGACCGAGCGCCTGGCGGTTCTCTATCGTCGCAACGATGGCGACTACGGCATCATCGAGCCGAGCATCGGCGGCCAGTACACGAGCGGCCGAACGGCGGCCGACGGCCGGGCCATCCGGAGCACGAGAGTCCGGCGGTCGGGTGGGCGGCGGGCCGACGCCGGCTGACCGGGCTCAGGCGCGCCGATACTGCCCGGACTCGCGAGTCATGAGCCCGGCGTCCACCAGGTACCGGCGCAGGGCGGCCACATCCGGGTGGAACAGCGCGAGCCGCTGGTTGACCTCCTTCTCCGGATAGGGCCGGTCCTCCGTGAAGGCGCGGTCACGGAGATAGGCGAGGACGACCAGCCGCTTCTTCTCCTGGGCCGGGATGGAGACCAGCCGGTCGTCGACGATGAACGCGCGGAGGACCTTCGCCTCGAATGCCGGCAGCGGCGCGCCGTCGGGCCCGGGCAGCGTCGCCCGATCTTCCGTGCCGGTCTCCATGGCATGGAGCATGCGGCCTACTGCGTTCAGGCGATCGCGCCGCAGCGAGTACTCGACATAGGGCCGTCTGGGGCGGGCCTCCACGAGGCCCGCGGCCCGCAGTCGCTTGAGGTGATGGACGACCGTCCCCGGGGCGAGGCCCAGGTCGTCGGCCAGCTCCTCGACCGCGTACGGTCGACCGGCGAGCAGCCCGACGATTCGCAATCGGGACGCGTCCGACAGGGCCTTGAGGGTGGAGAGGAGCTCCGGATCCATGGTCGCTCCAGTGTCGGGTAATGATTTGATGCCTGTCAAATGACCCGCTCGTGGGGTACGATGCGGCCGATGCCCCGCTCCCTGCCCGACGGCCGTCGCCTGGGTGCCCACCTGCCGGTGGCGGGCGGTACGGTCGCCGCCGTTGAGCGCGCCCACGCGATCGGCGCGAGAACGCTCCAGGTCTTCGCAGACAATCCAACGGCCTGGCGGCGCCGAGCCGAGCCGCCGAATGATCTGGTGGCCTTCCGCGAGCGGCTGGCCGCGCTGGACGTGGGTCCGGTCGCGATCCACGCCTCGTATCTCATCAACCTGGCGGGGCCGGACGATGAGTTCAGGGAACGGTCCGTCCAGGTCCTCGCCAGCGAGCTCCGGGCGGCGCCGGGCTTCGGCGCCCGATTCGTCAACGTCCACATCGGGTCGCACCGGCTGACGGGTCTGGACGGCGGGATCGCGCGCGTCGGCGAGGGCGTCGCTCGCGTCCTTGCCGAGGTGGACGCCGGTTCGGAAGCCGCGGTCCTCGCGCTCGAGAACTCGGCCGGTGGCGGCGGTGGTATCGGCGTGTCGCTCGACGAGCTGGAGGCGGTCGTGGAATCGATCGCCAGCCACGGCGGCGATGTCGCTCGGGTCGCCCTGTGCCTGGACACGGCCCATCTGTGGGCGGGCGGCGTGGCCATCGGAGACGATGAATCGGTCGACGCCCTGGTGGACGAGCTCGACACGCGGGTTGGCATCGAGCGCGTGGCCATGATCCATCTCAACGACTCGAAGTCGGCGTTGGGGTCCCGGCTTGATCGCCACCAGCACCTGGGCGCGGGGGAGATCGGGGTGCCCGGACTTCGGCGCCTGCTCTCACACCCGCGGCTGGCCGGGGTTGCGTACTACCTGGAGACCCCGGGCATGGACGAGGGGTATGACGCGGTCAATGTCGCCCGGGCGTATGCGATCGCGGCCGGCGAACCGCTCGAGGAACTGCCGCCCGAAGCCAGGACCATGCGGGGCGGCCGAGCCCGCGGCGGGCCGCGAGCGTCACCCGACTCGCCACAGTCGCCGGGCTGAGGATGGGCCCTGGCACCCTGATCCATCGCTGGGCGTGGCCGGCGGGCTTCCTCATGATCGTCGCCCTCGCCGCCGGCCTGCGCTTCCACGATCTCGCGACGAGAGGCACGTGGGACGCCGACCAGGGTCACGACATGCTCGTCCTCCGGGCGTTCGTCGCCGATGGCGTTCCGCCGCTGCTGGGACCACCGACTTCGATCGGCGATTTCCATCACGGTGCCCTCTACTACTACCTTCTGGCGCCGGCCGCCCTGGTCGGCGGCGGCGACCCGACCGTGGTGGTCGGCGAGATCGCGCTGCTCGGCGTCGTCGCGGTCGGTCTTGTGGCAGTCCTGGCCCGCCAGGTTGCCGGCGTGGCGGCGGGCCTCGCGGCCGGCCTGATCATGGCCGTCTCGGCGTCGGCCGTCGACGAGTCGACGTTCCTGTGGAACCCCAACCTGGTCGCCTTCTCGAGCGCCCTCGCCGTGAGCGCGGCCTGGAGAGCGTGGTCCAGCGGGCGAGCCGGCTGGTGGCTCGTCGCGGCGGCCGGCCAGGCGATCACGATGCAATGCCATGTCCTGGGCTGGACCCTGCTGCTGCCGCTCGCGGCGTGGCTCCTGGTCGACGCACGCCGGCGCGTCGGCCCTGAGCGGCAGCGCGTGATCGCGACCGGGATCGGCGGGCTGCTCCTCATCGCGGCGAGCTACCTGCCCCTGGTGGCCTCCGAGCTGCAGACCGGCTACCACGAGGCGCGCTCGGCGATGGCATTCCTGGCCGGGGGCGGGCAGGCCACCGCGCCGGAGCCGATCCTCCGCGTGGTGTTCGTCTCACTGCGGATCGTCGCGTGGCCGCTGACCGGCCTGCTGACCGACGCCCTCGCGGCGGGTGTGGTCGCCGCCGTCGCGGCGGTGGTCCTGCTCGTGTGGCGGGCGCGGGTGGCGCCGCCGGCCGAGCGCGCGCTCGACCGCTGGATCGCCGCCACGATCTGCTGGAGCTGGCTCGTGCTGGGCCTGGGCGTGTCGAGTCTGGCCTCGGTCACGCCGCTGCCGGTCGACCACTATCATGCCTTCCTCGACCCACTCGTGATCCTGGCGGTCGGGTTCGGCGCAGCCGGGCTGTGGCAGCTGGCCGGCCGATCGTGGGCCACGAGCGGCGGATCGCGAGGGCCGGGGCTCGGGCTGGCGGGACCGGCCGCGGCCGTCACCCTGGTCGGCAGTCTGGTGGCATGGAACGCCATGCATCAGCCGCCATCGGTGGCGAGGGACGGCGGCTATCCCGCGGCCCTGGCAGCGGCCCAGCGCATCGCGGACACGGCCGGTTCCCGACACGGGCTGATCGTGAGCCTGCCGGAATTCAAGGCGCCGGATGCGTATCTCTATCCCCTGACCCGGATCGGAGCGGCGATCGAGGGCCGGGTCCCGGATCCGCTCGGCCTCCAGGCGCTCGTGGTGGTCTGCGACGACCTGTTCGTGGACGATTGCGGTGGACCAGCCGAGGACGCAGCTGCCGACGGCTCGTTCAGGACGGACGGCCTGTTCTTCCGGCTCGCCGACCGCTTCAGCGCCGCCCCGGGCCGGACGATCTCGGTCTACCTGTCGGCGACGCCGTAGCTCGATTCATCGCCCGGAATAACGAACGCCGGCCACGAAGGCCGGCGTTCGCTGTCCCCGAGACCCGGACGTGGAGGCGACCGGGCCGTGCCCTGATATGCGCTAGTAGCGACCCTGCGTGCGGCCGGTCGAACGGCCAAGGGGTCGGGATGAGGTCAGCCGGGCATTCGTGCCGACGCCGGCCGCGACGGGGCCGCCGGCGCCTCGGACGACCGGCCGCTCGATTGGCCGCTCGGTGTTCTCCGACGGCTGGAAGGCTCGTCCGAAACGTCGCATGCGGACGGCCAGGTAGTACTCCATGATCTGGCGAACCTGTGGCTCGCTCAGCGACTCGTCGGCCCGCAGGGCGTATTCCACGCGGGCCGTCGGGTTGGTCGCGCCGGCGGCGACGAGGCCCAGGTAGGCGGGCGTGTCGGCGTCGTCACGCAGCTCGCGCAGGCCGCGGGCCAGCCTGGTGGCCGTGCCGAGCGAGGGCATCCGGTCACCGCGGATCAGCCGCGAGATCGTCGAGTGATCGACGCCGGACTGCTGGGCCAGCTGTCGCTGCGACATCTTCTTGGCCTTGAGCTGGGCTCGCAGCCATTCGTTGAACGCTCGGCCGTTCTGGGTGGTCATCGTGCGGGTGGGCGCTCCGTCAACGCGGTCGAGGTCGAGTCCGCTCTGGTACGCACTATCCCGTCCGGCGGGTCAGGCCTGTATCACCCGTTCGTACCGGCCGGGTCCGCCACTCGGAGAGACGGCCGGAGAGGTCTGGTGAGGTGGATGGACGTCCGGTGCGTTGGGCGTGCGCCACCAGGACCGGACGGTCAGGCCGCCGGTCCGGGGCGCCCCGCGAATCGCGCCTCCGGTCGACTCCCGATACCAATGGATACGCGGGCGCGGCCAGACCGGACGATCGATGACCAGGGCGGTCAGACGGGCGTTACCGAGGTTGGGCCGATCTCGCGTGCCCCGCGCAGCCCCGCGCCTCGGCGCAGTGGCGAGACGACGTAGGCGATCCCGCCCAGGACGATGATCGAGAGGACGCTGATCGAGCGATCCAGCACCGTGATCGCGACTGCCGCCGGCGCCGACACGCGATAGACGAGCGTCAGCAGGCCCACGACGCCGGTCTCCACGATCCCGAGGCCGCCCGGCGTCAGGGGTACCGCGGTCAGGAGGGAGCCGGACAGGGCCACGAAGAACGATCCGCTGATGCCGAGGTGCACACCCGGAATGCCCAGGGCCTCGACGACCAGGAACAGGCGCATGGCCTCGGTTGCCCAGATGAAGCCGGTGATCACGACCAGCGGCGGCAGGTGGCGCAGGCCGACGGCGCCGAAGACCCCTTGTTCGAAGCGGTCGTACAGCTCGAGCGCCCGATGTGGCAGCGGCAGTCGGAGGAGGATCCGCCGGCCCAGATTGCGCATCGTGAGCAGCCCGGCGGCCAACAGGACCACGACCGCCACGCCCAGCGCAAAGACGATCTGGACGGCCGGCGGCAACCCGGTGCGGAAGCTCACGAAGCCTGCCCCCAGGCCGAGCACGACGATGGCGAACAGGTCCAGGACGCGTTCGATGAACACGGTCCCGAATGTCCGGCTCAGCGAGACGGGACTGTTGATCTTGAGCAGGTACGCGCGGTACAGGTCGCCGAGCTTGGCCGGTACCACGCAGTTCACCAGCCAGCTGATGAAGATGATCTCCGTGGCGTCACGCGGCCGGATCGCGTAGCCCGTTCCACGGAGGAGGAGCGTCCAGCGCAGCCCCCGCAAAGGGAAGCCCAGGTAGTAGACGCCGAACGCGGCTGCAAACAGGAGCGGATTGGCCCGCCCGATGAGACCGGGCAGGGCCGCCAGGTCGAAGCCGGGCAGAGCCCGGACCAGAAGGATGAGGATGACGAGCGGGACGATGACCGATACGATCGTCCGTGGCTGCCGGAGGCGGCGTCCCAGCGAAAGTTGTTCCGGGGTTACCTGGCGTTCGAGGTCATCGATCTCCACGCCGGGCGCGGGTGCGACCGCCTCGCCGGGCGCGGGTGCGACCGCCTCGCCGGGCGCGAGCTCGCCTGGGTCGCCGGCTGCCGCGGGGACGGCAGGGTTGAGGGCAGTCATCGGCCGTGACGGTAGGCCACCGGGGTGACCGCCCGCCATCGGTCGATGGTCCTGCCGATCCCTCGTCATCGCTCGGCCGATCCGGCGATCCGCCCGGCGCCCGGCTCCTCCGGCTGGATCCGGCGGTTGCCGCGGGCCCACTGGACGGCCTTCGCAACCGGCCCGATCAGGCGGACGGCGTAGGAGGCATGGCCGGTGATCAGGTCCGCGCCGGGCAAGGCGGCCAGCAACCCGGCCGGGCTGGAAGGATCGCCCGACAGGCGGATGCAGGCGACCGCCACCTCCAGCGTGGAGTGGCTGTCCGACACTGCCACGCCGGGCAGGTCGTGCTCCCTGGCGTAGGCCGCTGCGCGCTCGTTGGCACGGCCGATTGCCCGGGCGTTGTAGATCTCGATCCAGTCGACGGCGCCAGCCGCTCCGGCCATCCTGTCCGCGCCGCCGCCGGATCCTGCCAGCGAGCCGCGCAGCCGGTCGAAGGGATGGGGGACGCCGACCAGCCCACCCTGCTCGCGTACCGCCGCGATCGTCTCGCCGACCGGCAGGCCGGGCGGAATCGCCCGTTCCAGAAAGACCGCGATGAGATCGCCGTCGGCGGTCCTGATCTCCTCGCCAACGAGCACCGTGAGACCCACCGGCGCGGCGTCGCGGGCGCGGAGAGCCCCGTCGATCCGATCGTGATCGGTCACGGCCAGGTGGGTCAGGCCGCGCGCCGCCGCGGCCCGGAGGACGGCCCGGGGCGAGGCAAGGCTATCGAAGCTCGCGCTGGTGTGGCAGTGGAGATCGACGAACGCCGGGGACTCACCCATCGACACTGGGCGGCATGGGATTCAGACCGCCTGGACCAGGCTCTTGCGGAAGAAGTCGAAGTGCTCGAGGGCCAGGCCGGTCCCCAGCGCGACGCAGTCCAGCGGGTTCTCAGCAACGTGGCACGGTACTCCCGTGACCTGCGTCAGCAGCTTGTCGACGTTGCGCAGGAGCGCCCCGCCGCCGGACATAACCATGCCCTTGTCGATGATGTCCGACGACAGCTCTGGGGGAGTCTGCTCGAGGACGCTCCGAACCGCCGTGACGAGTTGCTGGAGCGGCGCCTCGATCGCCTCCATCACCTCCGAGCTCGTGATCGGGATCGTCCGCGGCAGCCCGGCGATCAGGTCGCGACCGCGGACCTCCATCTGCAGCTCCCGCTCGAGGGGAAGCGCGGTCCCGATCTGGATCTTGACCTCCTCCGCCGTCCGGTCGCCGATCATGAGGTTGTACTTCTTGCGGATGTAGGTCGCGATCGACTCGTCGAACTTGTTGCCGCCGACGCGCAGCGAGGTCGACACGACGATGCCGCCCAGTGCGATGACCGCGATCTCGCTCGTGCCGCCGCCGATGTCGATGACCATGTTCCCCGAGGGGCCGCTGATCGGGACGTTGGCGCCGATCGCGGCCGCGAGCGGCTCTTCGATGAGGAAGGCCTCCTTGGCGCCGGCCTTCAGGGCCGCATCTCGCACGGCGCGCTTCTCGACGCTCGTCACACCGGCCGGAACGCTGATCATCACGTCGGGACGGGTGAGGCCGATGCGGCCCTTCGTCGCCTTGCCGATGAAGAACTTCAGCATGGCCTCCGTGATGACGTAGTCGGCGATGACCCCGTCCTTCATCGGCCGGATGGCCTGGATGTTGCTCGGGGTGCGGCCGATCATCTGGCGGGCCTCCTCGCCGACCGCCACGATCCGGTTGTCGTCGCTCACGGCCACGACGGAGGGCTCCTGGATGACGATGCCCTTGCCCTGGACATAGACGAGGACGTTGGCCGTGCCGAGGTCGATGCCGATCTTCATGACGTGGTGACTGCGTTCCCTTCCGATGTCGACGCACGTTCGACGCGCTCGATCCTGGCGCCCAGGTCGAGGAACTTGCGTTCGATGTTCTCATACCCCCGGTTCACGTGGTGCGAGCCGCGGATCGTCGTCGTGCCCTCGGCGGCGAGGGCGGCCAGGATCATGGAGGCGCCCGCTCGCAAGTCGCCGATCGCAACCTCGGTCCCGCGAAGGCGGCGCGGGCCGGTGATCCTCGCGTGGTGAGCGTCCACGATCGAGACGTCCGCGCCCATCCGGGCAAGCTCGCCCAGGAACTCCAGGCGATCCTCAAAGATCGTCTCGTGGACACGGCTCGTGCCCGCCGCCTGGGTGAGGAGGACGCAGGTCGGGGGCTGCAGGTCGGTTGCGAAGCCGGGATACGGCGCGGTCTTCACGTCGACCGCCCGGTAGGCACGCTCTCCCGGCGGGATGCCCTTGACCTCGATGACGTCCCCCTTGCAATCCAGCCCGACGCCCGATCGACGAAGGACGTCGAGGAACGCCTTGAGGTGCTCGCACGGCGCCCCGCGCAGGGTGACCTCGCCGCCGGTCGCGGCGGCGGCGACCACAAACGTGCCGGCCTCGATCCGGTCCGGGATCACGCGGTGCTCGGCGCCGCGGAGGCGCTTGCGGCCCTCGACCTCGATCGTGTCCGGGTACGTCCGCTCGATCTCCGCGCCCATCTTCTGGAGGCAGGCCATGAGGTCGTCGACCTCCGGCTCCCGAGCGGCCGGGCGGATGACCGTGTGGCCCTCGGCCAGCGTGGCCGCGAGCATCGCGTTCTCCGTGCCCATGACCGACACGAACGGGAAGCGGACCTCCGACCCCCGCAGCCGGCCGGGTGCCCGGGCAAAGTAGTAGCCGTTGCGGTACTCGATCTCCGCGCTCAGGGCGCGCATCGCGTCAACATGCAGGTTGACCGGCCGGCGGCCGATGCGGTCGCCACCGGGGTTGCTGATGATCACGCGTCCGAAGCGGGCGAGGAGCGGACCCAGCAGGATGAAGCTCGCCCGCATCTTGGCGGCCGCCTCCAGGGGCACGAACAGCCACTCGACGTCGCCGGACGCTACCTCGTAGACGTTGGGCTCCGGATGGTCGACGACCACCCCAAGGTCGCGGAGGGTGTCCGCCATGACCCGGACGTCCTCGATCTCCGGGACGTTGGTGAACCGGCAGCGCTCCCCCGTCAGCGTGGCCGCCGCGAGAAGCTTGAGGGCCGCGTTCTTCGCCCCGCTGATGGGGACGGTGCCACGCAGTGGCCGGCCTCCCTGGACGATGAGGTCCTCGTTCTGCACCGGCTCCGGCCGGTACTCCCATTGGAACGGTCGCGCGTCGGCCAAACGGTCGATCCGGGCTGCGGCGTCAGCCGCGGCGCCGCGGACCCTCCCGATGGCGTCGCTCCGCGACGCGGATCCGGAGCAGGGCCTGCTGGAGTGCCGCCCTGGCGGCGGCCAGGTCGGCGCCCTCGTGATAGCCCGATTCGAGCGCGCGCTCCGCTTCTCGCCGCGCTTCGCGGGCCGTCTCCAGGTCGATCTCCGACGAGAGGTCGGCGGTCTCGGCCATGACGATGACCTTATCCGGGCGGACCTGGACGAAACCGCCGAATACCGCGAACGACTCCTCCTGCCCGCCTTTGCGGATGCGCAGCTCGCCGGCGCCGAGGGTGGCCAGGAGCGGAGCGTGGTGGGGCAGGATGCCGAGCTCGCCTTCCGAGCCAGGCAGCTGAACGCTGTCGACCTCGTCGTCGTAGGCCAGCCGCTCGGGCGTGACGATCTCGAGATGGAGCGGCATCAGCGCACCCGTGCGTGACGTGTCATGACGACAGCTTCTCCGCGTTGGCCCGAACATCCTCGATCGTGCCCGCCAGGAAGAACGCCTGCTCCGGCAGCGTGTCCGTCTTGCCCTCAAGGATCTCCTTGAAGGAGGCGACGGTGTCCTTGATCGCGACGTAGGCGCCGGGCCGGCCGGTGAACACCTCCGCCACGAAGAACGGCTGGCTCGCGAAGCGCTGCAGCCGGCGGGCCCGGGCAACGGTTGCCTTGTCGTCCTCGGACAGCTCGTCGATGCCCAGGATCGCGATGATGTCCTGCAGGTCACGATAGCGCTGCAGGACACGCTGGGTCTCGCGGGCAACGTCGTAGTGCTCCTGGCCGACGACGAGCGGATCAAGCACCCGCGAGGTTGACGTCAACGGGTCGACGGCCGGGTAGATGCCCAGCTCCGCGATCGATCGCTCGAGCCGGATCGTGGAGTCGAGGTGGGCGAACGTCGTGGCGGGAGCCGGATCGGTGTAGTCGTCGGCCGGCACGAAGACTGCCTGGAGCGATGTGATCGAGCCGTCCTTGGTCGAGGTGATTCGCTCCTGGAGCTGGGCCATCTCGGTCGCCAGGTTGGGCTGATAACCCACCGCTGACGGCATCCGGCCGAGCAGTGCGGACACCTCGGAGCCGGCCTGGGTGAACCGGAAGATGTTGTCGATGAAGAGCAGGACGTCGCGGCCTTCCTCGTCGCGGAAGTACTCGGCCATCGTCAGCCCGGTCAGGCCCACCCGCTGGCGCGCACCGGGCGGCTCGTTCATCTGCCCGAACACGAAGGCGGTCTTCTCGATGACGCCCGATTCGGTCATCTCATGGATGAGGTCGTTGCCCTCGCGGCTTCGCTCGCCCACGCCCGCGAAGACGGACACGCCGGCGTGCTCCTGGGCGACGTTGCGGATCAACTCCTGGATGATCACGGTCTTGCCCACGCCGGCACCGCCGAAGATGCCAACCTTGCCGCCCTTCTTGAACGGGCAGATGAGATCGATGATCTTGAGCCCCGTCTCGAAGACCTCCACGTCCGTGGTCTGCTGATCGAATGCCGGCGCCAGGCGGTGGATGGGCAGGGTCTTGGTGCGATCGACCGTTCCCTTGCCGTCGATCGGCTTGCCCAGGACGTCGAACACCCGGCCCAGCGTGACCTCGCCGACGGGGACGCTGATCGGACCGCCGGTGTCCTTGACGTCGACCCCGCGGGCCAGGCCGTCCGTCGTGGTCATGGCCACGGTGCGCACCCAGTTGTTGCCCAGGTGCTGTTGGACCTCGCACACGAGTGGGTCCTGGTCCGGCCGCTGGATCTCCACGGCGTTGTAGATCGCCGGCAGCTGGCCGGCCGGGAACTCGATGTCGACGACCGGGCCGGTGATCTGGATCACCTTGCCCGTGGCCGGCTTCGTGGCGGTGGCGGTTGCCATCGGTGGTTCGTCCTCCGTGGTTCAGTTCGCGGCTAGCGCCGCTGGGCGCCCGTCGCGATCTCGATCATCTCGCGGGTGATGTTGGACTGCCGCACCTTGTTGTACGACAGCGTCAGGTCTTCGATGAGTTCTTCGGCGTTTTCTGTCGCGTTCTTCATGGCGACCATGCGACTCGATTCCTCGCTGGCCTTGCTCTCCAGGACAGCCTGGTAGAGCCGGGTCGCGATGTACCTCGGCGCGAGCTGCTCCAGAAGCCGGCCGGCCTCCGGTTCGAAGATGAACTGGTTGCCGGGAATGACCGTGTCCTCGTGGGGCACGATCGGCAGGAGCGGGGCCAGGGTGGGCCTCTGGGTCAACGTCGAGACGAAGTGGCTGTACACGATGTCCACGCGCGACGTCTGTCCTGCCAGGAAGTCGTCCGAGATGAGGCGGGCAAGGGGCAGGATGTCGGCGAACGTGGGCCGGTCGCCGTAGCCGCTGAAATGCGCCTCGAGCGGAACCCGTGCGCGCCGCATCGCATCGCGCCCCTTCCGGCCGACGGTCACGACCGCCACGTCGCCGGGATGCTCCGTGATCTCGCGTGCGGCGAACCGAATCGCATTGGTGTTGAGCGGGCCGGCGAGGCCACGGTCCGTCGTGAACATGACCAGCAGCCGCCGTCCGCCGGCGGCGCCCGCGGTCAGCAGCGGGTGAGCCTCCTTCCCCAGAACGGCCGCCACGTCGGCGATGACCTCGTCGATCGCCTCGCTGTAGGGGCGGGCGGAGAGCGTGGCGTCCTGCGCCCGCTTGAGCTTGGAGGCGGCCACGAACTGCATCGCGCGGGTGATCTGCTTGATGTTCCGGACGGCCCCGATGCGCCGCCGGATGTCTCGCTGGCTAGCCACGCGTTCCTGGGCTCCTCGTCAGTCTGCTCGGCCTGGATTCAGGCCAGGAAGCCCTGGCGGTAGGCTGCCACGGCATCGTCCAGCGCCGAGGCGATCTCGTCGGTCAGCGTGCCCGATTCGGCCAGATCCTTGAGGATGTCCGGCCGCTCGGTCTCGAGGAAGCGATACATGCCGTACTCGAACTCCTTGACCCGTGGGGTGGGGATGTCGTCGAGCTGGCCCTTGGTCGCCGCGTACAGGATGGCGACCTGCTGTTCCACCGCGAGCGGCTCGTATTGCGGCTGCTTGATGACCTCGGACAGCTTTTCGCCGCGGGTCAGCTGGTCGCGGGTGGCCTTGTCCAGGTCGCTCGCGAACTGGGCGAACGCCGCCAGCGCGCGGTACTGGGCGAGATCGAGCTTGAGTGGCCCGGCGACCTGCTTCATCGCCTTGATCTGGGCGGCAGAGCCCACGCGGCTGACCGAGATGCCGATGTTGAGGGCCGGCCGCTGGCCGGCGTTGAAGAGGTCCGTCTCCAGGAAGATCTGGCCATCGGTGATCGAGATGACGTTGGTCGGAATGTACGCGGAGACGTCGCCGGCCTGGGTC